>PVMS01172517.1_pt1 | contig 18290 bp, 16 predicted proteins | sample 1853461 | NCBI WGS metagenome assembly PVMS01 (sample SAMN08582032, study PRJNA380276) | Marine sediment metagenome, whole genome shotgun sequencing project. | isolation source: ocean sediment barecode stripped | collected 2017 | reverse complement strand
TCGCCGCGAGGGCGGGCCGAAAATCATGATCAAGGGGCGTGACGTGCTCCTGCCGCCCCAATGCACGTCCATCCTCGCCATGACGCTGCACGAGCTTGCCACCAACGCGGTACAATATGGGGCTCTGTCCCCGAACCCAGGACAACTCGGGGTCAGTTGGAAGATGGCGCGGGGCAACCGGCTGCTTCTCGCCTGGGAGGAGCGCGGGGCACCGCCGGCGTCTCAGAAGCGCAAAAGCGGTTTCGGGATGCAGCTCATCGACAAGGGCATTCGCCATAATCTCGGCGGCGAGACCAAGGTCGATTTCAGACCGGCAGGCCTCTATGTCAAGCTGAACGTCCCGCTGAACCCGTCCAACGAGCCACGCATGGCGCCCACGCCTTAGACGGTCCATTCGACAAAAAGCAGCGGCTATTTCTTGCGGAAATTATCGAGCTGCACGATTTCAGCCGGCGCGCGGGACGCATCCACCTCCTGGATGCTCGGCACGTCCACAGTCTCTTCTTGTGCGGCATCGGTTGCGGGGCGCGCCTCGTCTTGCTGCTCGCTCACGAGGTCGGGCAGGGCCGACGCCATATGCTGTCGCGCACTATCGTTCGCGGCGCCTGGCTTGCCAAACTGAAGGCCGAACTGAGCCGATGGGTCGTAGAACGCTTTCACCGCGCTGAACGGCACCACGAGTTTCTCCGGCACATTGGCGAAGGAGAGCTTCACCTCGAAACGTTCGTTCGTCACCAGCAGATCCCAAAATTGGTACTGCAGGACGATCGTCATCTCTTCTTGGTATTGCTCTTTGATGCGCTTCGACACCGAGACGCCATCGGCGTCGATATCGAAGGCGATGTAGAGATGGTGCTCCCCAGGCAGCCCGTGGCGCTGAACATGGCTGAGCACTTCGCGAACGACGCCGCGCAAGGCGTCCTGCGTAAGTAAGTCGTATCTAATCTCTTCTTCCATGGAAGGCGTCGCTCCATTCCCGCGACGTGAGGCAATCAACCCCGTCAAAGTGGAGGGCTTCTGTTGCCCGGTGCCCTCCGAAACCGCGCCTAACCCCTGCGAGGAGGAAAGGACTTTAACTTTAGGCCATCGCGCTGACTACGCAGCGAGACGAGCCTCCGCATAGTTGTTATCATTTGCAACTATATGGTTGGCCCGATAACGGCGGATACCATGCCGAGCAAAAGTCCGACCTTTACACCCTCGTCGATCCTATTTCGCCCCCGCCACGTTCCAGTCGAGTCGTAATTCGTAGACGTCTCGTCGGTGACCAACTGGAACCTGGTGGAGGCGCCGGGTACCGCCCCCGGGTCCGATAGGCTTATTACGTCGTCTGTTTATCGCCATATCTGGCTTGCGCCAGCAGACTCAATATAGGCCCTCAGCACGGCAAAAAAAAGATTGATGATTGAATAGCCCCCAACCGAAGACTTGCGCATTAGTTGGGGCGAAAAGGGTTGCCGAGGCGAATGGCCGCTTAGTCGCGCTTCATCTTGATGATGCGGCCCGTTCTAGCGTCCACTTTCATCTCGATCTCGTGGCCGGAGGCGTCCTCGCCCTCGACTTCCCACACGCCCCTGCGCCGGTGAAGCTCGATCTCCTCGATATCGACAATGCCGACGTCGAAGGCCATGGCGCGGACCGTTTCAATATCCACGATGCGGGCGGTTGCCGGCGACGCGGCGAGGCTCGCGGCGAAAAGAACGGGGAGGAGAACTGGCATGACACGCATTGAATGCTCCATTCTCAAGGTCTATCGACAGAGTCGCTAAGTTTGAGTCTTGAAGTTGAGTTTTGGCCCGGCTGTTTCAAGGCCTGGATCTTAGGGAAAGACGCCCATTGCGCCAATATCTCGATCTGCTCGCCCGCATTCGTGAAACGGGGCTCCGCAAGGACGACCGCACCGGCACCGGCACTCTAAGCCTGTTCGGCGCGCAGATCCGCTTCGACTTAGGCGACGGTTTTCCCCTCGTCACCACCAAGAAGCTGCATGTGAAGTCGATCGTCCATGAGCTTCTGTGGTTCTTGCGGGGCTCGACCAATGTGCGTGACCTCAATCAGCACGGCATCACCATCTGGGACGAATGGGCCGACGCCGATGGCGAACTCGGACCCGTCTATGGCCACCAATGGCGGTCGTGGCCGACGGCTAGCGGCGAGAGTGTCGATCAGATCGCGGGGCTGGTCGAGGCCATCAAGCGCGATCCCAATTCACGCCGCCACATCGTCAGCGCCTGGAATGTCGGCGAGCTCGACAAGATGGCGCTGCCGCCCTGCCACTGTCTGTTTCAGTTCTATGTGGGGGACGGGCGGCTTTCCTGTCAGCTCTATCAGCGTTCAGCCGACATCTTTCTCGGCGTGCCGTTCAACATCGCCTCCTACGCGCTGCTGACGGAGATGATGGCCCAAGTCACCGGGCTTAAACCGGGCGAGTTCGTGCACACATTCGGCGACGTGCATCTCTATCTCAATCATCTCGACCAGGCCGACGAACAGCTTGCACGGGAGCCACGGGCGCTGCCGCGCTTGGAGATCAATCCGGAAATCACGTCGTTGTTCGATTTCGCTTACGAGGACTTTAAGCTCGAGGGCTATGACCCGCATCCGGCGATCCGCGCCAAGGTGGCCGTGTGAGCGCGGCCCGGCGGGGAGAGCCAACCATCGCGCTGGTCGTGGCCATGGGCGAGAATCGCGCCATCGGTCGGGGCGGCAACTTGCCATGGCATTTGCGCGGCGACATGCGCTTCTTCCGCCAGGTCACCATGGGCAAGCCCATTCTCATGGGACGGCGCACCTTCAACTCCCTGCCGCGGGTGCTCGACGGGCGCCTCAATATCGTGCTCACCCGCGACCATGGTTTCGACGCGGCTGGGGTCGTCATGGCCCATAGCCTGGAGGAGGGGCTTGAGGCGGCGCGGGCCGACACCGCGCGCAACGGGACAGACGAGATCATGGTCATCGGCGGCGAGGATGTGTTCCGGGAGGTCTTGCCCCAGACCGGCCGCATCTATCTGACCGAGGTCCATGCCAGGCCCCAGGCCGATACGTGGTTCCCGCGCCTCAATGAGGCGGAGTGGCGGGAGGTCTCCCGGGAGCGGCACGAGGCCGGCCCCAAGGATGATCATGCCTTCAGCATCGTGGTCTTGGAGCGCATCGCCAATTTCTCGCCTTAAAGAGGCTTCCTCCTAATCGGCGCCCGCATTGCGTGGCCTCAGGGACTGGCCTATAAACCCAGAACTCTGTCGCAAGACCGCCATTTTGTTGCGGCTAGTGTCCCAGCTAGCGGCGCGCAAGGGCGGTTCCTCGTGCGACTCCCACATTATAATCAGGACGAAATTCATCATGCCTTGGAGCAATCAGAGTGGCGGCGGCGGCAATGGCGGTGGACCATGGGGCCCTCGGTCCGGAGGCCCCGGTCAGCAGCCGGATCTAGAAGAAATTTTACGCCGGAGCCAGGACCGAATTCGCCAGGCCATGCCCGGCGGCAGCATGGGCGGCCCAGCAATCCTCTTGATCGCCGTGATCGTCATGGCGGTGGTGGGCTTTTTCGGCTTCACCGTCCGCGTCAACCCGGACGAGCTTGGCATCGTGCTGCGCTTTGGCGCCTATACGCGCCAGCTTCCGCCAGGCCTTAACTTCCGCCTGCCTTACCCCATCGAAGTGGTGGAGTTGCCCAAGGTCACCCGCATCAACCGTATCGAGATTGGCATGCGCGGTGTCTCCGATCGCGATCATGGCGGTGCGGTGCGCGATGTGCCGAAGGAGAGCCTGATGCTCACCGGCGACGAGAATATCGTCGATATCGATTTCGTCGTGCTTTGGCAGATCAGCGACGCGCCCAACTATTTGTTCAACATCCAGAACCCGGAACGGACGGTGAAGGATGTTGCTGAAAGCGCCATGCGCGAGGTCGTCGGTCAAAGCGACATCGAGCCCATCTTGACCGCCGCGCGCGCCAAGACGGAAGCCGACGTGCAGGAGCTCATTCAGAAGATCTTGGACGGCTACGGCGCCGGCATTCAAGTGAACCAGGTGCAGCTCCAGAAGGTGGATCCGCCGGGCGAAGTCATCGACGCCTTCCGCGATGTTCAGGCGGCGCGCGCCGACCAGGAGCGTTTGCGGAACGAAGCGCAGACCTATTCCAATCGCATCATTCCGGAAGCGCGAGGCGAGGCCGAGCGCATCCTGCAGTCGGCGCAAGGCTATCGGGATCGCGTGATCGCCGAGGCCAAGGGTGAGGCCGATCGCTTCGAGAACGTGCTTGAGGAATATCAGAAGGCGCCGGAGGTGACGCGCAAGCGTATCTTCATCGAGACCATGCAAGAGGTGTTGTCCAACACCGACAAGATCATCATCGACGAGAAGAGTGGTTCCGGCGTCGTGCCTTATCTGCCGCTTTCGGAGCTGCAGAAAAGTGTCACTCCGTCAACGCCCGAGACGGGAGGCCAATAATGAAACGCACAGCCCTCACAATCGTTCTTCTACTCGTCGGCGTTGCCGTCGTCGCTGCTTATCTGACGCTGTTCACGGTGTATCAGACGCAGCAGGCGTTGGTGCTTGAGTTTGGTAAGCCCAAGCGTCTCGTGACCACGCCGGGCCTCAACTACAAAATTCCGTTCATCCAGAGCGTCAGCTTCTTCGACAAGCGGCTGCTCGACCTCGACTCGGCCCCGCAGGAAGTGATCGCCGCCGATCAGAAGCGGATCGTGGTCGATGCTTTTGCCCGCTGGCGGATCACCGACCCGCTGCTGTTCTATCAGGCGGTGGGCGACGAGCGCGTGGCCCGGTCGCGGCTTGGCTTCTTCCTTGAAGCCTCTCTGCGGCGCGTGCTTGGCGCGGCGAGCTTCGAGGCCGTGGTGCGCGACAAGCGGCATGAGCTGATGCAGACCATCACCGATCAGGTCAATGCTCAGGCGAAGACGCTTGGCATCACCGTGGTCGATGTCCGCATTAAGCGGGCCGATTTGCCTGAGGCCAACAGCGTGGCGATCTATCGCCGCATGCAGACTGAACGGCAGCGTGAGGCCGCTGAGATTCGCGCCAAAGGTGAGGAAGCCTCGCGGCGTATCCGTGCCACCGCCGACCGCCGGGTCACGGTGCTTAAGGCCAACGCAACCGGCGAATCGGAGCGTATCCGTGGCGACGGCGATGCCGAGAAGAATGCGGTCTTCGCCGCGGCTTTCGGCAAGGATCCGGATTTCTTCGCTTTCTATCGCTCCATGCAGGCCTATCAGGGCGCGTTTAAGTCGGGCGATACAAGGATGTTGCTGAGCCCGAGCTCTCAGTTCTTCCAGTATTTCAACGATGCTAGCGGCGGCAGCCAAGGTTCGGCTTCGTCGTCCACGCCGTAGCCGGGCGCCCAGCGACGAATGGACGACCTCGGCGTCGCCATCGGTCTCGTTCTGGTCATCGAGGGCCTGGTCTGGGCTCTCGTGCCCCGGCTTGGCCGCAAATTCTTGGAAGCCACGGCGGAAACGCCTCCGTCCTCACTGCGTCTGGCCGGCGCTTTGGCTGTTGCCGCCGGCGTTTTCATTGTCTGGATGATCCGCCGCTAGCGCCATGACCCTCCAGACGCGGCGGCCCCACCTGACCGATCTCAGGCCAGGCGGCGGTTTCCTGCATCGCCGCACTGATTTTTTGAGTAAAATAACGCGTCACGCCGGACTGACGTGGGACGCAGGAGTGCAAAGATCGATGTCAGGTAGAAGCAGCCAAGAACGCAACCAAGCCCGGGCCCTTCGCGTCTCGCCGCGTGCGAGATGGGGCTGGCTCGTGGCCGCGTGTCTCGTGCTGCTCGCCGCGCCGACCCTGGCGCGTGGTCCCGCTTCGGTGGCCGACGTGGCCGAGGACCTTCAAAGCGCGGTGGTCAACATCTCCACCACGCAAACCTTGAAGGGTACGGGCGAAGCGGCGCCGGGCCACCGGGGCCCGAAGGGCTCGCCCTTCGAGGAATTTTTCGACGACTTCTTTGACGAAGACGATGGCGGCGTGCCGCGCAAGGTGAGTTCGCTCGGCTCGGGGTTCGTCATCGATTCCTCCGGCCTGATCGTCACCAATAATCACGTTATCGAAGGCGCCGACGAGATCATCATCAACTTCGTCGACGGCACCAAGCTGAAGGTGACTAAGATTCTGGGCCACGACCCGAAGACGGATCTGGCGCTGCTCATGGTCGAGCCCAAGAAGCCGCTCAAGGCCGTCAAATTCGGCAATTCGTCCAAGATGCGCGTCGGCGATTGGGTCATGGCCATTGGCAATCCGTTCGGCCTCGGCGGCAGCGTCACGGTGGGCATCATCTCGGCCACCAAGCGCGATATCAACGCCGGTCCTTATGACGACTTTCTCCAGACCGACGCCGCCATCAATCGCGGTAATTCCGGTGGGCCGCTGTTCAACATGGATGGCGAGGTTATCGGTGTGAATACCGCCATCATCTCGCCGACCGGCGGCTCGATCGGCATCGGCTTTGCCGTGCCTTCAAACACCGCCGTCAAGGTTTTGAACCAGCTCCGGGAGTATGGCGAGACGCGGCGCGGCTGGCTCGGCGTCCACGTGCAGAATGTCACCGAGGACATCGCCGAAAGCCTCGGGCTCAGCGAGCCGACCGGTGCCCTGGTCGCCAAGGTCGCGCCGGACGGTCCCGCCGCCGCCGCCGGTGTGGAGCCGAGCGACGTGATCTTGAAATTCGACGGTGTGGAAATCGAGAATATGCGCGACCTGCCGCGCGCCGTTGTCGGCACAAGGATCGGCAAGGATGTTTCCGTAGAGGTTCTGCGCGACGGCAAGACCGTGAATGTCACGGTGAAGATTGGCCGCTTGCCCGAGGACGAAGAGGTCGCCGACGAGGAAAGCGAGAAAGACCTGGAACGGCTCGCGCCCGAGCATGAGGACTTGCTCGGTCTGTCCATCGCCCCGCTCACCGATGCCTTGCGCCGGGAATTTCGCATCAGCGACGGGGTCGAGGGCGTGATCATCACCGGCGTCGAGCCCGACAGTCCGGCGGCGCAAAAGAGCGTCAAGCCGGGCGATGTGATTGTCGAGGTCACCCAGGAAGAGGTGCGCCAACCCCAGGACGTTGTTGCCCGGCTAAAGGCGGTCAAGCGCTCAGGGCGCGGGCGAGTGTTGTTGCTGCTCTCCGACACCAAGGGCGAGCTGCGTTTCGTCGCCGTGCCGACAAGCTAACGTGGCCGCCGATAGAAGCCCTCCGATGGCCGTTCTCATTGCCGGCCCAACAGCGAGCGGCAAATCAGCCACGGCGTTAGAGCTTGCCGAACGGTTTGGCGGCGCCGTCATCAATGCCGACTCCATGCAGGTCTATCGCGAGCTCAGGATCCTCAGCGCGCGGCCTGGGACGGCCGAGATGGTGGGCCTCCCGCATCATTTATTCGGCACGGTCAAAGCCGCAGAGGCCTATTCCGTCGGCCACTGGCTGGCCGATGTGCGTGAGGCAATCGAGGCGGCGCGTGACGCGGGCAGACTGCCGATCCTTGTCGGTGGCACCGGGCTCTATTTCAAGGCGCTGCTGGAAGGGCTGTCGCCGGTCCCCGATATTCCCTCGGACACACGTGAGTTTTGGCACGAACGGTCCGAGAGCCTCGGCGCCGAAGGCCTTCACCGCGAACTCATGGCGCGCGATCCCGTCATGGCCGAACGCCTCATACCAAGCGACCAGCAGCGCGTGGGCCGGGCGCTCGAAGTGATCGAGGCCACCGGGGTGTCGCTCGCCGAGTGGCAGGGCGTTGCGGGCACGCCCACGCTTCACAGCGAAGCCGTGTTGAAGCTCGTCATCGCGCCGGAGCGGGAGCCGGTTTATGCGGCGATCGATGCGAGGTTCGATCGCATGGTCGAAGAGGGCGCCATTGAGGAGGCGAGGGCGCTGGTCGATCTGCGTCTTGATCCTGGGCTGCCGGCGATGCGGGCGCTCGGTGTGCGTGAGCTTGCCGCTTATCTGGCCGGCACCCTGACCTTGGAGGCGGCCACGACCAAGGCGAAGACCGAGAGTCGGCGTTACGCCAAACGGCAGATGTCTTGGATGAAGCGGTTCATGGCGGACTGGGACTGGTTCCCCGACGGGAAGGCCGCGGTCGAGGCCGCGAGCGCGCGGCTCGTCTTGTCACAAGTGACTTAGACGGTCACCTGCGTGCCGATTTCCACCACCCGGTCGGTCGGCAGCTGGAAATAGCTCGACGCGTCGTCGGCGTTATGGGCGAGGAAGATAAAAAGCGAATCCTGCCATTGCGGCATGCCGGAGCGCGCATCCGCCCTCACCGAGCGGCGCGACAAGAAGAACGATGTCGACATGATGTCGAATTGCCAGCCCTGCTTGCGGGCGATGGCGAGCGCCTTGGGAACATTGGGCCGCTCCATGAAGCCGAAATGCAGCGTGAGCTGCATGAACTTGTCGCTCACCGTCTCCATCAGCACGCGGCTTTCCATCGAGACGCGGGGAATGTCCTCGTTGATGATGGTCAAGATCACATTATGCTCGTGTAACACCTTGTTGTGCTTGAGGTTATGCAACAGCGCGGTGGGCGCAAAATCCGGGTCGGCGGTGAGGAACACGGCGGTTCCGGGCACGATATAAGGCGGCTTGTCCTCGAGGTTTTTGATCAACGGCTCGAAGGGCACTTCCACACGCCGGGTCTTTTGGGCCAGCAACCGCGTGCCGCGCCGCCATGTGACCATGACAGTCACCAGCATCATGCCCACGAGCACCGGGAGCCACGCGCCCGACGCCAGCTTGAGCGTGCTGGCCATGACGAAGGCGGTGTCGACGAAGATCAGCGGCGCCATCAGCGCGATCACCCATATGAGTTTCCAGCGCCACAGCTTCCAGATCACGATGAAGCCGAGCAGGCCCGCCGCCCATTCGGTCGTCGCCACGGCGAGCACATAGGCGGATGCCAGTTCGCTCGACGAGCGGAACATGAAGACCAGCAGCAGCACGCCAACCAGCAGCAGCCAGTTCACGCGCGGCATGTAGATCTGCCCGACTTGGGACTCCGAGGTATGGCGAACTTCCATGCGCGGCAGGAAGCCGAGCTGCATGGCTTGGCGCGTGATGGAGTAGGCGCCGGTAATGACGGCTTGGCTGGCGATCACCGTGGCCATGGTGGCAAGAGCGACCATGGGATAGAGCGCCCAGTCGGGAAACAGCAGGAAGAACGGGTTCACAATCGCGTCGGGATTAACCAGCACCAGCGCCCCTTGGCCGAAATAGTTCAGGAGCAAGGACGGCAGAACGAGATAGATCCAGGCGTTCTGAATGGGCTTCCGCCCGAAATGCCCGAGGTCGTTGTAGAGCGCCTCGGCGCCGGTCACGACCAGGAACACCGCGCCGAGCGTCACCAGTCCAACCAAGCCGTGGGTGAGAAGAAAGTTCAGTCCATACATCGGGTTAAGCGCAGCAAGCACACGCGGATAGGCGGCAATTTCGACGCCGCCGGCGATGGCGATGACGATGAACCAGACCGTGGTGATGGGCGCGAAATAGGTCGAGACCTTCGCCGTCCCATGCGATTGCACCGAGAAGAGTCCGACGAGGATGATGACCGTCAGCGGCAGCACGTAGGGCCTCCAGGCATCGGTCGCGATGTTGAGGCCCTCAATTGCCGACAGCACTGACAGCGCCGGTGTGATTAGCGCCGAGCCATAGAACATCGACGCACCGAGAATGCCGAGCGCGAGGACGAGCGGCGTGCGTTTGCCGAGCGCGGGGAAGGCGAGCGCCGTCAAAGCCAGCGTGCCGCCTTCGCCGTTATTGTCGGCGCGCAGCAGGATCAGCACATATTTCGTGGTCACCACGATAAGCAGCGCCCAGAAGATCAGCGACAACACGCCGAACACCGCGGCTTGCGTGACGATGCCATGCTCGCCGCCAGCGGCCAGAACCGCCACGCGCAACGCGTAAAGCGGGCTCGTGCCGATGTCGCCATAGACGACGCCGATCGAGCCAAACGTCAGCGCCCAAAGCGCGCGCTTTGAAAGCGGCTTGGCACCGTTGCCGTTGGCGGCGTGAGTTTCTGAAGTAGAAGCCTGCTGCATTCAGACCAATTGAATGGAAAGAGGCGTGGAATGGTTCGCGGTAAGCCGGATACGGCACCGCGGGTCCCGGAAAGCGGTAGGGGCATAGGCGGATCGCGAGCCCTTGTCCAGCGGTTGTGAGCGCGCAGGCTTGAGTCAGCGTTCCGGCGCGGCGGGCGCGCAACAAATGGTTAAGTTGTCGCCGTTGTACGGTAATTTATGGAAAGCAAAGGCACGGCAATCTTGTCATTCATTCGCATTTGCCGTTGACCCTGTGTTATACACGCCGTAGGGTGCGCGCCTTAATCCGGCGTTTTCCGCCATTCCTTACGTTTTCCACCGGGCAGTGGTCCTTTGCGGTCGCCGTGGCCCGGTTTTGTCAGTGAGTTAGAGACATGTCCCGCGAGATGACAGGCGCTCAGATGGTGCTGCAGGCGCTCGCCGACCAGGGCGTCGAGCATATCTTCGGCTATCCGGGCGGCGCTGTTCTGCCGATCTATGACGAGCTGTTCCAGCAGGATTGGCTGAAGCACATCTTGGTTCGCCACGAGCAGGGCGCGCTCCATGCGGCGGAAGGCTATGCGCGGTCCACCGGCAAGGTCGGCGTCGTGCTGGTGACTTCGGGCCCCGGCGCGACGAACGCCGTCACCGGGCTGACCGACGCGTTGATGGATTCCATTCCGCTCGTCTGCATCACGGGTCAGGTGCCGACGCATCTCATCGGCAACGACGCGTTCCAAGAATGCGACACGGTTGGCATCACGCGTCCATGCACCAAGCATAATTACCTCGTCCGGGACGTGAACGATCTGGCGAAGGTTCTGCACGAGGCGTTTTACGTCGCCCGGTCAGGCCGCCCCGGGCCCGTGGTCGTGGACATTCCCAAGGACGTCCAGTTCGCCACCGGCACCTATACCGGCGTGTCGAAGTCCCAGCATAAGAGCTACCGGCCGGCGACAAAGGGTGACGACGACGCCATCGCCGAGGCCATCGAGCTGATGGCGAATGCTAAGCGTCCGATTTTCTATACCGGCGGCGGCATCATCAACGCCGGTCCCCTCGCCAGCGAGCGGCTGCGCGAGCTTGTCCGCACGATGGGTTATCCCATTACGTCGACGCTGATGGGCCTCGGCGCCTATCCGGCGTCCGACAAGCAGTGGCTCGGTATGCTCGGCATGCACGGCACCTACGAAGCCAACAACGCCATGCACGATTGCGACGTGATGATCTGCATCGGCGCGCGCTTCGACGATCGCATCACCGGGCGGCTCGACGCGTTCTCGCCGGGCTCCAAGAAGATCCATGTGGATATCGACCGCTCGTCCATCAACAAGACGGTCCAAGTCGACATCCCCATTGTCGGCGATTGCGCCCATGTGCTCGGTCAGATGCTCGATGCCTGGAAGGCGAAGAATCCGAAGGTGGATCAGGCGGCGCTGAAGACATGGTGGGGCGAGATCGACCATTGGCGGGCGCGCAAATGCCTCAGCTACAAGAAGCGCGACGATGTGATCATGCCGCAATATGCCCTGGAGCGGCTGTTCGCGCTGACCCGTGACAAGGATGTCTACTTCACCACGGAAGTCGGCCAGCACCAGATGTGGGCGGCCCAGTTCCTCCGTTTCGACGAGCCCAACCACTGGATGACCTCAGGCGGCCTCGGCACGATGGGCTACGGCATCCCCGCCGCGGTTGGTGTGCAGATGGCGCATCCCGACGCCCTCGTCATCGACGTTGCCGGCGAGGCGTCGGTGCTCATGACCATGCAGGAGATGTCGACGGCGGTGCAGTACGACCTGCCCATCAAGATCTTCATTCTGAACAACCAATATATGGGCATGGTCCGCCAGTGGCAGGAGCTGCTGCATGGCAGCCGCTATTCCCATTCCTATACCGAGGCGCTGCCGGACTTCGTGAAGCTCGCCGAGGCGTATCAGGGCGTTGGCATTAGGGTCGACAAGCCGTCGGAACTTGATGACGCGATTAAAGAGATGATCGCCACGCCGAAGCCGGTGATCTTCGACTGCCGCGTCGACCAGCACGCCAATTGCTTCCCGATGATCCCAAGCGGGGCGGCGCACAACAACATGCTGTTGGGCGAGGACGTCGCAGAAGAGGATCTCGGCAACGTCATCTCCGAGAAGGGCAAGGTGATGGTCTAGGCGCCGCACCTCGTTTGTCGGAATTCAAATATTGCGAAGAGAGTGAGAAGAGATGTCTAAGCCCGGATCGGCCTATCCGCTTGAGAAGATCGAGCAGAAGACCGAGACCCATACGATGAGCGTGGTTGTGGACAATGAGCCCGGCGTGCTTGCGCGCGTCATCGGCCTGTTCGCGGGGCGTGGCTACAACATCGAGTCGCTCACCGTGTCGGTAACCGAGCACGAGGCGCATCTGTCGCGCATCACCATCGTCACCACCGGCACGCCCATGGTCATCGAGCAAATCAAGAGCCAGCTCGACCGGCTCGTGCCGATCCACTCGGTCACCGACCTGACGGTGATTGGCCAACCCCTCGAACGCGAGCTGGCCCTGGTCAAAGTGGCTGGTAAGGGCGAGAAGCGGGCTGAGGCGGCGCGCCTGGCGGAAAGCTTCGCCGCCCAGGTCCTCGACGAGTCGCCTGAGCATTTTGTGTTCGAGATCACCGGCGAGCAGTCGAGGATCGAACAATTCGTGGTGCAGATGCAGCCCCTCGGCCTGGTCGAGGTCTGCCGCACGGGCCTCGCGGCTGTGGTCCGCGGGCCGGATCGGTTGTAACCACCACTTGTCTTTTTGCGGCCCGGACGGCAAGAACCGGGGCGAACCATCACTTACGACTTCAATAGGCTAGGGGAACAGGTATGCGCGTTTATTACGATCGGGATGCCGATCTCAATCTGATCAAGGGCAAGAAGGTCGCCATCATCGGCTATGGCAGTCAGGGACACGCGCATGCGCTGAACCTGAAGGATTCCGGCGTGGCTGAAGTTGTCGTCGGCCTGCGCCCCGGTTCCAGTTCCATCGCCAAAGCCGAAGGCGAGGGCCTCAAGGTTATGTCCGTGCCGGACGCCGCCAAATGGGCCGACGTGGTGATGATGCTCACCCCCGACGAGCTGCAGGGCGAAATCTGGAAGACCGACCTCGAGCCCAATATGAAAAAGGGCGCGGCGTTGCTCTTCGCCCACGGCCTGAACATTCATTTCAACCTGATCGAGCCGCGTGCCGACATGGATGTCTTCATGGTGGCCCCGAAGGGTCCCGGACATACGGTGCGTGCCGAGTATAAGCGGGGCGCCGGCGTGCCGTGCCTCGTGGCCATCGCTCAGGATGCCACTGGCAACGCCCACGATTTGTCCCTGTCTTACGCCTCGGCCATCGGCGGCGGCCGGGCCGGCATCATCGAGACCACGTTCCGCGAGGAATGCGAGACCGATCTGTTCGGCGAGCAGTCGGTGCTGTGCGGCGGCTTGGTCGAGCTGATGCGCAATGGTTACGAGACATTGGTCGAGGCCGGCTATGCGCCGGAGATGGCCTATTTCGAGTGCGTCCACGAAGTGAAGCTGATCGTCGACCTCATTTATGAGGGCGGCATCGCCAACATGAACTACTCCGTGTCCAACACCGCCGAGTACGGCGAGTACGTGTCGGGCCCCCGCGTGGTCAACGCCGCCAGCAAGGAAGCCATGAAGGCGGTGCTCGACGACATTCAGTCGGGCAAGTTCGTCAAGAATTGGATGGCGGAGAACAAGGCCAACCAGACCAACTTCAAGGCCATGCGCGCCAAATGCGACAACCACGATATGGAAGTCGTCGGCAAGAAGCTTCGCGACATGATGCCGTGGATCGCCGAGCGCAGGATGGTCGACAAAGACAAGAACTGACGCTTCTACCTCACGCGTGGATGTCGGGCATGGCGGGAATGGTTTGAGGTTAGAGTTCGGCAGCCATATCTGAGGGCAGGGGACCAATGCTGATGACCCGCTACGCCAAGATCGCCATGGCCGCATGTCTCGCGGCCTTCTGCCTGCTGGTCGTATTCAACAATCTCAGCGACTACGGCACGAACCATCTCTTCGTGCACCACGTCCTGCATATGGACACGACCTTCTCGGGCAACGCGCTGATGTACCGGTCGATCACGCATCCGGTTCTGGTGCGGGTGGCTTACGGGTTGATCATCGCCGCCGAAGGTGCGGCCGGCGTGCTGTTCCTTGCCGGGGCCATTCGCCTTTGGCAAGTGCGGGCGGCACCGGGCGCGGTCTTCAACCAGGCGAAGGGGCTCATCGTCGCCGCGTGCCTGCTCGCTTTCCTCATTTGGTTTTTCGGCTTCATGGTGGTGGCGGGCGAATGGTTTGCCATGTGGCAGTCGGCCACTTGGAATGGCCAAGAGACCGCCTTCCGCGTCTCGGTGACCGTGCTCGCGGTTTTGATCTTCGTGAACCAGCCTGATGGCGATCTCACCGCGTCCAAGCCCGCCCCGGCGCGCGCTAAGAAGGCCGCCGCGCCAAAACGACAGCCGCGACGCCGCCATGCCGATCAGGGGCGCCGACGCACCGATACCGCCTAGAGCGACCCTGCAAAAGTGATCGGGCAACCCGAGTTGTGATGAGCCCAGCGGGCCCGTTGGGTGTATCCTTGCGGAGTTGTTCGCAAACCGCGCCGGCGTGAGGCGCATGGCTTGGGGGGCCTCACGTTCGCGAAGCTTTGCGCTCGCGAAGCCTTGCGATCGCCAAGGAGGGTCTGGGCATGACTATCGCCCCCACATTGGAAAAATATCTCGCCGCCAGACATGTCGCCTATGACGTCCTGGTCCATGAGCCCACGCAAACCTCCATGCGGACCGCGCAGGCCTGCCATATTCCCGGCCGCAGTTTGGCCAAGGCGGTCCTGCTGCGCGACGAGACCGGCTATGCGCTGGCTATTCTTCCCGCCTCCCATCACATCCAGCTCGCCGACCTCAAGGCGCAGCTCGGCGACGATGTCGAGCTGGCGAACGAGGGTGAGATCGTTGAATTATTCGACGATTGCGTCCGGGGCGCGATCCCGGCGATCGGCGAGTGTTACGGCCTCGACATGGTGGTCGAGGACGGCATGGACGAACAACCGGAGATCTATTTCGAGGCTGGCGACCATGCCACGCTGGTGCACATGACCCAGGCCGAGTTCGCGGGGCTGACCTGGATGGCCCGGCACGGCCATTTTAGCCGGCCTCATTGAGCCGTCCGCTCCGCCAGGGGCGCGAGATGCTGGGAGTTATACCCGTTTAGGGCGAGAATCTTGCCATTTCAGGGCCGGAATTGGGTGGTCTGATGCCCCCTCGGAGCGCATAATCTGGTCGATTCACCTCTCGGGGGGTGAGGATCCAAATCTCTAGAGGGAAAAAGACCCATGAGGTCTCTCGTATTCGGGCTCGTGCTAGCGGCGTCGTTTAGTCTTCCAGGACTTGCGGCGGAGCCGGAGGGTCCGGCTGCGCTGATCGATCGGACGGAAGCGATCAAGATCGCGGTGCAGGATCAGCTCACGGCCAAGTCCATGCGCGACACGGCCCAGCAGATCGCGCTCGCCGAATATTATTCGGTCACCGACCGGCGCCCGCTGTGGGTCGACGAGAACGGCCTGACCCCGCGCGGCAAGGCCGTTATGGGCGAGATCGCCAAGGCCGACGACTATGGGCTCCGTGCCGCCGATTACCGTCTGCCTGACCTCTCCGGCTTTAACGCCGCCGATCCGAACGCGGTTGAGTGGCTCGCCGGTGCTGAACTTAAGATCAGCATTGCCTTGCTCCAATACGCCAAGGATGCACGCGGTGGCCGCCTCAATCCGCTGAGTCTGAGCAAGAACCTCGACCCGACGTTGTATTTGCCGAACCCTGCCGAGGTGATCGGATTCATTGCCATCCGTTCCGACCCGGCCGCCTATCTCCGCAGCTTCCAGCCGACCCACCCTCAGTTCGAGGCGCTTCGGCAGAAGCTCATCCAGGCTCGCAAGGGCGACGCCCCCGTGGCGGCCCCAAAGCCTGATGTGGTCATTATTCCTCCCGGGCCAGTTCTCAAGCTCGGCGTCAAGAATCCGCAAGTGGCGCTTCTTCGGAAGCGGCTCGACGTTCCGGCTAAGACCGGCGCCAATGAGACTGTGTTCGACAAGGAACTGCGCCAGGCCGTCAGACAGTACCAGCGCACCCATGGCGGCTCCGCCGATGGCATGGTCGGCTCAGGCACGCGCCGCATGCTGAACGGACAGCCGGCCCCGCGTCAGGCCAGTGGCCAAGCGAAGATCGATCTTCTCGTGGTCAATATGGAGCGCTGGCGCTGGCTGCCGCAGGACATGGGACCGTTTTACCTCACGGTCAACATCCCCGAGTTCAGGCTCCGCATCATGGAGGACGGGGAGAAGATGCATGAAGCCCGCGTGGTTGTCGGCAAGACCAACAAGCAGACGCCCGTCTTCTCCGACGAGCTGGAAGAGATCGTCTTCCGCCCGAATTGGTTTGTGCCGAACTCCATTAAGACTGAGGAAATCGCGCCGAGCCTGCGCCGGAGCGGCGGCTTCTTCAGCGGCGGCGGATGGGACACGTCGGTGTTCCAGCGTCATGATCTGCGCATCCGCGGGGTCAGCGGGCGCGACATCGATCCCGCCTCGATCGATTGGGGCAATACCGATATCCGCAGATACGAGCTCTACCAGCCGCCCGGACCGCGCAACGTGCTGGGCATGATGAAGTTCCGGTTCCCCAACAAACATGACGTCTACCTGCACGACACCACGCAGAAGCATCTCTTCGCCAATGCCGTTCGGCTGGAGAGCCATGGCTGCATGCGGTTGCAGAATCCCGAAAAGGTCGCGACCATTCTGCTGAGCCGCGATCAGGGCTGGACAGCTGCGCAGGTTGCCTCCGCCGTTGCGGGCAGGGACGACAACAAGATCATCCTGAAGAACCACGTCCCCGTCTACGTCACCTATTTCACGGCCCAGGTGGCCGATGACGGCTCGCTCACCCAGTATCGCGACGTCTATCGTCACGACACCAGGATGCTCGCCGCGCTGAGCGGAAGAGCTGTGCCGAGCGGTCTGCCCGGCGATGAACAAGTTGTTGTCCAGTCGCGGCAGAGTCCGGCCAACACGCGCCGGCGCCGGCAAACGGACTTCAACGACTTCGCCCGCTCAATCTTCGATTTCTAAGGCCGCCCGCGACCTGTTCTGAGATCTCATGGTCTGGTTGGGGACGGTCCTTCGCACGGATCGCGTCGCGGCATAGAGCCGCTTGCCCTTGCTCCGCGCACGGGTTCGCACTATTTTCCTTATCGAACGCGGCTCCGGTTGGGGGCTCGCGAGACCAGGTGAACGATGCAGCGCTTGAATAAACAGATGAGGCTGAAAGCCGGCGGTTTCCCGCTGGCCGCTTCCGCGCGCGGGCTCGGCCTGGAGCTCCTCCTCCTTAGCCGCCCCTGAGCCTCGGCGGTCTCGCATTTTTCAAGCGGGACGGGCGTTCAGGGGATTGCAAAGCCGAGAGAACGCAAATTTAGCGGCTTGCCGGTCATGATAGATTGGCGCCCTAGAGCTAAGGACGAAAATCATGGACTCCGACGAAAACCAGACCCCGAAAGCCGCGCCGCGCCCGGATAGCGACCGCGTGGTGATCTTCGACACCACCTTGCGCGACGGGGAGCAATGCCCTGGCGCCACCATGACCTTCGACGAGAAGCTCGAGATTGCCGAGCTGCTCGACGAGATGGGCGTCGACATCATCGAGGCGGGCTTCCCCATCGCCAGCCAAGGCGATTTCGAGAGCGTGAAGGAGATTGCCCGCCGGGCCAAGAATTCGGTGATCTGCGGTCTGGCTCGCGCGCAGCTGAAGGACATCGATGTCTGCGCCGAGGCCATCAAGCCGGCCAAGCGTGGCCGCATCCACACCTTCATCGGCACCTCGCCGCTCCACCGCAAATATCAGATGGGCATCGAAAAGGCCGACGTGCTTGAGCGGGTGACCGCATCGGTGACGCTCGCCCGGAACTACACCGACGACGTCGAGTGGTCGGCCATGGACGCCACCCGCACCGAGGACGATTTCCTGTGCGCGACCGTCGAGGCCGCCATCAAGGCGGGCGCCACCACGATCAACATTCCCGATACCGTCGGCTATGCCACGCCGGACGAATTCGGCGCGCTGAAACGCATGCTCTTGGAGCGCGTGCCAGGCGCCGATGCCGTGGTGTTCTCCACCCATTGCCATAACGATCTCGGCCTGGCCGTCGCCAACTCCGTGGCTGGTGTGACCGCCGGCGCCCGTCAGG
>PVMS01012695.1_pt1 | contig 18307 bp, 14 predicted proteins | sample 1853461 | NCBI WGS metagenome assembly PVMS01 (sample SAMN08582032, study PRJNA380276) | Marine sediment metagenome, whole genome shotgun sequencing project. | isolation source: ocean sediment barecode stripped | collected 2017 | reverse complement strand
GTAAATGCAATCGCCGTTTTGATTATCGCCTGTCCGTGTGCTTTAGGATTAGCAACCCCAATGTCCGTAATGGTAGGTGTTGGTAAAGGTGCTTTAAATGGTGTTTTAATAAAAAATGCCGAAGCCATTGAAAATTTAAACAAAGTAAATGTTTTAATTACCGATAAAACCGGTACCATAACAGAGGGAAAACCATCAGTTGAAAAAGTTGTTGACATGTCAGGGAACAATGATGATTCATTGCTTCAATATATTGCTTCAGTTAATCAATATAGCGAACATCCTTTAGCAGAAGCAGTTGTAAATTATGGCAAGGATAAAAACACTACACTTATACCTGTAAATGACTTTGAGGGCGTTTACGGAAAAGGTGTTGTAGGTACAGATAATAATAATAAAATTGCTATAGGAAATAAAAAATTAATGGAACAGGTTAAAGCTAAATTAAATAATGAAGTAGATAACCTTGTTATTGAAGAGCAAAAATTAGGTAAAACCGTTTCTTATATTTCAGTAGATAAAAAAGTACTTGGTTATGTATGTATTACTGATGCTATTAAAGAAACCAGTAAACAGGCAATTTCAATTATACAACAACAAGGTATTGAGGTTATAATGCTTACCGGTGATAATAGCAATACCGCAAAAGCTGTTTCTACCGAATTAAATTTATCCAGTTTTCAAGCTGAGTGTTTACCTGAAGCTAAATTAAAAATAATTGAAGAACTTCAAAAGGAAGGTAAAATAGTAGCAATGGCAGGTGATGGAATAAATGATGCACCCGCATTGGCACAGGCGAACATAGGCATAGCGATGGGAACAGGGACAGATGTGGCTATAGAAAGTTCAGAGGTAACCTTGGTAAAAGGTGATTTATTGGGTATTGTTAAAGCATTAAAATTAAGCAATAACGTCATGAAAAATATCAAGCAAAACCTATTTTTCGCATTCATATATAACGTATTAGGAATCCCGATAGCGGCAGGCGTTTTATTTCCTGTATTTGGAATTCTACTATCTCCCATGATTGCAGCTGCTGCAATGAGTTTCAGTTCAGTGTCAGTAATTGCAAATTCTTTGCGACTAAGAAATATAAATATTTAATTATCATAAAAAATGAAAAAATCCATGTTTTTGTGAAATGCTGATAAAGTGTGGTAAAGTAGAATCAATAATAGAATAATAATTTTAAAATTTAACAAAATGGAAAAAGTAATCTATGCAGTAGTAATATTTGTTACTATTGGTTTGACAAACGGATTTAGTCAAAATGATTCGACTAAAATGAAAATGAAAGGTGATTTTAGTCGTTTAACAGGTATTCATCAAAAGAGATCTTTTGGTGTTCGTGGTAATTGCGGTATGTGTAAAGAAACAATTGAAAAGGCTGCTAATAGCGTTGAAGGAGTTTCAAAAGCTGTTTGGGATAAAGAACAAAAGAAAATTGAGGTTTCTTTTGATAGCTCCAAAACAAATGAAATGGCTATTCACGAAGCAATTGCGGCTTCCGGCTATGACACAGAAAAAGTAAATGGTAGTAAAGCTGCCTACAAGAAATTACCCGGTTGTTGTAAATATGATCATGACATGGAAATGAATCAAAAAGGTGAAAAGAAAAATGATGATCATCATTAAAATAAAAAAAAACCATTTTCAAAATTGATTATAAATTAGCTGCTAACCAATCTCCTACTTCACTGGTTTTATAAGATTTTTTAGTTCCTGACAAGTCTTCTGTTACAATTCCTTCAGCAAGTGATTTATTAACCACATTCTTTATTGCTTCAGCTTCTTCTTTTAAATTAAAAGCATCTTCAAACATCATGGCAGCTGATAATACAGCAGCTAATGGATTTGCAATGTCTTTTCCTGCTGCCTGTGGGTACGAACCGTGAATTGGCTCATACAAAGATGTTTTTTCTCCAACAGATGCAGAAGGCATTAAGCCCATAGAACCTGAAATTACTGAAGCCTCATCTGTTAAAATATCTCCAAAAAGGTTCTCAGTAATCAATACATCATAAGAATTGGGCCATTGCACCAAACGCATTGCAACTGCATCAACAAATTCGTACGACACTTCTACTTCAGGGTAGTCTTTTTCCATTCCTTGCACAGTTTCTCTCCACAAACGAGACGTTTCCAATACATTCGCTTTATCCACACAACACAATTTTTTATTTCGTGTCATTGCCAATTCAAACCCTTTTTTTGCCAAACGTATTACTTCATCTCTTGTATAAACACAGTTGTCAAAAGCAGTATTTCCATTATCTCTTCTTCCTTTTTCACCAAAATAAATTCCTCCTGTCAATTCTCTTAGGAAAACTAAATCCGTCCCTTCAATACGTTCTCTTTTTAAGGGTGAATTGTCAATTAATGACGGGAATGTAAATGTTGGTCTAATATTGGCAAACAGTCCTAATTTTTTACGCATCTTCAATAAACCTTGTTCCGGACGCACTTTTGCTGAAGGATCATTATCAAAACGCGGATGTCCAATCGCACCAAAAAGTACAGCATCTGCATTTACACAAATTTGATGTGTTTCATCAGGATACGGTTCTCCTACCGCATCTATTGCAGCTGCTCCTGTAAGTGCAGGTGTCCAAATAATTTCATGATTGAACTTTGTAGCAACGGCATTACATACTTTTACGGCCTGATCTATCACTTCCGGACCAATTCCATCTCCGGCTAAAAGTGCTATGTTTAATTTCATCTATTATTGTTTAGTTTTTTTATTGTGGATTTGTTTGGTTGTATAACTAATTTTGAGCATCAATTTGACTGTTAGGTAAGATCTCAAATATTTAACATTTTTTGAGTGGCTTTAATTGCAGATACTGTTTGATCTGAATCCAAACCTCTTGTAATAAATTTTTTATCGTTGTTTTGCCATGTAATTAGTGTTTCACATAAAGCATCAGAAGTACTTCCCGGAGGAATTCTTACGGCATAATCAACCAATTTGGGCAATTGCATATTTTTTTCTTTGTACAACTTTCCAAGTGCGTTCATAAAAGCATCAAACTGCCCATCGCCCTGGGCATGTTCTTCGTACAACTTCCCCTCAATATTTACTGAAACCGTTGTGGACGGTTTTAAGCCTTTAGCATGTGTAAGTACATAGGATTCTATGATAATTTTTTCCTCGTACAATTTGCTGTCCAATACATCAGAAATTATATAAGGCAAATCTTCTTTGGTAACCAATTCTTTTTTATCGCCCAATTCAATGATACGCTGTGTTACTTTTATTAAATCTTCTTGATTGAGCTCTAGACCTAATTCTTGCAAATTTTTCTCAATGTTTGCTTTCCCGGACGTTTTACCTAAGGCGTATTTACGCTTTCTGCCAAAACGCTCTGGCATAAGATCATTAAAATATAGATCCTTTTTTTTATCGCCATCAGCATGAATACCTGCTGTTTGCGTAAATACATTTTCACCAACAACCGGTTTATTAGCAGGAACTCCAATACCTGAAAATGCTTCAATGAGTTTGCTAATGGTGTACAATACCGTTTCTTTTACCGAAATTTCAACTTCTTCTTTGAAAAAATCATTTATAACAGCAACAACACTTGCCAATGGCGCATTTCCGGCTCTTTCGCCCATACCATTAACGGTTAAATGTATTCCTTTTGCCCCGGCCCTTATGGATTCCATAACATTGGCTACGCTTAAATCATAATCGTTATGCGCATGAAAATCAAAATGAGTATCTGGATATTTTGCAGTTATTTTTGAAAAATAGGTATAGGTTTCAGACGGGGTCAATACGCCTAAAGTGTCCGGAAGCAATATTCTGGATACCGTCTGCGTGGCTAAAAATTCTAAAAATTGAAAAACATAGTCTTGAGAATTTCTCATACCGTTGCTCCAATCCTCCAAATATACATTTGTGATTATACCTTCTTTTTGAGCAAGTTCAATGACATATTTTATTTCTGAAAAATGTTGTTCCGGTGTTTTTTTAAGTTGATGTGTCAGGTGATTAAGTGAACCTTTTGTTAGCAGATTTTGAACTTTAGCTCCCGCTTCTTTCATCCACTTAATCGATTTTCCACCATCAACAAAGGTCAACATTTCAATCCTATTGATATACCCAAATTGAGTTGCCCAATTCATAATATTTTTAACTGCCTGAAATTCTCCTTCCGATACTCTTGCCGATGCTACTTCAATTCTATCAACCTTCAATTCCTCCAATAACAATTTTGCTATGGTCAGTTTTTCGGTTGGCGGAAAAGATACTCCAGACGTTTGTTCTCCGTCCCGAAGTGTGGTATCCATTATTTCAATTTTTCTTTTTTTCATTTTAATGTAAGATTTTATGTCGTTCCTGCTTTCGCCGGAATATAGAAAATTAATGAAATAGATTCCTACCCTGGCAGGAATGACAAATTTATTTTAGCCTGACAGTTTTGTTATTCAAGATAGTATCTTTAAAAGGGTCTTGTTCCGGCAAAATCCTGAATTTCATCTTTCAATTTAGTTAAATAGTCAATATCATCATAACCGTTTAACATATTTTCTTTTTTATAGGCATTGATCTCAAAAGATTCCTGCTCTCCGGTAACTAATAAAGTAATAGTTTGTTTATTTAAATCTATTTCAAGTTCAGTTTCCGGATCTGCTTCAATTGCTTTAAAAATTTTATCTAAATATTCAGCACTTACCTGAACTGGTAATACACCTATATTTAAACAATTACCTCTAAAAATATCAGCGAAAAAACTGGATACTACACATCTAAATCCATAATCATACACCGCCCATACGGCGTGTTCTCTGGATGATCCTGAGCCAAAGTTTTTACCTCCAACTAAAATTTTTCCTTTATAAATAGGATTGTTCAATATAAATTGCTCTTTTAAAGTATTGTCTGAATTGTATCTCCAGTCTCTAAACAGGTTGTCTCCAAATCCTTTGCGTTCTGTAGCCTTTAAGAATCTAGCAGGTATTATTTGATCTGTATCTACATTTTCTATAGGTAATGGAACCGCAGTACTTTTTAATTTTTCAAATTTATCGTAAGCCATTGTTTAGTTGTTAGTTGTTAGTTTATTAATAATTAGAGCCAAACTTTCAATTTTTAATTTTTAATTATTCATTTTTAATTATAACAACGTTCTGGGATCAGTTACTACACCTGTAACAGCGGTTGCTGCAGCGACTAACGGACTTGCTAACAGCGTTTTGGATCCGGGCCCTTGTCTGCCTTCAAAGTTTCTGTTCGATGTGCTGACTGCAATTTTACCTGCCGGAACTTTATCATCATTCATGGCCAAACAAGCTGAACAACCCGGTTCACGTAGTACAAATCCTGCTTCATTGATAATAGCTAATAATCCTTCTTCTTTAATTTTAGCTTCTACAAGGTGCGATCCGGGGACCAACCAAGCGGTAATATTGGCTGCTTTTTTTCTTCCCTTTACTACAGATGCAAACGCCCTAAAGTCTTCAATTCTACCATTTGTACAACTTCCTAAGAAAACATAATCCACTTTTTTACCAATCATGGGCTCTCCTTCTGAAAAACCGCTCTATTCCAAAGATTTTCTATAGGAAGCAACACTACCTTCAACAGCTGAAGCATTTGGAATATTATTTGAGATTCCTGTTCCCATTCCCGGATTTGTACCATAGGTAATCATTGGTTCTATTTCATTGGCATCAAAAGAAAATTCTTTATCATATACTGCATCCTCATCAGTTTTTAATGTATTCCAATACTTCATAGCTTTATCCCAAGCTTCTCCTTTTGGCGTATATAAGCGATCCTTGATATACTCGAATGTTTTTTTATCAGGAGCAATAATACCTCCACGCGCACCCATTTCTATACTCAAGTTACATACGGTCATACGCCCTTCCATAGACATATTCTTAAAAACATCACCCGCATATTCAACAAAATAACCTGTAGCACCTGAAGTAGTCAATTTTGAAATAATGAACAATCCCACATCTTTTGGAGTAACGCCTGATCCAAGTTCTCCGTTGACAGTTATTTTCATTTTTTTAGGCTTCGGATGCATGATACATTGTGAGGAAAGTACCATCTCTACCTCCGAGGTACCGATACCAAAAGCAATTGCTCCAAAAGCGCCATGTGTAGAGGTGTGTGAATCACCACAAACTATAGTTGCTCCCGGTAAAGTAATTCCGTTTTCAGGACCTACTACATGCACAATACCATTTTTTTGATGTCCCAAACCCCAATGTGAAATACCCCACTCAGCTGAATTTTCTTCAAGGGCTTTTAACTGATTCGCCGATAATGGATCCTCAACAGGTAAATGTTGGTTTATAGTTGGTGTATTATGATCGGCTGTTGCAAAGGTTCGCTCAGGATACAATACGCTATTATTTCTACTTTTCAATCCTAAAAAAAGCTACGGGGCTCGTAACTTCGTGAATTAAATGTCTGTCAATAAAAAACACATCCGGTCCGTCTTTAATTTTACGAACCACATGGGAATCCCAAACTTTATCAAATAATGTAGTACTCATATATATTTTTAAACTTAATTTTTCTAAGATCAGAAAAGTGATTTATGCTGACGTTAATTTAAGTTGGCAAATTTACAAAATATTGAGCGTTTAATAGAGATAAAATACGAAAACGAGTGAAATATTACAGGAAATAATGCTTTTTGTAAAATTATTTACATTTTAGTTAAAAAAGTTACGTGAAATCTATTAAATAAAGTAATCTCACAAAAAATAAAACCTTTTTGTATATCATATTAATGGGAATTATTTTAAAGAGAACAGCATTCTAATTTTAAGTAATTTTATAAACCCTTAATTAATTTATTGAGTATACAACCAGAAAAAACACTTTGGAAATTCCAAAGTGTTTCAATCATCAACAATAATAACAATCACTCTCTGTAAATGTTATTGAACTACTAGTTACTAATTTTTTTAAAGGGCTGCATGCAGCCCTTTAAATATCTTTCATTTTTTTTAGCAAGTAATTCATGAAAACAAAGTTTAATGAAAGATGTAAAACATTAATTCATATACCAAGTCGTTTCAAATGACCATATCCCTTACTAAGAAAATGTTAAATTTTTGTTTAAATACTTGAACTAATAAATAAAATTGGAATCTCCTCGCTTGATGGTCTAGCAGTTCGATAATCTATGGAAATTTGCGTTCACAATATTTCCTTTTTGATAATTGGAATTTGGGATTGGTATTAAGTAATTAATGGCAACTAATAATTATTGCAACTATTATTTTATTCCAGTTGATTCTAAAATGGCGATGCCATTGGGTTATTTAAATTTTCAACTTGATTCGTTTTCATTATGAATACCAAGTTGGTGTTTAAAATAGAGATTGTTTCATTTTTAGCTGCTATCAATTCTTTTGAATGTTGCAATTCAATCTTTAATTTTTTACAAATGTCATATTCTTTTTGATACTTCTCAGCAGCTTCATTTAAGATATTATCCGGTTCAATAATCATATTTCCTTCATCAAACAACAACCAGTTCATATTTAAATCGTGGTATTTTTCCTTTACTTTCTTCAAATAACCACTACCAATATTCTTTCCTTTTCTTAACACACCTTCCGATAAACCCAAAGAAGTCGTAAATTTTCTTTGACTAATCCTTTTAAACTCAGCATATTGTAATAATTTTTGATTAATTGTCATTTTAAGTGTGGTCTTTTTCTTGCATTTGTGGTATATTTACCTTATTTTGTGCTTTGAAAATATAAAATTGCACTTTCAAAACAACTACAAGATAACAACAAAAAAAAGAAAACCACAACAGCTATGAATAATGACTACTAAAATTGAACAAATACATCTGAAAGAAATCCTGGGATCACACTACACAGCCACCGTATTAAAAAATTTAAAGGCTAAAAGAATTTGTAATAAAAATGGATTGCCTCATAATGCAAAATATATTCGTATGGTATTTCAGGGGCTCAGAAACAACAAAGAAATTGAAACCGCAATCTGGGAATTAGCTCTGTATAAAAAAAATGCGCTAAATGATTTAAACAGAAAAAAAGAAATTATATTAAAAAAAAAAATGGAGCGCATGTAAATGTATTTGTGTCATTTCCCATCAGGGCGATTAATAATCCCAATTAAAATGGCCTGGGGTTTTTAAAAACCTATGAAAAATGAAGAAAGTAGTTTTTATCCTAAGAATAGCAACCTTAGTGTATATGATAATTTTGTATATCTATGGATTTGATCTGCTAAGTATCTGTATATCAACTATAATATGTTTTGCTGTTAGCAGTATATTAACATCCGGGAGTCATAAATATTAAATAAAATTCAGGCTATTCAATTGGTAAAGAAAGAGAGTATTTCAAATATGTCTCAAATTCAATAGTGCGAAAGACTTGCTATTAGGGGCATTCTATCATCTAACCAAACTAAAATGCCCTTTATGGATGCTTACATTTCCATTTATATCAACCATCTCTGCCAGGTACCAATAATCAGATGAATTTGCTTTATTATTGTTATAAAATCCATCCCAACCTTGTTGAGAAACACCAAAACTTGTCAACATTTTTCCATATCTGTCAAATATAACTATTCTGGATGATGAAAAAACAGCAGGATCAACGCCACGAACATTCCAGGTATCATTTACCCCATCATTATTTGGTGAAAAGAATTTTGGAAAGCCAAAGACATTAACTGTAACTTGTGCAATTCCACATCCGTTTTTCTCACGAACAAATATTGTATGCTGTCCTGGAGCAACCCGAGAAAAAGTAGGATCATCCTGATAGGGGCCATTGCTATCATCCAACGCAAATTCATAATCACCTATTCCTAAATTTTGATTGCCTGTAATTACAGTTAGAGTATTATTGACAGAATTTTCAATTATTTGAATATCATCTGAAGAAATATCGGCAATGGCGGATTCAAAAATTTCGATTTGTTTTGGAAAAGAATCGCAACCCAGATTTGAAGTTGCTATAACAGTATAAACTCCGGCTTGAAAAATATCAGCTGATGGTTGCTGACTCACAACATTTCCGGAATCATTGATCCATTCATACGTATAATTATCCTGTGCATTATAGGTTGAAACTGTTAATGGAGCAATGTTTAAACATACCACTCCTGTTTCATCCAAATCAAATTCCGGGGTTGGGTATACTGTCAATAGTAATACCGGTGCAATACCAAAACAACCACCATTTATGGAACTTTCAACTCTCACCCAAATCGGTTGGCTGTTAGCAGTTTCATTTACAAAAGCATTTGCCGGATTGATAATATTGGTCTCGAAAAGGGCATCTGTTTGATTACGAAAATAAGCCACACGTAAATTTTGACTTGGGAAAAGGGATATTATTTCAGATGTAGTCAGGGTCAAATTAAATTCGTGAAAGCCATCAATCAGGCCGTCATCATCACAGGCGATGATTTCGTGCATATAATTTGACGGAAATGACGTTACGGAAACAATTAAATCTACCTGAACAATTCTATAACATCCTATTGCGGACTCGACTCTTGCATATACCGTTGAACTTATACTATTGGAGAAGGAATCTTTATCCAACACATTTATACCTGAAGCCGCATCCAGTGTCGATAAGTGGTATGTTACATTCAACGAGGTAGTTCCCAAAGTTACAAAAGAATCTGCTTCAGAAAGCTTAAAATCAACTATTCCATCAGGAACCCCATCTTCATCGCATTGCATAAATTCAAAAGGAGCTAAAATTGCATTCGGCAGGGGTTGAACTTTTATAAGAAACGAGGTGTCTGAAGAACAGGAGGCATTGTTTGGGTTGCTATTTGTTACTCTTACATATATGGTTTGCTCATTGGCAATAACATTTGTATACGCCGATGGATTGACAATTTGATTGGTATAGCCGGGATCTTCAAAATAGGTAATATCAAACACAAATGATGATTGTCCGTTAAGTATACTTGCTTCTTGTTCAGTCAAGTCAAACTCATAATAATCATTGGTATCATCACCATCCGATAAATCATCACAATACACCAAATCCGGATTATTTTCAGGAGTGGGCGGATAGGCTGTATCAAATACTTGTAAGGTAAAACTTGTAGTTTTAAAGCAATCTGCCAGTGCACTGTTTTGAATACGGGCATAGATCGTTTCAAAAGCATACGGTGTTACATTCGTATAAGGATCTGGTAAAACATTTATATTATTATCGGCATCCGCCTGTGTGGCAAAATAATGAATCTCAAAAGTTGCCGGATCCTGGGTTCCCAATATTTCAGGATCTTTTAACGTCTTAAAATCAAATTCATACAATCCATCATTGTCAAAATCACATTGCTGAATATCTGTTGCTAAATTTGCCAATGCAGATTCTAATACTTCTATTTCAAAAGACGTTATGTCGTAACAAATTGATCCGGTATTTGGTTCAATACGTACCCACATTGTTTGCGTACCACTTACATAGGTATCAGTATTTACGATCCAGCCTTTTCTGTCCTCCGCATTGGCCCGATCATCATAATAAGTTACTATACCAACCTGGCCGCCACGTACAATTGGAGTTAGATTGTCCAAATTAAAAATCATTGTTCCATTGTTATCATCATCGCATTCAAACAAATCAGGAGGTTGGTTAGCTATTGGTGGTAACGTCAATACAAGATCAAACGAGGTGATCTCATAACAATTTGTAAGAGCTGAATTTTGTATCCGGGCCCAAATAGTTCTTCCTCCGCTGGTATACGGACTTGACAATGGTGTGGCTCCTGCGTTTGCAAAAATTTCATATTCGTGATAGGTTACTGTCATTCCTGCCTGTCCATTTATAATTGCTGAAGTTTGGGCTTCCAAATTAAAATTCTCGACATCATCGCCTTCAGCATCACAAAGCACCAGATCGCCCACAGGACTTGCTATTGGAATTGTATGAAACGTAACAATAATATCATCTGATCTTACTTCACCTGAACTATTATCTGTAACCACAACTTTATAATTACCGGTTGTAGTTACATTAAGAGTTGCTGTTGTAATAGACATTGACTCAAAAATACCTGTTGTTCCATTAAATAAAAACCAGTCGTAAGTTATTGAAGCGCCGAAAGTCGTGGCATTTAAAAAAGAACTTTGTCCTGTACATAAATCCCTATCAGGGCCTAAATCAACTAATATATCACAATTTAAAGGTTCTGTATTATCATCAATTACTGCTCCTTGCCAGGTAATGGTAAAACCTGTATTATTTCCGGCATATTGATTGATCATAATAACATATTCATCTCCTGCTGTAACAGTCATCCAGGAGTCATAGGCATCAGTTTGTGTACCCGTATTTGGATCAACTCCCACTCCTGTATATCCTGTAGGTGAAGTTTTACTATAATTACAGGCAATCGGGCTCACTAAAGCTCCACAGGTAGCACTGGGACCATAAACGGCAAAATCCCAATCTTCGCTTAAATCATTTGGAATAACATTTAATCCGAATTGTCCACTCTCTGCTAATTTTATCTTAAACCAATAGGAATTTGTTTCAATAGTGGTAACACCCAAGCCAGTTTTTAAACACCCCGATTGCATTTGTCCGTTGAAATCATCACCCCCAAAACCATTTACAATTCCACCGGAATCGGCATCAGTACATAATGGTAATGCTGTTAAACAATCAGCTTGACCGAAACTATTAAATAGTCCGGCAACTAAAAAGATTACGAATACTAAGCAATATTTTTTATAAAATATCATCGGGGTAAGTCTAGCTTTTAGCAACCAAGTTTATGCTCTTCCTGTATAAATTTAACGATTAATTCTTAAATATAGTGTTTTAGTCTTATTTTAAGGTTCACGATTTCTTGAATTAACTTCAATAACTTATATGAATTTTAATATTTAAATCATTGATTTTTTTAAAATAAGACTCACAAACTATAAGGTCTAAAAAGTCTTTAAAATCGTCATTCTGAATTTATTTCAGAATCTCAACATTCTGATGATTAATCATTATGAGAACCTGAAACAAGTTCAGGTTGACGAAAATTTTGCTTTTCAGACGACCTCTTTACATAACTTAGGTTAGCTTACTCTTCCAAAATTATATTCGACCCAATCTGAATTTGTGAATGCTTTTTTTGTATATAGACGTCTTTTTTTATTATTATAAAATGGGTAAATTATAAAAATAGCTGCTTGTAAACAGTGCTTGAATGTTTATTTAATTACTTTTTTTACAGCTTCAATAGTTGCAGACTCAATATAATTTTCAATCCCTGTTCCCGGTCTCCAATCTTTAATGAATTCCCGGCTTTTATCTTTTGATTCAATTCTAATTTCTGAGAATCCAGCATTGCTGATTAAGGTTTGTAAATCAGCAATAGACGATGCCCCGGACATGCAACCGCAAATAAGTGATACATCATTTTTATATTCATCCGGAAATTCAACAGTAGCAACTATATCAGATATTGCTAAACGTCCGCCAGGTTTCAAAACTCTAAATGCTTCAACAAATACCTTTTCTTTTTCCGGAGATAAATTTATTACACAATTAGAAATTATTACATCAATAGTTGCATCAGCAACCGGAAGATGCTCTATTTCTCCCAATCGAAACTCTGTATTTATATAGCTTCCTTTTTTTGCATTGTTTCTGGATTTTGAAATCATTTCCGGAGTCATATCAACCCCTATAACTTTTCCTGTTTCCCCAACACTTTTAGAGGCTAAAAAACAATCAAACCCTCCTCCACTACCAAGATCCAGAACCGTTTCTCCTTGTTTAAGTGAAGCTATTGCCTGGGGGTTCCCACAACCAATGCCCATGTTTGAGCCTTCCGGCACATTATTATATTCTTTGTTAGAATATCCCAATGCGTCAGAAACATTGGCCAAAGCATTTTCAGTACCACTACAACAATTTGAACCACTACTTTCATCCAAATTATTTCTCAGGGCTACTTCCTTGTAGTTTGCCATTACAGATTCTCTAATTTTATTTTTTGATATTTTTCCCATTGTAAATTCTTTTTATAATTATTAATAATTGGTGTTAAGCGAAAAAAAAAAAAAAAAAATACATCTTTTATGCGCTTTTAATTTAGTTGAATTTCTTTTCTTTAATTTAAATTGATTTGCAATTGCTCAATTAACACAATATCCTTAAAAAAAGAGCCCCTAACTTGAAGGCTCTTCATTTCTGTATTGTTATCAACAGTATCTACGACTAGAATCAAATCTACTTCTAGATCCCGTACATCTTCTCAATTTTGCGTAAATTCTAGTATTTTTTTGAGTAAATGTGTTTGTGCTTTTCTCGTGTTTTGTATTTTCCATGGTGTAAGTTTTAAAATGAATAAATTAAAAATCACTACCAAGACTAATTAATTCCAAAAAAGACGCAAAATTTATTCACTTTTTTTTTCTGGTCGCTTCCGTATTGGTTTACATTCGCTTTTTATTTCTAAGGATATTAAGTTTCCCTTTTCATCTTTTTCTAAGTTACTGCATTCAATTATTTTCTCTTTTAAAAGTTTTCTAGCCCTTTGAATTCTACTTTTTGTAGCCGTCAAACTCAAATTTAATTTTTGAGCAACTTCCTTTTGTTTAAACTCTTCAATATCTGACAAATGTAATGGAACAGCATATTTCTCAGGTAATAATTGCATCAGTGGTTTTATAATTTCTTCGGCATCCTGAAAATCAGTAGTTTCATCATTATCATAAATTTCAGGTATATTATTGGTAAACTTCTGTTGCTTTCTAAAATAATCTATAGTTGTATTATGAGCAATTTGAAAAATCCACGATCGCACATTCTTAATTTTAATAGCTGAACAACAAGAATTGTAGACCTTCATTAATACCTCGTGAGAAAGATCGTTTGCTACATCTTCATTTTTGACTTTTTTAAGGATATAATACTTTAATCCATTTTTATATTCGAGCCAAAGCGAAGAAATATCTGAATATTTTTTAAGTTCAGTCATTTTTTTCAAGCTTATGAGCTATTAATTTAATTAGGGTCATTCAAATTTACCTAAATTCTGATAAACGACCCATAAAAAAAAAGGAGATATTTCTATATTCTCTTAGTAGCAGCGGAAAGCATTGTAGACTAATTTAGTAAATATGTGATGCTTAAAAAAACAGTCAATTCCTAAAGACCTTTAAATTGCAGCAACTAAATTTACTGTCATAATTGTTAACTTATTTCATCATAATATTATTTCAATTTTTTAGATGGCATCCTGAATTTAATAACTAATGATGATAGAATGGTTATTCCTCCAATGGTTAATACAGCATATTGAACACCAAATAAGTCAGCAATAATACCAGATATAATTGCGCCAATTGCATAACCTAAATCTCTCCAAAATCTGAAAACACCAATACTTTCTGCTCTCTGATTCGGACGTGTTGCATCTGCAATTGCAGATAAAAATGTAGGGTAAACTAATGCCGTTCCCAGACCTAAAATAGATGCAATAACTGCCAATTGATAAAAACTTGTGAAAAAAGGAATCAATATTATGGCAATTCCTTGTACAAGCATTCCTAAAAAAAGCATGCCTTTTTTAGAATAAATATCAGCCATTTTACCAGTAATAAGTTGACCAATACCCCAAACAGCGGGGTAAATAGCAGCAATAATTCCAATACTTTTTGAATCGTAATTAAGAGAAAGTAATAGTATAGGTAAAAGGCCCCATATCATACCATCATTTAAATTATTCACCAATCCTGCCTGGGTAATAGAGCTTAGCGTTTTATCTTTAAATGAGGTTTCTAAAAATACATTTTCTAATCTATCTGTTTGTGTGGTTTCTTGTTCTATCTTAACAAATTTCCTTGTATCCCTGACAAAAAATAAAGATAACAAAAAGCCAATGATGGAAATACCAATCCCCAAATAAAACGGGTAAGGTGTTACACCGTATTTTTGAGCAATACTACCTGTAAGATAGGCTATAACACCAACTGCGAAATATCCGGCAAACTCATTTATTCCCATGGCCAGCCCCCGGTTTTTATCACCTACTAAATCAATTTTCATTACAACAGTGCTACTCCAGGTAAGTCCCTGGTTAATACCTAATAAAATATTAGCAAAAACAACCCAATTCCAGGAGGTTGCGTTTATTAAAATAAATGGTATAGGAATGGCAAATAACCAACCTAACAGCAATAAGTTTTTTCTTCCAATTTTATTTGCGAGCTTTCCGGTAAAGTAATTCGTAATTGATTTAGTAATTCCAAAGGCTATAATAAAGGAAAGAATTGCGGTTTTGGAGGCCACTCCAAATTCAATTTCTGCAAACTTTGGAAAAATAGTACGCTCTAATCCAACCATTCCACCAACAAAAGCGTTTACAATCACCAATATTGTGAATTGCATCCAGTTTTCTTTAAGTCCAAGAATAATTTTTCCTTTCATTATTTTAGAATTTATGGTATTGTAACCTTTGTGTATGTACGAAATTTTACAAATATTTACTATAATTATGTTAAAATTGGTTTAACGTAATAGCTTCAATTCTTGAATACAAGTGAAAAAGTAGTATAAGAACCTGCTTCTGAGGTTACTATTAAATTTCCACCGTGCTTTTTTAAAATGGTTTTTGAGAGGCTTAATCCTATACCGGATCCTTTCTTTTTTGTTGTATAAAAAGGAATAAATATTTGATTTAGTATCTTCTTTTCAATACCAATACCGTTATCGTTAATTATAATAACCGTTTTATCAGACTCAACATTACAGCTCATTTTAATAGTTGGATTTTTTCTTCCTTGTAAAGCGTGTATGCTATTGTTTATTAGGTTGATCAATACTTGCTCAATCTGCTTTGAGTCAGCTTTGATAGTTGCATTAGCAGGGATTGGCAGAAGTTTCAAATCAATCTGCTTTTCTTTTGTTAAGGGTGACATAAGTATGTGTATGTCCGTCAAAAATTGCTTGATATTAATTTTGTTATATTGAGGAACCGGAACATTTGAAATTGTCCTGTAGTCCTTTACAAAAGCTAACAGTCCTTCCGAACGTTTTTTAATTGTTGAAGCAGCTGTATTTATGTCCTCGAGATCATCTTTCTCCAATTCATTAAGATTTAAAATCTTACCATTTTTATTTTCAGTAGTAGATTTTATCGTAGAGGCTAAAGAGCTAACAGGTGTAAAAGAATTTAACATTTCATGAGCTAATATGCGAATCACGTTATGCCAGGCTTCAATTTCTTTCTGTTCAATTTCAGATTTGATATCCTGGAAAGTAATTATCAAATATGGGGCGTTGAGTAATTGTAATTCAATAACTTCTAAAGACAATTGTTTTTGAACTATTTGATCACCAAAATCGACCAAAATTTTTCCTCCGTCGGCAATTTTCTTTATTTCAGCAACAAACCAGGGAACATGATTAGACAAGCGATGCCAATATTTGTGCTGAGGTTGCTGAAGAATTTCACATGCTGCCTTATTTAAGAAAAGTATTTCATTTTTTGAACGCTCGTTAAAAAGATCTTCTTTTTTAACCGAGATAATCCCTAAATTGACATGCTCCAATATATATTTAAAATAAGTGTACTGAGCTTCTTTTTCGATTTTATTCTTCTTAAAAATTTTAATAATCAGATTAAAATCATCATATACCTTAACAAAAGAATCACCCTTTTTTGAAGGAGAAAAGTAGACAGCATAATCTTCATTTTTCAATGCATTTAAGAATTTTACTAAAGAATAGTTCGTATTATTGACGTAACGAATCAAAAAGATTACTTGTAGCATTATTACCAAGGAAATTCCCAGAGTGCTAAACCAAAGATTATTCAAAATAAAATAAGAGAAAATCACACAAAATAATAAGATGAAAAATATACGAATTGTTACCTGAAGCGTAAATCTTTTGATCAAAACAGCAATATTATAAATTAAACTTTTCTAAACGTCGATACAAAGCTGCCCTCGTTAATCCTAGTTCCTTAGCAGCTTTTGAGATATTACCCTGATGCTTTTCTAATGACTTTTGCACCAATAATTTTTCAATTTCATGTAAATTCAAATTTTCAAACTCCTCTGTGTTTTGAGTATCAACCATGGTAATTTCGGAGAAATTGAAATCTGTTGCTTTAATTTCATGCCCATCTGACATGATAACTCCTCTTTCAATTGTATGTTGAATTTCCCGTACATTACCAGGCCAACGATGTGTTTCAAGAATCTTCATAGCATTTTTGGCAATTTTCAAATGGGATTTATGATATTTTTCTTTGAAACTTTGCAAGTAGTGCATCACAAATTCTTTTACATCTTCAGGCCTTTTTCTTAAAGGAGGGATTTCAATTTCTACAGTATTTATGCGAAACATTAAATCTTGCCTGAACTTACCTTCAGCTACCCATTTTTTTAAGGGAGCATTTGTTGCAAATAACAGCCTTGCATTAAATGGGCGTTCAATACCTTCTCCCAATCTTGAGACCTTACGATCTTGAAGTACCGTTAATAATTTGGATTGTAAATTAAATGGTAAATTTCCAATTTCATCCAAAAACAACGTGCCATTTTCAGCCATTTCAAATCTACCGGGTTTATCTTCATGAGCATCTGTATAAGCTCCTTTTTTATGTCCGAAAAGTTCACTTTCAAACAAATTTTCAGATAAAGAACCAAGATCTACATGGACAAAAGGACCCTTATTTTGAGCTGACCTTTTATGAATTTCCCTGGCTATGTGTTGCTTTCCTGTGCCATTTTCACCAAGTATAAGGATACTGGCATCTGTAATACTCACTTTATCAATGGTATTCATAAGCTCTTGCATGGCCATTGATTTTCCTATTACCGGCCCAAATTTTTCATCAATATTTTTTTGAAGTAGCGCATTGGTCGATTTAAGCAATGCTATTTTCTGATGAGAACGACTCATCTCTACTCCGGCATTAATGGTCGCTAAAAATTTTTCGTTTGACCAAGGTTTTAAAATAAAATCATAAGCCCCTTTTTTAATGGCATTTACTGCCAACTCAACCTCTCCGTACGCCGTCATTAAAATTACGACCATTTTTGGGTTGATACTTTTAATGTGCTCCAACCAATACATGCCTTCTTTTCCATCATTAAAACCAATTCTGTAATTCATATCCAAAATAATAAGATCGAAATTTTCAGTTGAAATTAATTGATTGATTTGTTTCGGGCTATTTCGTGTAACAACATTGGTATACTGCTTTTTCAATAATAGTCTGGCTGACAAAAGTACGTCTTCGTCATCATCAATAATTAAAAGAGAAGCCTTGGTTAATAAGTTGGTACATGCAACA
>PVMS01135620.1_pt1 | contig 18310 bp, 10 predicted proteins | sample 1853461 | NCBI WGS metagenome assembly PVMS01 (sample SAMN08582032, study PRJNA380276) | Marine sediment metagenome, whole genome shotgun sequencing project. | isolation source: ocean sediment barecode stripped | collected 2017 | reverse complement strand
GATGAAACGGTGCGAGTGCTTCAGTCATGATGCGCGCCGACCCGAATGGTCCTCTGCGTTAAGATTGCCGCGCGCTCGGCCACGTGTCGCCCACCATAGTCTGGGCAGCTGAGTATAACCACGCCGTCAGATGCGCATCAGCTGCGCATAAGAGGAGGACCGGAATTGAACGATGGTTTTGACCTGACCAGCCTGCTCGGTCCCGGCATGCAGGTGTTCGTGGGGGGCGGCACCAACGAGCCGGTCGCGCTTCTCGAACGGCTTGCGGCCACGCCGGAATGTGCGGCCGGGGTCACCTTCACCCAGTTCCCATTGCCGGGTCTGAATCGATACGATCTCTCGGCGCTCGACGACGATGCGCGCGCGCGTACCTTCTTCATGGCGCCCCACTTGCGCGCCGGATTCGATGCGGGCCGAATAGAGTTCGTGCCCATGCAGATGCGCGCCGCATACGAGTACCTGCGCGCCCAGCATTTTGACGTAGTGTTCACGCAGGTCGCCTACGATGGTGAAGGCCGACTGCGCTTCGGCCCGAACGTCGATTTCATCGCTGCCGCGCTGGATGGCGCCGGTTGCGTGGTTGCGGAGCTGAACCGTGCATTGGTAGCGCCGGCCGGGGCGCCGTGCGTCGATCCGAAGCGGATCGATCACCTGGTGGAAAGCAATCGGGTGCTCGCCGAATATCCTTCTGCCGAGCCCGATACAACGGCGCGCGAGATCGGGCGGATCGTTGCTTCGCTGATACCGGACGGTGCGTGCATTCAAACGGGCATCGGTGCGATACCGGCAGCCATATTGGGCGCGCTGGACGAAAAGAACGACCTCGGTCTGCATTCGGGACTCATCGACGAGGGCGGCCGCCAACTGATCGATCGGGGGGTGATGACCGGGGCGCGCAAAGCAATCGACACGAAGCTGCACGTGGTGGGTATGGGTATCGGCGGAACCGATCTGTTCGACTGGCTTGCCCAGACGCCATCCGTCGTCCTCAAAGGCGCCAACTACACCCATGAGGTTTCCGTGATCGGGCGACTCGAGCGATTCATCTCGATCAACTCCGCAGTGGAAGTCGACCTGTTCGGTCAGGTCAACGCCGAGTTCGCCGCGGGTCGGCAGATTTCCGGAACCGGAGGCTCGGTGGACTTCATGCGGGCTGCCAGGTCCAGCCCGGGAGGACGTTCGATCATTGCCATGACCGCAACAGCGGGCGGCGGCAAATTCTCACGAATCGTTGCCCGGGTGCCGGTGGTGACGGCATTGCGTACCGATGTCGACATCGTCGTCACGGAGTTCGGTATCGCCGAACTGGGCCCCCTGGGCCTCGGCGCCCGCGCCGAGGCGTTGATCGCAATTGCCGCTCCGGAGTTCCGCGCCCAGTTGCGCGCCCAGTCGCAAGCGCGGTAGTCCAAGCTTCGTTGGCGCACACTGCCGCTCAAAGTGTGCAGCGGATCACATTTCCACCTCGCTGACGAAACGACGTCGGGAACTGGCATGGCTTTCGCACCCTCTCCAGCGGATACGTCAGGAAGGCTCTCGAGCCGTCGGATCGGTGACCGAGAGAGTCGTAAACGGACACAGGAGGTTCGCCATGGACTATGTCGGTTTGGACCCCGTTGTGGGGCTGGAGTGCGTCGACTGCAAGCACATCCTTCGCCTGGCCTATAGTGATCTTCTGGATCGGGTTCTCGATGAGTCCCCGATGAGTTGCGCCGGCTGCGCGCGAGCCGTGGCGCACGACTGGACCACGGTGAACATCGTTCAGAACATCATCCGCAAACGGATGCGTGCGGCCCAGAAAGCTGAAACCAAGCGCTGGGTGCCTGGCCTGGTTCAGTAACACGGCGATCCCCGCGCACCCGATTCAGGCGAGCTGTCCGCGTCAGGCGAGCCCGAGCGCGTTCAGCACGAACGCGTATTCCTCCGCCACCTCGTAAAGCGCATCGAATCGACCCGACCTTCCGCCATGCCCAGCGCCCATGTTGGTCTTGAGCAACAGCGTGGTGTCGTCGGTCTTCAGCGTTCGCAGCTTCGCGACGTATTTGGCGGGTTCCCAGTAGGTCACGCGTGGATCGTTCAATCCCGCGGTGACCAGCATCGGCGGGAACGCGCCAGATTCGAGTTGGTCGTAGGGTGAATACGCCAGAATGGTCGCAAAGGCTTTCGGGTCCTCGATCGGGTTGCCCCACTCGGGCCATTCGTTGGGGGTCAGCGGCAGGTCCGGGTCCAGCATGGTGTTCAGCACGTCCACGAAAGGCACGTGGGCGGTGACGGCCCCCCACAGTTCTGGCGCCTGATTGACTACCGCGCCCATCAACTCGCCGCCTGCGCTGCCACCGCCGATGGCAATCCGGCCGGCGCTCGCATAACCCGCGTCGATCAGAAAACGCGCCACGTCGACGAAATCGTTAAACGTGTTCTCTCGGTGCTCAAGCTTGCCGTCTTCGTACCAGGCATAGCCGAGTTCGTCGCCGCCGCGAATGTGGGCGATGGCAAAGGCGAAACCACGTTCCAGCAGCGACAATCGGGTTGTGGAGAAACCGGGTGGCGTTGCGCTTCCATAGGCGCCGTACCCATAGAGGTACAGCGGTGCATCTTCATCCTTCTTGAAGTTCCTTGGGTGCACAATCGAAACGGGAATCTCCTGGCCATCCCGTGCCGGGGCCATCAAGCGCTGCGTGACGTAGTGGGAGCTGTCATAGCCCGACGGAATGTGCTGGATCTTGCGGGTAAGGAGTTCGCGGGTGTCCAACTGATAGTCGAATACCGTCCGAGGGCTGATCATCGACTCGTAACCGATGCGCAGCGCATCGATCTGGTACTCCATGTTGGTGCCGAGCCCGGCGTGATACACCGGTTCGGGAAATTCAACGTAGTGCGTGGCACTGTCGTAGCCGCGCAGCCGGATCTGGTCCAGCCCTGCGACGCGTTCCTCGATCACCATCAGTTGCTCGAAACAGGTGACGCCGCGCAGGTAGTGAGTGTCGTCACCCTCGACGATCGTTTCCCAGTTCTCTTCGCCGGGCGTAGCGCAGGGTGCAACGGCGACCGCAAAATTCTTGTGGGTATCGTTGCTGAGAATGAACAGTTCCTGGCCGTGGTGTTCAACGTGGTACTCGTGGCCGGCACGGCGCGGGGTGATCAATTGCGGCTCACCCTTCGGATCGCGCACGCTCAGAATTCGCACCTCGCTGGTGATGTGGTCGCTGGCGCTGATGACGATGTAGGCAAACGACTGGGTCTTGCCGACACCGACGAAAAATTCTTCCGACTCCTGGTAGATCACCGGATCGTCCGCCGGGTTGGTACCGAGGTCGTGTCGCTTGATCTGATGAGGACGCCAGTTTTCGTTCAGGACGGGATAGAAGAAAGTCGCCTCGTCGGCCCAGGCGGGCGCGCCGAGGGTGTCCTCGATGAACTCGTCCAGAATGCGGTCATCCTCGAGATCCTTGATTCGCAGCACGTAACGTTCGGAGCCATTCGTATCCACCGAGTACGCGAGGTACCGACCGCCCGGACTGACCGAGAAGCCGCCGAGGCGAAAGTATTCGGAGTTTCCAGCCAGTGCTGGTTCGTCGATGATCTTTACCGCGTTGTCGTCGTCCCCCGTGGGCCAGCGCCACCAGCACGGGTATTGCGCCCCAGCGGAGAATTTCCATTGATACTCGTAGCGGCCTTCGCAGTACGGGACCGATGATTCGTCCTGTTGCTGGCGCCCCTTGATCTCCTGGAACAACTCCTCGGTGAGCCTGCTGAGCGGTTCCATGGCTGCCTGGAAGTAGTCGTTCTCCGCGCGCAGATAAGCGAGGATCTCGGCGTCTTCCACCTTCGGATAGCCGGGGTCCTTCAGCCAATGATAAGGATCGTCCAGCGTGACGCCATGATGGGTATCGCGGTGCGGCTTGCGTGCAGCGACGGGCGGTGTCGAGGATGGTTTGCTCACGCGAATCTCTAACCTGGCAACAGCGGGGCGGCGAGGATAGCTGCCGCCGCAAGGCGAGTAAACGCCCCCGAGGGGCACGGAAGATCATCCGGTCCGAGCGCCCGGCAACGATCGGTGTGTCGCCGATCAGTACGGACGGCTCGACCCGCGACGATCGAGCGGGCTCAGCACGGCGTGCGCGCCGACGTTCAAGACATGAGTGTAGATTTGCGTCGTGCGGACGTCCGCGTGGCCGAGTAACTCCTGAATCGTCCTGATGTCGTAGCCGGATTCGAGTAGGTGCGTTGCGAACGAATGTCGTAGCGTATGACAGGTCGCGCGTTTGGTCAGGCCGGCCCGGTGGCCTGCGACCACGACGGCGCGTTGTAGCACGGACTCGTGCAGATGATGCCGCGCGACGTTTGCGAGCGGGCCGTTCCGGTAGCGGCGACGGGCTGGAAAGAGCCACTGCACTCCCTCCATCTCCGCGAGCAGTGCCGCGACTTCGTCGCGGCTGAGCACTACCGGCACCCGGACCGGACGCTTCGCGCGCTGGATGTCGTCCATCCATGGAAGATCCACCGAAAGGACCTCCCGATAGAGAAACAGCAAGGCCGAGAGCGCCTGGTTCTGCGTCGATGCCGATACGTGACGCTCGTTGGCGAGCATCGTCAGAAATCGCTCCACCTCCGGCGCAGCGAGTTGACGGGGGTGGCGCTCACCGTTGAAGCGGATGAATCGCCGGATCCACTGCACGTAGGTTTTCTCCGTGCGGCGTGCCATTCCGAGCCGGCGGAGACGCTGGCACACGACATCGATGAGCCGTGGCGGCTGTTGGTCGAGAGATGAAGAAGCCACCGTTTGCACGCCCGGAGCAATGGTGCGAGATTAAGCATCGGAGTTGTCCGACAGAGTGAGCGTAATCCCATGATTTCTTTGAGCTTAGAACCAACGGGCGTGCGTGATAGGTGGTGGGGTTATCTGGCGCTGTGCCAGCTACATTGAGTTAGGCGGCGCTGGAAGAGTATTTGCATGCTTCATCCGAAACAGTTCGAAGTAAACGAAGCCTGGATCGCGTTCCGTCTCAATACAGCGCCGATTCAAACGGAAGCTGATGGAGACTTTAACTGTATCGCGCTGATGGATGCGGCCAGTTGTTTCATTCTCGGATCGGAGTTGATTCCAGTAACGGCCGGGGAACCCACTCAACTTGAGTTCCATCGCCTGTTTAAGAGCGCACAACGCCACAAGCAACAGCTCCCGAAGACGCTATTTGTCTCTCGCGGAGACATCGCTGACCAACTGACTCGCGAGGCAACCCAACAGAATATTGACGTCGTGCGTGTATCAGAGAGTGAGCTGCACATCTTCATCGAAGAGGCACGCCAGGGATTCGCCGAGCATTTCGAGGAAACTCCGTAGTGACGCCTAACAAAGGAAGGGAACAGAAGGATTCTTCGCGGGTTCTCCTAGCGCTGACTCGGCGGGGCTGCCGGAGTAAGTGTGTATGGCAGATTAGGCAGAACACTCGATCTCTCAAATCTGCTTCTTATCAAGCAGCAATAGCGTCGATGTCGGATATGGCAAGGGCGACTGGAACGGATCTTTCTACAGCTCGGGTCATCCGAATATTTACTCGCTGCATTTTGTCGATTTTCTTGAATCTCAACCCAGAGAAGAAGCTTACGAATTACCAGCAATGCAAGGGGCAGACACATAACATGTGGTTGAAGTCATTCCCTCCTCGCGTCGCTCATTCGGACCGCTTTCATCAGCGCTTCGCGCTTCAGCGCGGCCGCTTAACTTGGTGTTAGGCAGCATCTCGCGCAACCACCGCCCGAGTTGTTGCGTGTTGCGCAACATGATACGCTGCGCCGGTGATCAAGTCCTTTCGCCACAAGGGTCTTCGGAAGTTGTTCGAGACCGGTTCGGCCGCTGGCGTGAGGGCGATGCATCGGAACCGACTCAGGATGCAACTCGCGGCATTGGATACCGCGCACTTGATCGACGACATGGAGATCCCCGGTTTTCGATTGCATTCGCTGAAAGGAAACCGGGCAGGGTTCTGGTCGATCACCGTGAACAAAAACTGGCGGCTGACGTTTCGATTCGCCGAAGGAGACGTCCGTGACGTCGACTACGAGGACCACCACTGATGCCGATGCACCACCCGCCACATCCTGGAGAGTTCATTCAGCAGGTCTACCTAGACCCCATCGGTGTGAGCATTCGTGAAGTAGCACGGCTGTTGGACGTTGCGCCGTCCACGTTTAGTCGTGTTGTTCGAGGCACGAGCGACGTCACGCCTGAGATGGCATTGCGCTTGGCGAAGACCCTGGGACGTTCGCCGGAGAGTTGGATTGCGATGCAGTACAAGCACGATCTGTGGCGAGCCCAGCGTAACGTCAACCTCAAGAACGTGGGTAAGCTGGACACTGATGCTGCCTAACAAGACGCTGCAACGGACCAGGCAACCCGTCACGCGGAATGCGATTCCGCGTCCATCAAAAGCATCACAGACACGCACTCGAGTATCTGCGTCGGGTGAAAGAAACGCGGCGTGTTGTCAGCGTCGGTTCTCGCGGCCGGGGTCGCCTACTTCGCACCAAATCCTGTGAGATTGTTAGTAGCGGGTTGCGCGTCCATTCGCATGAGGGCAAGGTAATGTATGTTGATTCGGTATCCGACTGGTACTGAAGTATCGGAATGAATCGCGACGTGCCACATAACTTGGCGTTGGACGACTACGAAATCCGAGGAATATCCGAATGGGTGCACTATTGATTGTAGATATAGCCGTTCACGATACCGAACGATACAAAGAGTACGTAGAGCTCGTGCCAAGCCTCATTGCGAAGCACCATGGCAAATACCTTGTTCGAGGAGGTAACGTAGAAGTCTTGGAAGGCAACTGGCAACCTGAAAGGCTCATTGTGCTCGAGTTCCCTTCAGTGGCCTCCGCTCAAGCTTTTCTAGCGGATCCAGACTACCAACCGGTTGCCGAAATACGACATGCTGCCGCTTCCACTAACCTGGTCATAGCAGAGGGATACTAAGTGTTCTATGGAGGCGCTTTTTGTGAGCTCATGGGTTAAGAGGTAGGGAGGTTCGCGTCGATGGCTGCTGGACTGTGAATCAGGACGGCCATACGGTCTAATCGGCGGTCCGAACGGCCTCCGGCGCCGCACCGCAGAACGGGCCGGCTAATGCTATGAAAGACAGGGCAGAGAGCGCCGCAACTACTGGAAAATGGGGGAACATATGGCGAACGTCACACCGCGATCACTCGAGGACATGCCAGAGCTGGCACCGATGTTTGAAGGACCCAGGGCCGCCATGGGATTCGTGCCCAACTCGATGTTGACCATGGCGCACATGCCGCAACTGACGATCGCCTTCAGCATGATGGTCAACGTCGCCTTTGGCGGCGATCTGAAACCGATGATTCAAGCGCTGGCGTCCCTGGTTCCCGAGCAGGATGACGCTGGGGAGAACCTTGCGCCGGAACTGGTGCAGTTGATCTCGTTCGCGACGAGCCTCGCGGCCGGCTGCCGATACTGCCAGGCACACACCTCGCATAACCTCGAACGTTTCGGCGGGGACGCGCAGAAGATTGCGTGTATCCTCGACTACGAAACCGACCCGGCATACTCGGCCGCAGAGCGAGCCGTACTGACGCTAGCGTTCGCGGCGGGACGCGTGCCGAACGAATCCGAGCCCGCGCACTTCGAGCGCGTGCGTGAGCATTTCAGCGAGCGGCAGATCGTGCAGATCGTCGCGATTATCTCCATGTTCGGGTTTCTGAACCGTTGGAACGATACGATGGCCACGGAACTGGAAGCCCCGGCGGTGGCGTACGCGGAAGGTTCCCTCGAACACATCGACTGGACCGTGGGTAAGCACGGCGGCGCGGCATGACATTCGCCAGGCAGTACGCCGAGGCGCGTGCGGACGAGATCGCGATTCGCGACGAGCGGGTGGCGCTGGGCTGGGATGAGTTGGACGATGTTCTCAATCGCGTCTGCAATGCCTTGCTGGCAACCGATCTGGGCGATCAGCGGCGGATCGCGGTGTTCGCCGAGAACGGCGTGGAAACGGCGTTTGCCAACATGGGTGGGCTCATTGCCGGAGCATCCGTGGTGCCGGTCAATTTTCATCTGACCGCGGAAGAGGCCGCCTACATTCTCACGGACTCCGATGCGCGGGTGCTGTTCCTGAGTCCCGAGACGTTGGATCGAGGCATGGCTGCGGCGGGCATCGCTGGCATCGAGCAGGTCGTGGGGTGGCGTTGCGAGCCCCGCGAAGGATTGATCGCCTGGGACGATTACCTGGCATCGAGCAGTGCCGCCGAGCCGCCGACGGATCATCCCCCCCGGCCAAACTTGTTGTACACCTCTGGAACCACTGGCCGCCCCAAGGGTACGGAACTTCCGCCGACCATGTTCGCGGGCGGTGATACGATCGCCGAACACCTGGAAAACATGAACGCAATGCCCCGAGCGTCCTTCGGCACGCACCTGGTGGTGGGGCCGATGTACCACACCGGCCCGCTGAGTGGGGCCCGTTCGCTTGCGGCCGGCGTGCCCTGTGTGATCCTCGGCCGCTTCGATGCTGAAAACACGCTCAAGTCGATCGCCCAATATCGGATCGAAACCACTGTGATGGTGCCTACGCACTTCGTGCGGCTACTGGCCTTGCCTGACGAGATCAAAGCCAGGTACGACGTGTCATCGCTGGCAACCGTCAGCCACACGGGGGCTAAGTGCCCGGTGGACGTCAAACGGGCAATGATCGAATGGTGGGGCGGCGTGTTCTTCGACGCGTATGGTGCCAGTGAAGTAGGCACGACCTGCTTGATCACCTCGGAGGAATGGCTGCAGCATCCGGGATCGGTTGGTAAGGCGATTCCGCCTTTCACCGCACTGATTCTCGACGACGACGACAAGGAAGTACCCGCCGGGACAGAGGGTCGTCTTTACTTCAAGGATGCGACGGGCCGCGGGATCGTCTACCACAATGACCCGGAGAAATCGGCGGCTGCGCACGTCGCGCCGGGTGTTTTTACGCTCGGTGAGATCGGCTACATGAACGAGCAGGGCTATGTGTTCATCACCGACCGATTCAGCGACATGATTCTGTCCGGCGGTGTGAACATCTATCCGGCCGAGGCGGAGCAGGTGCTGATCGAGCATGATGCGGTGGCGGACGTGGCTTGCATTGGTATCCCGCATCCGGATCCGGATGCGGGATACCAATGCAAGCCACGTCCGCCACCGCATCATGCTCGATCAGCACCTGCTCCGCCTCGGCCGGATAGATGTTCACACCGCCGGACAGAATCATGTCGCTGAATCGGTCGGTGATGAACACATAGCCCTGCTCGTTCATGTAGCCGATCTCACCGAGCGTAAAAACACCCGGCGCGACGTGCGCAGCCGCCGATTTCTCCGGGTCATTGTGGTAGACGATCCCGCGGCCCGTCGCATCCTTGAAGTAAAGACGACCCTCTGTCCCGGCGGGTACTTCCTTGTCGTCGTCGTCGAGAATCAGTGCGGTGAAAGGCGGAATCGCCTTACCAACCGATCCCGGATGCTGCAGCCATTCCTCCGAGGTGATCAAGCAGGTCGTGCCTACTTCACTGGCACCATACGCGTCGAAGAACACGCCGCCCCACCATTCGATCATTGCCCGTTTGACGTCCACCGGGCACTTAGCCCCCGTGTGGCTGACGGTTGCCAGCGATGACACGTCGTACCTGGCTTTGATCTCGTCAGGCAAGGCCAGTAGCCGCACGAAGTGCGTAGGCACCATCACAGTGGTTTCGATCCGATATTGGGCGATCGACTTGAGCGTGTTTTCAGCATCGAAGCGGCCGAGGATCACACAGGGCACGCCGGCCGCAAGCGAACGGGCCCCACTCAGCGGGCCGGTGTGGTACATCGGCCCCACCACCAGGTGCGTGCCGAAGGACGCTCGGGGCATTGCGTTCATGTTTTCCAGGTGTTCGGCGATCGTATCACCGCCCGCGAACATGGTCGGCGGAAGTTCCGTACCCTTGGGGCGGCCAGTGGTTCCAGAGGTGTACAACAAGTTTGGCCGGGGGGGATGATCCGTCGGCGGCTCGGCGGCACTGCTCGATGCCAGGTAATCGTCCCAGGCGATCAATCCTTCGCGGGGCTCGCAACGCCACCCCACGACCTGCTCGATGCCAGCGATGCCCGCCGCAGCCATGCCTCGATCCAACGTCTCGGGACTCAGGAACAGCACCCGCGCATCGGAGTCCGTGAGAATGTAGGCGGCCTCTTCCGCGGTCAGATGAAAATTGACCGGCACCACGGATGCTCCGGCAATGAGCCCACCCATGTTGGCAAACGCCGTTTCCACGCCGTTCTCGGCGAACACCGCGATCCGCCGCTGATCGCCCAGATCGGTTGCCAGCAAGGCATTGCAGACGCGATTGAGAACATCGTCCAACTCATCCCAGCCCAGCGCCACCCGCTCGTCGCGAATCGCGATCTCGTCCGCACGCGCCTCGGCGTACTGCCTGGCGAATGTCATGCCGCGCCGCCGTGCTTACCCACGGTCCAGTCGATGTGTTCGAGGGAACCTTCCGCGTACGCCACCGCCGGGGCTTCCAGTTCCGTGGCCATCGTATCGTTCCAACGGTTCAGAAACCCGAACATGGAGATAATCGCGACGATCTGCACGATCTGCCGCTCGCTGAAATGCTCACGCACGCGCTCGAAGTGCGCGGGCTCGGATTCGTTCGGCACGCGTCCCGCCGCGAACGCTAGCGTCAGTACGGCTCGCTCTGCGGCCGAGTATGCCGGGTCGGTTTCGTAGTCGAGGATACACGCAATCTTCTGCGCGTCCCCGCCGAAACGTTCGAGGTTATGCGAGGTGTGTGCCTGGCAGTATCGGCAGCCGGCCGCGAGGCTCGTCGCGAACGAGATCAACTGCACCAGTTCCGGCGCAAGGTTCTCCCCAGCGTCATCCTGCTCGGGAACCAGGGACGCCAGCGCTTGAATCATCGGTTTCAGATCGCCGCCAAAGGCGACGTTGACCATCATGCTGAAGGCGATCGTCAGTTGCGGCATGTGCGCCATGGTCAACATCGAGTTGGGCACGAATCCCATGGCGGCCCTGGGTCCTTCAAACATCGGTGCCAGCTCTGGCATGTCCTCGAGTGATCGCGGTGTGACGTTCGCCATATGTTCCCCCATTTTCCAGTAGTTGCGGCGCTCTCTGCCCTGTCTTTCATAGCATTAGCCGGCCCGTTCTGCGGTGCGGCGCCGGAGGCCGTTCGGACCGCCGATTAGACCGTATGGCCGTCCTGATTCACAGTCCAGCAGCCATCGACGCGAACCTCCCTACCTCTTAACCCATGAGCTCACAAAAAGCGCCTCCATAGAACACTTAGTATCCCTCTGCTATGACCAGGTTAGTGGAAGCGGCAGCATGTCGTATTTCGGCAACCGGTTGGTAGTCTGGATCCGCTAGAAAAGCTTGAGCGGAGGCCACTGAAGGGAACTCGAGCACAATGAGCCTTTCAGGTTGCCAGTTGCCTTCCAAGACTTCTACGTTACCTCCTCGAACAAGGTATTTGCCATGGTGCTTCGCAATGAGGCTTGGCACGAGCTCTACGTACTCTTTGTATCGTTCGGTATCGTGAACGGCTATATCTACAATCAATAGTGCACCCATTCGGATATTCCTCGGATTTCGTAGTCGTCCAACGCCAAGTTATGTGGCACGTCGCGATTCATTCCGATACTTCAGTACCAGTCGGATACCGAATCAACATACATTACCTTGCCCTCATGCGAATGGACGCGCAACCCGCTACTAACAATCTCACAGGATTTGGTGCGAAGTAGGCGACCCCGGCCGCGAGAACCGACGCTGACAACACGCCGCGTTTCTTTCACCCGACGCAGATACTCGAGTGCGTGTCTGTGATGCTTTTGATGGACGCGGAATCGCATTCCGCGTGACGGGTTGCCTGGTCCGTTGCAGCGTCTTGTTAGGCAGCATCAGTGTCCAGCTTACCCACGTTCTTGAGGTTGACGTTACGCTGGGCTCGCCACAGATCGTGCTTGTACTGCATCGCAATCCAACTCTCCGGCGAACGTCCCAGGGTCTTCGCCAAGCGCAATGCCATCTCAGGCGTGACGTCGCTCGTGCCTCGAACAACACGACTAAACGTGGACGGCGCAACGTCCAACAGCCGTGCTACTTCACGAATGCTCACACCGATGGGGTCTAGGTAGACCTGCTGAATGAACTCTCCAGGATGTGGCGGGTGGTGCATCGGCATCAGTGGTGGTCCTCGTAGTCGACGTCACGGACGTCTCCTTCGGCGAATCGAAACGTCAGCCGCCAGTTTTTGTTCACGGTGATCGACCAGAACCCTGCCCGGTTTCCTTTCAGCGAATGCAATCGAAAACCGGGGATCTCCATGTCGTCGATCAAGTGCGCGGTATCCAATGCCGCGAGTTGCATCCTGAGTCGGTTCCGATGCATCGCCCTCACGCCAGCGGCCGAACCGGTCTCGAACAACTTCCGAAGACCCTTGTGGCGAAAGGACTTGATCACCGGCGCAGCGTATCATGTTGCGCAACACGCAACAACTCGGGCGGTGGTTGCGCGAGATGCTGCCTAACACCAAGTTAAGCGGCCGCGCTGAAGCGCGAAGCGCTGATGAAAGCGGTCCGAATGAGCGACGCGAGGAGGGAATGACTTCAACCACATGTTATGTGTCTGCCCCTTGCATTGCTGGTAATTCGTAAGCTTCTTCTCTGGGTTGAGATTCAAGAAAATCGACAAAATGCAGCGAGTAAATATTCGGATGACCCGAGCTGTAGAAAGATCCGTTCCAGTCGCCCTTGCCATATCCGACATCGACGCTATTGCTGCTTGATAAGAAGCAGATTTGAGAGATCGAGTGTTCTGCCTAATCTGCCATACACACTTACTCCGGCAGCCCCGCCGAGTCAGCGCTAGGAGAACCCGCGAAGAATCCTTCTGTTCCCTTCCTTTGTTAGGCGTCACTACGGAGTTTCCTCGAAATGCTCGGCGAATCCCTGGCGTGCCTCTTCGATGAAGATGTGCAGCTCACTCTCTGATACACGCACGACGTCAATATTCTGTTGGGTTGCCTCGCGAGTCAGTTGGTCAGCGATGTCTCCGCGAGAGACAAATAGCGTCTTCGGGAGCTGTTGCTTGTGGCGTTGTGCGCTCTTAAACAGGCGATGGAACTCAAGTTGAGTGGGTTCCCCGGCCGTTACTGGAATCAACTCCGATCCGAGAATGAAACAACTGGCCGCATCCATCAGCGCGATACAGTTAAAGTCTCCATCAGCTTCCGTTTGAATCGGCGCTGTATTGAGACGGAACGCGATCCAGGCTTCGTTTACTTCGAACTGTTTCGGATGAAGCATGCAAATACTCTTCCAGCGCCGCCTAACTCAATGTAGCTGGCACAGCGCCAGATAACCCCACCACCTATCACGCACGCCCGTTGGTTCTAAGCTCAAAGAAATCATGGGATTACGCTCACTCTGTCGGACAACTCCGATGCTTAATCTCGCACCATTGCTCCGGGCGTGCAAACGGTGGCTTCTTCATCTCTCGACCAACAGCCGCCACGGCTCATCGATGTCGTGTGCCAGCGTCTCCGCCGGCTCGGAATGGCACGCCGCACGGAGAAAACCTACGTGCAGTGGATCCGGCGATTCATCCGCTTCAACGGTGAGCGCCACCCCCGTCAACTCGCTGCGCCGGAGGTGGAGCGATTTCTGACGATGCTCGCCAACGAGCGTCACGTATCGGCATCGACGCAGAACCAGGCGCTCTCGGCCTTGCTGTTTCTCTATCGGGAGGTCCTTTCGGTGGATCTTCCATGGATGGACGACATCCAGCGCGCGAAGCGTCCGGTCCGGGTGCCGGTAGTGCTCAGCCGCGACGAAGTCGCGGCACTGCTCGCGGAGATGGAGGGAGTGCAGTGGCTCTTTCCAGCCCGTCGCCGCTACCGGAACGGCCCGCTCGCAAACGTCGCGCGGCATCATCTGCACGAGTCCGTGCTACAACGCGCCGTCGTGGTCGCAGGCCACCGGGCCGGCCTGACCAAACGCGCGACCTGTCATACGCTACGACATTCGTTCGCAACGCACCTACTCGAATCCGGCTACGACATCAGGACGATTCAGGAGTTACTCGGCCACGCGGACGTCCGCACGACGCAAATCTACACTCATGTCTTGAACGTCGGCGCGCACGCCGTGCTGAGCCCGCTCGATCGTCGCGGGTCGAGCCGTCCGTACTGATCGGCGACACACCGATCGTTGCCGGGCGCTCGGACCGGATGATCTTCCGTGCCCCTCGGGGGCGTTTACTCGCCTTGCGGCGGCAGCTATCCTCGCCGCCCCGCTGTTGCCAGGTTAGAGATTCGCGTGAGCAAACCATCCTCGACACCGCCCGTCGCTGCACGCAAGCCGCACCGCGATACCCATCATGGCGTCACGCTGGACGATCCTTATCATTGGCTGAAGGACCCCGGCTATCCGAAGGTGGAAGACGCCGAGATCCTCGCTTATCTGCGCGCGGAGAACGACTACTTCCAGGCAGCCATGGAACCGCTCAGCAGGCTCACCGAGGAGTTGTTCCAGGAGATCAAGGGGCGCCAGCAACAGGACGAATCATCGGTCCCGTACTGCGAAGGCCGCTACGAGTATCAATGGAAATTCTCCGCTGGGGCGCAATACCCGTGCTGGTGGCGCTGGCCCACGGGGGACGACGACAACGCGGTAAAGATCATCGACGAACCAGCACTGGCTGGAAACTCCGAATACTTTCGCCTCGGCGGCTTCTCGGTCAGTCCGGGCGGTCGGTACCTCGCGTACTCGGTGGATACGAATGGCTCCGAACGTTACGTGCTGCGAATCAAGGATCTCGAGGATGACCGCATTCTGGACGAGTTCATCGAGGACACCCTCGGCGCGCCCGCCTGGGCCGACGAGGCGACTTTCTTCTATCCCGTCCTGAACGAAAACTGGCGTCCTCATCAGATCAAGCGACACGACCTCGGTACCAACCCGGCGGACGATCCGGTGATCTACCAGGAGTCGGAAGAATTTTTCGTCGGTGTCGGCAAGACCCAGTCGTTTGCCTACATCGTCATCAGCGCCAGCGACCACATCACCAGCGAGGTGCGAATTCTGAGCGTGCGCGATCCGAAGGGTGAGCCGCAATTGATCACCCCGCGCCGTGCCGGCCACGAGTACCACGTTGAACACCACGGCCAGGAACTGTTCATTCTCAGCAACGATACCCACAAGAATTTTGCGGTCGCCGTTGCACCCTGCGCTACGCCCGGCGAAGAGAACTGGGAAACGATCGTCGAGGGTGACGACACTCACTACCTGCGCGGCGTCACCTGTTTCGAGCAACTGATGGTGATCGAGGAACGCGTCGCAGGGCTGGACCAGATCCGGCTGCGCGGCTACGACAGTGCCACGCACTACGTTGAATTTCCCGAACCGGTGTATCACGCCGGGCTCGGCACCAACATGGAGTACCAGATCGATGCGCTGCGCATCGGTTACGAGTCGATGATCAGCCCTCGGACGGTATTCGACTATCAGTTGGACACCCGCGAACTCCTTACCCGCAAGATCCAGCACATTCCGTCGGGCTATGACAGCTCCCACTACGTCACGCAGCGCTTGATGGCCCCGGCACGGGATGGCCAGGAGATTCCCGTTTCGATTGTGCACCCAAGGAACTTCAAGAAGGATGAAGATGCACCGCTGTACCTCTATGGGTACGGCGCCTATGGAAGCGCAACGCCACCCGGTTTCTCCACAACCCGATTGTCGCTGCTGGAACGTGGTTTCGCCTTTGCCATCGCCCACATTCGCGGCGGCGACGAACTCGGCTATGCCTGGTACGAAGACGGCAAGCTTGAGCACCGAGAGAACACGTTTAACGATTTCGTCGACGTGGCGCGTTTTCTGATCGACGCGGGTTATGCGAGCGCCGGCCGGATTGCCATCGGCGGTGGCAGCGCAGGCGGCGAGTTGATGGGCGCGGTAGTCAATCAGGCGCCAGAACTGTGGGGGGCCGTCACCGCCCACGTGCCTTTCGTGGACGTGCTGAACACCATGCTGGACCCGGACCTGCCGCTGACCCCCAACGAATGGCCCGAGTGGGGCAACCCGATCGAGGACCCGAAAGCCTTTGCGACCATTCTGGCGTATTCACCCTACGACCAACTCGAATCTGGCGCGTTCCCGCCGATGCTGGTCACCGCGGGATTGAACGATCCACGCGTGACCTACTGGGAACCCGCCAAATACGTCGCGAAGCTGCGAACGCTGAAGACCGACGACACCACGCTGTTGCTCAAGACCAACATGGGCGCTGGGCATGGCGGAAGGTCGGGTCGATTCGATGCGCTTTACGAGGTGGCGGAGGAATACGCGTTCGTGCTGAACGCGCTCGGGCTCGCCTGACGCGGACAGCTCGCCTGAATCGGGTGCGCGGGGATCGCCGTGTTACTGAACCAGGCCAGGCACCCAGCGCTTGGTTTCAGCTTTCTGGGCCGCACGCATCCGTTTGCGGATGATGTTCTGAACGATGTTCACCGTGGTCCAGTCGTGCGCCACGGCTCGCGCGCAGCCGGCGCAACTCATCGGGGACTCATCGAGAACCCGATCCAGAAGATCACTATAGGCCAGGCGAAGGATGTGCTTGCAGTCGACGCACTCCAGCCCCACAACGGGGTCCAAACCGACATAGTCCATGGCGAACCTCCTGTGTCCGTTTACGACTCTCTCGGTCACCGATCCGACGGCTCGAGAGCCTTCCTGACGTATCCGCTGGAGAGGGTGCGAAAGCCATGCCAGTTCCCGACGTCGTTTCGTCAGCGAGGTGGAAATGTGATCCGCTGCACACTTTGAGCGGCAGTGTGCGCCAACGAAGCTTGGACTACCGCGCTTGCGACTGGGCGCGCAACTGGGCGCGGAACTCCGGAGCGGCAATTGCGATCAACGCCTCGGCGCGGGCGCCGAGGCCCAGGGGGCCCAGTTCGGCGATACCGAACTCCGTGACGACGATGTCGACATCGGTACGCAATGCCGTCACCACCGGCACCCGGGCAACGATTCGTGAGAATTTGCCGCCGCCCGCTGTTGCGGTCATGGCAATGATCGAACGTCCTCCCGGGCTGGACCTGGCAGCCCGCATGAAGTCCACCGAGCCTCCGGTTCCGGAAATCTGCCGACCCGCGGCGAACTCGGCGTTGACCTGACCGAACAGGTCGACTTCCACTGCGGAGTTGATCGAGATGAATCGCTCGAGTCGCCCGATCACGGAAACCTCATGGGTGTAGTTGGCGCCTTTGAGGACGACGGATGGCGTCTGGGCAAGCCAGTCGAACAGATCGGTTCCGCCGATACCCATACCCACCACGTGCAGCTTCGTGTCGATTGCTTTGCGCGCCCCGGTCATCACCCCCCGATCGATCAGTTGGCGGCCGCCCTCGTCGATGAGTCCCGAATGCAGACCGAGGTCGTTCTTTTCGTCCAGCGCGCCCAATATGGCTGCCGGTATCGCACCGATGCCCGTTTGAATGCACGCACCGTCCGGTATCAGCGAAGCAACGATCCGCCCGATCTCGCGCGCCGTTGTATCGGGCTCGGCAGAAGGATATTCGGCGAGCACCCGATTGCTTTCCACCAGGTGATCGATCCGCTTCGGATCGACGCACGGCGCCCCGGCCGGCGCTACCAATGCACGGTTCAGCTCCGCAACCACGCAACCGGCGCCATCCAGCGCGGCAGCGATGAAATCGACGTTCGGGCCGAAGCGCAGTCGGCCTTCACCATCGTAGGCGACCTGCGTGAACACTACGTCAAAATGCTGGGCGCGCAGGTACTCGTATGCGGCGCGCATCTGCATGGGCACGAACTCTATTCGGCCCGCATCGAATCCGGCGCGCAAGTGGGGCGCCATGAAGAAGGTACGCGCGCGCGCATCGTCGTCGAGCGCCGAGAGATCGTATCGATTCAGACCCGGCAATGGGAACTGGGTGAAGGTGACCCCGGCCGCACATTCCGGCGTGGCCGCAAGCCGTTCGAGAAGCGCGACCGGCTCGTTGGTGCCGCCCCCCACGAACACCTGCATGCCGGGACCGAGCAGGCTGGTCAGGTCAAAACCATCGTTCAATTCCGGTCCTCCTCTTATGCGCAGCTGATGCGCATCTGACGGCGTGGTTATACTCAGCTGCCCAGACTATGGTGGGCGACACGTGGCCGAGCGCGCGGCAATCTTAACGCAGAGGACCATTCGGGTCGGCGCGCATCATGACTGAAGCACTCGCACCGTTTCATC
>PVMS01045616.1_pt1 | contig 18311 bp, 19 predicted proteins | sample 1853461 | NCBI WGS metagenome assembly PVMS01 (sample SAMN08582032, study PRJNA380276) | Marine sediment metagenome, whole genome shotgun sequencing project. | isolation source: ocean sediment barecode stripped | collected 2017 | reverse complement strand
CTTCGCGAAATGCAGACGTTGCGTATGCGCTATTGCCAAGGGAGATGCACCCAGGTGCTGCGTAAACAATCGCCGCAGGTGCCGGCTCGTCACTCCAAGTCGGGTCGCCAACTGTTCAATCGATCCGTCGTCCAAGGCTCCTTCGGATATGAGCCGCAACCCGCGCCGCACCGTTGTCGATGTTCCAATCCAGGCAGGCGTGCCTGGCGCGCACTCCGGGCGACATCGCAGGCAAGGCCGATATCCTGCCTCGCAAGCAGCTGCCGCGCTCGGATAAAAAGACACGTTCTCTTTCTTCGGTGCATTGGCCGGGCATATGGGTCGACAGTAAATTCCGGTCGTTTTGACACCCACGAAGAATTGGCCGTCAAAGCGCGAATCGCGTGACAGTCGAGCTCGTTCGAATATGTCGTGTTGTTGCATGCGGCCAGTATACGCCGGCATTCGGTCAAAACTGGCCAGAATCGGACCTGTATGTTGAGCCGATCAGGGCTGGCCTTATCTGTCGATACCACCGATCGTAATGGCCTTGATCTCGAGATAATCATCAATGCCATAAAGGGAGCCTTCGCGACCTAGGCCGGATTCCTTTACGCCGCCGAACGGCGCCATCTCATTTGAGATCATGCCTGCATTTACGCCAACGATGCCGTATTCCAATCCTTCCGAGACGCGCCAGATTCGCCCAATATCTCTGGCGTAAAGGTAACTGGCCAGACCGAATTCGGTGTCATTGGCCAATGCGATCGCTTCTTCTTCCGTCTTGAACTTATAGATCGGTGCGATCGGGCCGAAGATTTCTTCGCGGAACATGCGCATGCCATCAGTTACATCCGTCAATACGGTTGGCTCAACGAAACAAGCGCCAAGATCGGAACGACCGCCACCCACAACAATCTGCGCGCCTTTGGCGACAGCGTCGTTGACGATTTCGACGACGTCGTTGGCGGCGCCTTCATTGATGAGAGGACCGATTAGCACGCCCGCTTCGGTGCCATCGCCCATTTTTAAGTCGGCAGATGCTGCGGCCAGTTTCTTCGTAAATTCTTCGTGAACACCTTCCTGGACGAGAAAGCGATTCGCCGACACGCACGTTTGGCCAGCATTGCGATACTTGCACACCATTGCACCTTCGATCGCCTGATCGATATCGGCATCATCGAATACGATGAACGGCGCATTGCCGCCCAATTCCATCGAGGTGCGTTTGACCGTCGCTGCGCACTGCTCCATTAACAACTTGCCAACAGCGGTCGAGCCCGTGAACGAAAGCTTGCGCACCGTCGAGCTGCTGGTCATCTCGGCGCCAATCTCGCGAGTATTTCCGGCGACGATATTGACCACACCGGCTGGTGCACCGGCACGCTCCAGCAATTCCACCAATGCGAACGCCGAAAACGGCGTGGCGTTTGCGGGTTTGCAAACAACGGTACATCCAGCGGCAAGCGCCGGGGCGATCTTGCGCGTCAGCATTGCACTGGGCAGGTTCCACGGCGTAATGCAGGCAACGACACCTATCGGCTGTTTGATAACCACGATTCGTTTGTCGTTTGACGGCGGAGCGATGGTATCGCCGTAGATGCGCTTCGCCTCTTCTGCAAACCATTCGATGTAGTTTGCGCCGTAAATAACCTCGGCCTTCGCTTCAGGCAATGGCTTGCCCTGCTCGGCGGTCATGATCTGCGCGAGGTCGTCCTGGTGCTCGATTACAAGGTCGAACCACTTTCGCAAGACAGCAGCGCGCTCTTTGGCCGTCTTTTGCCGCCATGTGACCAGTGCATTACTCGCCGCTGCAATCGCACGTTGCGTCTCTGCCGTACCGCACTTGGCGATCTCTGCGATGGTCGCGCCGGTGGCTGGGTTCGTAACGGCCAGTGTCTCGCCATTATCTGCATCGATCCACTGTCCATCAATGTAAGCCTGTGTTCTAAGCAATGCTTCGTCTGATAACCGCATATCTTTCCTTACTCCGCACGCCTGAATAAACCGGCCGAACAGTATGTGCTCGGAGGCCCGCCGGTGCAATTTCGCGCCGGCGGGCCAGGCCACGATCCGTGTTATGCAGCAGCGTCTACTCGCGTTTGTAGCCACCGCTCGAGATCATCTGCCCCACCAATCAAGGCACCGTCTACGAAGACCTGCGGGTAGCTGGTTGCGTTCGCTACGGCACGCAATGTCTGGTCGGTGTAGTCGCGATTGAGTACAAGTTCTTCAAATTCCATACCGGCATCGCGAAGCAGTCCCTTTGCCTTGGCGCAAAACGCACAAGCTGGTCGAGAGAAAACGGCGACGTCACTCGGTCGCCCGGCGTTCGGATCCAGGTAAGACAACATTGTGTCAGCGTCGGATACTGAGAACGGATCACCTGGCTCATCAGACTCGACGAACATCTTCTCAACCACACCGTCCCGTACCAACATTGAATAGCGCCAGGAGCGCTTGCCAAACCCAAGGTCCTGTTTGTCAACCAGCTGTCCCATACCGTCGGTAAACTCACCATTGCCATCCGGCAGGAAGGTCACGCGATCCGCGTTCTGACTGTGCTTCCATTCGTTCATGACGAACGCATCGTTAACAGATACACAGATAACTTCGTCGATGCCCCGCTCTGCGAAAAGCGGCTGTAGCTGATTAAAGCGCGGTACGTGCGACGATGAACAGGTTGGTGTGAAAGCACCCGGCAGTGAGAAAACGACCACTGACTTACCCGCGAATACGTCTGCACTCGAAAGCTCTACCCAATCATGTTCCTTACGCGTCCTGAATGTAACGTTCGGGACGCGCTGTCCTTCTAAAGTGTTGCTCATCTGATTCTCCATTAAGTTTGCAAAGTTATTCGATATGCAAATGATAGAGCTCGATTTAAGATAGGTAAAATGGTTTAATTCGATCGTATTGATCTATTTTCTCGATTATGTATTTCCCAAATATGAAAATGCCCAGCACAAAGCAGTTGCGGTACTTCGTTGCCCTGGTTGAGACCGAGCATTTCGGGCGAGCGGCGAGCGCATCACATGTTTCACAGTCCGCTTTCAGCAACGCAATCAAGGAACTCGAAAGCACGCTGGACGTGCAACTCGTGGATCGCACCAATCGTCAGGTAACAGTGACTGCCACTGGCCAACAGGTGGCGACAATGGCACGCCTCGTGCTACGCGATATGCAGGACCTGGTGGAAACGGCCAGCGGCGGTCGCCATCCCTTGTGCGGTGAATTGCGACTGGGCGTTATTCCAACAATTGCGCCGTTCTTGCTGCCGCAAATACTGCCAAAAATTCGACGACAATTTCCGGAGCTGCAACTGCGCCTCATCGAGGATCAGACGGATCGTATTTATCAACGCTTGATGGCGGGTGAACTGGACTTGCTGCTGCTCGCATTGCCGTGGGACATGCGCGGCGTTGAACAGACCACTCTGTTCAAGGACCCTTTCCGCCTGGCTTGTCGAAAAGGCACTAAGCGAGTTGATCCGGACAATTACCGTTTCAATCGCCTGGATGCTGACAGTATTCTGCTACTCGAAGACGGGCATTGCCTTCGTGACCATGCTCTCGCCGCTTGCAAGATTCGCAATACTCAAAAGGTGCAACGCTTTGCAGCAAGCAGTCTTTTGACCCTGGTTGAGATGGTCGATGCGGATCTCGGCATCACTTTCCTGCCTGAAATGTCACGCAAATCATCGCTGCTGCGAAATACCGCAGTGCAGTTATATCCCATGCCTGACAGCAGTTACCGCAATATTGGATTAGCCTGGCGCCGGGGCAGCGGCCGCGCAGAAGAGTTTGCGATGCTGGGCGAGTTTATTCAGACGAATCGCTGAGACCGGCTGGCAAGATCATCACTCCATGGAATCTGCACGGTTTGCGGTGACCCATCTTCCTTGTCGAAACAGAACGTAGCGGTAAATCGCTCTGCCTTTTCAGTTTTGAAATTCCGAATCTTGTCCCACGGAAACAGAACGAGCTCATGACGACTCATGAAGTCCTGGCGAAAAATAATGCCCTGGTCCGCTATGGATGCGCCGCCGACGAACTCCTGATTGAGTAAGACCAATTTTCCAGGCGCGCTGTTGTCGCCAGCAGTTTCCTCAAAATCCTCGTTCGATACGCCGAATGAATCTCGCAACATTGACCACACTTTCTTGCCTTCGGCGAGCACAATCTTAACGCCGGTCACAATTGCAAAAACTGCGATGACCATGATTATGGCGCCAAAAATGTAGTAGATATTCTCATTCATAGGAGAAGTGCCTGTGCGTGGCTCAACGTACTTAGCTTACGTCAGCGACAGGACAAACGCGCGACCAAACGCGCTGTTCGCTATCACAAACCCGAATGTGATGAGGATGGCCAGCAATGCACAGCCGCCGATCCATGTGACTCGCTGGACACGCCCGATGCTTCTCTTGTCGAAGATTCCCAATATTACAAGCATCATCAATAAGCCGAGTAACACGAATGGTCCCTCTGGCAAATCAATCATCGAAAACTTGGCGATTCGTCCCAACGCCTGCAGAGTGATACTAATCGAAGCGAGCAACATCAACCTTTTGTGAATTTCCGGCGTCTGGCGATAAAGATATGCCAAAAAGAGGAATCCACCGAACGCGACCATTCCGGCAAGATTTCCCCATACGATTCCGGCGATCTGTGGAAGATCCGAGTCTATATTTCCATACTTTTCGAGCAAACGAGGTGCAAGTTTTAGCGCGGTAATCGTGCCAGAGAGTAGAACCACCGCGCCAATCGTCACGCCGATCATGCCCAGCTTCCTGTGCAGGGCAATTCGCCCGTTGAATACCGCCGTGGTTTGCACGCAAAGCCAAATAAACCATGCCGTCATGGCAACCCCGTGTGCGTAAACATACGGCGGAATAGCAGGCACGTCGTAGAATGCTCGTAAATAGAATGTTGGCGAGAATCCGACCAGAACTATCACGAGCAATGCATAGGATGTGTACAGGAAAAAATTGCTGCGACGGTGCAATTTTTTCTACCAGCGATCCGCCAAGTCACCACTATTGCGCAGAACATACATGCCAGTGGCGCCAGAGGTGAATATATTACCTCGGGTATCGACAAGAACCTCTTGAGTAATGGAGATAGGCATGTAACCCGATTGTGAGCGCTTCGGCGTTTTGGGGTCGGCCGGCAGGAACCAACCCACTTCCTTCGGTAAGCGAGGCTCGGCAATATCGTAAACGCGTACGCCTGCATTGAAGTAAGCCAAGTGAATCAAATCATTCGGCTGCATTACGTCTTGGTTGTGAATTTCGTTGCTCATGTTGTGCGGACCAAAACGCCCAGGCCGATCACAAAAGTTTTTCCAGGCAAAACCTTCCGGTACTTCCGGAATAGGGAAAGTTGACATCATGTACGGCTTGGTTGGGTCTGCGTTTTGCACCATGATATTGGCCGATATGGACTCAGCGCACTGCGGCTTTTTCGGTTCGCCAACCACATAGACCAGACCACGGTCCCAATACGGGATTACCGAATGAACCGACTGAGTTACGTTATTCACAAAGGGCGGAACAATCTGCAGTCGACCAATAACCTTGGGATTGGATTTGTCGCTGATGTCCAAAGAGACCATGTCTGGCGTGAAACCCAAAACTGCAGTATTACCGTCCGGGCTGATGATGGCTGGACCGTGGAAACTTGGAATGATGCCATCTTCTCGCTCTTCACCTAGACGCTGACCAAATTGTGCCCATTGACCAACGACTTTTGGATATTGAGGGTCTCGAACGTCGAGAATTTTGAAGATCTGGGCACGGTAACCCGGTGCACTGGCTGACAAGTAGACAAAACCATCGTGCAGGATATTCCGGTGGACGCCGTAGGCGCCGGTTTCCCAGTGGGAGAGTTCGACTGGGTTCACAGGATCACTGATATCGAATAACAGCACACCTTCGTATTGCAACTTATCGTCTGGAATTTCTTCCGGCTGAAACGCGGCCATGAAGTTGATCGCATTTTGGGTATCGTACTGGGTCAACTCCCTCGCCAAACCAACCACGAGTAGATCACCCTGTGAAGTAATCTGCCCCATGTTGCCGTCCATTGGATATTCGATCTGCTTGACGACAATTGGGTTGCTTGGATCAGTGACATCCACAATCTTCAAAGCAGGTGGAAGAATAGGCCCCCGACCCTCCTGGGTTTTCTGCACTGGCATGTAGATATACCAACGGCCTTCATGCTCTTTGATAGTGAACTTGCCGGAGTAGCGGTCCTGGTAATCCAGGAATCCGATTGGCTCTACGTTGTGCGCTTGCCAACCTTCTGGAATTGGTTCTCCCGCCAGGGCACTGCTACTTATCGTTAGCGCAGCTGCGAATAAGACGCATACCAAACTTTTCTTGACCCAATTCATCATTAAGGCATCTCCATTGTCGATTCTGAATTTATGTTAGCACTGAATCGCCCGCAATTTTCCAAACGCCTTTCGTCCCGACAACGGTGCATTTTCAAATGGAGTAGTATCAGTCTAAGTCCATCCACCTCCCGGATGCAGAACGATGCAAGAAAATAAGAATTCCAAGAGCGATCGATGAAAACAAGTACCTCAACCTTTTTCCGGAACACGTGGAACTGATCCATCAGGAACGCGCTTACACATCACCGATCTGGTACACGCCATAAAATAAATCTGGCGATTCGCCGCTCGAAGGCTGGTATTTCGGCGGCTACAAGTTGAGTGTCTGCTTTCACCGAAAGCGGTCATTCAAATGCATCAAATCAAGTTAGATTGACAGGCTGCTTTCGGCCAAGAGCAGACATTCGTCAGATAAAGAAAACTCCACAAAAAGATGCGCATGGTGCGGCATTCGATCGGATTGAACCGCACCGGTCGTTTGCCCGTACGTGGCCCACGCCGCTACACCTCAGCTCTTATTGCCGCTCGCGTAACTGAGTTCCTTGTCGCTCATCATCTACTCAATCATTCGCACGGCATTGCTGCTTTCCGGGTCGAGTTTGAGCGATACGCGATAGTACCGAATAGCCTTTTCGTGATCGCCTTTGGTCATGATGGCCTCAGCGAGGGAATCCCAGGTGTTGGCGGATAAAGGGAATGTTTCGGTATTTAGGTCAAATACCTTAATGGCCGCGTCGATTTCGCCGTTCTCGAGAAGGCGGTAACCCATAGCATTAACCGACGATTCCACGATGTCCGCGGCCGGCATACCGTAATTGCCCATTGCACGAAACGCGTAGGTGATCCTCGCCGGATCGTGTGTGGCGAAGGCAGCAGCCAGGTGGCCGATCACTTCGGCCTGAGGCGCATATATTGGTGCCGATTGTACGTTTCCGGCACAGCTGGCGAGGATTGTCAGGGCGAATGCCAGTCGTAGTCGATTCATGTTATTGCTCCTCCAAAAACTGCTTACCTGCGTTATAGATGCTGCCGGCGGCTAAATGGTTTCAACAGTCGCGAAAATTCGCTGACTGATGGGCGCACGCGAGCTCGAAGCCGTCAAAGGCTAGTGTATTGCTGGATGTCGGGGTCGAATGGTTTGCGTCATCATTTAGGGAGGCGATTGGGAGAGGCTTAGGAGCCTCCGAGACTCCGCGCCGCCGTGTCATACCCGAGCGTGATCATCTCGTCGGCGCGGTCGAACTCCAGCGTGCCGCATGCATCACGGGCAATCTCTATCGTCCGATCCGGCGGATATGTCGCCAGCTTTTGCCAGGCGATCGTTCCTTGCATAGCATCGAAAGTCTGATCGGCAATATCGAGCATGGTCCAGCCGTCGGCACCGTCGGCACCGCTCCGCTTCATTCGATCATCGATGAAGCTGTTTATCTTCGCCCGCAGATTGCCGAGCGCAGAGCCCCTGGTATCCCTCGGGCCGCCCTTCGAAACAGGTAGGGACGCACCTGTCGGTGCCGCGCCGAGGTTGACGGCGATAGTCGTGTCGGTGTGGTCTTCGAATGTTGGTGCGATCGGTACCGGGTTCAGGATGCCGCCGTCGAGCAGCTTCACACCGTTCATGTCATAGGGCGTGAAAAACAACGGTAATGATATCGATGCACGAATCGCATCAAACACAGAGCCGCTCTTGAGCCATATTTCTTTTTCACGTTTGATATCTGAGGCGACAGCCGTGTACCTGATAGGTAGGTCCTCGATCCTGCGATCACCGATGAGGTCCTTGAGTGTATCGATAATGCGGTCACCTTCGACCAAGCCCTGTTTACCCCACGACATGTCGAGCAGCTTGACGATCTGGAGCTTCGTAATCGCTCGTACCCATTTCTCGAAAGTGTCGAGTTTGCCGCATGCATAAATGCCGCCGATTAACGCGCCCATCGAGGCACCACTGATCGAGCGAATTTCGTAGCCGTTCTCTTCGAGCCAGTGAATGACACCGATGTGCGCGAGGCCGCGAGCCCCGCCACTACCCAGAACCAGTGAGACGGTCTTTCTGGTCATCCTGTTTGGGTTGCCGGGTTGAACGTGTAGTGAAGCACGATGCCGATGAAGATCACCATGCCGATCGGGTGATTCATCAGAAACGCCTTGAAACAGCCGGCAGGCTGGCGGTCGCGTGCGAGCCAAAGGTGCCAGGCCATCATGGCGGCAGCGATCCCGACAGAGAGGTAATACCAGAAGCCAAGCTCAGCACGGTAACCAATGAGTGCCAGCGCGAGGAGCATGAGCAACTGCAGCCCCGCAAGCACAAACAGATCAACATCTCCGAACAGCACGGCCGTGGATTTGACCCCGATCTTGAGGTCGTCCTCACGATCGACCATCGCATAAAACGTGTCGTAGATGACCGCCCAGATCAATGCGGTGCCAAAGACCAGCCAGGCAAGCTCGGGTGTTCCGCCCGTTTGCGCGGCGAAAGCCATCGGTGCTGCCCAGCCGAACGCAGCGCCGAGGATGAACTGCGGAATGGATACGTAGCGTTTGATGAACGGATAGGCAACTGTGAGACCCGCCGCAATGACCGCGAGTAACTGCGCCTGCGCGTTGAGCATCGAAGCGAGGCCGATCGCAATCAGGCCGAGCGCCGCGAACAGGGTCAGCGCCTCGAGAGGAGCAACAGCACCGGTAGCCAGCGGGCGGGTTCGCGTACGTTCTACATATGGATCGATTTTTCGGTCAACGAAGTCGTTCAGCACACAGCCCGCCGAGCGCATGATGAAAACGCCAACCACGAAGATCACGAAAAGCCCTTGGTCGGGAGTGCCCTCGCCGGCCAACCACAATGCCCAAAGTGTCGGCCACAACAGTAGCCAGATGCCGATGGGTTTATCGACGCGCATCAGCTTGCCGTAGTTACGCAACTGGCTGGCGATCTCGGGCGCGAAACTGGCGACAATAGAGTTCTTCATGTGCGCGATTCTACACTTTGCCGTAGCGTCCGGCATCGCCAAGCCAACGTCGGATTATTGCCGCGGCGCGCTCGGTTGATGATTTGCGAATCGCCTCTGCCGTAATTTGTACCTGCGGCATGAGTTCGGCGTCGCGAACGAGGTTCGCAACCCGATAATCGGGCAATCCTGTTTGGCGCGTGCCGAGCATCTCGCCCGGACCCCGGAGCTCCAGGTCTCGCTGAGCAACAACAAATCCATCATTGGTATCGCGCAGAACCGCAAGTCGTTCCTTCGCGATCCGTCCGAGTGGCCGCTTGTACAACAGCACGCAATGGCTCTGTGCCGCGCCGCGTCCGACTCGGCCGCGAAGCTGGTGAAGCTGCGACAGCCCCATCCGCTCTGCATTCTCAATGATCATCAGGCTCGCGTTCGGCACGTCCACGCCAACTTCGATGACGGTCGTTGCTACCAGCACCTGGATCAGCCCTTCCTTAAATGCCTGCATGCCGCGTTCTTTTTCGGCCGGGCGCATACGGCCATGCACGAGGCCCACGCGCAGCTCGGGCAAGGCTTCAGTCAGCATCTGGTAGCTCGCCTCGGCGGCCTGGTAGTCCAGGACCTCGGATTCTTCAATCAGTGGGCAAACCCAATAGGCCTGGTGACCGGATGCGCATGCTGCGCGTACGCGCTCAACTATTTCGCCACGTCGCGCGTCGGGGACGGCAATCGTTGAGACGGGTTGTCGGCCCGGCGGTAGTTCGTCAATTACCGACGAATCGAGATCGGCGTAGGCGGCCATTGCGAGAGTGCGTGGAATGGGCGTTGCCGTCATCACGAGTTGGTGCGGATGGCCCGCATCGCCCACACCCTTGTCGCGCAATGCCATGCGTTGGTGCACGCCGAAACGGTGTTGTTCATCGATCACGACGAGTGCGAGCCGGTCGAACTCCACGCCTTCCTGAAACAGCGCGTGGGTACCGACAACGAGCCGGGCGCTACCGTCAGCGATGGCTGCGAGCGATTCGCGACGTGCAGCGGCTTTCTGACTACCGCTTAACCAGGCCGGCTCGATACCGAGCGGCCGAAACCAGTCCGAAAAATTACGCCAGTGCTGTTCGGCGAGGATTTCTGTTGGCGCCATAATTACTGCCTGCAGACCACAAGCGATCGCATTAAGACATGCAATCGCGGCAACGACCGTCTTTCCTGAGCCAACATCGCCCTGGATCAAACGCATCATCGGATGCGGTTGCGACAGGTCAGCCAGGATTTCGCCGACAACGCGCGCTTGCGCACCGGTTAGCTCGAACGGCAGGTCGCGAACAAAATCGTCGACCCGGTCCTGACCGTCAGCAAGGGCTACAGCATCTTCTGTTTCAGCCAGCGCGCGCAGGCTCCGCAGGCTCAGGTAGTGCGCGAGCAGTTCTTCGAACGCCAGCCGCTGTTGGCAGGGATGTTTGCCCTCGAGCATCTGCTGCACATCGGCATCGGGAGGTGGCCGGTGCAGGTACCGGATCGCATCGGCCAGCGACGGCATGCCTAGTTTTGCGGTTACAGATGAAGGCAGCAGCTCTACCGGCGGCTCTTCGCCCATGGCGCGCAGCACCTGGTCGGTCAGATTGCGCAGCCGTCCTTGTTGCACGCCTTCGGTAGTCGGGTAGATCGGCGTCAGGGAGTCACTCATCGCGGCCCCCTGATCCTCGCGCAGGACACGGTACTCGGGGTGGATCATCTCGAACCCGGATGAACCGCGCCGCACCTCGCCGAAGCAACTGACATGCCTGCCGGTATCGAACTGTGCCTGTTGCTGACGCGAAAAATGAAAAAACCGCAACGTGAGTTGACCGCTACCATCGCTGATGCGCACAAGCAGGTTGCGGCGACCTCGAAACGCGACCTCTGACAGCAGGACCTCACCCGTCACCAGGCAGCGACTGCCCGCGACGAGCGACCCGATCTTCACGAGCTGGGTACGATCCTCGTAGCGCAACGGCAACAGGAACAGCAGATCCTCGACACGATTGAGGCTCAGTTTTTTGAGCTTTGTCGTGAGCGCCGGCCCGACGCCTTTGAGGGTGGTTAGCGCGTCAGAGAGCAAGGATCGCGTCGGCCTCAATATCGACGCCCTTGGGCAGCGCTGATACTTGTACGGCTGCGCGTGCCGGATAGGGCTCGTCGCAGTACTGGGCCATGACCTCGTTAACGGCAGCGAAGTTATCGAGATCGGTCAGGAAGATCGTGATCTTGACGGCGTCATCGAGACTGCCGCCGGCCGCCTCGGCAATCGCTTTCAGGTTTTCGAAAACTTGCCGCGCGCGCGCTGAAAAATCGCCTTCGACAACGTCCATGGTCTCCGGCACGAACGGAATCTGGCCGGATATGAACACGAATTGGCCGACCTTTGCGGCCTGGGAATAGGTGCCGACCGCCGCTGGCGCGCGATCAGTGTAAATAGTCTCTTTGCTCATCAAGATATTTCCGAAGAAGAATGGGCTTATGCGCTGTCTCGGGAGACACGAATAACGTTCGGCATCTTGCGAACGTTACGCATGATCTTCGCGAGATGGATGCGGTCGTGAACCTGCAACAAGAAGGTCAGTACTGACACATCTTCGTGTCGCGAGATTACCTCGACCTGTTCAATATTCGAGCTACTGTCGGCGATCATCGCCGCAACTTCGGCGAGCACGCCTGTGCGGTTGCGAGTTTCGCACTGGATCTGGCAGTGGAACTCCCGGGCGATGCTCTTTTCCCAGCTCACCGCAATCCACTTCTCTGGCTGCTTGCGGAAATTCGAAAGGTTGCCACAGGTGTTGCGATGAATAACCACACCGCGTCCGGCCGTCAGGTAGCCCATCACGTCGTCACCCGGCAGCGGGTAACAACACTTGGCGTAGCTCACGACCATTCCCTCCGTACCGGCAATGACAAGGCTGGCGAGTTGCTCGTCAGCCTCACCTTCTTCGCCGGCACCAACGAGGAAGCGCGCAGTCAGCGGCGAGAGGCGCTCGCCCAGTCCGAGTTGTTCATACAATTCTTCGGCGTTGTCCAGACCGAGTTCGTCGAGGGCCTCACCCATGCGTACCTTGCCAACCTTGCGTAGCGATGAGCCAATGTCCTTGAGCGACTTGTCGAGCAAGCGCTTGCCCAGATCAACGGATTCTGTCGATCTCAGGTTCTTCATGTGATTGCGGATCGCGGTTCGTGCCTTGGCAGAACGCACAAACGTCAGCCAGGTCGGATTCGGTTTTGCGCTGCGTGATGTGATGATCTCTACGGTCTGCCCGTTCTGCAGGGGCGTTCTCAAAGGCACGAGTCCACGATTGATCTTGGCCGCCACAGTGCGGTTGCCAATGTCCGTATGTACGGCGTAGGCGAAGTCGACGGTTGTTGCGCCCTTGGGCAACGGCATGATGTCGCCCTTCGGCGTGAAAACGTAAATCTTGTCCGGGAACAGGTCGACCTTGACGCTCTCGAGAAACTCTTCCGACGTTCCGGACTGTTGCAGCTCAGCGAGGTTCGAGAGCCATTCGCGGGCACGGCGCTGCGGCGTTGCGTCAGTTTTTTCATCGGCCTTGTAGATCCAATGCGACGCAACACCCGACTCTGCCACGCGGTCCATGTCGCGTGTACGAATCTGTACTTCAAGCGGCAGGCCTTTAGGTCCGAACAGTGTCGTGTGCAAAGACTGGTAGCCATTGATCCGCGGGATGGCAATGTAATCCTTGAAACGTCCGGGCATGGGTTTGTACAGCTGGTGAACAAGGCCCAGCGTCTGGTAACAGGTGCTGACGTCGTCGCAAATTATGCGAAAACCGTACACATCGACGACATCGGCGAGCAGGCGCTTTTTCTCGGCCATCTTCCTGTAGATGCTGTAGAGGTGTTTTTTCCGGCCGATGATCTGACCCTCGATACCGTCTTCGGCCATCGCCTTGCCAAATTGGTCAGAGATGCGCTTGACGATTTGCTTCTGGCTGCCCTTGCTCTTACGCAGCGCGTTCTCGAGCACGCGGTAGCGGAACGGGTGCAGGTGCTTGAAGCCGAGATCTTCGAGTTGAACCTTGAGGCGATTGATACCGAGGCGATTCGCAATGGGCGCGTAGATATCGAGCGTCTCGCGTGCGATGCGCTTTTTCTTGGCCGCAGGCATGGCGCCGAGCGTCTGCATGTTGTGTAGCCGGTCCGACAGTTTCACGAGAATGACGCGGATGTCCTCGATCATTGCAAGCATCATCTTGCGAAAACTCTCGGCCTGGGCTTCGGCGCGGCTACGAAACTGGATCTGGTCGAGCTTGCTGACGCCGTCGACAATCTGCGCAATGTCCTCGCCGAATTTTTCCTGGATCTCACCGAGCGTTGCGGACGTATCCTCTACAACATCGTGCAGTATGGCCGCACAGACGGCTTGCGAGTCGAGATGCATCTCGGCCAGCTCCTGGGCAACAGCGACCGGATGCGTGATATACGCTTCGCCAGACTTGCGTGTCTGGCCTTTGTGCGCCGCCTCGCCGAACTCGTAGGCTTCCAGAACCTGGGCGACCTGGTCGGCAGGCAAATAGGATTGAAGCGTCTCGACTAACTGGCGCACGCCATGGTCCCTGCGCGAAGCGCCGGGGAGCCTGGACAAAATGGATGCCGCGTAATCCATGCCCCCATAGTAACGGGGTCGCGGGACTTTTTGGACTAGTCGCCGATCGAGATGCCGCGGACCGGCAGAATTTCGTCAGTCGCTTCTGGCTGCATCAGTTCGTCCGCAGCTGGCTGGTCGATCTCTTCGAGAATTGATGAAGTCACGAGGCCTTCAGAGATCTCGCGAAGTGCGATGACGGTGGGCTTGTCGTTCTCAAGCTCGACCATCGGGTCAGCACCATGGGCGATGCGACGGGCGCGTTTCGCGGCGACAAGCACCATCTCGAAAATGTTTTCGACGTTGTCGAGGCAGTCTTCGACGGTAATACGGGCCATGATGTAATCCTTAGAAGCGGTGTTGAATAAGGCGGACAAGTGTAGGCGAGGCGACCTGCTCCGCGTCAGCCCATATAAGTAAACGTTATAAGCGGTCAGCCTATGATTCGCTCAACGGCGCGGCGCAGGGCCACATTCGAGGTCGCCGTGGCCGCAGCATTTCCAGCCAGGACGTCCTCCAGGTCCGAAATCGCCTGGTTCAGGTCGTCGTTGATGATGACGTGATCGAACTCGTCCCAGTGGGACATATCCGAGAGCGCATCGCGGAGTCGTCGCTCAATAACCTCGGGCGAATCGGTGCGCCGATCGCGAAGGCGTCTTTCCAGCTCTTCAAGCGACGGTGGGAGGATAAATATTGTGACGCACTCGGGCATGGATTCGCGCACCTGTTGCGCGCCCTGCCAGTCAATTTCGAGCACGACACTGCTGTTATCGCCGAGATGCTTTTCGACCTGGCTGCGACCTGTCGCGTAATAGTTGTCAAACACCTGTGCGTACTCGAGCATCTCGCCGGCGTCGCGCAAGCGCATGAACTCATTTGCGTCCACAAAAAAGTAGTCAACCGCATTGGCTTCGTTGATGCGCGGTTCACGTGTCGTATATGAGATCGAAAACCGCAAATCCTCCTGATGCTTCGCAACAACAGCTTGCACCAGTGTTGTCTTACCGGCGCCGGATGGGGCGGCAAACACGAATAGCTTTCCACTTTGAATCTTATTCGACATTTTGAATCTGTTCGCGCATTTGCTCGATCAGAACCTTGAGATCAACGGCGGCTTTCGTTGTTTCGGTGTCTGCTGATTTTGAACCCAACGTGTTCGCTTCCCGATTGAGTTCCTGCATCAGGAAATCCAGCCGGCGACCAACGGCCTTCTTCGATTCAAGTGCATCTCGAATCTCGACGAGATGACTTTCGAGGCGGTCAAGCTCCTCATCGACATCCATCTTGGTTGCGAGAAGGGCAAGCTCTACTTCGAGGCGCTCCGGGTCAGCTTCTACATCGAGTTTTGCGAGGCGTTCCTTTTGCTTCGCGCGAGCCGCATCAAGTACTTCGGGCATCCGTGCCCTTACCGACTTCGCTATGGCCTCGATATCGGCGCAACGCGATTCGAGCATGTCCGTGATGCGCGCACCTTCGCTCGAGCGCATTTCACCTATCGCAGCCAGCGCTTTATCCAGCAGCTCGCTTGCCTCGCCATACAGTGGTTCGACGTCGACTTCGGACTGCTGAATCACGCCCGGCCAGCGCAGCATTTCGATCGGGTTGACAGCCGCTACGTTGGGCAGTTTCGCGGTCAGATCCGAAATGCGATGACCGATGAGTGCAACGAGATCGATGTTGATCTGCATCTCGCTGCCCTGGTCGAATGCCCGCCGAAAATAGAGTGAGCACTCAATTTTGCCGCGGCCGAGCGACGAGCTCGCCCGCTGCCGAAAAACCTGCTCTTTGGGTCGCAGATCCTCTGGCAGTTTGAACTGCACATCGAGGTAGCGGTGGTTTACCGCACGGATCTCCCACGTAAGGGTACCGATCGCGGATTCCGCTGACTCGCGCGCGAAGCCTGTCATACTGTGTAACATCTGCACTGCACTCCCGCGCAGGCCCGCCATAGTGCTGCCTGCGTCACGTTTTTGTCAGGATCGACATTCTAAGCTGTGGCCGCTGTTGAAGGCCACACACCATCGAAGTCTATGCAAATCGAATACGCAAAAGTTTCTGCACTCGGCGATCGTCAGGACAACCAGGATCGGGCGGCCATCGTCGTTTCCGACGAGGCGGCGCTCATGTTGGTCTTCGATGGCATGGGCGGACATTCGGACGGGGCCAAGGCCGCCGAAACCGGGATGAAGGTCGTGCAAGAGAGCTTCATGAGCGCGGTACAGCCGATCTTTGACCCGCAGGGCTTCCTGTACATGGCGCTCTCAAAGGCACATGACGAAGTGGTCCGGCTGGGTGCCGAGGTCGCCGTGGATTTTCGACCGCGCGCCACCTGCGCGGTTTGTCTTGTGCAGGAAGGCGGTACGTTTTGGGCGCACATCGGCGATAGCCGTATCTACCAGGTTCGGGACGGCGGCGTGCTTACACGTTCGCGCGACCACAGCCATGTCGAGGTCCTGATCCAGGAAGGCGCAATCTCGGAGGAAGAGGCGCAGGACCATCCGATGCGCAATTTTGTCGAGTGCTGCATCGGTGGCGACGCTCCGGTCCCGGATATGAGCATCACGAGTCGCAAGCCCCTCGAACCCGGCGACGTTCTGCTGGCCTGCTCTGATGGCCTGTGGTCCGGGCTTGGTGACGCGGATATGGCGGAAATCGGTGATCCGGGTGACAGCAATCTCGTCGAGAACCTCAAATCGCTCAGCATGAAAGCGTTGAACGTTAACTCTCCCTACAGCGACAATACGACCGGTACGGCAATACGCTGGCTCGGCAGGTAGTCGCGCCAACAATCCATAGTTTCTCTTCTGGGAGAGTAAGAATGCGCCCAAGCGGCCGCGAAGCATCACAGATGCGCGAATTGCGCTTCACCCCCGATTACACTATCCACGCCGAAGGCAGTGTGCTTGCCGAGTTTGGCGATACACGCGTGCTGTGCACAGCGAGTATTGAAGAGCGCGTCCCTGGCTGGATGCGCAATACGGGTCGCGGTTGGGTAACGGCCGAATACGGCATGTTGCCGCGCTCGACTCACACACGCTCCGGCCGCGAAGCATCGCGCGGGAAGCAAGGTGGACGCACGCTCGAGATCCAGCGACTGATTGGTCGATCGATGCGAGCGGTAACCGACCTCGAAGCGCTGGGCGAACGCTCGGTGACACTCGACTGCGATGTCATCCAGGCGGACGGTGGCACGCGAACCGCCTCGATCAGTGGTGCCTACGTTGCATTGGCAATCGCGATACAGCGCATGCTCAAAGCCGGAAAACTCAAGAAAAACCCGCTGCACGGACAAGTCGCTGCGGTTTCTGTCGGCATCTATAGTGGCACACCGGTTCTCGACCTCGATTACCCCGAGGACTCAGAGGCTGAGACGGACATGAACATCGTCATGAACGATGCGGGTCGATTCATCGAGGTGCAGGGAACTGCCGAAGGGCACGCGTTCACCGATGACGAATTCGCTGCCATGATTGGTCTCGCTCGAGACGGCATCGCGCACATCATCACCGCGCAAAATGAGGCCATCAAAGCCGCAACATCGTGAGCCAGCGCCCGGGCAAAATCGTCATGGCCAGCGGCAACCTGGGCAAAATTCGTGAAATCTCACGCCTGCTCGACGGTCTGGGCATCGACGTCGTTGCCCAATCCGAGTTCGGTGTCACCGACGCCGACGAAACCGGCGAGACATTCGCTGAGAATTCCCTCATCAAGGCGCAGCATGCAGCCGACGCGACCGGTCTTCCAGCAATAGCAGATGACTCCGGTCTGTCGGTTGACGCACTTGATGGCGCGCCTGGCGTCTATTCGGCACGTTACTCGGGGCCTGATGGTGACGACGAAGCAAACAATAACAAACTGCTTGCTGAACTCGACGGCGTCCTGGATCGAGGCGCTGCGTTTCACTGCGTCGCGACCTTTGTAGAGCCCGGCGGCAGCGAGCCGCTGGTTGCCCACGGCGAATGGCGGGGCTCAATCCTGCATGCCTGCGAGGGTGATGGCGGCTTCGGTTACGACCCGCTGTTTTTCGTACCCGACTGTGCCTGCAGTTCCGCCGAACTCGAGGCAGACGAAAAGAACGTACGCAGCCACAGGGGGCAGGCGCTCAGGAAGCTCGTCGAGCTGCTCGAGCAGAGGTTCGGGTGAATAAATTGCCACTGTCTCTTTATGTGCACCTGCCCTGGTGTGTGCAGAAGTGCCCTTACTGCGACTTCAACCCGCACACCGCGGGGGATTCACCGCCGAAACGGCGTTACATAGACGCGATACTTGCAGACCTTGATCGGGAAACCGGGAGGGCTGGGAAACGAGGCATAGAGAGCATCTTTCTTGGAGGCGGCACGCCGAGCCTGTTT
>PVMS01041511.1_pt1 | contig 18312 bp, 15 predicted proteins | sample 1853461 | NCBI WGS metagenome assembly PVMS01 (sample SAMN08582032, study PRJNA380276) | Marine sediment metagenome, whole genome shotgun sequencing project. | isolation source: ocean sediment barecode stripped | collected 2017 | reverse complement strand
TTATCATTTTTTAAGGTTGCTCCCTGGAATCCGACAATATAAAACAAACAAACATATTTTAGTTGTTAACCGAAGAACTGCAAGATTTTTAGCAACAGAAATATTTCACTTGTTTGGCTATCGGAAAAAAATATACAAAGAAGGGCAGTGGTTGTTTGTAAAACGCGATAGAAAGGTTACTTCTTTGAAATAAACCCTATACCAGCTGATTGGAGAGCCGGTGTTGGTGTAATTATTGGCCTGCCGGCTCATTGGTAATGCACAAGACAGAATGGATGGTAAAGAAGAAGTACATGGTAGAGTTAAAAAAAATAGACTAAATAAAAAATCTCGCTACACCGGGATTTTTTATATTATTCCAATAATGGTTTGTCTACTATTTCAGCTTCAAAATTAACTTGGCTTTTTCCACTTGAAATTTTCAACACATCCTTATCAATTTTTTTAAATTCTTTAGATGCCGTGTTGTAGTGATTGACAACTGTGCCAATCGTATTTCCAAGTTTTTCATGATATGTTTTATAAGAATTTAAATGGTTCGATAATTTTTCTACATTCCTTAAGATATCTTCAATAGAATTTTCGACCTTTAAATTATGCAATGCCTTAACAGTTATTTGAAGCATTGGAAACAAGCTCATCGGTGAGACAATCATTACTTTTTTTGAATAAGCGTAAGATACCAAATCTTTAGAATTGATTTGAAGAGTACCAACTCTGCTATTTAATAAATCCTGATATAAACCGTCAGCAGGAATAAACATATAAGAATAGTCTGTTGTTTTTTCAGTAGGACGAATATATTTAGAAGTTTCATCAATTCTTCGTTTAATATCTTCTTTAAACTTTTTCTCGAGTAAATCAATCTCAATTTTATCTTCACTTTCAATCATTTTATTATAATTGTCTAATGAAAATTTTGCATCAATTGGAATTATAAAATCTCCAATTTTTACAATAGCATCAACTGTTTCACCATTGTTAAAACTATATTGCATTTGAAAAAGTTCTGGTGGAAGTACATTCCTTAATAAGTTTTCAAGTTGAATTTCACCTAAAATACCCCGTTGTTTTTGATTGCTCAAGATCTTTTCTAAAGTTTTCATTTGATTAGCAAAGTTGAGAACTTGCTCATTAGTGCCCTTTATTTTTTCTAACTCTTTGGTAACTTCAGTAATGACTTTATTTGATTCAGAAAATTGATTTTTCATATCAATTTTTGTTGATTTATGAAAATTATTAATTTCTGCATTGATATCTTTAAGTTTCGATTCAATTTCAATTCTTCCTTCTTTAGCATTTTCACTAACTTCTTTTCTTATATCTTGAATTTCTTTTCTAAGATCATTATTTAGTGAGACAATCAATTCTTGAGAATTATCAGGTTTACGTTTTAGAATTAAAAAAATCATTACAAGTATTGCAACAAGTAATACGATTAATAAAAATGTATCCATAAAATTATTTTTTACAAATTTAAAGAATATGTTTTCGACAGACTTAAATTAACATTAATTTAAATATTAAAAGTAAGATATTTATATTTGCTCCAATTACTTGTCGTTTTAAAAAAAAAGCTGAGTTATTAACAAAATTATGAGATTAATTTCGAGATTTATATTATATACATTATTAGGTTGGAAAACTACGGGTAGCTTTCCAAAAAAATTGAATAAATATGTGGTAATTGCAGCCCCACATACACATTGGCAAGATTTTCCATTGGGAATTATGATCAAATGGGCTGAAGGCCTTCCCGCAAACTATATTGGTAAATCCTCTTTATTTAAGCCACCATTTGGATTTATTTTTAGATCGTTGGGTGGTACGCCAGTTGACAGGACCAAGAATAACAATAAAGTGGATACCATAATTGACATTTTTAATAGTAAGGAAAAATTTATTTTAGCAATGTCACCTGAAGGAACACGCAAAAAGGTTTCTAAATGGAAAACAGGATTTTATTATATTGCTAAAGGAGCCAATGTCCCTATAGTACTGGTAACGTTTGGGTTTAATAATAAGAAAATTAAAATCTGCGATCCATATTATTTAACTAATAATCTCGAGGAAGACCTGAATTATTTTCACACGCAACTCGATGGTGTAATGGGAAAAATACCTGAATATAGTTAACCTTTATAAAAAGGAAGTCTGATTATTACTGCCGGTATTACTTTTTTTCGAATTTGAATAAAAATTTCAGTATCTCTTTTTGAATATTCTTTTGAAACATACCCCATTCCAATTCCTTTTTTAAGAGAAGGGCTCATGGTTCCGGAAGTAACTTCACCAATAAATTCGCCATTTTTATTTACAATCTCATAGCCCTGACGAGGAATTCCCCTTTCAGTAATTTCAAAAGCAACCAATTTTTTAGTAACTCCTTTTTCTTTTTGTTTTTTCAGTGCTTCAGCATTGACAAAATCCTTAGTAAATTTAGTGATCCAACCCAAACCTGCTTCAATAGGAGAGGTCGTGTCGTTTATATCATTTCCATACAAACAAAATCCCATTTCCAAACGAAGTGTATCTCTTGCAGCCAATCCAATTGGTTTGATACTATAATCGGCCCCTGATTTAAATATAGCCTCCCAAATTTGCACAGCATCGTCATTTTTAAAATAAATTTCGAATCCTCCAGATCCTGTATACCCTGTTGCTGAAACAATTATATTCTCAACACCAGCAAATCTTCCAGTTTCAAAGGTGTAATACTGCATACCAGACATATCAATATCAGTTAGCGGTTGCAACGCTTTTGCTGCATCTGGTCCTTGGACAGCCAATAAGGAAATTTCATCAGAATTGTTCGTCATTTCAACACCTAAATCGTTAAACTGAGAAATCCAATTCCAATCTTTTTCAATATTTGAAGCATTTACAACCAGCATATACTCTTCTTTATTGATCCTATACACCAACAAATCATCTACGATACCTCCATCATTGTTGGGCAGGCAGCTATATTGAATTTTTCCATTGTGCAGCAGAGAAGCATCATTTGAACTTACTTTTTGAATCAGAGCCAGGGAATTTTTACCCTTAAGATAGAATTCGCCCATATGAGAAACATCAAATACACCCACACCGTTTCTTACAGTTTCATGTTCAGTATTGATTCCAATATATTGAACAGGCATGTTATAACCGGCAAAAGGCACCATTTTTGCACCCAAAGTCTCATGAATATGAGTTAAAGCAGTATTTTTCACTTGTTTAAAATTTTATTTCTGCAAAAATAAGAAATTATCAATGATTGCATTATATTAAATTACCATTTTAAAGTAATATTTAAATCAGTTAAAAAAGGAGTTTCTTATATATTTGTTAATTTTTATCTTTGAACTTTAAATACTCTATCTTTTTTTTATATTTGAAGTTGATAAAATTAATTCAATACAATTATGAAGTTCAATTCGTTGCCTACAATAATACTATGTTTTTTTATTTCAATCTCTTATGCCCAAAATGATGGATTACCTGAAGATTTTTTAAAAAAAGAATTTCATAAAGACAGAAGGGCTCAACTTCGCAAAATACTTCCTGAAAACAGTGTAGCTGTATTTTTTGCCAATCCGGTCAGAAACAGGGCCAATGATGTTGAGTATATTTATCATCAAGATCCGAATTTTTATTATTTGAGTGGTTATAAAGAACCACATGCAATGCTATTGATTTTTAAAGAGGAGCAGCAGATAAATGATACAGACGTTGATGAAATCTTGTTTGTTCAGGAGCGAAATGAATATGCAGAAATGTGGACAGGTAAACGTTTGGGTGTAGGTGGGGCACAGGATGATTTAGGATTTAAAGTTGCGTATAATGGAAAAGAATTTAAAAGTTCTGAAATTGATTTCTCAAAATTCGATAAGATCCTTTTTGAAAAATTTAAAAATGATGTCAGAGATACGAGATATACTGCTGATTTATATGACTTGATAAAAACTTTCAAAGAAAATGTATCTTTCGATTTGATCAATCTGGAAAATCCAACAAATGATAAAATATACAATGCAGCTAATAAGCGTATTGACAACAAATCACTCAGAATATTAATGGCTTCTTTACGAGAAATAAAAACTACTGAGGAATTGGTTTTATTAAAAAGAGCTATTGAAATTTCAGCTATTGGACAAATAGAAATGATGAAGGCAATGCATCCGAATATGTCAGAAACAGAGGCTCAGGGAGTTCATGAGTTCGTATATAAGAAATATGGAGCTGAATATGAAGGTTACCCTTCAATTGTGGGAGCAGGGTCTAACGGTTGTATCTTGCATTATGTTGAGAACAACAAAACTGTTATTGGTGACAATAATTTAATTTTAATGGATTTAGGTGCTGAATATCATGGATATACAGCTGATGTTACCCGGACAATCCCAACAAATGGAAAATTTACAACAGAGCAAAAACTAATATATGACCTGGTATATAAAGCTCAGGAGGCAGGTATAAATGAATCAATGGTTGGCAAGAGTTTTAGTGCCCCAAATGCTATTACAAAAAAAATTATTAATAAAGGATTGGCTGAACTAGGTATTATTGAGACTTCCAGTTCGAAGCATATGTATTATCCGCATGGGGCTTCTCATTTTATTGGATTGGATGTACATGACCTTGGTAATTATGGAGATTTAAAGGAAAATATGGTGATTACGGTTGAACCGGGCATCTATATTCCTGAGGGTAGCCCTTGTGATGAAAAATGGTGGGGTATTGCAGTTCGAATAGAAGATGATATATTAATTACTAAAAATGGCCCCGTTAATTTATCTGCTATGGCACCTAGAAAATCTGAGGAAATTGAAAAACTCATGAAACTCCCCAGTGCGCTTGATAATTTCATATTGCCAAAATTGGACTAAGATTTAATTAAAAGATCGATATTTCTTAAAATGACAAGACATTTTTCCAGTCAGCGATCAAATCGTCAATATGTTCAATACCCACTGAAATCCGTAACAAATTGGCTGGAGTATTGCTGTTTTTACCTTCAACTGATTTTCTGTGTTCAACTAAACTTTCAACTCCCCCTAAGCTTGTGGCAGCTGTAAAATACTTTAATTTAGTTGATATTTTAAAAGATTCTTCTTCATTCCCATTAATCAAAACAGAAATCATGGCGCCAAAACCTTTTTGCTGTTTATCAGCAATTAGATGTTGAGGATGACTTCTTAGTCCAGGATAATACACTTTTTCAATTTTAGGGTGTTTGTCTAAAAAATGAGCTAATTTGAAAGCATTTTCAGTTTGTTTCATCACTCTTAAATGCAATGTTTGGATGCCACGAGCAATTAACCAACAATCAAAAGGTGAAGGGACTGCACCGGAGAGTAGTTGAATAGATTTTATCTTATCAGCTAGTTCCTTATCATTTAACACGATACAGCCACCAATAACATCACTGTGACCACCAAAATATTTAGTACTTGAGTGCATTACAATATCTGCTCCCAGTTCAAGAGGATTTTGTAAAACAGGAGTAGCCCATGTATTGTCAACAGCGCATTTAATGTTGTTTTTATGACACATTTTTGCAATAGATGAGATGTCACTAATTTTTAATTGTGGATTTGAAGGTGATTCAATCCAAATTAATGAAGTATTTGGCTTTATTGCTTTTTTTATAGCGTTAATGTTTGTCATTTCAATCAAATCATAAGTCAAATTCCACCTCTTAAATACATCCTGCATCAACTTTTTTATCGCATAATAAATATCGTTTGGCAAAATAATATGGTCACCCGTTTTTAAACTTTGAAAAATCGTCGTAATCGCTGCCATTCCTGAAGAAAATGCAAAAGCATATTTCCCATTTTCTAATTGAGCAATGCTTTGTTCAAGTATTTTGCGGTTGGGATTGTCGTTTCTTGAATAAATGAGATCATTGGCATAGGAGCCATCATTATTCCGCTTATACGTCGTAGAGAGGTAAATAGGTGTGCTAACTGGTTCAGAGCTTTTAAATCGATTCTCGATGCTCTTTATTGCAATTGTTTCGAACTTAGGCTTTGCTTTCATACAATCATTTATATTTTCCTATAAATTTAAATAAAAAGTCAAGATAATTAAGATTATCAGTAAAAGTATGCTTCATTTTAACTTTTAAATTTTTGTAGATAGGAATAATTTCTTAATTTTGAATGTCGACCCACAATAATAGTTATAGTCATCTGGCTATATATTACTATTTTTTGATGCAATAAATTTAATGTGATTATTAAAAAAGAGTTGTGACGCAGAGAGGGGGTTACTCTTTCTTATGTAGAATTTCGGGGGAATTTCTACAGTCTTTCGGCGCGCAACTCTTTTATTTAATCGAAAAGAAATCCTCGATGCTTTGCGTCGAGGATTCCATTGAAATTGTCATTCCCGTGAAAACGGGAATCTATCATACAGAATTTTGATTTTTGCCCTTGAGGTCAAAAGGAAACTAGCGAAATACCTCGTATGCTCTGCGTTGAGGATATTTAGTTTAATTTTTATTTTATTTTTCAATTAAATAAAGGACGAGGATATTTCATCATGAATAGAGTAATAAATGCTTTAATTCCTCATATTTTGAAATATTTATAGCAACTTTTTCTTTATCAATAACGTCAAGGATTTGAGGAGGCAGTTCAAGTGACTCTTTGATCACTGGTTCCACCACATCTAAAAATTTAACGGGATGAGCTGTTTCTAAAAATATCCCTTGCGCATTTTTATCACTCATATATTTTTTCAATCCAAGATAGCCGACCGCGCCATGAGGGTCAGCAATATAATTTAATTTTTCCTTTAGCAGTTTTATAGCCTTCCTTGTTTCGTCATCAGTGAATGAATAGGAAGAAAGGTGATTTTTAAGTTTAGAATTATCATGACCAAATAATTCTAAAATTCGAACAAAATTACTTGGATTTCCAACATCCATAGCATTAGATATAGTTTGCTTTGATGGTTTAGGTGTATATATTTCTGTTGCTAAATAATTTGGAACAATGTCATTTATGTTCGTTGCCGCAATGAATTGTTTTACGGGCAGCCCTAATTGTAGCGCCATTAATCCTGCACAAATATTCCCAAAATTTCCACTTGGAACAGAAAAAATAAGCTCTTTTTCTTTATTTTTTAATTGTTTATAGGTAAAGAAGAAATAAAACATTTGAGGTAACCAACGAGCAACGTTTATTGAATTTGCTGATGTTAATTTCTTTTTTTTGATGATATCTTCATCTAAAAAGGCTGTTTTTACCATTTCCTGACAATCATCAAAAGTTCCATCAACTTCCAAAGCTGTGATGTTATTACCTAATGTGGTCAATTGCTTTTCCTGGACTTCACTTACTTTTCCCCGTGGATATAAAATAATAACATCAACACCATCAATTCCTAGAAACCCACTTGCTACTGCGCCTCCTGTATCACCTGATGTAGCAACTAAAACGGTCACCTTAGTTTTATCTGCATCCATATTGAAATACCCAAGGCACCTAGCCATAAAACGAGCTCCCACATCTTTAAAAGCCAATGTAGGCCCGTGAAAAAGTTCCAAAGCAGCTATATTTTTATCAATATTTACAACAGGAAATTCAAAATTGAGAGTTTCTTCTATAATTTGTTTTAGTACTGTCTCTGGAATTTCATCTGCAACAAACTGATGAATTACTTTATATGCTATTTCGTTATTCGTAAAATATTCAATGTGGTCAAAGAAGTCCTTTTCTAAAGGAGTTATGCTTTCCGGGAAATACAATCCTTTATCAGGAGCCAACCCTTTAATTACGGCATCCTTAAAAGATACATTTGGTGCTTTTTTATTTAAACTATAGTATTGCATGATTTCTTCTTTTAGTATTACAAGGCTATTTTAATTGAAAAGAATTCCCCGATGCTTGCGTCGGGCCTGCCTGCCACGGCAGGGTTTCCGCTGAAATTGTCATTTTTTGACCTTTAGGTCGAAATGAAACCAGCGAAATACGTCTATGGCTTTGCCTCGAGGATAATTGGTTTCAAGAAATTCTTTATTTCCATCGAGCATAATTATACTATTTTTATTCCTTGCTTATTTACTTTTGAAACATGTATTTCATAATCAATACCTACATCCTGATATACGATTTTCATAGCATCAGCCACTTTTAAAGCTATTGTTTTACCCTTACTCAACGCAAATATTGAAGGTCCTGAGCCTGAAATACCACATCCCAATGCCCCAGCTTTGATAGATTGTTCCTTGACTTTATCATATGCAGGGATTAGAATTGAGCGAATTGGCTCAATGATATAATCCTGTAAAGATCTTCCGATGAGATCATAATCTTCTGTATACAATCCACTAATCAATCCACCAACATTTCCCCATTGTTTGATAGCTTCTTTCAAGGGTATATTTTTTTTTAATATTTCTCTGGCGTCAGAAGTTTTTACCTCAATTTGTGGGTGAATAACCGTTGCAAACAATTCTTTTGGTGTATGAATTGCTAAGACATCCAATGGTTCATAGCTTCTGACCAATGTAAAACCACCTAAAAGGGCAGGGGCCACATTATCGGCGTGAGCTATACCAGTTGCCAATCGTTCTCCTTCCATTGCAAAGCGAACCAGATCAGTTATATGGAAAGGTTTTCCAAGCAATTCATTGATCGCCCAAACAGCTCCTGCAGAACTTGCTGCACTACTTCCAATTCCACTTCCAGGTTTTATTCGTTTGTCAATTTCAATTTCAAAACCAAATTTACTTTCCGTTTCGGATAATAGAGCTAAAGCTGCCACACCAGCAACATTTTTCTGAACATCGAATGGTAATTTTTGACCTGTTATTTTAGTGATCCTCACTCCTTTTTGAGAGACTTTTCGAATTTTCATTTCATCCCCAATGGTATCTAAAGCCAAGCCCAATACGTCAAATCCGCAGGAAATATTAGCTATGGTAGCCGGAGAAAATATTTTTAATTCGTTCATATTATTAATTATTAGCTATTCTTATAATATCTGCAAACAAACCGGAAGCTGTCACGTCAGCACCTGCACCGGCACCTTTAATAATTAAAGGCTGTTCGTTATATCTTTCTGTGTAAAAAAGTACAATGTTATCTTTTCCTTCCAGATTATAAAAGGAATGATCCGAAGCAATTTCTTTCAATCCAACTTTTGCATTTCCTTTATCAAATTCGGCAACATACTTTAATCTGCAGTTTTTTGCGTTTGCATTTTTTCGTAACAGATTGAAGTGCCTTTCTTCACTTTTAAGGGTTTCCATAAAGTCAGTAACGCTAACTGCTTCCAAACTTGATTTTGGTAAAAATGACTCATTTTTTATGTCGTTCAGCTCTAGAATTGTTCCACTTTCACGAGCTAAAATCAAAATTTTACGCATCACATCCACACCACTCAAGTCAATTCTTGGGTCCGGTTCTGTATATCCTTCAATACCTGCTTGTGTAACAACTTCATGGAACGATTTTTCTTCACTGAAATTATTAAATATAAAGTTCAAACTACCGGAAAGAACAGCTTGAATTTTTGTGATTTTATCACCGGAAGCAATTAAATTCTTAAGCGTGTCAATTATTGGAAGACCTGCACCGACATTAGTTTCAAACAAAAATGGAGCCTGATATTCACGTGCCAGATTTTTAAGTTTGGTATAGTTTGTATAATTAGAAGAACAGGCAATTTTATTACAGGTCACCACAGCTACACTTTCTTTTAAATAATCGGCATATACATTTGATATTATTTCATTTGCTGTATTATCAACAAAAATGCTGTTTCTATAATTAAGGTTGATTACTTTGTCATGAAACAAGCTCAAATCAAAACTTTCAGCATTTTCTAATTGAATCTTCCAATTTTCCAAATCAATACCATCTTCATTGAATAACATTCTTCTGGAATTAGCCATTCCAATAACCCGAATTTGTAATTTTAAAATCTCTAGCAAGTATTCTTGTTGATTTTTTATTTGCTTTATTAGTTTTCCTCCAACATTTCCAACACCAACAACAAATAAGTTTAACTGCTTGGTTTGATTTTCAAAGAATTCTGAATGAAGCGTGTTTAAAGCCTTTTTGATGTCTTTATGGGCAATTACAGCCGAAATATTTTTTTCAGAAGCACCTTGGGCAATGGCTCGGATATTTACATTGTTTTTACCTAATGTTGAGAACATTTTACCACTAATCCCCTGATGACTTTTCATATTATCACCAACCAACGCTATAATTGCATTATTTTTCTCAACAATTAGCGGATCTACTTTATGTTGGGCTATTTCATTTATGAATGCTGTATCAATAGCTTTTTTAGCTCTGATGGCATCTTCATTATTGATTGCAATACAAATTGAATGTTCAGAAGAAGCTTGCGTAATTAACGATACATTTATTTTTTCCTGAGACAATGCCTCGAATAGACGTTTTGAAAATCCTGGAATACCTATCATACCACTCCCTTCAAGAGTAATCAATGCCATATTTTCAATATGACTGATTCCTTTGATTGGATCTATATTAGAGGAAACTTTAGTAATTAAAGTTCCTTCAGCTTTGGCATCGAATGTGTTTTTAATACAGATGGGTATTTCTTTTTCAAAGACAGGCTGGATGGTTGGTGGATATAAGACTTTAGCACCAAAATGAGAAAGCTCCATTGCTTCCTGATATGATATGTTTTTAATTGGAAAAGCTTGTCTTACAAATTTCGGATTGGCTGTATACATCCCACTCACATCTGTCCATATTTCTAAAATTGAAGCATTGGTGGCTGAAGCCAATATAGCCGCTGTATAATCAGATCCCCCTCGGCCTAATGTAATTACTTCACCATTTTCCGTAGATGCAACAAAACCAGGAAAGACCACAATAGCATGCTTATTCTTGTCAAAGAATTTCTCAATTAACCTATTTGTTTTCACATGGATTACTGATGCATTCGAAAAATTTTCATCAGTGACGATTAATTCTTGCGTATTTTTTAAAATAGCATCTAACTCATAGTATTTCATTGCTTCGGATATTATAAAAGATGATAATAATTCTCCAAAACTTACAATCTTATCTGATGCTTTATCAGACAATTCATTGATTAAAAAAACGCCTTCAAGGATGTTTTCAAGTTTATTCAACATTTTTTTTAACATTCCTATTACAACACTTTGATTAGTTACAGGTATCAATTGTCTTACAACCTGTAAATGACGATCTTCAATTACTTTAATGCTGTTTCTATATTCATCATTACCATTACACGCCAAATTCCCGGTTTCCAACAGTACATCTGTAATTCCACCCAATGCAGAAACCACAACTATTACGTCATCATTAAAGGCACTTTCCTTAACGATATTTATAACTTTACTAATATTTTCTGAAGTTGCTACAGATGAACCTCCAAATTTTAATACTTTCATTTGTATTAATTTTATACAATTATTTTAATTTTTAACTGATACTCCTGGTTTCATTCACTGATGAAAACGAATATATACACGGATAATATGAATAGAATAAACCCCTAAAGGGTGAATGTTGTCGTAGTAGTTGCAGTAATAGCAGTGCTACGCAATTGTATTGCGTTTGAAATAATAGTATATGAAATTGCCATTTGCATGGAACAAAAGTAATTATTTTTTCAAAACAATAAAGCTTTTGTATAAATATTAATAGAACCCGTTGTGAATTTTGGAATATTATTTTGAATTCAACGTCAGTTCGAGTGATTTTGATAAAAAATAGTATCGAGAATTATTTCTTTAAATAAAATTTTTATTCTCGATACTAATTTTATCTCTTATCAGATATAAAATTCACTCGAATTGACGAAATTTTATCAAAATGTACAGCGGGCTAATGGTATATCTATAATACCCGTAACAATTATTCACTAAACATAATAAAAAGAGGATGTCTGAAAAGTGAAACCTGATGTCATATTGAGCTTGTCGAAATATCTTAACCGATTGATAATCAATAGAAACTTCGACGGGCTCAGTTTGACAAAATTGATTATTACTTTTCAGACATCCTCTTAATTATTAATTTAAATCAATAACAATCTGATTCTTTATTAAATCATCATAAGTTTCCTGTTTTCTAATGAGATGATCTTTACCGTTATGTATGAGTACTTCGGCAGGTCTATACCTCGAATTGTAATTCGATGCCATTGAAAAACAGTAAGCACCTGCATTGTTGAAACATAGAATATCTCCTTCTCTGATTTCACTGATTCTTCGATTTGAACCAAAAGTATCTGTTTCACAAATATATCCCACCACTGAATAATACCTTTCACGGCCATTTGGGTTGGAAATATTATGGATATGGTGATAAGCATCGTACATCATTGGACGAATTAGATGATTAAAGCCTGAATCTATACTGGCAAATACGGTAGATGTGGTTTGCTTCACCACATTTACATGTGCTAAAAATCTACCGGCTTCACTTATTAAAAATTTTCCAGGTTCGAACATTAAGGTTAAATCTTTACCGTAATCAATACAAAACTGGTTGAATCGATGAGATAGTTTTTCACCTAATTCTTCAATATTAGTGGATATATCCCCCTCTTTATAAGGAACTTTAAATCCACTGCCAAAATCAATAAACTCTAAATTCTCAAATTCATTGGCTGTATTGAACAGTATTTCAGTAGCAGCTAAAAATACATCAATATCTAAAATATCAGATCCGGTATGCATATGAATTCCATTGATGCACATCCCAGTATTTTCTTCAACTCTTTTGATGAGAGGCGTCTGGTGAACAGAGATCCCAAACTTTGAATCTATATGGCCAACTGAAATTTTATGATGGCCCCCAGCCATTATATGTGGGTTGATTCGTATACAAACAGGAATGTTGGGGTAGTGGTGACCAAACTGTTCTAAAATTGAAAGATTGTCAATATTAATTTGTACACCCAATTTTGATACTTCTTCAAGTTCATTAAGTGAAACACCGTTTGGAGTGAAAATGATGTCTTTCGGAGAAAAACCAGCCTCTAAACCCAATTGAACCTCTTGAATGGATACCGTATCAATACCTGATTGTAACTTATTGAACAGTTTTAAGATACTGATATTGGAATTAGCCTTGACTGCATAATTAAGTTTTAAATTTTCTACAGAAGAAAAAGCTTCTACAATGCGATTGTATTGTGATATAATTGTATCCGCATTGTATACGTATAACGGACCTCCGTATTTCTTTGATAGTGATACTAATAATTGATTTTCCATTGGATCATTTCCTGAAGTTCAAATGTATTAAATCAATTTAGATTTTAAAATATATATACAGTTAATAACAATATTTAACAGAATGTTAAATAATTAAAAAAGATAAACTAAGTTCATACATTCTCTTAGAGACTTGTCATAATCTAATTTTAACGTCAGTATACAAATGATATTTATTGTTGCTCATATACATTAATCTAATCTAAAGCATCGGTTTTGTTAGGGATTGAATCTAGCACACACCGAAAACCAATGTTGTTGAAACGATGATCTAGGAGCATATAGGCACGATGTGAAACACGAACCCCTAACGGTCTTTCCCTGAAGTCACCTCCACGTATAACGCGAAACTCGAAACCAGGGGGTCCTTTAGGATCGAGTTTACTACTTATTTGGTAGTAGTCTTCATCGTACCAGTCCGAACAATATTCTGATACATTCCCCAACATGTCATAAATACCAAAATCGTTAGGTGTTTTACTTCCCACAGGGTGCGTATTATTCTTGTTATTCTTTAATTTTTGATTTCTAATCTGCCTATCACCCAATTCGCTACTATTAATTATTGAATCACCAGAATTATCAGCGTACCACGCTATCTCATTTAAGTTGTCATATCTAGATTCATTACTTCCTGCACGAACAGCATACTCCCATTCAGCCTCTGTTGGAAGTCGTCCTCCTGCCCACTCACAATATTTTACGGCATCCTGCCATGTGACATAAGCCATCGGGTGACTGTCACTATTTGGAAAATCCTTGTCCTGAAATCTTTCCGGAGCTGCAAGTACAAGTTCTGTTGGTCCCTTTCTGCCTGTTGACTGTGCATATTTTCTATAAGCTTGAACAGTGATCTCGGTTTTTCCCATCCAAAATCCTTTACTGATGATTACAAGATGACGAGGCTTTTCATTGGCAAATGGCATCATGTTTTGACATCCTTTATCATCAGGAGAGCATCCCATAAAGAAAGTGCCAGGAGGAATCCATACATAAACTTGTCCATCCCGAGGATTAATGGCTTGTTTCACTTGAATATCATCAATGTATTTAGCTTTTAATGCCATGATAAACACTAACATCCAAAGAGATATTATCACTTTTGAAGCTTTCATATAATACATTTAAGAATAAGTTATTACAAATTACGACATATTGGTAAGAAAAAAAATATAAAATGCCTAATAAATAAACTATAAAGAAATGCAAGGCATTGAAATACAGTATAATACTTTTATAGTACAAGTATTATGAGACACTTTATTTCATACCTATTCAAGGTTCATAATATTATATCAGATGAAGAAAGGATTATGCACCATTAAGGTTTTACTACCTTTAATTAGCTCTTTCAGCAGTTATTTTTGCAATATTAACTATTACATCCGTTGCCAATTGTAATGATTCTGCAGCAACATATTCATAACGACCATGGAAATTATGTCCCCCAGCGAAAATATTAGGGCATGGTAAGCCTTTATATGATAATTGAGAACCATCAGTACCACCTCTAATTGCTTTAATTATCGGTTTAATGTCTAATTGTTTCATAGCTTCTTCAGCTATATCAACGATATGCATTACTGGTTCAATTTTTTCTCGCATATTAAAATACTGGTCCTTTATTTTAACTTCAATGAAATCACTACCCAGTTTTTTGTTTACAACATCCACAGTTTTTTGAAATAATTTTTTACGAGCTTCAAATAAATCCAAGTCATGGTCTCTAATAATATATTCCAATGATGTTTTTTCAACTTCACCTTTCATTGCACATAAATGATAAAATCCTTCATATCCTTCCGTTTCCTGAGGAATTTCACTTTTTGGTAAAGCAGCAATAAAATCCGTAGCAATGAGCATAGAGTTGATCATTTTACCCTTAGCATATCCTGGATGTACAATTTTACCATTTACTGTAACTTTTACACCAGCTGCATTGAAATTTTCATATTCGAGTTCACCAACCTGGCTGCCATCCATTGTATAAGCCCAGTCTGCACCGAATTTATCAACATCAAACATGTGAGCACCTTTACCCACTTCTTCATCAGGAGTGAAGCCTATTCGAATCTTACCATGTTTAATATCAGGATTATTGATCAAATATTCCATTGCGGAAATAATTTCCACAATTCCGGCTTTATCGTCTGCTCCCAATAGGGTAGTACCGTCTGTTGTAATTAGTGTTTGGCCTTTGTACAATAATAAATCATCAAAATAACTGGGTGATAATACTATATTCTCATCCTTGTTCAATACGATATCTTCTCCATTATAATTTGGGTGAAATTGTGGATTTACTTTTGTTCCAGAATAATCCGGACTAGTATCAATATGGGCAATAAATCCAATTGTTGGAACTTCGAAATCAACATTTGAAGGAAGTGTTGCCATGATGTAACAATTTTCATCTAATGTTACATCTTCCATCCCAATTTCATTTAAATCTTCCACTAATATATGTGCCAAATCCCATTGTTTCTCAGTACTTGGAAAAGCTGGATTATTTGGGTCAGATTGTGTGTCAACAGTAATGTACTTTACGAAGCGATCTATTATTTTTTGCATTATCTATAAATTTTTTTCAAAAGTAAGAATTCGGGTAAGGATTCACAATCAATTCTTCTTAAATTATTGCAAAAATTCAATTTTTTCCAATATTGAAAGAGAAGAGCAAATTCGATCATTAATATGATCATCACCATATATGTCCGTATAGGCCTTAAAATAAGTACTATTCGATATAATGACCATTAGATTTAATTGATGGTATGTAAAGCCTTTTTTAGTACCTTTTATCAGATACCAATAAGCTGGTTTGGAATGAAAAGAAATAATCCCTTCATTTATTTTTAGAAAATTATTCCTGGCTAATAAAGAATCTGTTTTCTTATGAAAGTCAGTATCAAATTCTAATTTTCCAAAGTTAAATGAGGCATCTAAAATGAAGGTATCACTCAGTTGTTTTACGGTGTCTGCAGTAAAAATTTCAGATTGAAATTCATCAAAGTACAAAGCTGTTTTCCAAGTAGTTGAAATATCCAATGAGAAGTTTTTCTTAAAGTCAGTAACTTTTTTTGTTTCTTCTATGGAATTGACATTACAATTAAAGATGCTGTTCAATTCTGAATTTTCTGTACAAGATGTGAAAAGAATAAAAAACGGTATTAAATAAGCGAAATATTTCATTCATTTTAAATATTAATTAATAATCATTTTCGCTATAACATTATTGCCTGATAACCAGCCTGTATTTTTATTTGCCATTCTAACAGAGTAAAAACTTTCATCACTTATTTTATCCCATTGTCTACCCGAATCTTTGGAATAAAATATACCATTCGTTGAAACAGCAATAATCTCTTTTCCGTCAGTATTCGGCACATATTGCACACAACTCACATACTTTGGCGGGAGGTTATTAGCTACAATTTCCCAGGTTTTCCCTCCATCAATCGTAATTGCTTTATTTGCCGACCCACCAAATTTATCTGTGTAATCACCTCCGCAAATAATACCTTCTGTTGCACTGTAAAAATCTACTGAATAGATACCTGTTGTATTTTTCCCTTGAATTATGGGTGTTTCATAAACATTCCATGTTATGCCCATATCAGCAGTATGAAAAACGCGGGATTTTAATCCTCCGGTCACCACCCAGGCGTTTTTACCAACAATAGCAATATTAGTATTACTCGCTGCAAATGCGGCTTCTCCTTCAAATGTTTCTGGCAGGTCTTCACAATTAATTTTTCCCCAGGATTTTCCTCCATTGCCCGTTATTAAAATTGACAAACAACCTTCAATGGGATCACCTATTGCAATTCCATTTAACTCATCAAAAAATTTCATAGCATCATAAAATACTTTTTCATGTTCTTCTTTATAAACGATCTCGATCGTATTATTCTGAAATCTAAAAAGAAGGGCAGGGTTACCAACACTTAAAGCGTAAAAGGCCTGCTTTGTAAATGCTAAAGATCTAAAATGTGGTACCAGAGTATCCAACACAATGTTTTTAGGTACTTTTAATTTTCCTGAAGGCGAAACTACACCAAAATCACCTCTTGAACCTGCATAAACCAGTATGGAATCACTTACAATTTCAATTGCACGAATGCTGGTACTGTCCAGCTCAATTTTTTCAATAGAAACAATTACTGAACCACTGGGTTGAATTCCTTGTTTACAAGCGCAAATAAAGATGAAAGAGATAAAATATAGTGTGGTTTTTTTCATTTTTACTAATTTAACACGACTAAAGTAAAAAAAACAACGATAGTAAAATGAAAAAAGCATTAGTTATTTCAGGAGGAGGAAGCAAAGGTGCCTTTGCGGGGGGTGTTGCACAATATTTGCTCAAGAAAAAAGAAAAGAAATATGATTTATTTGTGGGGTCTTCAACCGGCAGTCTAATGGTTTCACACCTGGCACTTGGCAAGGTAGATGAATTGAAAAAATTATACACATCAGTAAATCAGCATTCAATATTTAGTAATAACCCTTTTATAATAAAAAATATGCATGGTGAAAAAGTTATTAGTGTCAACCATTTCAACACTTTATGGAATTATATTAACGGGCGGAAAACATTTGGTGAAAGCAAGAATTTACGAAAACTAATAAGTAAAAATATTACCAAAGACATGTATGATCAAATCAGAACATCCGGAAAAGAAGCTGTAGTAACTGTTTCTAATTTATCTTTGAATGAAGTTGAATACAAATCTATTAATGAATGTAGTTATGATGATTTTTGTGATTGGATATGGGCCTCGTGTAATTATGTGCCCTTTATGAGTTTATTAGTGAAAAATGGATGCCAATATGCAGATGGCGGTTTTGGATGTTTGGTTCCTATAAAAGAGGCGATATTACGTGGAGCCAAAAAAATCGATGCCATTATTTTAGAAACAGAGGTAACACAAATAAACAGAATGCCATCTAAGAATCCATTTTCCTTATTGTTTGATTTGTTTGATTTTATGTTGGAACATGTAGAACGACATAATATTACTATTGGAAAATTATCAGCAAAACATAATGACGTAATTCTTAATTTATATTATACACCAACA
>PVMS01040568.1_pt1 | contig 18313 bp, 22 predicted proteins | sample 1853461 | NCBI WGS metagenome assembly PVMS01 (sample SAMN08582032, study PRJNA380276) | Marine sediment metagenome, whole genome shotgun sequencing project. | isolation source: ocean sediment barecode stripped | collected 2017 | reverse complement strand
CTGCACGCACGGGTGATATGCAAGAGTTCGACGGTGCGACGGGCAAACTGTTTCTCGACGCCGATGGCCGTGTACATCGTCGCCTTGCCTGGGCACAGTTTCAACGTGGCGAGCCAGTAGCGATGCCGGAGCAAGAGATACTGGGTGGACCGATTCAGGACATCAGCGGTAATGCAGAAGTGCTGCAACCGAACAGCGCAGATGACGAGTCGTGGTTCGAACCACAAACAGAGCTTTAGGCGACGAAGCTGAGAATCTTGCGTTTCGATATCTCAAGCAACACGGCCTGACGCCCGTCCACCGAAACTTCGCCTGCCGTTTGGGTGAACTCGACCTGATAATGCGAGAAGACTCGTGTCTGATCATTGTCGAGGTACGTTTCCGTAGCCACCGCTCTTTGGTGCCGGCCAAGTTGACCGTCGATCGTCGCAAACAATCGAAAATCTTGCGCACCGCGGCGATGTTTCTGGCCTGGAATGAGCGCTTTGCGTTAATGTCACTTCGATTTGATGTTGTCGCGATCGACGCAGATGCGCGCGGCGAAACAACCATCAAATGGATACGCGACGCATTCCGTCCGACCGACAACAAGCTGTAGGAGATCTCCTACTTAACCACTCTCAGATACGGGTGCTGACGCGGCACTTCATCCGCCGTAGCCGCTTGTACAGCCTGTTCCGTTGAGTTGTCGGTGTCGTGCGAAAAAATCATGCCCTGTCCGGTCTCACGCGCGTAAATTCCCAACACGGATTTCATCGGTACCCACACATCAAATGGCACGCCTGAAAATCGCGCTCGAAAACTAATCGCGCTATTGGTCAACTTCAAGTTGTGTGCGGCGGTCTCGCTGATGTTCAGAATGATCTTGCCATCCTTCACATGTTCCTGCGGCACGGTCACGCCGTCGACTCCAGCATCAACAACAATGTGAGGCGTGTGTACGTTGTCACCCATCCATTCGTGCATGGCGCGGATCAGGTAGGGTCTCTTGGAGCGGCTTGGATTATTATTCAATTTATTATAAGCCTGGTAAATCATCCACCAGCACCGAGCTTAGCATTGTTTTGAGCCCGATGGCTGTTGGTGACATAAGCTGGTTACAGACGCATTTCCTGCTCAAGCTCAGTCATACCGCGCTGGAATGATTGGCGTGCGAATACTCGCTCCATATATTTCTCAATCGCCTCTGCCTGACTACCCAGATCGATGCCATAGACCGGCAGCCGCCACAATATCGGTGCGATGCTGGCGTCAACAAGCGAAAAATCGTCGCTCAAGAAATACGGTCGCGCACTAAACAGCTCGTTGCTTTGTAAAATACTCTCGCGCAAGAGTTTCCGCGATTTGCTACTGAGCTTGCCGTCGCTGGTTGATTCTGCCTCTTCAGCGATCGAGTACCAATCTGTCTCGATGCGAAACAATGCAAGTCTAAACTGCGCGCGCATCACCGGATCTACAGGCATCAGCGGTGGATGCGGAAATCGCTCGTCCAGATATTCAATAATTACACGTGAGTCGTACAAGGTAAGATCGCGATCAACCAAAGTGGGAACCGTGTGGTATGGATTCAAATCCATAAGGTCCTCAGGAAGATCTGAGCCCAGCACGCTGGTAATCTCGATATTGATATTCTTCTCGGCCAGTACGAGTCGCGTCCTGTGACTGTGTATATCGGTTGGCCTTGAAAACAAGGTCATTACAGAACGTCTATTGGCGATAACTGCCATCATTAAATTCCTTCAGTATCTTGTTATTGGTGCTGGTATTGTTAATGCAATTCAGTTGATGCAATTCAAAATAATCAGTGCACATCTTTCCAAATCTGTTTCTTTAGCATGTACGCAATGATCAGGAATACGAGCAGATACATGATTACCCACGTACCAATTTTGCGGCGCTCCGCCCGAATTGGCTCTGAGATATAAGCTAAAAAGTTCACGGTATCGCGAACAAAGTCGTCGTAGTCCTCTGCATCCAACGTGCCTGCAGACACTTGCTCAAAACCGTCGAAGTGTGTCGTCCTCGCGATGACCTTGCCGTCGTCATCTTTTTCTGTGTGCTCTGAAAATATGGCTCTCTGATAACCCTGCAATCCCCACAGTACGTGCGGCATGCTCGTGGCCGGCATAACGACGTTGTCGACACCGGTCGGACTGCCCTCCTGAACGTAGAAACTCTTCAGGAACGTGTAGATGTAGTCGGCACCTTTTGAGCGTGCCATCAAAGACATGTCCGGCGGCGCCACCCCGAACCAACGTTCCGCGTCTGCGGCAGGCATCGCCGCACGAATTGTCTCAAAGGTCTTATCGGCATTGAACATCAGGTTGTCCACCAATTGTTCATCCGACAGTTCGAGGTATTTGCCTATCGTATTAAAGCGGACGTACTGCGCGGAGTGACAACCCGAACAGTAGTTCATGAAGTTTCTGGCTCCCCGCTGCAATGACGGAATCTGTCCAGGGTCGATATCTGCTTTCTGCAATTCCGCGCCACCGGCGGCGAAGCCCGGAGCCGCTATGAAACTACTAGCGATGGCGAGAACTACTGCGATTTTCTTGATCTTGTCCATTCTAAACCACCCTGTCTGGCACTGGCTTGGTCTTGTCAATGGTCGTGTAATAAGGCATCAACAAGAAGAACGCGAAATAAATCACTGCGAAAAATCTGGCCGCGAGCACATACGGCCCTTCGGCAGGTTGTACACCGAGCCATCCAAGCGACACAAAGCTCACCACAAAAATCGACAATGCAGACTTGTAAATCCAGCCACGGTAGCGAATCGAATTGACCCGCGCTCTATCAAGCCATGGCAAGAACATGGGTAGGATTACTGACAGGCCGAACAAAATGAAGCCCCAAAGCTTGTCGGGTACCGCTCGCAAGATCGCGTAGAACGGCGTGAAGTACCAAACCGGCGCGATATGTTCCGGCGTAGCCTTCAAATTCGCCGGCTCAAAGTTCGCGTACTCGAGGAAGTAACCACCCATCTCCGGCGCGAAGAACATTACGAAAGAAAACATCATCAGGAAAATAATAATCGCGACCAGGTCTTTGCTGGTGTGATACGGATGAAAGGCAACGCCGTCCAACGGTATTCCATCAGGGCCTTTTGTATTCTTAATTTCGATTCCGTCGGGATTGCTTGAACCCACTTCGTGCAATGCGACAATGTGGACAAATACCAGCCCGACTAACGCTAGTGGCAATGCGATTACATGCAGTGCAAAGAATCGATTCAGCGTGATGTCGGAGATTGAATAATCGCCACGGATCAGTTCTACCAGCGATTCACCAATCCCAGGTATAGCACCGAACAAGGAGATAATTACCTGAGCGCCCCAGTAGGACATTTGTCCCCAAGGCAGCAGGTACCCGGCGAATGCTTCAGCCATCAAGACTAAGAAAATCATCATTCCGATGATCCACAACAGCTCGCGTGGCTTACGGTATGAGCCATACAACATCGCGCGGAACATATGCAGGTACACGACGATAAAAAAGAACGACGCACCGGTCGAGTGCATGTAGCGAATCAACCAGCCCCATTCAACATCACGCATGATGTACTCGACCGACGCAAACGCCTCATCAGCCGACGGCTTGTAATTCATTGTCAGGAATATGCCGGTGAACAACTGGATAACCAGCACCACCATTGCAAGCACGCCAAACACGTACCAGAAATTGAAATTTTTGGACGCGTAGTACTCGGTCACGTGGTACTTCATCGTTTCCGTCCACGGGAAACGATCGTCGATCCACTTCATGAAACCGCCTTGTGGCTTGCCGACTTCTGCTTCGATTTTCACCATTACGCTGCTCCTGTGTCCTGACCGATCAGGATCAAGTCGTCGCGCACAAATCGATACGGTGGAACTCGCAGATTCGTAGGCGCCGGAACACCCTTGAAGACACGCCCGGCAAGATCAAACTTCGAACCATGACACGGACAATTAAACCCGCCAGACCAGTTTTCGCTTGGGCGCAAGTCAAAGTCCTCGATAGGTGCACAACCGAGATGGGTACACGACCCTTCGACCACAAGGAATTCGGGTTTGACAGATCGAGTATCATTAGCCGCGTACTGAGGCTGCTGATCAACGACTTCCGAATCCGGATCTCGAAGGTTTTCCAGGTTGTCTGACAAACGACCGAGCATGGCTTCGGTTCGTCGCAAGATAAAGACAAGCCTGCCGCGCCACAGCACTCGTATCAACTCGCCCGGCTCTAACGACCCGATCGCTACTTCTACCGGGGCGCCCAAAGCCTGTGCGCGTGCGCTCGGTTGTAGTGAAGCGAGAAACGGGTACGCGACGAATCCAGCGCCAACCACTCCGGTCACTGCAGTCGCTACAGTGAGAAAATGACGTCGGTTACGATCTATGCGATCCGCGTCGTCTTCGTTCATCAGGCACTCCCATACGCCCGGCTGAAAAGGGATTCGATTTAAACCTCTGTTTCAGCGCGTTTTTTGTTTTATGTCGTTACTGTTAGATTTGCAGCAATCTCGATTAGTCGTCAGGATGATGAATAACCGGGACCGCATGCCAAAATGAGCGCGCATTATACACGGGCATTGATGGATTTTGCTAGCACGACACCCAAAACAAATTGATTCTAAAAGGAATTTTGTTGTCCGGACTTAAGCCAGCGCTGTTGTTTGTCCTGCAATCTATTGTCGTTGGATTGGCGGCAGCATTTCTCGTGGTCCTATTTCGGCCCGATCTACTGCCGACGATCGCTGGCAGCGGTAACTTCATGCCCGCCAGTTACGCCGATGCTGTCGATATCAGCGCTCCGGCGGTCGCCAGCATCTACACCAAGCGCCTGGTCGAATACCGATCATCGACCGACGAACGACCACGATTCCGGATTGAATCAAGCGCCGGATCCGCGGTTGTAATCGATCCTGCCGGCTATCTGGTTACGAATTTTCATGTGGTTGATGCGGTCGCAGAGATAACCGTGCAATTCAGTGATGGCCGAATAGCAGAGCCGGAAATCGTTGGCGTAGACGCAGAAACAGACCTGGCCCTATTGCGAGTGGATATGCGCGACATTACCGCGATCTCTCTTGGCAGTTCTGCGAAACTTCGCGTCGGCGACGTAGTGTTAGCAATAGGCAACCCTTACGGGCTTAGCAAGTCCGTTACACAAGGAATTATCAGCGCCACCGGGCGCGGCGAAATTGAACTGAACACTTTCGAGAACTACATCCAGACGGATGCGGCGATCAATGCAGGCAATTCGGGTGGCGCACTCATTAATGTGCGCGGTGAGCTAATTGGCATCAACACTGCTGTCTTACAACAAGATGCCGGCACCGAGGGCATCGGCTTTGCAATTCCGGTCGATCTTGTGCGTGGCGTCGTCGAGGAACTCAAGAAAAACGGACGCGTCGTTCGTGGCTATATGGGGTTCCGGGGGGACGATCTGACACAAGCCGAGCGCAGCGTTTTCGGTATCGAGGGTGATGTCGGCATTTTGTTGGACGAAGTGTTTGTAAATAGCCCAGCCGCCGCTGCCGGCCTGAATCGCGGTGACGTCATTCTCGCGATCAACGGTACTACGATTGTGTCGCGGCGCCAGGCTCAGCTGGTTGTCGCTGGCACACGACCGGGCGACAGCATCAATATTGTTGGCCTGCGTCGGGGAGGCCGCTTCGAGGCAACGATTATTGTCGGCGAGCGACCACCTTAAATTATGAGACTTACTTCGGCACCCGCCGAATTGTCGCGCTCAGTTGCAACAGCTTTTCTTCAATGCGTTCGTAACCGCGGTCAACGTGGTAAATGCGGTCGACCAGAGTCTGGCCTTGCGCCGCCAGGCCAGCCAGCACCAGGCCCGCTGACGCCCGCAAATCGGTAGCCATTACCGGTGCCGCGGTCAATCGATCAACTCCTGTACAAATCGCAGTATTGCCCTCGATTTTGATGTCGGCGCCCATGCGCTGCAACTCCAGAACATGTTGGAATCGATTCTCGAAGATAGTCTCGGTAACTGTTCCAACACCATCAGCAATAGCGTTCATGGCGCAAAATTGAGCTTGCATATCCGTTGGAAACGCCGGGTACGGCGCGGTCCGGACATCGACAGATTGTGGTCGTTTGCCATGCATGTCGAGTTCGATCCAATCGTCTCCAACTGTGATCTCCGCCCCGGCCTCGCGCAGCTTGATCAACACGGCTTCGAGCGTATCTGGCGCAGTTTTCTCAACGCGAATTCGTCCGCCAGTCATTGCGGCGCCAACCAGATAAGTGCCTGTCTCGATGCGGTCTGGCATCACAGAATGCTCGGTGCCAGCCAATGAATCGACGCCCTGAATTGTAATTGTTCCGGTGCCGGCGCCTTCGATTTTCGCACCCATACCGATCAGGAAATTCGCCAGATCGGTAACTTCCGGTTCTCTGGCGGCGTTCTCCAGAACGGTTTCGCCGTCAGCAAGCACTGCAGCCATCAGCAGATTCTCGGTGCCGGTTACGGTCACGACGTCGAACACGATATGCGCGCCCTTTAGGCGCTCTGCCCGGGCTTTGATGAAACCGTTCTCGACGTTGACCTCGGCTCCCATTGCCTGCAAACCAGCAACATGCAAGTTCACGGGCCGAGCTCCGATCGCGCAGCCACCCGGCAATGAGACATCCGCCCGGCCGAAACGAGCGACAAGTGGGCCGAGCACCAATATCGAAGCGCGCATGGTCTTCACCAGTTCGTAGGGCGCCTCAAGCTTTGTCACATTACTCGCATCAACTTCCACATTCAGCTGGTCGTCGATCGTAATCTGTACGCCCATCGTCTGCAGTAGCGCAATGGTCGTCGTCACGTCCTGCAGGTGCGGGACATTGCGCACGGTGACCGGTTTCGTCGCGAGCAAGGTGCCGGCCAAAATAGGTAGTGCAGCATTCTTCGCGCCAGATATGGTGATCTTGCCCGACAACGTTGCGCCACCGTCTATAAGAAGCTTATCCAACGCTCATTGATCCTCGTGATGCCGCCATTCTTCGGGTGTGAACGCACGAATCGACAAGGCATGAATCTCATTGCCCATTCGCGAGCCCAAGGTCTTGTATATGAGTTGATGCCTGGCGATCGAGCGAAGCCCTTCAAAATCAGTCGCCACCACAGTGGCCGCAAAATGAGTATTGTCGTCGCTGATGACGTTTATGTCGGCATTCTCAAACCCGGCTTCAATGAGCTGGCTTATGTCGGATGGATTCATGCGGCAATGTCTGTAAGGATTTACTCTTGGGCGCGCAGTGTACCGGTAAAAAACCGGGCTTCCCAACGCTACGCGTTGTTTGTGTATGATATCCGGCCCCGGGTCGCTTTGACCTGTCGAAGTTAATTTATGCTAGGCAATATTTTATTGGTGGTTGTCGGCCTCGTGATCCTTATTTGGGGTGCGGACCGATTTGTCCACGGCGCTTCCGCCGCGGCTCGAAATATGGGCATCCCGCCGCTATTGATTGGGCTCACAATCGTGGCGTTTGCGACATCGGCACCCGAAATTCTGGTTTCCGCAATCGCCTCAATACAAGGCCAGCCCGGCCTGGCCGTCGGTAATGCGATTGGTTCGAATATCGCCAATATAGGTCTGGTACTCGGCTGCGTCGCAATAATTCGACCTATTCAATTACGTTCCGCGACATTGCGCCGCGAAATGCCAGCACTCCTCGCGGTCACTTTATTAACCGTGTCCTTGTTTCTGGATGCGTATTTAAGCCGCATTGACGGACTGGTCATGTTGACCGGCCTGGTCATCGTCATGTTCTGGCTTGCGCGGCTCGGTGTGCGTTCTGCGCCAAACGATCCAATCCAACAGGACTTCGAAGCCGAAATTCCGAAGAATGTGGCCATGCCACGGGCAATAATCTGGCTAATCATCGGGCTCGCAGCACTGTTGCTTGGGGCATCCCTGCTGGTGAAGGGCTCGATTTCAATCGCCGAGTTTTTTGGCGTCAGTGATGTTGTTATCGGCATTTTGCTGGTTGCCATTGGTACTAGCCTGCCGGAACTAGCCGTGTCGCTGGTCAGCGCCCTGAGAGGCGAGTACGGATTGGCCATCGGCAATATCGTCGGCTCAAATATATTCAACCTGCTAGGCGTTATTGGAGTTGCCGCGACGATCGCACCGATCGGGCTCGAGCAATCCGTGCTCTCGCTGCACATTTTCGTCATGGTTGCTTTTACCTTGGTTTTGTTTGCGATGACCCACGACTACGATGGCAAGAGTGAGCTTTCCCGGATAGAAGGAATTGCCCTTTTGCTGGCTTTTATTGCGTATGACTCCTACGTCGTGCTGCAAAACGTTAGTATGGACTAAGCAATCAACGCCGAGGACCGGCTCGTGGCAGCAGAACTGACAAAAGACGAAATACTCGCGCTGGCCAGCGACGTGCTGGATATTGAAGCCCGAGCCGTCGACGGTTTGCGCGCCCGACTCGACGACTCATTCCTGATGGCTTGCCGCCTGTGCCTCGACACGCCGGGCCGAATTGTTGTCGCTGGCATGGGCAAGTCGGGCCATATCGGCAGCAAAATCGCGGCCACGCTTGCCAGTACCGGCACCCCTTCCTTTTTCGTACATCCAGGCGAAGCCAGTCATGGCGACCTGGGGATGATTACCAATCAGGACGTGTTGTTGGCTATTTCGTATTCAGGCGAAACCGATGAAATCCTTACTATTCTGCCCCTCGTCAAACGCATGGGCGCCAAGTTAATTGCAATGAGTGGCAAACCGAATTCGACGCTCGCCAAGGCCGCCGATGTGTATCTCGACGTCAGCGTTAGCGAAGAAGCTTGCCCGTTGAATCTCGCGCCTACCGCAAGTACTACAGCGACTCTCGCGATGGGAGATGCTCTCGCGGTGGCGCTCCTGAAACTACGCGGTTTCACTGCCGAAGACTTTGCGATGTCGCACCCGAGCGGCAACCTTGGCAAGCGACTATTGCTTCGCGTTGCCGATGTAATGCAAACCGGAGATGCTGTGCCGGTGGTGGCGCCAGATGACCCGTTTACAGATGGTCTTATGCAGATGACGGAGAAAGGTCTCGGCATGACCGCCATTGTTGATCCTGAGAAACGTATCGTCGGCATCTTTACTGACGGCGATCTGCGTCGAGCACTGGACGAAGGCGTTGACATTCGCGACACGCGCATGCAAGAAATCATGCATACCAACTGCAAGACGATTTCTGCTGCCGTCCTGGCGGTTGAAGCCGTTTTGCTTATGGAAGAGAACAAGATCACGTCACTGTTAGTTGCGGACGATGAACGGCGACTGCTCGGTGCATTGAATATTCACGACCTTTTTCGCGCAGGAATCATGTGAACTCGGATATACGACTAGTGGCGTTTGATGTCGACGGAGTCTTTACCGACGGTCGATTCTATTTATCCAACGATGGTGTTGAGTCGAAAGCTTTTTCTACTCAGGACGGCTATGGAATTCGTCGATTGCTGGATGCCGGCGTCGCCGTTGCCGTAATTAGCGGCAGAAAATCGGCTGCTGTCCAGCAGCGTATGATTGAACTTGGTGTGCGCCATGTTGTTCAGGGCTGTACCGACAAGATTGCCGCATTCGACGCAATTACTGCAGAGCTCAATATCACCGATGCAGAATGCGCTTACGTTGGCGATGACATCCCCGACCTGCCATTGCTCAAAAAAGCAGGTACATCCATCGCCGTTGCCAACGCGGTCGCAGATTTGCACCGCGAATGCGACTACGTGACTCAAGCTCGCGGTGGTTTTGGAGCAGTACGCGAAGTTTGCGACATGATATTGGCTGCGCGGCAACAGGACGACAAGTGAGTCCACGTAACATCACTGTCACAATTCTGCTGACGGCCGCAGCATTGGGAAGCTGGTATCTGGCGCGACAAAATAGCGGAGAAGAAACGGCTGATCCGGCAGTTGCAGTTATTCACCGTGGCTTCTATCTAAAATCTGCTCGAATTCTGGGTACCGGTCCTGACGGTGCGTTCCTCTACGAAATTCAAGCGAAGCACGCCGAACAACAAGGTGAAGATCAGGTATTGCTCACCAATGTACTCATACACTACTCACCTGCCAGTGACATTCCCTGGATTGTCGATGCAGAATCAGCGCTGATTAGTCAGGGCGAACAACTGGTTCGACTGAGGGGACATGTGCGCGTGGTCAGCAGCGAAGGATTCTCTGGCGACGACACAGAGATTCGCACCGAGTATCTCGAACTGGACCCCGAAAACTTCACAGCAGCGACTGACGAGCGCGTGCAAATTCGCATCGGCGCTCGCAGCCTGACAGCGACCGGCATGCTAGCATCGCTTAAGGAGAATCGAATCGAGCTAAAATCTAACGTCAGCGGGAAGTTTGTACCGTGAACCGCATTTACATCTCTTTATTCCTGTTCTTGTCAGGATTGCTATGCGCACAGGAGGCAGACCTGCAACTGCCAATATCGTTGGACGCGGATTCAACCGACTACGATGGCAAGAGCTCGATGATGATGTTTCGCGGGCTGCGTTTGTCACAGGGACAAATCGGGGTTGTCGCCGACGAAGGCTGGGCCAGCAAGCTCGATTTTCAAGACAGTGTGTGGAGATTCGAGGGCAACGTCGTCATCGATGTAGAAAATGGACACATCGAATGTGATACGGCGGACTTGCAATTTATTGACCACACATTGCGCATTGCCACTATCCACGGCTCGCCTGCAACTTTCGAACTGCAACGCCCGGGCAGCGATGAAATCACCTACGCCGAAGCTAACAGGCTCAAGTACGACCTCGGGACTGGTGTCGTCGAATTTTCCGGAAATGCAGTAATTACCGAGGGCGGCAACCAAATCTCTTCGAGCTTTCTGGTTTACAACATTCCCGAACAACGTATCAATGCGCAGTCTTCTGGTGACGGTGATGAGAAGGTCAAGATCATCTATACACCGGTCGACGAAGATACTAAAAAAATCACTAAAGACATTACCGAGGAAATTATTAAAGAAATCGCTGAGGAAAGCCTGGATTCACCTCAATGAGCATACTTAGTGCTCATGAAATATCGAAGAGCTACAAACTCCGCAAAGTCGTCAAAAGCCTTTCGCTTGAAATTAAAAGCGGCGAGGTTGTGGGGCTGTTAGGCCCGAACGGTGCAGGAAAAACTACAGCGTTCTATATGATAGTGGGTCTGGTTGCGGCGGACAAAGGCACCATTCTGCTGGATGGTCAGAACCTGACGGCGCAACCCATGCACCGGCGCTCGAAACTCGGACTGGGCTACCTGCCGCAAGAAGCTTCGATTTTTCGAAAATTGAGCGTCGAGCATAATATTCTTGCGATTCTGGAAGTCCGTGACGACCTCGACAGGGCCGGCCGTGAACAGGAGCTTGAAAACCTTCTCGACGAACTGCATATCGGGCATGTCCGAAAAAGCTTGGGCATCAGCTTGTCTGGCGGCGAGCGACGTCGCGTTGAAATCGCCAGGGCGCTCGCGGCAAATCCTCTGTTCGTGCTCTTGGACGAACCCTTCGCCGGCGTCGACCCGATCTCGGTGCTCGATATTCAGCGCATCATCAAACACCTTAGCGAGCGCGACATCGGCGTCTTGATCACTGATCATAATGTCCGGGAAACGCTCGGAATCTGTGGTAGAGCCTATATACTGAGTGACGGCAGTTTGATCGCTTCAGGCTCGCCGGACGAGATACTCGAGAATCATCACGTACGAGAGGTGTATCTCGGACAAGAATTCAAACTTTAGGCATATTGAACCGCATGCTAAAACCTACTCTGCAGCTAAAACTTGGACAAAGCCTTGCGATGACACCGCAATTGCAACAGGCCATCCGTCTGTTGCAATTACCCGTCCTCGACCTGAACGCAGAGATCCAAGAGGCGCTCGAAGAGAATATCATGCTCGAAATGGAGGACTTGCCTGACGTTCCCCAAACCAGCAACGAAACCACTGCCGAAGTCGAAACCATTCGTGCGGAAGACAGTTGGCAATCGAGCCGCGAGCAACAAGTGCAAGACGGCGGTTGGAACGGTGAAGGTCGACCGATCACTGACTTTGCCGACGAATCCGGGAAAACGCTTCGAGAACACCTGCTCTGGCAAGTCGAAATGGAAGATTTCACACCGCGCCAGGCTCTGATCGGCGAAGCTATTATCGATTCGATCAAGGACGACGGCTATCTGTCGATCGAACTCGAGGAGGTCACCGACTATTTCGATGACGACACTGCTATTTCCTTTTCGGAAGTTGAGGAAACGCTAACGAAAATACAGCGTCTCGATCCGATTGGCGTTGCGGCACGATCAATTCCCGAATGTCTGATCCTGCAAATGCGGCAACTCGACCCTGCTACTCCAGGACTAGAGCTCGCGATCGAACTTGCTGAAACCAAGCTCGATCTGGTAGCGAATCGCGACTACGGCGAATTGCGCCGCAGCTTGAAAACGTCTGATGAAGATCTGCACGCTGCTCTGGCACTGGTAAAGAGTTGCAATCCGAAGCCCGGTCTTGCGGTGAGTCCCGCAGCACCCGAGTACGTTATTCCAGACGTATTCGTACGCAAAGTCGACAAGCGCTGGCAAGTTGAAATCAGCCCAACCGGAGTTCCGCGTCTGTCCGTTAATCAGGAATACGCACGTATGTTGCGCGGCAGTGGCGATCATGCGGTCTTGCGCACGCAATTGCAGGAAGCGCGTTGGCTTATTCGAAGCCTGGAGATTCGCAACGAGACGCTCACCAAGGTCGCGACCAGCATCGTGGCAAGACAGACCGAATTTCTCGAGCAAGGCGACGAGGCAATGAAGCCGATGGTACTACGCGACATTGCCGAAGAAATCGGCATGCACGAATCGACGATTTCACGGGTTACTACTAACAAGTACATGCACACGCCACGCGGCGTCTTCGAGTTCAAATACTTTTTCTCGTCTCACCTGTCTTCGGCGACCGGCGAGGACCAATCATCGACATCGGTTCGCGCAAAGATTCGCAAGTTGATCGGCGCCGAAAACCCGGTGAAACCGCTAAGTGACAGCAAAATCGCGAATCTGCTCGCAGAAGAAGGAATATCGGTTGCTAGACGGACGGTCGCGAAGTACCGTGAGGCTATGAATATCGCCTCGTCGAGCGACCGCAGGCAGCGCCCGGCATAAGTTTTTCGATACCTATAGAACGCTACAGAAGGAGACCAACCGCACTGTTTCTCTAAACCCGTCAAACCAAATAAGTATGGGAGGCAAATATGCAATTAAATGTTTCAGGCCATCACGTGGAAATAACCGAATCCTTGAGAGGATATGTCGAAACCAAGATCGAAAAAATCGAAAGACACTTTGATATTGTTTCCGACGTGCACTGCATTCTCACCGTCGAAAAACTACAACATAAGGCGGAGGCCACAGCTCACGTAAATGGTGGTACGATCTACGCCGACGCCATCGAAGAAGACATGTACGCAGCGATTGACGGCTTAATGGACAAGCTCGATCGGCGCGTCAGAAAATACAAAGAAAAACTCGTTGATCATCACGCGCGAGATTCACAAAAGAGACAATACGTCTAACTCTGCATTCAAAGACTCCCCAATCATGTTGCTCGAAGAAATCATCAAGCCCGATAGCGTCTTGTGCAATGCGCAAGCACGCAGCAAGAAACATTGCCTCGAAATTTTGAGTGAACTGTTAGTGCGTCAAATTCCGCATCTAGCGAGCGACGACATATTCGAGAGGCTGATCGAGCGCGAACGACTGGGCTGCACCAGCCTTGATGCGGGCGTCGCATTTCCCCACTGCCGGGTTAAGGGACTGGATTCCAATATCGCAGCTCTGATCAAACTATCTACACCGGTGGATTTCGACTCCTCGGATGGGGAGTTGGTCGACATTGTGTTCGGCATGATGGTTCCATCGGAGATAAATGAGAGCCATCAGGCGAATATCCGTAGCATTGCCGAGTTGCTTGGCAACCCGGAATTACGGCAACAGATGCGGACCGCCTCCAGCAGTAGTGAGTTGTACGACTCACTAATCGATAGTTCTGTTGCGACTGTCGTCATCGACCTTAAGGTAGCTGACGGGTCCTGACCACAGGGCGCAAACGGCGCGGAGCCAAACCATGGCCGACAAGATGCGCTTAATAATTGTTAGTGGGCTATCCGGCTCCGGCAAATCTGTTGCACTACACGTTCTCGAAGACCTGGGCTATTACTGCGTAGACAATTTGCCGGCCGCATTGCTCAACTCGGTTGTCGAAGAAGTACGTTCCGATGGCGATCAGGCAGAAAAACTCCTAGCCGTGGGCGTCGATGCACGTAATCGGCCTAAGGACCTGGATTCGCTACCAAAACTGATTTCGGCTCTGCAAGATAGCGGCGTACAAACTGAACTGATATTCCTGCAGGCCAGCGATGACATTCTGAAGAAACGATACAGCGAGACACGACGACGTCACCCGTTGGCCAAGCCCGGCACAGCGCTGCACACGGCGATAGAAATCGAACGGGACATTCTTGCCGAAGTCGTAAATTCTGCAGATTTAATTATCGATACCTCGCGCACAAGCGTGTACGAACTCGCCGACGCCATCCGCGAACGGGTTGATCAGCGCAATAGCGGCGATTTGTCCGTGCTAATCGAATCATTCGGATTCAAGAACGGTATTCCAGCTGATGCGGATTTCGTCTTTGACCTTCGTTGCCTACCGAACCCTTACTGGACGATGGAGCTGCGAGGGTTGACCGGCAAGGACCAGGAAGTTCGCAAGTTTCTCGGAGCACAAGCTGCTGTCAACGCGATGTACGAGGACATTCTTGCATTTCTCAAGCGCTGGATTCCTGAATACGACAACTTACATCGCAGCTATCTGACGGTCGCGGTAGGCTGCACCGGCGGCCAACATCGCTCGGTCTATATGGCCGACAGGTTGGCCGAAGCGCTGCGCAACGCGCATGACCCTGTGCTAACACGGCACAACGAGCTGGGTAGCCACCCGATCCAAAAGCAGTAAACTGTCTCCCGTAATGGAAGCCAGACAAAACACTCAAGCTATTCTGCAACGGCTGCGTGAGCAGCTCGATAGCGGTGATCTGGCCGCGGCGCGCAAGATGATTCAGGGCCTGCGCCCAGCAGAAGTGGCGCATTTGCTTGAATCAATGCCACAGCCAAACCGCGACGTACTTTGGGAAATGGTCGACGTTGATGACGAAGGCGACATTCTCGTAGAGGTTGTCGATGAAGTTCGCGACAGCCTGATCAAGGGTATGCCGACCGACGAGATCGTCGCAGCGGCTGACGGCATGGAGGTCGACGATCTCGCCGACCTGCTGGTGGACCTGCCGGAGATCGTTACAGAGCAAGTCTTGCAGTCTCTGGATAGCCAGGAACAAGAACGACTTCGACAAGTTCTTGCGTATGACGAGGACTGCGCCGGCGGCCTGATGAACGTCGACATTGTCACCGTACGTCCTGACGTAACGCTCGAAGTCGTCGAGCGTTATCTACGTGCCAGAGGTGAAATGGCGGACGGCACGGATTCAATATTCGTTGTGAATCGCGACGACAAATACGTCGGCTCTTTGTATCTCTCGCGTTTACTAACGGCGGACCAGAACGCCACCGTTGAGACCATCATGTCGACAGACATCTTGCCGATACTAGCGCATACGCCATCCGCAGAAGTCGTCTGGGAATTTGAGCATCGTGACCTGCTATCCGCAGCCGTCGTAGACGATGAGTATCGCGTCTTGGGCCGTATTACGGTGGATGACGTCGTCGACGAGATTCGGGACGAGGCAGAGCACTCCTTGAGGAGTGCTGCCGGCCTCGACGAAGAAGACGATATGTTTGCGCCGGTCGCCAAGAGTGCTGCCCGGCGCGCCATCTGGCTCGGAATCAATCTTTGCACGGCTTTTCTCGCCGCTGCAGTTGTCGATCAGTTTCAAACGACCCTGGACAAGATTGTCTTGCTGGCAGTTCTCATGCCGGTTGTACCGAGTATGGGCGGCGTTGCCGGCAGCCAGTCGCTAACGATTATTACCCGTGCCATGGCGCTAGGGCAGATCGACCGGAGCAATGCACGCCGAATCCTGCGCAAGGAGCTGTTGGTCGGTGTGCTTAACGGCGCCGGTTGGGCAATCGTTGTCGCTGCGGCGACCTATTTGTGGTTTGGAGACTGGCGCATCGGTGGCGTCATCGGAGCGGCCATGATCATCAATATGATCGTTGCAGCGCTCGCTGGGTTCTTTATTCCGCTGACATTGAAGCGCATGCATATTGACCCGGCGCTGGCAGGCGGTGTGGTACTGACGACAGTCACTGATGTCATTGGATACGCAGCCTTTCTCGGACTTGGCGCCGCTCTGCTGCTGTAGGCTCTTGCACGATCCTTGTTCAATTATTCGCCGTGAATGGAACTCAGATCGCGTTGGATCCAATCCGGTGCGAACAGCCGCGGCACATCTGCACCACTGACAAAATCCCGCAGCTGATCTTTAACCTTCATGGCATCGCTGTAGCCAAGATCGATCAGCTCGCGCGTATACGCTTGCTCGAACAACAAGAAACTCAGCAAGCGATTCTCAGCCGGCTTCTTACCACCGATGCCGCGCAGTATTGCCCGCAGCGCGAATGGCAATTCCTGTTTGTGCTTGTGCGCAATCACTCGCAAATCCTGGCTAGGCACGATTAACATGGTATCGATGGCTCGCATACTCGCGAGTGATCCACTGCGGTGCTCCGGACTCACAGCGTCGACGAGTTGGTTAATGCGCGTCATGCGTTCGAGGTCTGAGTACAGACCGTCCATGAACAGGGTATCGAGCATGTAGCCTGCGATATTGGCAAAACTCGGCGAAGACTGCGGCTTACTCGGCGTTGGCGGCTCATCGACCGTTTCATCACGCACGCCGATTACCAAAATACGATCCGCGCCAAGGTGAATGGCCGGGCTAAGCGGGGTTGCCTGGCGCATCGCGCCATCGCCAAAATACTCGCCATCAATTTGCACTGGCGGGAATATCATCGGCACCGCGATACTCGCCATCAGGTGATCAAGCTGCAGGTCGACGCGTACACCGATGCGACGCGTACGAGCCCATTCCTTGAGTCCGTTGGCAGACTGATAAAAGGATGTCGATCGCGCCGTCGCATATCCGGCGGCAGTTACAGTGATCGCGTCAAGATGACCCTTCTCAATCGCAAGCTGAATGCGGGGAAAGCGAACGTTGCGGCTCAACAACGCTCGCAATGGTGCGTTGTCCAGCAGGGATTTGGGCGTGCCAACCAAAAATCCGCCCAACACAATTGACGTCAGCCAATGCAGGCTGCTTTTGAGCATAGTTGCATTGTCCGTCCGGTATACCTGATGACAATGAAAGTTGCCCCAAACCCGCTCCAGTTCGGCCACAGCAACGCGAAGACGATGAGCTTTGCTCGCCAGTACCACCGTCGTAATGGCGCCAGCTGATGTGCCGCTGAGCACCGAGAACGGGTTGGGAGCTGCTTTGGGCATGAGCTCAGCGAGCGCCTTGAGGACGCCCACCTGAAACGCGCCACGAGCGCCGCCGCCCGGGAGGACGAGAGCTGTTTTCTTGCTGTTTTCTGCGGTCTTCATATCGAGGACATTGTTCAAACGGGACCCACTTGATCCGATTTTCTATTATAGTGTCGACGCTATGAAATGCGCGATTTCGCTAGTCATTTTGCTCGTTCTGGCCATCAGCCCATGCGGCAATGGCGCCGAGCTGGTGGTCGTGGGCGCGCCGGCGCCAGAGTTTGAGCTGCCAGACCAAACGGGACAATTGCATTCGCTCGAAGACTACCGCGATCAATGGGTAGTCCTGTATTTCTATCCCAAAGACGAAACCCCCGGCTGTACTACGGAGGCCTGTGAATTCAGGGACAGCATATTCGCGTTTCGAGAAATGAATACGCAAATACTCGGGGTCAGCTTTGACGATGTCGAATCGCATTTTAAGTTTGCCGAACTCCATGAGTTGCCATTTCCGTTGCTAGCGGACACCGAAGGCAAAGCAGCTGAGGCTTACGGCGTAAAAACGAGAATGTTCGGCATGACCGTCGCCAAGCGGCAGACCTTCCTCATCGATCCCGCAGGCAATGTTGCGAAACATTACGAATCGGTGAGTCCCGCTACACACTCGGCAGAAGTGCTCGCTGATCTCAAGGCACTTGGCGCCAGCGCAGAATAACTACTGCAGCGCTTTCATTCCCTCATCAAGCCCGGCAACTGTCAGCGGATACATCCTTTCATCCATGATGTTGCGAATAATTTTTGTTGACGGTGTGTAGTCCCAGCGCTGGCG
>PVMS01088764.1_pt1 | contig 18331 bp, 17 predicted proteins | sample 1853461 | NCBI WGS metagenome assembly PVMS01 (sample SAMN08582032, study PRJNA380276) | Marine sediment metagenome, whole genome shotgun sequencing project. | isolation source: ocean sediment barecode stripped | collected 2017 | reverse complement strand
GCCCCCCGTCACCCCGCAGACCGAACCGGCGGGTGCCACGCGGCGCCCGATGTCGCTGGTGCTCCTGTTGGTGATCCTGCTCGTCGCCGTCGGTCTCGGCGGGCTGCTGCTCTTCGCCGGTGGCGGCGCCGAGTCCGACGAAGGCGCGAGCGATTCCGTCACCGCGGCGACCGGGGCGGCCGCAATCGAGGACGTCGCCACCGCTCCTCCCACAACCGTGGTGGCGACCTCTCCTGCCACCACACCCGGCGTCCGGGCGACCGATCCTCCGGCAACCGCGGCGGCGGTGACGACCGCACCCCCGCCCACGACCTCCGCGCCGCCACCATCCACCGCACCACCATCCACGGCGCCGCCGCCCACCGCGCCGCCGCCCAATCCCTCGCTGCTGGCGCTCAACACGTTGAACGACCAGGTCGCCGCCGACACCCCGATCGTCGCAGGCATTCTCGAGTCCTGGGTGCCGCAGCTGTCGGCGAAGCAGCTCGGCACGCCATGGGAGGGGGTCATCTACGGATATCCCGAGATCTGGTCCGAGCACCAGTTACTGCGCTCGTACTACAACGTCGTTCTCGTCGAGGGCGGTAGGTACAACTTCGAGATCGACGGCGAGCAGATGGCCGGCTGGTACATCACGCTCGTCGCCGAGCCTTTCTTCAGCTCCGACGGCGCGTTGAACTGGTGCCGTGCCGCCGGTATCGACCGCAACAACTGCGCCGCCAAGTTCATCAGCGACATCTACGGGGCGGAACACTCCTTGGTCCTCCAGCCGGCGTGAGCCGCCATCGGGGATCGCGGAACTCGGATACCCACCCCCTTGGAATAGGTCACCCAGCACTGGTCACGCCTTCACCCGCGACATTTCCGGGTCGTACAGCGCACCGAGATGTAGGGCGCAGTGCACACGGCGGGTTACGACCTCGAGTTCGTAGTCGCCAGATGTCAGGTATTCCGTATCGACAGCGGCGCCACCCCTGTTGACGTATCCGTAGCCGATGTTCGTCTCGAGGGTGTACCCCCACCCGCCGCTCGTGAGCCAACCCACTCGCCGGCCGTCGCGGTAGATGGTCTCGCGACCGAGCAAGGTGATGTCGGGATCGTCGACGGTGAAACAGGCCAGCCGTTCCGGCGGTCCGGCCACCTTCTGAGCGGCGATTGCCTCGCGACCGATGAACGGGATGTCGCGGCCGAGCTTGACCGCCCAGCCGAGACCCGCCTCGAGCGGGGTGTGATCTGGTCCGATGTCTGATCCCCAGGCCCGGTAACCCTTCTCGAGACGTAGCGACTCGATCGCTCTGTAGCCCGCATTCACCATTCCGTATGTTCGGCCCGCAGTCATCAACGCGTCGTAGACGTCGCCTGCTGCGGCGCGCGGGACGTGGAGTTCCCAGCCGAGCTCGCCGACATAGGTCACACGCAGCGCCAGCACGGTTGCGCCGGCGATGGTGAGCATCGTGAGGTTGGCGAACGGCAGAGCGGCGTCGGATACATCGGTTTCGGTGACGTGTTGCAGGACGAGCCGGGCTCGGGGCCCCATCAGGGCGAGAACCGCATGCTCCTCGGTCACGTCGCTGAGCTCCACGTCCGATCCGGCCGGGAGGTGTCGGGAGATCCAGTCATGGTCGCGGGTACGAAAGCCGGTACCTGTGACGATGTAGAAGCGATGTTCGTCGAGCCGCGAGACGGTCAGATCGCATTCGATCCCACCCCGATCGTTCAAGAGTTGGGTGTAGGTCAGCCGACCGGGCGGTTTACCCACATCGTTGGCGCACAGCCATTGCAAGGCTGACTCCGCATCGGGTCCGTCGACGACGAACTTCGCGAACGAACTCTGGTCGAACAGCGCAACCGAAGTCCGACAGGCCCTGTGCTCCTCACCCACTGCCTCGAACCAGTTCTGGCGACCGAAGGAGTACTCGTCCTCCGGCTTCTCGCCGGTGCGGGCAAACCAGTTGGCCCGTTCCCACCCGAGCTTCGATCCGAAGCAGGCACCCGCGGCTCCGAGTCGCTCGTAGAGCGGTGACCGCAGACGAGGCCGACCGCTGGCATGTTCCTCGTGAGGCCAGGCCATCGCGTAGTGCTTGGCGTACATCTCGATCGTGCGGGAGCGGACCCAGTCGGTGTCGCGATGGACCGCCCCGAATCGGCGGATGTCGACAGGCCAGAGATCGGAGGTCGGCTCACCGGCGAGGATCCATTCCGCCAGCGCCCGGCCGGCACCTCCGGCCGCCGCGATCCCGAACGCGTTGAACCCGGCACCGACGAAGAACGAGCGCACCTCCGGCGCTTCGCCGAGTATGAAGTTTCCGTCCGGGGTGAAGCTCTCGGGGCCGTTGATCAACTTTCGAATACCCACCGCCTCCATCGCGGGCACCCGCTCGACCGCCTGCTCGAACAGTTGCTCGAAGTGGTCCCAATCGGGCTGGAGCAAGCGGCCGTTGAAGTCCTCGGGGATGCCGGTGTCACCCCAGGACAACGGGTCGGGTTCGTATCCGCCCATCACCAGTCCGCCTACCTCCTCCTTGAAGTAGATGAGCCGGTCCGGGTCCCGCAGGGTGGGCAGATCCGCTGTTACCCCCTCGATCGGCTCGGTGATGACGTACTGGTGCTGCATCGATACGAGTGGCACGGAAACACCCGCCATCTCGCCGATCGAGCGGGCCCACTGGCCCGCGCAATTGACGACCTTCTCGCAGAGGATCTCACCCTCGCTCGTGTGGACGCCGACCACGCGGCCGCCGCGCACATCGATCCCCTCGACGTTGCAGTTCTGGATGATCCGCACCCCGTGGCGGCGTGCCCCGCGCGCCAACGCCTGGGTGATATCGCTCGGGTCGGCTTGGCCATCCTGCGGGAGGAAGGCGGCGCCGACCACGTCCGACACGTCCATCATCGGCCACAACGCCCGAGCTTCCGAGGGAGACAGGATCTCGATCTCCAGTCCGAAGGACCGACCCGTAGTGGCCGCCCGCTGGAGTTCGACGAGGCGTTCGGAGTTGCAGGCCAGTCGCAGCCCGCCGTTGCGTCTCCAGCCGGTTGACAGTCCGGTGTCGGCCTCCAACGAGTCGTAGAGGTCGACCGAGTAGCTGAGCAGTTGAGTGATGCTACGCGACGACCGCAGCTGCCCAACCAGACCGGCCGCGTGGAACGTCGAGCCGGACGTGAGTTGGGCCCGCTCGAGGAGGATCACGTCCTTCGCGCCGGCCAGAGCCAGGTGGTACGCGGTCGAGCAGCCGATGATCCCGCCGCCGATGATGACGATCTCGGCCTGGGAGGGCAACGGCGTCACGAAGGGATTTCCAGTGAGGCGTAGGCGGTCCGGAACCGATCGAGATGGGCATCGGTGTACGACTCGTAGTCGAAATCCAACTCGGAGTGGTGTTCTTGGACCACGCTCCACAACGTCTCGCGCAGCAGCGATGCGCATCGCAGTGTGTTCAGTGCCCCCAGATCGGAAGGCTCGGCCGGTCGATCGAAATACGTTTCCAAGAGCCATGTCTCTTGATCTCGGGTCAGCCCGTTGTTCGACGCCAGGTTGGCGAGATCGAACAGAGCGGAGTTCCAGCCGGCGTACTCCCAGTCGAGCAACCAGATCGACTCGCCGTCGTCGAGGAAGTTCGCGGCCAGTAGATCGTTGTGGCAATACACGGGTCGTATCGGGCCGGTCGCCTTCTCCAACGAGGCGTTGCATTCGGCGAGTTCGGCCATGAGTCCGGCGAGTCGCCCGCTGTCGTCGGCAGCGGTCGTGATGTAGTTGCGGCAGGCCTGGAACACCGAGAACATCAGGTTTGCGCCACGCAGGTGCTGGGGCATCTCGGTGTGACAGCGTCGGATCAGGTCGAGCACTCTCGGCAAGGTGTCCGGCCGTCGGATGTCTTCGGGGGTGAGCGTTCGGCCCTCGATGAACCGCATCACCATCGCTCCAGGTTGGTGATGCACGATCTCCGGGGAGAGGCCACAGCGATGCGCGGCGAGACAGGCTGCGAGTTCGTGATCGCGGACGATGCCGTGGAGAGGGAGGTCGTCGCCGATCCGGACGACGAACGTGTCACCGCTGTCGCGAACCACGAAGCTCGCGTTCGTGATGCCACCATGGAGCGGCTCAGGGTTGACCAACGAAGTCCAGCAAGGTAGGCGTCCGGCGATCTCGATCGGCGTGTCGCCTGGAGTTCTCGATTCGGACATGAGCGGTCACCATCGGGTCGGTCGCATCGCGCGGTCGAGCGTGGCTCAGTAGTGTCGCGCGCCCCGGTTGACGGCGACAGCACCGCAATCCCTCTCGGTCGGCTCCGGAACTCGCCGTCCCGCGCCGCCGGGGCGCCCGGGGAACAGGAAACGCCCGGAAACTAGATGTTTCCGGCCGTCCCAAATTGCTGGCGGTCATCGTGAAATCGGAACTCAGCCCGCTCGATGCCATGCGGCTGGTCGACACGCTGGACGTTCCCGCCGGCACGGTCGTCATCGCGCCATACCTCGGCGAACGGACCCGGGATGTGCTCGCCGAGCGCGGCGTCAGCTCAATCGACACCACCGGCAAGCTTCCGCCTCCAGGTGATCGACCCACCCGTGTTCGTCAGCGGCCGCGGCGCTGACCGTGATCCGCGGCCCGTCAACCAACCGCTCAAGACACTGCGCGGCCGAAGCACGGGCCGAGCGGTGCGAGTTGTCGTCGACTTCCGCCCTCCGTACGGAGTGCGGGAGCTCGCCGCTCGGGCCGAGGTGTCACCGGCCACGCTGGCGCCGGTGATCGACCTGCTCGCTCGTGAAGCGTTGCTCTCACGAGACTCCCGCGGCCGAGTGACCGAGATCGACTGGGCCGGTTGCATCCGCCGGTGGAGCAGGGACCACACCTTCGCCAGTTCGAACTCCGTGTCCGAGTTCGTCGCTCCACGCGGGCTGGAGGACGTGGCCACCAAGCTCACCGAGGCGAAGTGGCCCTACGCGATCACCGGTTCGATCACAGCACAACCCCGCTCCCCCATCGCCCCGGCCCGCCAAGCGATGATCTACACCGACCACGTCGACACCGCCGCCCGGCTCGTCGACGCCCGGGAGACCGACCTCGGCGTCAACCTGTTGATCGCCGAACCGTTTGACCCCGCCGTTTTCGATCGCATCGACACCGTCGACGGTCTCAAGCTGGTCGCACCGTCGCAAGCCGCTTGCGATCTGCTCACCGGTTCGGGCCGCATGCCGTCGGAGGGCGAAGAACTCCTCGACTGGATGAGTTCTCACGAGAAGTCCTGGCGGACGTCGACCTCGTCGTAGGAGCACTGGCGGCTGTGCGCGCTCTATTCGCATACTTACTCTAAAAAGTTTAGAGTAGTTGTATGTCGGCTGTCGCAGCAGAGCAAGCTCTTTCCCGACCGCCCGCCGAGCGGGGGCAAGCGCTGCTCGAGCTCGCCGAAGATCAGTGGTTCGATCGCAAGAGCGAGCGCATCAACGCCAAGGACGTTGCCGACTCACTGGTTGCATTCACCAACGCGGAGGGCGGCATCGTCGTGATCGGCCTCTGGGACGGCCGCGTTCGCGGGGTCCGTCGAGCAGGCGATGCCATGGTCGCCGGTTGGCAACAAGCTGCCCTCGACTCCACTGTGCCCGCCGTGCCGTGTCGGACTCGTTTGGTGGAATGTGTCAGCGACGCCGGCGAAGCGGATCAGCTGCTCGTGTTCGACATCGAGATGAGCCAGCAGGTGCATGCGAATCGGCGCGACGAGATACTGCTCCGCGTCGGCGACGAGAATCGACGTCTCACGTTCAGCCAGCGGCAGGAGCTCCTCTATGACAAGGGTCAAACGACCTACGAGAGCACGGTTGTACCCGGAGCGGAACTGGACGATCTCGACCAGGGCTTGGTCCGCTCATACGCCGAAGCACTGAGCCACCCGGATCCAGAACGGCTTCTCATCGCACGCGGCCTTCTGTCGAAGACGAAGGAACCCACAGTCGCGGCAGTTCTGCTGTTCGGTGCGGAACCACAGCGATGGTTTCCAGAGTCGAGCGTCAGGGTCCTCCGCTATGAAGGAACCGAGCGCGGATCGGGTGCGCGACAGAGGCTTCTCCACGATCGACGAATCGATGGACCGATTCCCGTACAGCTCGCGGAGGCTCGCCAGGAGATCTTCGACCAACTGCCTACCCGCCGAGCGCTCGGTCGCGACGGTCGGTTCCAGAAGGTGGGGCTCGTCCCTCAGGACGCCTGGCTCGAAGGGCTCGTCAACGCGGTCGTTCACCGTTCCTACAGCATCACCGGCGATCACATCAGAGTCGAGATCTTCGACGATCGGGTCGAGGTCGAGAGCCCCGGTCGGTTCCCCGGCATTGCTGACGCGACGGATCCGTTCCACGTCACACGATTCGCTCGCAATCCGAGAATCGCGCGAGTCTGCGCAGACCTCGCGTTCGGCCAGGAGTTGGGCGAAGGAATCCGGCGGATCTTCGAAGAGATGCGCCTCGCCGGCTTGGCCGACCCGGTGTACTTCCAGACCTCAGGTAGCGTACGGCTCACGCTCTCCTCGGCGCTCGTCGACCGGGAACTCGAGAGTCGACTCCCGAGCGGTGCCCGTGATCTCGTCAGACTGATTCGAGAGAACGGCCGCCTCAGCACCGGCGACCTGACGGACGCCACTGGACGCTCGCGGCCAGTCATCATCAGACAACTCAAGGCGCTACGAGAAGCCGGCATCATCGAGTGGGTTGGCCACAGCCCAAAGGATCCACGGGCCTACTGGACGCTCCACATTGAATGACATTGATGGTATTAAAGCCCAGGATTGAGCCGCTGACCTGGTCTTTCCCAGCGCATTGACTCCTACTCTCAACGGCACGTGCAGAGTAGGTCTCGTTGCGGGCGTCGGTGTCGCGCGGTGAGCGACGAGAATCCGAGTACCACCAGCCAAGCCGGCGTCCGGTGTCGGGTGCGAAGCCCGCACTCGCTTCCGGCAAGTACAGCTCATTTTCGAAGAAGATCGTTTCATTTGTGCGGTGTACCGGGCGGCTGATCGAAACTCATCAACACGCACGTCGGCTGCGTGGCCACACTGGTCGTATCGACGCCGAGATCACCTCACGAGACGATCTACGTCGCGTCCTCATCGCCGGCGACACTCACGGGAACACCGCATGGGTCGATGCCCTGGCGAGAACGGCGGCCGAGCAGGGCTGTCCGATCATCATCCAGGTCGGGGACTCGGCTACTTCCCGGACCATCAGGAGGGACCGCGGTTCCTGACAGCCGTCGGCACCGCATGCGCCCTCAATGGCGTCGAGCTCTGATTCATCGACGGCAACCACGACGATCGCTTTGCGCTCGCCGACCACCGGGAGGCCGACACGCCGATCGCTCTGGCTGACCGCGTGACCTACATCCCGCGCGGAGCACGGCTCACCCTCGGCGGTGTCACATTCGGCTTTTTCGGCGGTGCGTTCTCGGTCGACCGGCGCGACCGCACGCATGGCATCGACTGGTGGCCGAACGAGAAGACGGACCACTCCGACCTTGCGCGGCTCGGCGGCGACAACCTCGCCTTCCTCATCGCACACGACGCACCAGCAGGCGTCGACCTGTCGTCTTGGCGGCTGCCCGCGGAGGATCAGGTTCGCACCGACGAGGTCCGTTCACTGATCGCGACGGCTGTCGAGGCGACACGCCCACGGATCGTGCTCCACGGCCATTGGCATCATGCGCATGACTCCGAGCTGTCGTGGATCGATCGCGCCACGACCGAGCGAAGGGGGGAACTAACGTGGACGTCGACGCGAGTGGTCGGGCTCAGCTGCGATGGCGACGCCGCCGGTGGCTGGCTGGTGCTCGATCTGGCCACGCTCGACGTGCTCTGGCCGGGGGTGGGGCATCCTGGGTGGGATGAAACAATCGTTTCCTACTGCATCGCAGTTCGTGCTCGCTCGTGACAACGGCGCGGCCCAACTGCTGCTCACCCTGGCCGATGCACGATCGATGGCGCTTCGCCAGATCGGTGAAGCTGCGATGATGATCTCACCCGAGCCGGTCAGCGTCATCGCCTTCGGATCCTTCGCGCGCGGGGAAGCCGATACCGACAGCGATATCGATCTCGTGGTGATTCGTGCCGACGAGGTCGACGACGATGACGAACGGTGGTCGGACTCGATCGACGTGTGGCGTCGACAGGTCCGAACCATCACCGGCAACGATGTCGAGATCATCGAGGCAACCACCTCCGAGGCGACCCGCAAGCTGCGCGGACGGTCCGAACTCTGGCGAAACATCGAGCGCGAAGGCGTCGTCGTCCACGGCACCGCTATCGACACACTCAAGGGGCGAGTCGATGCCTAAGCCACTCCGAACGCGTCCGGTCTCGACCGTTCAGGTTCGTGCCTACGCCGCGAAGGCGCAAGAGTACGCCGACGCAGCCGTGGCCGAGATCACAGCCGGCCGCTACATCGCCGCGACCAGCCTCGCGATCCATGCCGCGATCAACGCTGCCGATGCAGTGTGCGGAGCCCGCCTCGACGAGCGCGCTGCCGGCGAGGCCCACCAAAAGGCGCTCGACCTCCTACGGACTGCAGGCTCCGAGGGAGCCGCCGTCGAGAAGGAACTGCATCGCCTGCTTCCCCTGAAGACGAAGGCCGAGTACGAGCCCGACAATGTCGCGATCGGTGTGGCCACGAAAAGCAGTCGAACGCGCGCTGCGATGCGTCGAGATCGCGCAAGCTGTCGCCGGCAGTACACGGTGAGAGCCACAGACCCCGCGTCTGGCCACACTGGCTCTCCCAAACGCCGGACGGCGGCGTCACTATGACCGGTCAGCCCCAGAAGATCCCGGTGCGGTCACGTTTGACGTCCTCGATCAGTTCGTCGAGGTGCGGGGTCGGTGCCGCGAGGTCGTACTCGTGGAACTTGAGGTTCCGATCGCGCCAGTACAGCGACCACTCCTTGCGGACCTTGGTGTAGCGGAATCGGCAGATCGGGAAGCGGGTCCACTCCGGACCGAAGTCCTCACGCCACGGCGGACGGCACTCCAGCACCGTGATCGTGCGGTCGGTGACATCGATCTCGTAGCGGATCTGGTCACGGGCCCGAGGCGGCATCTCGGCGTTCCGCTGATCGATCCACTTGCGGACCCGGGCGAAATCGAGGTCGGGAATCATGCTGAGTCCTCGGCTATCGGCGTCGGTCCACAACACTTCTTGTACTTGCGGCTGGAGCCACACCAGCACGGCTCGTTGCGTGACGGCGGCCAGTTGACCCCCCGCCCGGTGCGAGCGAGCTCGGCGGCCATGAGAGATCGACCTTCACCCGTCCCAGCGTCGTCGGATCGCTTCAGGACGAGTTCGTCGACGTCGAGCGGCGACACCGACAGCTTGTGGCCCGGCATCTTCTTGGCGAGCCACTTGAGCCGCGCCTCGATCCTGCGCGAGTAGGCGTCATGCTCAGCGGGCATTTCGTCGAGCAGATCGGGCCAACGTGTGACGGCGACGGCCCACTGCTCGGCCGGGAACCAGGCAAGTGACAGCGCCATCTTCGATGCCGCCGACTGGGCCGGTGGCGGCACCCACGGCGCATCGGGTGGGCGATCGGGATCGAACCCGCAGTGCGAACACGGTTGAGGCTGAGGAATGGGAGGTGCGTCCAGCCATCGGTGCGAAGCGTGCGAAGGCCGCTGCCAGTTGCGCTCGAATTCCTCGACCCGTCCGATCAGTTCGCCGTCGGGTTGCTCCCCGAGACCGTCCCACTGCTCACGGGCAAGGCCGAGCAGTTGGCCGATGACCTGGTCGTGGTCACCGGTGGCGATTGCGACGTCGATCCCGTCGAGCAGCCACCGTAGCGCCTCTCGATCATCGACGCCCCGGTAGGCGAACCCGGCCGAGTTGTAGAGCCAGGGGTCGTCGGGATCGCGCTCGCGCAACGCCGAGTACAGCGCGTCAGCGTCCGATCGCCGTCCGGCTTCGACGAGGCACTCGGCGATGTCGGCTTCCGGATCGGGCCTCGACCGATAGCCGGCGGCGATGGCAGCGCGCTTTGCCTCAATCGCCTCGTCGTACCTGCCCAGCCCACGCAGCACGGTGTGGATCTCGTCGAGCACCTCGTGTTCGACGATCTGATGGTCGGCGCACGGGTGCTCGAGCAACGCACGCAACACATCGAGTGCGTCGTCGCTCTCGCCGGATTTGCGGGCCGACCGTGCGCGGCTCTGGAGATCGTCGATCTCGGTGAAGGACTGCTCGAGCGTGATCTCAGCCATGGAACTCGGCATCAAGACCTGACTTGGTACGGCCCACCATTCCCACGCAGCGTAGACGCATGGCTGTTCGGCGCCGAGGATTGGGCGTGGCGCGCTCGGTCACGGTGGAAGACGGGCAAACAGCTCGGTGATGACGAACTCGGCGGCTTCGTCGATGTCGTAACCGGCCGGCCGCGCGGTCAAGAGTGCGTCGAGGTCATTGCGGAACGCGGCGCGCGGGAGCTTTTCGCGCAGATTCCGCTCGGCGAGCCCGGCCGTGTAGACAGCCGGACGGTACGGCGCAAACGCGTCGACGATCTCGGCCGGATCGACGCCGAGTTCGGTGGTCGCCAGCCACAGATCCAACAGGTCACGCCCCTTGAGACGCTGGTACAGGGCCCGCAACTTGGTGGCCACGAGTTCTGCGAGCGTGAAGGTGGCGACGTCGGCCGATCCGGCGAACCACATCGAGTCGACGGCGTACGGCAACCGAACGGGCTCGTGGGCCGGCGAGCGCTCGAACGTGTTGATCTCGATCTTGATCCGCATCCGGGCGCTGCCGGACTCGAACGGGGCGCGCAGGTAGATCTTCGGGTGTTCGCTGATCTTGGTGCGGCCCTCCATGCCGAGCATCTCGCCAAGCCGTGTGGCCGCCCGAGTTACCTCGGCGATCCCGCCCCCGGTGCGTCGGACGTAGTCGAGGTCCTCCCTATAGCGCAGCGGCCGCTGCGCGTGCAGATTGTGGAGGCATGTGCCGCCACGGAAGACCAGCTCTTCACCGAGATAGGCATCGTTGGCGATCTCGACGATCAGCCGCGACAACAGCAGATCCTGCTCGACTTGATCCTCGATCGGCCACGCGACCCGGCCGGCCCATTCGGTGATGGCAGCTCGAGGAATCATGACTCTGGCTGGATGTCCTCATTGACAATGACGTCCCACCGCTCATCGGTAGGACCGTCCCGCGTGCCAGAGGGATCGAGGAGGACCGCACGATTCGGGTTCGCCAGCTCGTGCAGGGTGTCGGTGTCCGCGCCGACTCCCATGTATCCAGCCATGAAGTCGATGAGCCAACCGGTGCGCTGGACAACCGACGTCGGGTAGCCCATGGCCACTGTTGAGAGCTGAGCGATGTCGAGCGCGCCGTCGTCGAGCATCTCGCCAATGATCGTCGCGACGTTGGAGAGCGCGCCGCTCTCGCTCGGACGCGCCACGAGATCGAGAACGGTGGTCTCGGGCGTCGACACACGCATCGTCCCCGTCGGAGTGTTCACCTCCACAGCTGGTCGCTCGCCGGCGTGTCGGGAGATGGAGAACTCGATCCCCACCCGGCCGAACGTCCGGTCCCGCAACCGTGCCGTGGTCATCACCTGGAAGACCTGCGGACGCTGGTGGGCATAGCCATGCACCTCAGCAGCCGACAGCCGACACACATAGTACGGATGCCCGAGATGCCGCATCAGTGGATCGATGAAGTGCGCCGCCGGCACCGCCCCCCACAGACGAAACTCTGCCGGGATCAACACGTACAGCCCCTTCGTCGGGCTGAACAATCGCCCCTGCTGCTGCCAGCGTGCCAACGTCGGCGACACGTGCGCCTCCGGGATCTCCAGCAACGCTGCCGCCTCGCTGGTCGTCACCCAATGCCGGCCGCGCGCCAACAGCCAGTCAGCGAGTTCCCGCGGCCCGACGGGGTGCTCTCCCGTCCAGGTTCCACTCATGTATCGATACTAAATGTGAGATTTAGTATGAGCAACCGCAATCACCGGTCAAACTGGGCCTCAACCCCAGATGATGGACGTCGGGTCGGGTCGATCTCCTTCAACCGGTTATTAACCTGCTGGCTCGGACTGCACTCCCGCTACCGCCGAAAGCGACCGTCGGGTCGGTGTCGAGACCTGTCTGGCTCTGACGAGCGCCGCCTCGTATCGGATGGTGTCACCGAAATTGACCAATCGCCAGCTGGCCTCGCCGTGGGAGAGGTCGCTGACTTGGCGGGGGTTCAGGCCGCCCAGATCGGCGAGAACCTTGCCATCGACTGCCTGGCTGGGGTACGCCGGATGCCCGCCGAAGGCGAAGCCCTCCTCGATCGGATGGACCACAACGAGTCACGTTGGAGATCGGCGAACTTGAACCGAACGAATTGACCACGGGAACACAACGCGCAGACGACGAAGTGAGCCCCGGAACGGCGCGTATCATGGCCCACATGGAAGCCCTACGAGTGCAGCTCGACGACTCCGCGGTAGACCGTTTACGTCGTCGCGCCGAGCGTGAGGGCATCGACGTGAGCGATCTGGCAAGTCGACTGCTGGCCGAGGCGAGCGAGCAGGACCCGTTCGAGTTCGTCGGAGCCGTGAGTTCTGGCGGCGGCACGCACGCCGTGTCGAAGAGTTCCTCGAGAAACAGGGCTTCGGCTCCAACCAGTCGTGATCGTCGACACTGGCGTGTTCGTCACCGCCGTCGACGTCGATGAGCGGACCACGATGCCTGCGTCGAGCTTCTCGAATCCGCGCCAGGAACACTGGTCGTCCCTGCGATGGTGGTCGCCGAGGCGACCTTCATGATCAAGCATGTGGGCGGGTCTGCTGCCGAGGCGTCGTTCCTCCGATCGCTGCGCTCGCGCAAGTATGCGATTGAGGCACCGACCCCCGACGATCTCGCTCGGGCCGCGGAACTCGTCGAGGAGAATGCGGACCTGCCGCTCGGCGGAACGGACGCGTCGGTGATCGCGCTCGCCGAACGATTGAAAGACGAGACGATCGCCACTCTCGACCCGCGCCACTTCAGTGTGGTCCGTCCGGCGCACATCGACGCATTCACCCTCCTGCCGTAGATGCGGCTATACCGCCCGAGCACTGTCAACCGTGTGATGCGGGCCCGAGCCGGATGCGCGTGGCGGACATAACCAGATTCCGGAACCCTTGTTGGGAACTGACCCGTGACAGACTTTCGGCGGCGCGTCAGAGGAGGACCCGATGTTGGTGAGAAGTTACGGACTGTTCTGGCGCAACGAGGAGATCGAGTGGAAGCCGGGGCCCGGCAACCGCTGGCGGATGCTCGGACGAAGCGGCTGGTACAACCCGGGACTCCGGATAGCCGATTTCCGCGACCAGCGAGGCTTGTACGTGCTCTATGGGAACTACGGTCCTCACTACGTCGGCCTCGCCCGAGAGATGGGCATCGGCGATTCCAATAGTCCACGAGACTCCACCACGTCTGCCTCACCCGACGTTGAAACCCTGCTCCTTCGCGAAGTTGCGGAGCTCGAGAGCCGGGTAGAAGCCAAGGGAATCCTCTGCATCCTCGGCGATCGTCTCGGCGAGGGCACCGGTTGCGTCGAATTCGTACGTGATGCATCCTCCCTCGAAGGTGAAGTACCAGTTCCCACGGTAAAGGACGTCTGGGACCACTCCTTCGATGAGGTCGAGAGCTTCCTCGGGCTCGAGATCGTGACCGGCGGCCGCAGAGACGTTGCTGCGTAGCTGAACGGTGCCGTCTTCGGCATCGACCTCGTCGATGATCAACACGTAGTCGTACTGCGAAAGAGCGACTTCGACGCGCGAGCTGACGGGCTCATCGATCGCTTCGTCGATCGTGTAGGTGACGGGGCGATTGTCGATCTCGACCTCAGCCAGCTCGTCGACCAGTTCCTGCGCACTGGACAGCGGCTCCTCGCCGGACGGAACCATCGAGATCTTGATACCGACGGCCCGGAGCTCGATGTCCTCGAAGCGATCGATATCGGCGAATCCGGACTCGACGGCGACGGCTTCGGACACGTCACACGAATCGGTCACGGTCGCTGTCAGGAACGTCCTGGACGGTGTGCCTCGAACGATCCTGATGCCGCCTCGACCGCTCTCGGCGAACGACTCGGCCGTATCCCAGCCGAGTGGGAGCTCGTTGACACATGGGGTGTACTTGGCGGTGGGCACGGCTTGCACGGTCAGGATGTTGGAAGACGACACGTCAGGTATGACAGCGCTGCAATCGGCCTCGCCGAGCCCCAGGTTGCTGCAGCCGCCCTGTAACAGCACGATCGCTACCAAGATGGTGGGCCGCCTCACAGCAGCCCGTTTCCGAGAACTTGCTGGATGACCAGCACGATCGCGACAACAGCGACGATCGCGGCTCCGGCGGCGAGGCGGACGCGGCGAGGGCTCCACCTTTGGATCGAGATGGGTTCGGTGTTCGGCGCGAGTTCGCGGAACTGCTCGACCACGTCGATGCCTTGTTCCTTCTTGAGCAGCGTCAGGGAGCTGCGCGATTGGGATGGCAGGGTGATGCTGCGCGTGGCGGCGAAGGCCTCGGCGATGTCTTCGGGTGCGAACTGGAGCAGAGCTCGCTCATAGACGCGCTGGGCGTCGGTGCGTAATCCGAGTATCAGCATCATGTTGGCGAGGTCGACGGCCTGGCGCCATGGGCTGGGCCGGACCGTTCCAAAGGCGACGTCGATCAGAACGACTCGCCCATCGCTCAACATCACGTTGGCCGGCTTGATGTCGCGATGGGCCAGACCGGCGTCCCACATACAGCGAATGATGCCGAGCGCTTCGTCGATCACGTCGTCGTCGATGTCGGCATCGGTGAGTTCCTGAGATCGCTCCAGGAACTCGCTGGCCATCAGGTATTCACGTTCGGGCGTGATCTCGACAATTCCAAGTGGTACCGCAGTCGACACGCGGGCGTCGCGCATCACACGCTGGATGTAGTCCTCGTATTCGACGAGTCGGCGGACCGACGTGAATCGAACCTCGTCCTCGAGAGACCCGTAGAGGATCGTACGCCCCACTTTGTACCACCGGTCGGAGCGGAGGTGAACTTGGCTGTAGAGCTTGGCGAAGACGTACTGTTCGGGCTCCCCGGCGACCTTCAGGCGAAGTGGCGTGGATCCGCCCGACCCTTCCAGCCCGAACGGTTTGATCTCGAGGACCTCGAGACCCAGTTGTTCGCCGACGGCGCGCCCAATGGCATCGCCGCGGTCGCCTGTCACGTCGAGATGTGCCGTCACGCCCCGCTTCCACGTGACAGGGAAGGTCGTCTCGGGTGCGAACCAACGGAAGAGCACCACGACGACGGCGAGTGAGAAGATCGCGGCGACGACGCCGTCGGTCGGATGATCGACCCCGAGGTAGATTCGGGCGAGAATCAAGATGAACACCATGGATCCGGCGACACCGAGCGCTAAGTAGCGTCGACGTCCGCCCGGCACGAGTGTGTACGCCATCACCGCGACCGTCACTCCCAGACGGGCAACGGGATCGGATGGGTGTGACGGACCCTCCCAGTCTCCGATGATCGGAACAAACGGTCGTGGTCTGCCCACGAACTCCTGGATGATATCGACGGTGCCCTGGACCAGGATGATGGCCAGCAGCACGGCGAAGACATGACGGAAGCGGCGAACCGTGATCAGCGCAATGATCGTGCCGATACGCAACACTCGAAGAAACCATGACGAACCGAGCACGGTGACCTCGTCGGCAAGGGAGGTCAGTCTGCTCGTGCGGATATCGACGAACCACCCGAGAATCGAATTGTCCCTGTCGGTCCACCAGTCCGCGGTTCCCGGAAAGGCGAACAGCGAGATCCACAATGCGACCATGGCGATGCCGCCGAGCAACCAGAGCCTTCCCGCGGTGTGTAGATCGCGCTGCAATGGCGGCTTCTCGCCGCTGGGACGGCGTCGCCGACCGGCGACGCGAACTCCGACGATCCGGACCTCGCGACGTTCAGCAAGCTCAGGAAGCGAACGCTCGATCGGCGTCGCTACCTGAGATTCATCTGACGTCTGCATCGAATCCCGGTCCATAATTGCTACGCACCTCACTCAGAGGCGCTCACTCTTCCCGACAACGACAACTGTCGGCCGATCCGTGCCTGATCTCACCAACCGAGATGGAGGGGTAATGCTAGCTCGCGTTCCGATACGCGATGTCCAATCGCTCGATGAGGTCATGGCCTTCGTCGAGTCAACCGACGGTCAGAAGGTGATCATCTTCGACGTCGACAACACCCTGGCACCACAGGGCGTTCCGCTGGCGGAATTTTGCCAGCTCGTCAATTCAGCCATCGACCGAGTCGAGGCGAACCCGGGCATCGCCCGGGTCATCGCGTTGACGAACGGCCCGCAACGGCAGGTGGCCCGGATGATGAGCCGAGGCAACAAGCCGTGGACCACCAGGCGCCGGCTGGGCCTACGAGGTAGCAGTGCGCCGCTCGTCGTGGTCGGCGACCAAGTGCTCACCGATGGGCTCTTGGCGTGGCGACTGAGAGCGACGTTCCTCCATCTGGTCATCGACGATGAGACCGAGGAGCGGCGACAAGCGGTCATGCGCCGCATTGGCAGCATCTTCGTCGTGACGCTGTTCCGCCGGACGGGGTGACGTCGTGAAATCCGCGACGCAGTATGGTCCACGGATGCTGCAGTTGGGAACCCGCGATCGTTTCGGCGCACCCTGATGAGGTCATCGAAGTGGTCGGCGGTGATTCACGTTCGACATCCCGTGAGCCACACGGTGGCGTTGGCGTGGGCGGCGCTCGCGGCCGTGTCGATCGTCGTGATGTCGGTGATCGTCGCCGACGGCGACGTCGGCGAGGTCGAACGACGCGTGTTCGACTGGATCAACGGTTGGCCCGATTGGCTCGAATGGCCACTGTGGATCCTGCAACAGCCCGGGGTGCTTCTCTTCCCGATGGTCGTCGGTGCGGTGCTCTGGCTGGCGACCGGCAGGCAACGGCTGTTCTGGGCGTTCTTCGTGATCGTGCCGGCAAAGCTGGTCATCGAACGTCTCGTCATCAAACAGCTCGTCGAACGCGAACGTCCGTACACGTCGATCGGCGCCGATATCGAGCTACGCGGTCATCAGATGGTGGGCCTGAGCTTCCCCTCGGGCCACACCACCACCGCGTTCGCGACCGCCGTACTGATGATGGCGTTCCTACCCGGGCGTTGGCGATGGTTACCACTGGTGATCGCCGGCGCAGTTGGGGTGGCGCGGATCTACTTCGGTGAGCACAATCCCCTCGATGTGTTCGCGGGAGCGATGCTGGGAACCGCACTGGCGATGCTTTCCCGAGCCTTCATCCTGAGCGGCGACAAGGTCGAAGGTTCGTCGGCGAGATGACGCCGTTCGTTCACACCGAGCAGCGGCCCCGCGAGAGATCGCCGATCGACGTCTTACATTTGTTGGGCGGTAGCGCCCTGCTGCTCATCGGCTTGTTGATCGCCAACACGTTCGACAGCGCGTTCGTCGGGCTCAGAGATGACGGACAGTCGATCCTCGAGTCGATGCCGGAATGGATCGCTGACGCGCCGGCCGCGATGTTGAGTGTCGGGTTGATCGCGACGGTGGCTCTCGCGGTGTTGTGGACGCTCGCCACCCGCCGCTACCGCCGCCTGATCCAAATCCTCGCTGCAGTAGCGCTTGCCGCCGTCGCCAGCTATGGGTTCGGTCAGCTCGTCGAGATGATGGTCGACCAACAGGCGCGAGACGCATTCATCATCGATGGAACCGTCGTCGATGATCCGATCTTGCGGATCACCACCACGTCCGATGGGGTCAAGCGCGTCGAGCCGGGTGACATGTTGCTGGCTGGTTCGGTTGCAGCGCTCTCAGTCGCGTCCACCTGGCTTTTGAGAAGACGGTCCAGACAACTCGGCGTGGTCCTCGCATTCACGGCCGTGCTGACCACGCTCACCACCGGAGTGTCGGCGCTGACACTGATCATCGATGTCGCGGTCGGGATCATGGCGGCGGCGATCGTGTTCTTGATCTCCAAGCGTCTCGATCCGGCACTGTTGCCCTCCGAGATCATCGAGGCCTCGGCCGAGATCGGATACGAGCTCGTCGATCTTCGGATTGCCACCACGACCCACGGCGGGCCCCGGCCCTGGATCGGTACGACGGCCGACGGACGAACCATGTTCTGCAAGACGCTGTCTCGCGACGACCGCAGCGCCGACCTGCTGACTCGAGGGTCGCGGTGGTTCCGCCTGCGGAGGAGCGGAGACCAGACACCGTTTCTGAGTATGCGCCGGGCCGCCGAGCACGAAGCTCTTGTCGCTCTCCAGGCCAAATCCCTTGGTGTTGCAACGCCCAGAGTGCTCGGCGTCGGCGAGACTG
>PVMS01019910.1_pt1 | contig 18334 bp, 14 predicted proteins | sample 1853461 | NCBI WGS metagenome assembly PVMS01 (sample SAMN08582032, study PRJNA380276) | Marine sediment metagenome, whole genome shotgun sequencing project. | isolation source: ocean sediment barecode stripped | collected 2017 | reverse complement strand
ATCCTGAATTTCCCCAGCGTGGAAGCATCAAGCATTCCGACATTGTTACGTACATTTTCGATTTCTTCACGACAGCTGAAATCTTGCGAAAAGTAACGCGCCCGTTTCCAGATACCGCTACGCCGCATGACGCCGCCGTCCACTTTCTGCAAGCCGTGTACCGGTGTGCGCTTGCACATATCATGGTTGGTTCCGGCATATGTGGCAATAAACGTGGGGACCAGAGGGACACGAACTGTTGTCGGCATGGTTGTCACATTGGAATCTCCATGATATTGCGTGACAAACAGCGGAAGGTTGTGCCCGGGAATGCCCCCCTGACCCGGTCCGGTCCCGGCGGCGGTAAATCGCTTGATGAGTTCGGTGGCATCAAATCCCATCGCAAAAGCTTGTTTTACATTTTTAATCGTCGTATCTTCGTCAAAACAGATAAAGGTTTTGCGGCCTTTGACCGGAGCCGTCACCAATTTACAACCCCTGTCCGGACCGGGTAACTGATGAAGTTTATCCCCCGCTTCTTTCAATTGGCTTTCAACGGATAAGCCGCAATCGGCGGCGGCCGAAATTCCGGCCAGGTGTCCCGAAGCCTCAATGGACAGGGGGTGATTTAAGCCCAGCATGCGACCGGCCGCCTGTATTTTGGCCGGCAGTTTTTGGGGCAAGAAAAATCCGGTGTGATTGTCATAGGTCAATTCTGCACGGGCCAAAGAAAGCGGGCCGCTTAAAGGCGTCATCCCGGCTGAAGCCACCAGTAAATCACAGGAAAATTCTTTCTGAAGAGTCCCCTGGATAGTGCTCAGGGTCACTTTGTTAAGCGTCTTGCTACCGCGGGCCTCGGTTGCCACCCATCCTTTTAATAATGGAATGTTGCGCTCAGCCAGTCTCTCCAGCAGTCCGGAATCCTGCCCGTCTTCCCGGATATCGGCCACACAGGAAATCTTAAGTCCCAGGTCAAAAAGATCCAATGCCGCTTCCAGACCCAGATCATGTCCGATACTGAAGACAGCCTGCTCCCCGGGCAGCAGGCCATATGTTTGTGCCAACCGATGCGCACAACCGATCTGCATGACACCGGGTCGCTCGTTGTTTTCAAAAAGCAGCGGGCGTTCGATACAGCCCGTCGCCACCACCACACTTTCGGCCCGGATTTCGATATAGCGTTCATCAAAATGATCGCTCTCAAGGCCTTTCTGAAACGCGGTGACAAGGTTGTTATTATAAACGCCGACCACGGCAGTGTGAGTAAAAATACGCACATTTGAAGCTTGCTCGAGTTTTTCAGCCAACTGCCGGGCTCTTTGAAAAAGCGGTACCCCATCGCCGTTTTCAGCCTTGCGGTACTCAAAAAAACCCCCCAGCCATGGCCGCGATTCCAGAAGCATGACCCGCAGGTTCTGTCCGGCTGCTGCCAGGGCCGCCGACATACCCGCCGGACCACCGCCGATAATGCACACATCCGCTTTGGGATAGATTTCATCGTATTTGCCGGGCATTTGAAAATCAGGAGAAATTACCCCAAGGCCGGCAGTCTTGCGCACCTGTTTCAGGGCGATGGGCCATATGCGGGCCGGTTTGTGCAGGGTACGATAATAAAATCCGGCCGGCATCGCCCAGTCCAGTTTATCCATGAACCCCATCAGATCCGTTTCAGGTGTGCCCTTGACATTTTGCGCTTTGACGCGCATGCCATCTTCAAGAAGCGTATTTTCAGTGCGCACGTTGGGGATTCCGTTGACTTGCATGCAGGTATTGCTGCATTCACCGTCCAGGCTGTAAAGCCCCCGGGGACGGTGATATTTCAAACTGCGCGAAAAGATGCGGATGCCGTTCGCATAAAGGGCGGTGGCAACCGTATCTCCGCTCAGCCCTTCAAACGTTTTGTTCTTATAGCGAAGAGAGATTGTTTGAGCGGGATTGATTCGAAGCGTGGGTAGTTTTTCCAGCCTTTTCATGATTGTGCCTCCGGTTCTTCTACCTCAAGATTACGTGTGGTGTCTCGCTGGGTTGTAAACCATACGCCGCAGCCGTCCCGATGGCACCACCACTCCTTTTGTATTCCGGCCACACATTTGTTCAGGTGCACGTACTCAAACCAGGTTTCCGGCGTAAGATCTTCTTCAGCGGGTCTGGGCCCCTTATCCTCTCCGCCATAGCGGAATTCATAGCCGTTGCGTTTGCCGCAGATGGGGCAGGTAATGGTTAATGCCATGAGGTGGTCTCCTTAAGTGAGCTAAAGTGAACTAAAGTTTGAAGTGCCTAAAGTTATGGTGTCGCTATGCTCCATCTTTTATAAAAAGGACAGAATGCCTTAACTTTAGGCATTTTAGCTCACTTTAGTCACTTGACACTTGTTCATTCAGATTTTTTTTGCCGCAAAAAACATAAACATTATTTTTAAAGAACTATTTTACTAATTATCCGGAGTATAACTCACCAGCGCTGCGGTTTCACCCATTAAACGATGCTGTTCATAGCGACGCAGGCTGAAGGGCTTCAGCATGTTGGGACAATTCCCGCTTGCCATAAATTCGGCCATATATTTACCGGCGGCGGCACAGGATTTGAAGCCGAAATATCCCCAGCCACAGTCCATGAAATAGCCTTCAATGGGGTCATTGCCATCCATGATAGGCGCCATATCCGGGGTCATATCGGCCAGGCCGGCCCAGTGCCGCATGAATTTAACCCCCCTTAAACATGGAACCATCTCCGCAAGCACTTCGGCCTGATGTTTGATGTAATATGCTGTAGTCTGGGTGGTATAATTGGGCCAGGGATCCATATGAGCGCCGGTGGCGATTTCGCCTTTAAGGGTCTGGTTCGCATACGCATGATACATGCCCGATGAAATCACATGATTTAAGATGGGCTTGAGGGGTTGGGTTACCATGGCCTGAATGGTCAAAACGCTGATCGGCAGCTTGATATCTAACAGCTCATAGGAAATAGCCGCGGAATAACCTCCGGCTGCCAGCAAAACCCGCGGCGTATGAATCTTTCCCCGGTCCGTATCCACAGAAACGATTTTATTGTTTTCAACACCGATCCCGCTAACTTCGGTGTTCTGATGAATATGCACCCCATGTTTTGAAGCCCCTTTTGCCAATCCCCACAAGATCGCATCGTGGCGCAGAATTCCGCCAGGCGGATGATACATGGCGCCAAAAATCGGATAGGTAATATCCTCTGAAATATTAAGGGCCGGCACCAGTTCCTTGCATTGCTTGGCATCGATCAGATGACTCTCAACCCCGTGAAACTGCGCCGTGGCAATATTCATACTTGCCGTATTCATGGCGGCTTCGCTGTGCATCAGGTTCAGGTTCCCGCAATTAAAGAACATCAAGTTGTAATCGAGTTCTTTTGTCAGTACCGGCCAGAGCTCAAGGGCTTCTTTGTAAAGCGGGACATTTTCCTGCGTTCGCTGATTGGCACGCACGATGGCCGTGTTACGGCCCGAGCCTCCAAAACCGATGTAGCGTTTTTCCATTACGGCCACGTTACGCATGCCGTGGTCACGCGCCAGAAAATAGGCCGTGGCGAGGCCATGCAAGCCACCCCCGATGATGACAGCGTCATAATTTGACTTAAGCGATGGTTTTTCCCCCCACAAGGGCTTATACTTTCCAAACATAAAATTTCCCTCTTCTAATGATGCCTTCGATAAATTTTTTATTTAGAAATCAAATAGTTGAGTGCTTGGACATCTCTACCCACACCGGTTTTGTGTAAGTCTTCCAGATTTGACACTACTTATGATAATGAAACAAATCATGTCAAGTAAAAAATAGAAAATGAAACGAATCATTTCAAAACAGGTTGACAATTTGAAAAGTATGGTTGATATTACATCAATTCAAGTGCATCTCTATTTAGCTTAATAACAGATAAATTTATATAATTTACTGATAATATTACAATATTAAAGTTTAATGGCTAGTGAAGATTTTTAAATTGTATTCTTCACCCAATCTTGCGAACAGACGTATAATTTTGATAGGATTTCGACCATAATGACCCATTTAAAGCGGATTCTGAGTCTAATATGACCCCTTTATGGGGGGTATTTTGTAAAAATTTACCTCATTTGATTGAATTTATTTCATTTTTTATGAATGTCTAGGGAAAGAAATATTATGAGCGATCAACAATCCCATCCAACGATGAAAGGAATCGTCGAACAACACCATTCGTTGACACCAAAAGCCCGGATCCTTGGAAACTATATCCTCCAAAACCCCCGCAAAGCAGTCTTTATGACAACAAAGGAACTGGCTCAGACGTGCCAGGTCAGCGAAGCGACGGTGGTTCGTTTTGTCAGTCAACTGGGCTACAAAGGTTACGGTGCATTCCAGCAGGCTTTAAGGGATTTTGTGGATACGGAACTAACGATGCTGGATCGCACGGACCTATCGAGCATGACAGGGCCGGACACGAATCGTCTCGGTCGCGTGGTGTTTGAAGAGATGGAAAACCTAAAACTGTTCCTTGAATCCGTCGATATGGATATTCTCAACAAGATAGTGGATTTTCTTGAAAAAAGTAATTCCATCTATGTCATCGGATCCCGTCTTTCCTTTACTTTTGCTTACTACCTGGGCTGGTCCCTAACCAAGATTCGCCAGGACGTCCATATACTAAAAGGCAGCGATAGCACAACGATCGACTGGCTGACGATCGCAGCGCCGGAAAGCCTGGTCATTATCATTGCTACAACGCGGTATCCGAATGAACTTATTCGGTTGGGTAAAATGGTTCGTCGACTCGGGCAGACCCTGATTGTGATTGCAGATAGCTCTCTTTGTCCCTTGACGCAATTCGCCCACCTGTCGCTTGTTGCACCTTCAAAAAACATTCCCTTTATCGGAAATCCAACCACGATTTCCTGCATCATCAACTATCTTGTTCTCGAACTTGCCAGCCGGAATGGTGACCGACTTAAAAAACATCAGGAAAAAATGGAACAAGCTTATCGCGAAAATGATATCCTGTTTAATCTGTATAAAGAGGAATTTGCTAAAAAATAGCCGGTAAATAGGAGAAAAACCAATGTTAGAAAAAACAATGCTCATCAAAATGAATCAACAGGCATATGGGACAACGATGTTCCAGATTCTTACCGAAGATCAGATCGAACAGATTTATTTTGCGGCCCTGGACGTTTTGGAGATTTCCGGGGCCCGGATATTTCACAAAGAGGCTCTGGAAAAGTTTGAGAAAAGTGATGCGGTCGTCACAGAGAAGGATCGGGTACGTGTTCCGACCTCCCTGGTAGAGCAGGCACTGCGCAGTTGCCCTTCCAAAGCTGCCCTGTCGGACAGGAACGGAAAACGTTCGATCAAACTACAAAAAAAACGAGGTGGCTTTTGGAAGCGGGGCCGACGCCACTTTTGTGTACGACCGCAAGACCGGAAAGCGTCGCAAGTGCACATTTGCTGATGTCGAGGCTGCCGCCAAGATAGTGGATTTCCTGCCCAGGCTTGATTTTTGTATGTCGCATGGCGTGGTGTCGGACGCCCCAAATTCGAAAACATATGACCGGCATCAATTCATGGCCATGATCAAAAACTGCACCAAGCCCATGATCGTCACCAGTGTCGATGTGGACGGATTGAAGGACCAATGGGAGATGGCCTGTCTGATACGCGGCGGTGAAAAAGAGTTTCGCTTAAATCCTCTCTTTGCAACGTATATCAAGTCGCAATCACCGCTTATGTGCAGCAAAGAAATGGCGGACACGCTCTTATTTGCCGCGGATAAAGGGATCCCCGCCCTTTACTCGCCATATTCCGGGTTGGGGGTAACTGCCCCGGCCAGTATCGCCGGCGTACTGGTGCAAACCCTGGCCGACAGCCTTCTGGCCGTCGTGTTGTGCTACCTGCAAAAGCCGGGGATGCCCCTGATTTTAGGCGGTATCCAGACGGTTATGGATGAAGCCAAGACAAGCCTTTATTACGGATCACCTGAACTCCATTTGGCCTCGGCGGCAATTACCGAGGTTTACAAATGGCTGGGACTTTTGAGTTCCTCCCCCGCAGGATGCACGGATTCGAAGGTTGTAGACGAACAGGCGGCCTCAGAATCTGTGATGAGTATCTACAACGGCTTCATGGCAGGAACCAACCTGATCCACCATGTTGGCTGCCTCGATGGCGGGCTGACCGGATCACTTGCGAGTCTGGTCATGTGTGACGAAATCATCGGGATGGTCAAACAGATCGGTAAGGGCATTGAAGTCACTGACGAAACCCTGGCACTGGACCTTCTCAAAGAGGTGGGACCGGGCGGCGAATTTTTAAGTCATGAACATACCTATAACCACTTTAGGGATTGGTTCCAGCCGACTATTATCGACCGATCAAACTTCGAAAGCTGGACGGAGGGGGGCAGTAAAACTTATCAGGATCGGCTCGAACCCGAAGTAGACCGCATATTGGAGACTCACCAGCCTGAACCGCTGGATGAAAATTTAATTCAGGAGATGAAAAAGATCATCAGCCTGGCGGACAAAAAGGAGATTTGATGATGAGCGCGCGAACAAATCAGACAGTCAATCAAACAGCACAGTTTTGCATCTTATCGGAGGATCAGAAACAAAGAATTTTTGAAGGAATGATCGAGACCCTTCGCAATACCGGCGTGCACCTTCACCATGAGGAAGCCCGCGAGCTGCTCAAAAAGAACGGTGCTTTGGTTGACGACGTAACCGTCAGGATTCCTCAAAATCTTGTTAGGGATGCCCTGGCCACTCTGCCGCCGGTAACGCTCGTCCAAAGCTGGGATGGTACCCGCAAAACCCGTATCGAAAAAAACCAGGTCCTTTTTGGTCCCGGCCCCACTCCCCCTAATTTTACAGACCCCCATACCCTGGAGCGACGCAAGTATGTCAGAAAAGACGCTGCCATGGTGGCCCGAATCTGCGAAGCTCTGCCAAACATCGGCTTTGTGCAATCCCTGGGCACCATCAGTGATGTGACGGTCTCCCTGGCGGATGTGTACGAGTTTGCGGAGATGATCCAGAACACGAGCAAACCCATTTTGTCCTGGTCCTATACCCGCGATACCTGCAGCGACATTCATCAGATTGCCATCGCCATGGCCGGCGGCGAAGAAGCGTTTAAACAATGCCCGAATTATGTCTTTTACGGTGAACCGATCTCACCGCTGTTAAGTGACTTTCACGCCATGGACAAGGTCATGTACAACGCCAAGCACGGCATTCCCCAGGTTTATACCCCCTGTTGTATCGGTGGCGCCACCGTTCCGGCCACCCACGCCGGTCAGCTGGTGTGTGCGTTTTCCGAGTCGATGCTTGGCGTGGTGGTCGCCCAGCTGATCAATCCCGGCACGTGCGTTATTATGGGCGGCGTCCAGTCCATAATGGATATGCAACATTCGGTCTACGCCTATGGATCGCCGGAACTGAGTCTTATGAGCGCAGCTCTCACCGAGATGGCCAAATATGTGGGGCTGCCCATGTTCTCCACAGCCGGTTGTACCGACACCAAAACGCTGGATGCCCAGGGCGCTATCGAAGCCGCTACTTCGATTCATTCGGCAATGCTCAGTGGAGCAAATTTTATTCACGACGTCGGTTACTTCGAATCGGGCATGACCGGGTCCGTTCTCCAACTCGTCATGGCAGATGAACAAATCGGCATGAGCCATGTGGTCGCCAAAGGTATTGAGGTCAATGCAGAAACCCTGGCGGTAGAGGAAATTTGCAGTGCGGGGCCGGGCGGCGAATATCTTGACACCGATCATACCAAAAAGTTTGCCGCCACTCTTTGGCAGCCTACGCTCATGGATCGTCAGGGTTACGACGATTGGGCGGCCCAGGGCAAAACAACCATGCGAGACCGGGTCATCGAGAAGGCCCGTAATATTATCGCCAACTTTGAAGGGCCCCTATCCAAGGTGCCGGAAGACGCAAAGAAGAAAATCGCCGAAATTTTACAGGCAGCGGAAGCGCGCGAGGCAAAAAAAGCCAAGTCAAAGTAATATACTTTTATTCTCTGGTTTAAGCCTAAGCCAAACAGATCGGCCGGGAGAAAATAATCATCCCCCGGCCGATCCCCTACGTTTAAATGGATCGCTACGGGATTTAAATGAATAAATTATGAGGATTGAAAATGAACATGCAAATACCCGAATTGCATTTTAAGCCCAAACTGCAGGTTATCAATGACGATCAGATCCAGCATATTCACATGGCCACCTTGGAAGTTTTAGAGCGAACCGGTGTGAAGATGACGCATCCACGGGGATTGGAGTTGCTGGACGGAGCCGGTGCCAGAGTGGAGGGTGACCGGGTTCACATACCTGCCTGGATGGTGGAGGATGCCATCCGCAAAGCGCCGTCCCGGGTCATATTAGGAAATCGCAATGGTGAGCGCTCCGTCTTTCTGGAGGAAGACAAATCCTGGTTCGGCCCCAGTTTGGATTGTATTGATTATTTAGACCCTATCACGGATGAGCGGTCGCGCTTTACCAGCGAGCATTGCCGGATTACCGCCACCCTGGCAGATGCATTGCCCAATTTTCATTGGTCCATGATCATCGGTATGGCCGACGATCAACCGCCCGACATCGCTGACCGCGTTATTGTGCGCCAAGCGTTGACCTATTGCGAAAAACCGCTGGTCTTCTGCTGCAAAGATACCAACAGCGAGCGCGACATTTACGAAATGGCTCTGCTGATCTGCGGGGGCAAAGAAAACTTTGAAAAGGCACCGACAATTGTTCAGTACTCCGAACCCATTTCACCCCTGGAATATTATGACCCTGCCGTGGATAAAATGCTTTTCACAGTCGAGCACGGTTTTCCCCTCATCAACTTTCCGGCACCCCAAGCCTGCGGTTCCGCCCCAGCCACCTTTGCCGGTACGATCGTGCAGGGAAGTGCGGAATCTTTGAGCGGCCTGGTGCTTGCCCAGATTGCCCGGCCGGGGGCGCCGTTTATATACGGTGCTTTTACAACCATCATGGACATGCAGACATCGGTTTTTTCTTACGGCGCACCTGAAATGTGTCTGATGGTCGGCGCCATGGCGCAAATGGCCCAGTACTACAAATTGCCCTTCTTTGGTACCGCCGGTAGTACCGATGCCAAATTCTGTGACGCCCAAGCAGCTGCCGAAGCAACTTTACAATGCCTCAGTTCCGCAGCGATTGGATCCGGCTTAGTCCATGACTGCAGCAGTTGGATGGACCACGGATCGTTAGTCTCTCCAACGTATATGGTGCTTGTTAACGAAATCCTTCATAATGTGAATCAATTCATGAAAGGTTTGCCGGTAACGGATGAAACCCTGGCGATTGATTTGATCGATCGTGTTGGACCCGGCGGGCACTACCTGCAGGAGGAACATACCATGGAACATTTCCGCGAGGTGAGGTATTCAAAGCTTTTTGAACGTTCGGTTTATGACCAATGGAAGGAGATGGGCGGCAAACGATTTGAAGAGCGGCTGCGTGATCTCACCCAAGAAGCCATGGAGCACAAGCCAGCATCGTTGGCTTCGGATGTCATCAAAGAGCTGGATCGTATGCAAGCACACTGGAAATAATCGGAATTGTTCACGCTTGACTTTTATTTAAATTTATAAAAGCAAGCGTAAACTTGTCGATCAAGGAGGATAGAAAAACTCCCCCGACTCTTCAATTAATTTTCTCTATAAATTTTTGCAGCGCCTTATCCACATCCGCGGGCAGCTCCGGTGCTTCATAGCTTGCCAGTATTTCCTGGTACTTTTTATTAGCCGTTTCCATGCTGTGGGGAGATCCTTTGGCGTGCCAGCTGTCAAAGTCGTCGCGATCGAACAACTTGGGTTGATAAAATTCCGTTCTAAAATATTTAAGGGTATGGTCCTTGTCCAAAAAATGACCGCCGGGGCCGGCTTCCCTGATGACATCCAAACCTAAGGTATCTGTATTGACTTGGTATCCTTTTCCAATTCTTTTCACCATCCCGCAGATTTCATCATCCATGATAAATTTCTCATAGGACATGCAATTATAGGTCTCGAGGATACCGGCTGCATGGAGAACAAAATTGGCGCCGCTGACCTGGGCCATTAACAGACTCATCATCGATTCGTAAGCTGCCTGGGCATCGGGTGCCTTGGCATCGCAAACTGCACCGCCGCATCGAATAGGAAGATTATAGAAACGGCCCATCTGGGCGGTGGCGGCCGCATTCATGGCCATCTCAGGAGAACCGATGCTCAAAGCGCCGCTGCGCATTTCCGCGTTTGAAGAACCCCCCGTATAAATCACCGGCGCCCCTTCCCGCACCAGCTGAGTCAAAACGATTCCGGCCAGTACCTCGGCGTTTTGCAGTGCCAGGCTGCCTGCCAGAGTCGTCGGGCCGGTTGCCCCGGCAATGGCCAGAGCAGAAATAACCATCGGTTGACCGGCCTTGGCATATCTCATGATGGCCCCCAGCATTCTGTCATCATACTTCAAGGGTGTCAGGGAACCCAGGATACTGATAAGTCGGGGTTTTTCCGCCAACTGAGCTTCGCTGCCAAACAATATGGACGCCATACGGATACTGTCGCCGGCACCCTTTTCCCCCATGGCGCTGCCCATCAAACATTTATCGGAATATTTCATGGTGGTATAAATCATCTGCGCATGGCGGATTTCATGCGGTACATCGTTGGGCTCAATGACCATGCCGCTGCAAATGTCCTGACTGGTGCTGGCCCCGGTCAATTTAACGAAGTTCTGGAAGTCTTTCAAGGTTCCATTTCGCCTGCCGTGATTCAGGTCGGTGACAAAAGGAGCTCCGTAACCGGGAGCAAAGGCCATGTGGCTACCGCCAATAACGACATTGTGCTCCGGATTGCGTGCATAAAGGGTAAACTCGCCGGGTGCTTTTTTGATTTGCTCCTCTATGAGCCGGGAAGAGAAGAAGACGCGCTTACCATCGACCCTGGCACCTCCCTTTTTAAGCACCTTTAGGGCTGGTGGATAGCCAAAATCCATCCCGATTTCCGTCAAAATCTGCAAAGAGGTTTCATGAACCTGCTCGACTTGTTTTTGTGTCAGTAATTCGTACCATTGCATGGCGCTGTTCCCTGTTCAATTCGCTACCCAGATGGATTCAACCTCTGTGGTTTCTGTGTTCTCTGTCGTAAAATAATTAAAAACCCAAAGCCTGACCGCTATTATTGAGAAATTATTTCCAAGTCAAGAAAAATATGGTAGCTATTAGAAAAATTTCTAAAGTTGTTTTTGAGTTTCTTAAAGGCACCTTTAAGTTATCAAGCAGACAGGAAAACGAATCGATGAGTGAATCGATCCCTTTTACCGGAAAAAATGCCGGGATCATTCGACGCGGTCGACCATTTATTAAGATGCACGGCCTGCGCAACGATTTTATTGTTGTGGACGGGCGCCGCAAACCTTTCCGGCCGTCTGCTGAAGAGATCGTTCGGATTTGCGACCGGCACGAAGGCGTGGGGGGCGATGAACTGCTGATTGTCGAACCACCGCGAGGCGCATCAGCGAACGCCGATGGGTATGCCTTTGTGCGCATCTTCAACCCGGACGGCCGCGAAGTAGAGGCTTGCGGGAACGCCAGCCGTTGTTTGGGGTGGCTCTTTATGCAGGAAAGCAAACGCGAGGACGTGGTGATCGACACCCTGGGCGGTCTGCTCAGATGCCGCAAGGCCGGCGAAAAACAGGTGGCTGTCGAGATGGGCAAACTGAGAACCGCCTGGCAGGAGATCCCCCTGAGCCACGAAATGGATACGCTTCATCTGGAAATCGGCGCCGGCCCGCTCCAGGACCCGGTCGGCATGAACATCGGCAATCCTCACGCTGTTTTCTTTGTTGACGATCTGGATGCTGTTAATCTGACAACCTATGGGCCCCGGCTGCAAAAACATCCGCTTTTTCCGCAAGAGGCCAATATCGGCGTCGCGCAACTTATTGATTCGAAAACCCTCAAGCTCTCTGTTTGGGAGCGCCCGGGAACGCTGACCAGCGCTTGCGGAACGGGCGCCTGTGTTGCCGTGGGTGCGGCCCATCGCCGGGGACTTACGAATGCAAAGTGCATGACGGTGATCATGCCGGCCGGATCAATGGAAATCGAACTGAAAGGGGATGATTCCGTGGTCATGATCGGTCCTGTAGAAATCTGTTATACAGGCTATCTTCCGGTACTCGACTAGAACCCATCTTAAAAATGCGTCTAAGTGCTCATGGCTGTGTTGCGGATCGGCTCAAAATGCTCACATACTAACGTGTATGCTCCGCTTTTTCGCCGAGCCGCGCCTTACCCTGAACCCTAATCCACATTTTTGAGATGGGTTCTAATAAAATAAATATAAATCAAACGTGCCACCTGGCAAGACCTTAAAAGCGTATGGGAGGCGGTTTGTCTTTAAGAAAGAAAGGGATTTTAAAATGAACGCCAGAGAAAGAATGGCAGCGGCAATGGCCCTGAAACCGGTGGATCGGATTCCCAATGCGCCGTTTTATGAAGCCCCCATTTGCCGGTACTTTGGCAGGACATTCCGCTCAGCACTGCTTGAAAATCAGGACATGGCAGATTGTCATATGAAGGCCATCGAAACCTTCCAGTTTGACTGGGTAATGGTCGGCATGGGACTTATCGGCGGCATTATTCCTGACGCCATGGGCTGCCAAGTGAAATGGCCGGAGGATGTTTTTCCCATCATTGAAAAGACCACTGTATTTTCGATGGAGGATGTGGACCGTGTCGCAAAGACGGATATTCACACCAAACGTATGGAAGCGTTCCTTAAAGGGGTTTCCCTGCTCAGGAAGCGCTTGAATGGAGAAGTACCCATCGCCTGTGAGTATATCTCACCTTTTACCATCGCCGCCCGACTTCGCGGCACTAACGAAATCATGGAAGATATTTATGAAAATCCCGGGCTGGTTCACGCGCTTCAGGACGCGGTGGTGCCGCTTAACATCGAGGTCGGCCGGGCGCTGATCGAGGCCGGCGTGGAGTATATCTTCTACGGTGCGGACATGGAGTGCCCCTTGTTGATTTCTCCCGATCATTACCGGGAATTCGTGCATGAACCCACTCGTAAAGTCGTCGATGCGCTGGCCGAAATGGGAGCCCGCGTACTGCCGCACATGTGCGGTGAAATCGTTAAAACCGGGATTGTCGACATGCTGTTTGAGATGGATATCCACGGCATCATGCCCGGCAACGTCACTCAAGAAACGGTATTGGACCTGCGGGAGCTCAAGGACAAATGCGGCGAACGGATTTGCATTTTCGACAATTTGAACCCCAACGGTAGCCTCTTGATCGGAACACCGGATGAAGTCGCACAAGAAACCCGGGCTCACCTGGAAAAAGCCAGATCGATGACCGGTTACATTTTTTCCACTTCCGGCACTACATCCCCTGCCACCCCGAAAACGAATTTTGAGGCCATGAATCGAGAGGTACTAGGATTTTGCTCATAGCACGCAGCTCATAGCTCACGGGATTAAATGATTTTGTCGTTTTGACTATCAGCTTGTTTTACTGCCAAACACAAAACACCAAATACTAAACACTCTCGTAAAACGAGTAGGCATAAGGTAATACCATGAACAGAGCGATTATGAATATCAACCAGGCGTCCTTGGATACCATTCACGCATATTCTTTGGAACTGTTGCGCGATACCGGTATCCGATTTCCCAGTGAGAAAGCATTGACGATTTTTAAAAAAAACGGATTCAGAGTGGATGGATCCATGGTGTACTTTGAAGAAAAGGATATACAGAAAGCACTCAAAACTGTGCCCTCAGCCTTTACAATCGAAGCCCGCAACCCCTCTCGAAATATCCGGATCGGAGAGACCAACTACGTGATGGCTCCCGGGTATGGTCCGCCGTTTATCATCGAGCCGTCCGGCGAAAAACGGAATGCCACCCTGGCCGATGTAGAGACATTTTGCAAACTGGTTCAGACCTCAAAATATATAGACTTTAACAGTGCCATCGTGGTGCAACCCGCTGAGGTCCCCGCCGAAACGGCCCATCTGGATATGCTGCTGCCGACGCTAACATTGACCGACAAACCCATTATGGGCAGCTCTGCTTCAGAAGCAGCCGCTCGAGACTCGCTGAAACTGGCGGAAATGATCTGGGGGAGCCTAAACAAGCCGGTCATGATATCTCTGATCGATTCCCTGGCGCCCTTACAGTATGCACCCGAAAGCGTTGAAGCGCTGATGGTGTTTGCCGAAGCGGGTCAGCCGCTGATCATTCACTCCGCCTGCACGCTGGGATCCACCGGTCCCATCACGATTGCAGGCTCGCTGGTGATCTCCAATGCCACCACCCTGGCGGGGATATGTCTGGCCCAACTTATCAATCCTGAAACACCGCTGGTGTATGGTTTAGGCGGCAATCCCATGGATATGCGGACGGGTGGGTACGTCAATGCCACACCCGAAGATGCCAAGCATGTCGCCATCGTTCCGGCCATGGGACGGTACTACAGCATGCCCTGCAGAAGCCACGGAACGTTGACCGAGTCGTTCTGTCTCGACTACCAGGCCGGCATGGAGTCGGCGATGATGTTGACCGCGGCCGCCCTGAGCGGCGTTCATGTGAGCTTGCACGCCTGCGGAACATTCGGGTCGATGCTGGCAATGAGCTTTGAAAAGTTCATTGCGGACGAAGACCTATGTGGTGCTGTCAAAAAATTGATAAAGCCAGTCGAGTTTACGCAGGAGACTTTTGCGATGGACCTCATAAAGCAGTTGGGAACATCTGGCAATTATCCGATGGAGGACCATACCGTAAATCGCTGCCGGGATGAATTCTTCATTCCAGATTTGAGTAACCGGACCCTCCATGACAAATGGCTCGCGATGGAACCTCGGGATATAACTGCAAGGGCCCGGGGCCTTCTTGCAAAAAGACTGGCGGAATATGAAAAACCAGAGATGGACCCCAAACTCGAGAAGAAGCTGATTCAATACGTTGAGAATCGCAAGCACAACAGGTGATTTCAGTTTGGACAGTGCGGAGGTTACTCATTCATGTTTAACTCACAAAAAACACGGTACCATGCGCCTTTCCAATAGCCCACCAGCAATAACTTCTTATCATCTTCGATGCTTTTTCTTACAAAATAATTTACATGATCATAGATTTCTAATTCAGGATTGAGCAGAATCCGTGCATAATCCTTGTTCCACATAATTTCATGATCTTCAGCATAAAACCAAGGCATCCTCGTTTTTGCGGCCGCGACATCCAAATTTTTGTATGGATTCTCTTCTGCAAAAAATGAAAACTCACCGCCAAAATGACGCTTACCATCTACTTTGTCTATAAGAACGACACCGTGATGAGGGTAAAAGGGATCTCTATTATCGGCTTCATGAAAACACGTTCCACTATAAACACCGGAAGCAGGCCTAGCGGTAAGGCCCGTACTTTCACAAAATTTGTTCCAAATATAATTCTAAATCTCCAAAACACAATTGACAGTGTGGACAAATGCGTTCATTTTCCCCTATGATAGATTTAAAAAATAGTCTTCAAGCATTTTCATGCGAAAATCTGGTTTTGAGTCGATCGCGGTTTATAATATGCTCTCGTTTCTCGAAACAAACAATAAGGATACCTTGAATGAAAGAAAAAGCATTAAATAACAATTACAAATCCAAACTTCGAACAGCTGACGAAGCGGTCCGCATGATCCGCTCCGGTCAAAGAGTGTTTATCGGTTCTTCTTGCGGCGAGCCCCAGCATTTAGTCGATGCGCTCCTGGATAATGCAACCTTATTTTTAGATGTGGAAATTGTGCGCCTATTGAGTTTAGAAGGTTCCCTGTTAGCACTGATGGCCGATGAATATCGGGGCCACAACTTCCATGTGCGGGCCATTTACCAGGGCTCAGATCAAACCAAGAGCCTGCGTGCCAATAAACGATTTATTACACCGATGAACCTGTGTGCGGTCCCCGATTTATTTACAAAAAGGCTTTTTCCGCTCCATTTTGCATTAATCCAGGTATCTCCGCCCGATGATTACGGCTGGATGAGCCTGGGTATTTCAGTGGATGTCACGCTGGCAGCTTCTCAATCCGCTGATATCGTGATCGCCCAGGTGAATCCCAAGATGCCCAGAGTGCCGGGGCACAGTTTTATTCATTTGAATGATGTTGACGTCGTTGTTGAACAAGAAGAGGAACTGTTGAATGCCTATGATTTGCCCGAATATGAATCCGCTGCTGAAATTGCCAGCATAACCGCTAATCTGGTGGACGACGGTTCCACCATTCAGCTCGGATTGGCAGAACTTTCCCCGCCGATCGCACGGGCCCTCACCGAGAAAACCGATCTCGGTGTTCATACGGAGATTTTGACCGACGATCTAATGGAGCTCGTATCGAAAGGAGTGGTTACCAATCGCTATAAAGGTTTGAACGCAGGAAAACTTTTAGCCAGCGGAGCCATTGGTAGCAAAAAATTGTATCAATTGCTGCATAATAATGTAGCCCTTGAGTTTAGACCGTCTGATTATGTCAACCACCCTGCCATTATTTCTCAAAACAATAACATGGTTACTATTAATTTTGCTCGAACCATGGATCTTAGCGGGCAGGTATATGCCGATGCACTTCCCCAAAATCATTTTTCCGGGGTAACCGGAATGCTTGATTTCATTATGGGGGCGGCCATCTCTCCTGGAGGCAAATCTATTATTGTCATTCCCGCCAGAAGCATAGACGATAAGACCAGCCGGATAATTTCGCAAACAGATGTAGGTTCAATTGTGGTTCCAAAAGGTTATGTTTCTTATGTGGTCAGTGAATTTGGAATGGCCAATCTTTTCGGCAAGAATATTGAAGAAAGAGCCATGGCGATGATCAGTTTGGCCCATCCGGATTTTCGCGATGAGCTTTTTCACACGGCACAAGAAGCTGGACTCATCGATCGCAATAGAACACTGAATGAATCCTTGTTTGGCGTGTACCCGGCCAGGATGGAAGAAACCCGGGTCCACGATGGTCTACAGGTGACCTTTCGGCCGACAAAACCAGTGGATGATCGCTTAATTCAGGAACATTTCTATACCATGGATGAAAAGGATGTTCAGACCCGATTTTTGGGTATGCGAAAAAGTTTTTATAGAGAAGATATGGAAGATATGTTTCAGGTAGACTATATTAAGAATCTTTCCATTGTTGCGGTTACCGGTGAGGTCGGGTTTGAAAAAATTATCGGTCTCGGAATGTATGCGCTTGAACAGGGTACCGTTGCGGAAGTTGCATTTTCCATCTCGAAAGAATGGCAGGCTAAGGGAATTGCCAGTGTACTCTTAGAAAAAATTGCCGAAGCCGCCCGCGAAAACGGCATCACCGGTTTGCTGGCCTATACGCTTGCAACCAATGAAGGCATGATCAAACTGTTTAACAAGCTACCTTACAAAGTGGAAACGACACTAAAAGAGGGGGCGTTGATGCTTCGGTGTAATTTTGAAAAAGAAACATGATCCTGCCGCACCTGCCAGTCAAATGGCGGCGTAAAAACAATTTACTGCCGCTTTTCTACTATTTCCATTTGATCGAAAAATACTGCCGGTCTTAAAGGAGCGGTAAACCGGATTTGTCCTTGACATCGAATTCATGATTATTTATGTTGGATCGGGTTCAATTTCTAAAATACTGATAAAAAGCTGAATGATAGTCTTTATTTATTTCAGCCTCACCACTTTTAACTTTCACCTTTATTAGCTTTTTCTTAAGGTTTCATAAAAAGTCTCAAAATTACCAATTTTTTATTTCTGAACCTCATAATTTCAAATAGTTATAGGGTTGATTTTTATAAATTTTGGCTTTTTAGGATTTATTCTTTCATGACAACCTAGCATTTCTGAAGGAGGTAATATTATGACAGCAAAAAGAGTACACCCCGGTGTTAAACAAATGAGAAAATCCCTTGCCGACGGCAAGTGCTCACGGCGTGAATTTTTGCGCACCGTCACGTTACTGGGCGTGTCTGCGACGGCTGCCTACAGCATGGCAGGCCTGCCTGATTTTATTTCATCTGCCCAGGCCGCCACACAGAAAAAGGGCGGCGTATTAAAATTTGCTATGCAGGTAATGGAAATGGTCGATCCGGCAACCTATTCATGGACCGAGAAGTCCATCGTTGCCCGCCATATCATCGAGTACCTGGTAGAGACCGGGCCGGATAACATTACGCGACCCAATCTGGCCGTGAGCTGGGAAGCGTCCGACGATCTGAAGACCTGGACCTTCCATCTGCGTAAAGGTGTCAAATGGTCAAACGGCGATGACTTCAATGCCGATGATGTGGTCTTTAACTTT
>PVMS01148298.1_pt1 | contig 18339 bp, 16 predicted proteins | sample 1853461 | NCBI WGS metagenome assembly PVMS01 (sample SAMN08582032, study PRJNA380276) | Marine sediment metagenome, whole genome shotgun sequencing project. | isolation source: ocean sediment barecode stripped | collected 2017 | reverse complement strand
CAGGGTTCACTATATAGGGAATGCTTCAGAGTTCCCGGATTTTGCCGAAAAACCTGTAGTCGGAGCCCGAGTCTGCAGAGCACCAGTCTCAGGGCGATATTCATCACCTTCAGAAAACGGGGTCAGCGGTGAAAAACGGAGAGAACCTACGCCTCCTCATTGTCGAGGAAAGCAGGAATGATGCAGAATCCCTGGCCAATGTGCTGCGTAATGCAGGTCACCACATAAGTTTTGACCATGGCACGGAAGCCGGCGAGATTGAAGCTGTACTACAGGAACAACATCCGGATGTCGTACTGTGTGGCAGCGGTACAGCACTGCCCTCCCCGGAGAATGTACAAACCCTGCTGGGAAAACACGGCGTCACGGCACCCGTTATCGTCATAGCCGAGGACGCCTCCGAAGCCGATATGGTGGCCATGAAGAAAGCCGGTATTGCCGCAATGATATCCTACGACCAGCCCGACCACCTGCACCTGACTTTCAACAGGGAAGCCAGTACCATTCAGATACAGCGAGAACTGCTGGCGCTCAATAATACCCTGCGTGAGAGTGAAAACCGCTGTCATGCCCTGATAGCGAATTCCAGTGACGCAGTCGCCTATATCCATGAAGGCATGCACGTCTATGCCAACCAGCCCTACATGGATCTGTTTTCCATCGACACGCCGGATGCTGTCGAAGGCACGCCCATACTGGACATGATCAGTGAAGACCAGCGTGAAACATTCCGGGAATTCCTGAAAGGCTACCTTGACGGGCAGATAACCGCTAACACCCTTGAAACTGACTGTATCAGCCCGACCGGCGAACCCTTCCACAGCAGTATGGAACTTGCAGCGGCAACCATGGATGGAGAGTCCTGTACGCAGATAATTATCCGTGTCAATTCGTCAAACGCTGCACTTGAAAAGAAGATCGAAACGCTGACACAGCAAGACATGATCACGGGACTTGCCAACCGCCAGTACTTCATACAGGTACTGAAAGAACGCATGGCCATCCCGAACACGGCCAGTGAGCATCGTGCACTCATATATATTACCCTGGACAGCTTCAAGGCGGTACGTGATGAAAACGGTATCGAGACAAGCGACCAGGCGTTGCGGAACATCGCCGAAATCCTGAAATCGAACTGTGGCGAAAATGACTGCCTGTCACGGTTTGGTGATTCCAGTTTCACCGTCCTCCACTATGATACCGACCAGGAAAAAACCCGGGGTCTGGCTGAAACCCTGCTGCGCGGGATTGCCGGTAACCTGTCAGAGGCAGGCGGGCGGGCAATTTCCATAACCGCCAGTATCGGTATCTGCACCATCAACGATCAGGCCAGCGATGCACACAGCATAGTGTCTTACGCCGACATGGCATGTGAAGTGGCACGTTCCGACGGGGGCAACCGGATTCACACCCACAGTTATATCGTTGATGGAGAGTCCGGCTGCGAACAGGAACAAGAATGGGACAAGGTCATTCGCAACACCATTGATGAAGAACGCTTTTATCTGACATACCAGCCGATTGTCAGCCTTAAGGGTGATACACAGCAACGCTATGAGGTCCTGCTCAGGGTTATAGACGGGGCAGGTCAGGTCATTCTTCCCGGGCAATTTCTTGCCGTTGCCGAGAAAAACGGGCATGGCGGCGAGATTGACCGCTGGGTTATCGAGACTGCATTCAGGGAACTTGCCGAACTCAGAAACAACGATAACGATGTATCGTTCTATATCAAGCTCTCGGGCGAAACACTGGCGGATAGCAGCTTGCCAGGCTGGATCGGTAAGAAACTCGGGGAATTCAACCTGCCCAGTGACAGCGTTGTTTTCGAGATTTCAGAACGCAATGCTGTTGATGATCTGACGGGCACCAGACAGTTCGTTAAAGAAATGCACGCTCTGCAATGCAAGGTTGCACTTGAGCATTTTGGGCAAAGTAATCAGCTGCAGTTACTCAAACATGTTCCGGCAGACATCGTAAAAATTGACGGCGCCCTTATCGGCGGTCTGGGCAGTAACAAGGAACACCAGTCAAAAGTAAAAGAGATCATTGAACTGGCAAAGGAAGATGGCAGATTGTGTATCGCCGAGTGTGTGGATGATGCCGGCAGTCTTGCTCACCTCTGGCAGACAGGCGTGGACTTTATCCAGGGGAACTTCGTACAGGAACCCTGCAAGGATATTGATTACAATTTTGAAGGTGAATCCGCCTGAGCGGGTTTGACAAGGATGCAATACGGAAACATCATATCTGACCGCCCCGGGCCGGGCCTCACCATGCCCGATTACCGGGTCATGGAACAGCTGTCAGTCGAGCACCAGCGAGACCAGTCCGTCTGCCAGCTTTGGCTCGAACCAGGTCGATTTTGGCGGCATCACTTCACCGGCATCGGCCACGGCCATCAGGTCTTCCATGCGGGTCGGATACATGGAAAAGGCGGCCGCCTTTTCACCGCTGTCAACCCGCTTCTCCAGTTCGGCAAGACCGCGAATACCACCGACAAAATCAATACGCGTGTCCCGACGCGGATCTTCAATACCCAGCACCGGTGCAAGCAACTGATCAGCGAGCAGACTGACATCCAGCCTGCCCACCGGATCATCCGGAACCAGCTCCGGCTTGATGGCCATGCGGTACCACTGCCCGGCAAGGTACAGCCCGAAAATACCGGGCCCCTCCGGGTGTACAGCGGTATTAACCGGAGTCAGACTGAAGCTGCCGGAGACACGGGCAAGAAACGTTTCCGGTGTCATGCCGGCAAGGTCCCTGACCACCCGGTTGTAGTCGAGAATTTGCATCTGTCGATGCGGGAAAATGACAGCAAGGAAAGCAGCAGCGGCAGCATCACCCGGGCGGCTGGCAGCGACTCTGGATGCAGCTGCCGACCGATGATGGCCATCAGCAATATACAGGGCCTCCATGGCATCGAAAACCCGGGTTATCTGCTCAATGATGGCACTGTCATGAACCACCCAGAGCGAGTGACGAATGCCACCGTCCGCGGTCAGATCAACATCAGGAACACCCTCAGTGACTGCCTCGAGCAAGTCATCCGCCTGCTGCTGCGATTTACAGGCCAGCAACACCGGGCCGGTTTGTGCATTCAGGGCCTCGATCTGGCGAACCCGGTCATCTTCCTTGTCCGGGCGGGTAAATTCATGCTTGCGGATCCTGTTACTGTCATAGGCAGCCACGGACGCGGCCACGACCAGCCCGGTTTGGCTGTGATCCCCCATGACCATGCGGTAAACGTAGTAACAGGGCGCCTCGTCACGCACGAGCACACCCTGCTGCAGCATTTGTTGCAGGTTACTGGTGGCACGGGCATAGACCTCATCTGCATGCGGGTCGGTCGTTTCCGGAAGATCGATCTCGGGTTTGGAAATATGCAAAAAACTCCATGGGCGCCCGGCAGCCCGCACCCGGGCCTCGGCACTGCTGAGCACGTCGTAGGGGGGTGCAAGTACCTCCGCGGCCCGGTCAGTAACGGGACGCAGGGCGGCAAATGGTCGTATCAATGTCATGGGCTTTTCACAGGCTGTGTTCGCAAGATCGGGCGCCTATTGTACACAGTCAGGGTCACCGCCGCGATCAGTGGGATTGGCGGTAAACACGCATGAACGGTCCGGCACCTGACAAGCGGAACCCGGCCGGGTGCGGCAAACCGGCAGGTACTATCACGCGGGAACGTTCCATGATCGTCATTACCCGCAGGTGTCGCAGGCAGAAATTCCTCGCCCGCGCAACCGCCGCCTGGACAAGGCTCTGCGACAGGGCCGAGAGCACCCCGCTGGCTTATAAACTGTCGTTCTTTATTACGGTACTGGTCGTGGGCTGCATGGTCCTGCTGGGCAGCATCATTATACAGCAGCAGACCGGACAGTTACGTGACCAGATCAGTGAACAGGGTCGTACCCTGGTGCGGTTGATGGCACAGTCTGCCAGGGAACCCTTGCTTGCTGATGACGCACTTGCACTTGACACGATCACCGGCAGTTTCTCGAACAACAGCAGTGTTCTGGGTACAGCCATCATCTCCCTGCACGGGGACATCATCAGCAGCGCCGGCGTACTGCATGAAGAAAACAACCTGTTAACACACAATTTCATGAAGGCGATCTCCAGGGAGCCCGGCGATGCCGTCACCTGGAAGTGGCAACCACTGACAGGCCTGCAGCAGCAAAACGTCATGTCATTTATTCAACCGGTAACCTTTCAGAATATTACTGCCGGGTATGCCACGGTTTCCTTCAGCCAGTCCGGCCTGAAACAGTCCACCCGCCAGGCTGTACAGGCGATATCCGGTGCCACCCTGCTAATGATTGCCCTGAGTATCGGCATGGCCTTTATCCTCGGGCGGCGCATCACCCAGCCGATTGACAGGCTGGTAGAGGCAAGCCGTGCCATTGGCAATGGCGAATATACCTTCAGGTTCAAGGAACGCCGCAAGGACGAGCTTGGACTCCTGATGCAGGCCTTCAATGAAATGGCGGAAGGCATGCTGGAGAAGTCACAGGTCAAGAATGCACTTTCACGCTATCTCTCGCCGGGTGTTGCCAGGCAGATTCTTTCAAACCTGAATGATGTCGGGCTCAGCGGCAAACGCATTGAGGGCAGTGTTCTGTTTGCAGACATCACCGGCTTCACACAGATATCGGAACAGACCAGGCCGGAAGATCTGGTAAATATGCTGAATCGCTATTTCACACTTATCACCTGTGCCTGCTCCATTAACCAGGGCATTGTTGACAAGTACATGGGAGACGGCGTCATGCTTGTGTTCGGGGCGCCGGAACCCGACGAAGACCATGCCTTCCATGCAGTCAGCTGTGCCCTGCTTGTCCAGAAACTGATTGCACGGGAAAACCTGCAGCGCGAAGCACAGGGGCTGGCGCCCGTCCGGCTCAGAATCGGTATTAATACCGGCAGCATGCTGGCAGGCAACATGGGATCACCCGACCGCATGGAATATACCGTTGTCGGAGATACCGTCAATCTTGCCTCACGTCTCTGCGGTATCACGAACGGCGAACAGATTGTCATTTCACGTGAAATGTACATGCGGGACGACATAAAGCATCGTGTCCTGGCCGGAGAATATCAATCAATACGACTACGGGGTATCAGCAAACCTGTCAGCACCTACCTGGTTGAGCATCTGACAGTAGATTACCAGGAAATCATCGACCGGCAATTCGAGGAAGTTATCAAATCTGGAGCAGGCAAGTTACATGAAGTATAAACTGGTCAGATTCATACTCGCATTGCTGCTGCCGGTCATGGCCGGTTGCTCTGGCATGGATACCATCCGCCTGGGGCAGGACAGGCCGGCAGACCTCGACAGATTGCTGGCGCAGCATGAATTTGCACGCGCGCGGCAACTAACAGGAAAATATGCATCCCTGGACTCACCGGAAATAGAGACAAGAATCAGTGACGAAGAAGTTGCCTACGAAAAGAAAATCATTTCGCAGGCACTGGAACTGGAATCCGGCAATAACCTGCTTGGCGCGGTAGAGCTACTGTCTGCCGCCTTGCAAAAAATCCCTCATAGCATGCCATTGCGTGCGCTGCGCAACACGATTGAGCCGAAACGCATAACACAGTTGCAGACCAATGAGCGTGAGCAATTGATAGCCCGCGGAAAGTACCTCCTCGACCAGCAACAGCTTTATCAGGAACAAGCCAACCTGGAGTCGCCCAGCCTTGCGCAACGCTGGGAGCATACAGGCAACCGGAAAGAAGCGAAGGAACTGTCCGGACAACTCATGGAACACGGGCAACAGGCCATCCAGGACAATAATCCGGACCGGGCAAAGACCTGCCTGCTGTTGTCACAGGAACTGAATAAAACACCGGAAGTCGATGCATTGCTGGCCGCTATTTACGCTGAGGAAGAGGTCCGCAATCAGGCAAAAATAAAGCAGGCAACGCTCGCACAGAAAAAGGCCAGCATCAGAAAAGCAAAGAACAGGAAAAAAGAACAACAGAACCGGAAGAAGAAAACCGAGGTGCTGCTTGCCGAAACCCAGCAGGCCCTGGCAGAAAATGACTTGCAGGTTGCCCGCGCCAGATTTGTCCAGATACCCTCTTCCGCCATCACTGACAGTGAAGTACTTGCCATCCAGGGCGATCTTGATCAGGCTGTTGATGTACGCGTAAAAAAACTGATGGCGACAGGTGATGCACTATACCGCAGCGACAACGTCCTGCTGGCCGTGAGGACCTGGACAAAGGCACTGTCACTGGACCCCGACAACAGGGAGCTGCGCAAACGCGTTGAACGTGCCAACAAGGTACTGGCCCGGCTGGAAGAACTGAAGCGCCAGCAGCACAGGCAACCCCCCGCACTCACGTTACCGGTGAAGCCGACACGGGTAGGGGTTACCAGGACTCCTTCAAGGTGATCGCCCTGAAGGCGTACTAGGATTTCTTCTCAACACTGATCCTGTCTACCTTCTGATAGCCCCGCGGCAGTTTACGGCCACGCCGCCCGCGCTCGCCGGCAAATTCATCGACCTCGGCTGCCTTCATGGTTTTATGTTTCTTGCCGGCATAGACAGTCAGTTTCTCGCCATCCTGGATACACTGCATGGCAGCCACATATTCTTCCCGGGATTTCAGCCTGGCCGACGGGATATTGATAATCTTGTTGCCCTTGCCACGCGTCATTTGCGGCAACTCGGCCAGCGGTATAACCAGCATATAGCCTTCGGTCGTCACGGCTACAATCCAGTCATCATCGAGATTACGAACCGGCACAGGGGCCAGCACACCGGCACCTTTTGGTACTGACAGGGTTGCCTTGCCTGCCTTGTTACGGGTGTACATGTCCCCGAGCTTGATGACAAAACCGTAACCGGAATCACTGGCCAGAAGATACAGCTGCTCCGGATCACCTGACATTACGCCAACAAAGCGTGCTCCGTCCGCTGGCTTCAAACGACCACTCAGAGGTTCACCCTGTCCCCTGGCACCCGGCAGGGAATGCGTGGGCAAGGCATAGGTCTTGCCGGTGGAATCAATAAACACCGCCAGTTGATTGCTCCGGCCGCGCGCAGCCGTTGCAAATTCATCACCGGACTTGTAGTTCATTTCTGTCGGATCGATATCGTGGCCCCTGGCGACCCTGACCCAACCATTCCTGGACAGCACGATGGTCATCGGTTCGCTCGGAATCAGGGCTGTTTCATCCAGCACCTGCGCCGGTGTGCGATCGACCAGCTGTGAACGCCTGGCATCACCGAACTTCCCGACGTCCTCCCTGATCTCTTTTTTAATCAGGGTCTTCATGCGCTGCTTTGATGACAGCGTCTGCTTTAATCCGTCACGTTCCTTTACCAGCTCCTGTTGCTCGCTCCTGATTTTCATTTCTTCAAGACGCGCCAGCTGTCGCAAACGTGTGTCGAGGATATAGTCCGCCTGCGCCTCGCTCAGTTTGAAGCGCTTGATCAATGCCGGCTTTGGCTTGTCTTCCGTCCGCACTATCCGGATGACTTCGTCCAGGTTCAGGAAGGCAATCAGCAGCCCATCCAGCAGGTGCAGCCGGCGATTGACCTTGTCGAGGCGGTACTCCAGTCGCTGGCGAACGGTCGCCATCCTGAACTCAAGCCATTCCTTCAGAATAGTCCGCAAGTCCTTGACTCTTGGTCGACCATCCAGACCGATCATATTGAGATTGATACGGGCAGTCCGTTCCAGGCCAGTAGTGGCAAACAGGTGCAACATCAACGCTTCGGTATCCACCCGGTTGGAACGCGGCACGATAACCAGCCGGGTCGGGTTCTCATGGTCCGACTCATCGCGCAGGTCCTCGACCATCGGCAGTTTCTTCGCCATCATTTGAGCGGCAATCTGCTCCAGCACCTTGCCACCGGATGTCTGGTACGGCAGCGCCGTGATGATGATTTCGCCGTTTTCCTTTTCATAACAGGCACGCATGCGCACACTGCCATGCCCGGACTTGTAGGCTTCAATCAATTCTTCCCTGGACGTAATGATTTCTGCACCGGTTGGAAAATCCGGGCCCTGGATAATCCTGCACAGATCATCAAGCGTGCTTTTTGGCTTGTCCAGCAACAGCACGGCGGCCTCGGCAACCTCGTTCAGGTTATGCGGCGGAATATCCGTTGCCATACCCACGGCAATACCGGTTGCGCCATTCAGCAATACATTCGGCAGGCGCGCCGGCAATAACACCGGTTCATCCAGCGTGCCGTCAAAGTTTGGCGCCCATTCGACCGTGCCCTGCCCCAGCTCTGCAAGCAGCACCTCTGCATAGGGTGCCAGACGTGCTTCGGTATAACGCATGGCGGCGAAAGACTTGGGATCATCGGGAGAACCCCAGTTACCCTGGCCGTCAATCAGGGGATAACGACAGGTGAAGGGCTGCGCCAGATGCACCATGGCTTCATAGCAGGCAGAATCGCCGTGCGGATGAAACTTGCCCAGTACGTCACCAACGGTGCGCGCTGACTTCTTGTGTTTGGCCGCTGCCAGCAGACCAAGCTCTGACATGGCATAGACAATACGTCGCTGCACCGGCTTCAGACCATCGCCGATATGCGGCAATGCCCGGTCCAGGATGACGTACATGGAATAATCCAGGTAGGCCTTTTCGGTAAAGGTCTTCAGTGGCAGCTGTTCGATGCCTTCGTAATCGATTTCGATTGTTTCCATAAGGAATTACCTGCTTGTGTAGCTGCCAGGCTATGCCTGCGCCATGTCGCCCCGGGCTTCCAGCCAGCTGCGACGGTCCGTGGCACGCTTACGTGCCAGCAGCATGTCCATCATCTTGTGGGTGTCATCGCCCGAATCGATGGTCAACTGCACCAGCCGGCGGGTTTCCGGTGCTATGGTCGTCTCGCGCAACTGCATCGGGTTCATTTCACCCAGCCCCTTGAAACGCTGCACCATCACTTTCCCCTTGATCTTTTCAGCCGCAATCCTGTCCAGCACGCCCTGCTTCTCGGCATCATCGAGGGCATAAAAGACCTCCTTGCCGGCATCGATGCGATACAAGGGCGGCATCGCCACGTAGACATGACCGGCCTCCACGAGGGAACGAAAATGTCGCAGGAACAACGCACATAGCAGGGTCGCAATATGCGCACCGTCAGAATCGGCATCCGCGAGAATACAAACCTTGCCGTAGCGCAGCTTGCCCAGGTTATTCACGCCCGGTTCAACACCGATCGCAACCGATATGTCGTGCACTTCCTGTGAGGCAAGTACCTCCGCCGGGTCCACCTCCCAAGTATTCAGTATTTTTCCCCGCAACGGCATAATGGCCTGGTAAATCCTGTCACGCGCCTGCTTGGCAGAACCACCGGCCGAGTCCCCTTCCACCAGGAACAGTTCGCAGCGCTCGCTGTCTGTCGAGGTACAGTCAGCCAGCTTGCCCGGCAGCGCAGGACCCGTGGTGACCTTCTTGCGCACCACCTTCTTGCCGGCACGTTGCCGCGACCGGGCACTTTCGATGGCCAGCCAGGCAATGCGTTCCCCCATCTCGGTATGGTGATTAAGCCACAGGCCGAAAGCATCCTTGACCACACCGGAAACAAACGCTGCGCACTCGCGTGAAGACAGACGCTCCTTGGTCTGGCCGCTGAATTGCGGATCAGCCAGCTTGACGGAGAGGATGTAACTGCATTTATCCCACACATCCTCGGGGCTGAGCTTCACCCCGCGCGGTAACAGGTTCCGGAACTCGCAAAACTCGCGCACCGCCTCGGTCAGTCCCATGCGCAAGCCGTTGACGTGCGTGCCGCCCTGCACCGTTGGAATCAGGTTGACATAACTCTCTGCAACCAGCTCACCCCCTTCCGGCAACCACGCCAGCGCCCATTCGGCGGTTTCACTGTTACCTTCCATCCGCCCGGTAAAAAGTTCTTCCGGCAGGGCCAGTGTGTCACCCAGCGCGCCGGCGAGATAGTCATGCAGACCATCGGCATAACACCATTCCAGCCGCTCGCCACTGGCTTCATCCCTGAAGCTTACCTGCAGGCCCGGACACAGTACTGCCTTGGCGCGCAAGACATGCTTCAGTCGTGGCAGCGAGTATTTCCCGGAATCAAAATATTGCGGGTCCGGCCAGAAACGCAGCGTTGTGCCGGTATTCTGTTTGCCGACCTTGCCAACCTCTTCCAGTGATGAGGCCTTCTCGCCACCGGAAAAAGCCATATTGTATTCCTTGCCACCCCGGCGCACCCAGACTTCAAGGTGTTTTGAAAGGGCATTTACCACGGAGACACCGACACCGTGCAAGCCCCCGGAAAACTGATAGTTCCTGGCAGAAAACTTGCCACCGGCATGCAAGCGTGTCAGTACCACCTCGACGCCCGGCACACCTTCATCCGGATGGATATCAACCGGCATACCACGCCCGTTGTCACGGACTTCCAGCGAACCATCCTTGAATACCTTTACATCCAGGCGTGATGCATAGCCGGCTATCGCTTCATCAACACTGTTATCAATAACTTCCTGCGCCAGGTGGTTGGGACGCGTGGTATCGGTGTACATACCCGGGCGCTTGCGTACCGGATCAAGACCACTCAATACCTCAATTGCCTGCGCGTCGTACGCGGCACTCATGGGGACAGTTTACTCATGTGCATTACTTTATATAAGGTTCCTTACATTGGTTCGTGCCAGTTTTCCCTGAACCGGTCCAGTATCTGCCCGGCCGACTGGTTAAGCCGGGTCGGGTCGCAAATAAACTTTTCATAAAACACCAGCCGGTAATGATTGGCACCCCTGCCCCGCAAGGGCTTCCAGGGGGAATCAGCCAGCAGCTGCCACTTGTCGTCAACCCCGTAGGCATAGCGGCGGTACTTCCGCTCGCCGCAATGCAGGCCCTCATGGCTGATATTCCGGACACCGGTTGATGAAACCAGCACCACGGTGTAGCGCACCACATTGTCATCCCCCTTGATGAGAGAGGCTTCATCCAGGTACACCGTGTACTGCAACCCCTCGGTACCCGCATCTACCTCAAGCAGGTTATCTTTTACAGGATAGGCGGGTAATTCGCCCCCCTGTTCCTGCCAGGGCACCGGTTGATCCGAATGCACTGACCCCCACTCCATGGGCTCATCCTCAAGAACGGATGCTGACAGTGATGTAACAGCCAGCAGGCACCATACCCCCGCAAAAAGTCTGCTGGCAAACCTGCTGAAATAAGAGTCCGGTTTCACTGGTTGCGCAGTTTAGCGCGCCGGTCGTGGCAATGCGACTGGAAAACAGTTTGAAAGGGAAAAGCGCTCAGTCGAGATCGGCGAGCAGGGACCCCCGGACCAGTTCAGCCACCGGCTCGACGTTGTACGCATAGTTCCGGTGGTCGATACCCGCTCCCAGCTCAGCCCCCCGCCTTAAATCCGCGACCATTTTTTCAGTCAATTCAAACCGCATGAAATGTACAGCAGAGGTTTTTTCTTCCGTGTCCCGGTCCATGTCTTCATCGGCGATCGCAAACACCTGTTCATTGCCGTCGATACGTACCCAGACGCGGCCTTCAATACCGATCAGGGAGGCCAGCAACGCGGGCCTTTTTTCCACGTCCGACTCTTCAATCATGAAGGTCGCCTTCCAGTTACTGCCATCCGGAATCAACGGATTATAGGCGTCCAGTTCCTCTTCAATACCACCCGCCTCGAAAATACGTTCGACCCGCAGCATCTCCTGTATCTGGTACTGCATGGTCATGCGGTCCTCAAAATAAAGCGTCGCCACAGGGCCAATGTGGACCTTGCGGTTTTTCTTGTGTGCCATTACCCGGGCACGCATGTCCGGCCGTTTTTCAGCATATTGTTCAAGACTGTACAGGTCAGCGCGTGTGAGTTTTTGCATAATCCGGTACCCGTAAGGAGAATCGCCATCCGGCGATGAAACTGTTGTCAGAGCCCGTATGCCAGCCGCAGCAGGGTCAGTGGATGTTCCGGTGTCTTGCCATTATCCAGTCCGTTCTCGATCTGGTGACCGGCCATGGGACAGTCACTGCTGTAGTGGCGGGCATCTGCACGAATCACCCTGTTCACGACCGGCCGACAAATCTTCATGGAGACTTCATGGAACTCGCTTTTGACGGCATAGGTACCATCATGACCGGAGCAGCGCTCAATGGGTTCAACTATGGTATCCGGCACCAGTTGCAACAGATCACGCGTTTTCATACCGATATTCTGCACCCGCAGGTGACAGGCAACATGGTATGAAATGGAGCCCAGCGAGGTCTTGAAGTCAGTCTTCAGCTGCCCGTGCTTGTGGCGCAACATCAGATACTCAAACGGGTCATAGATAGCATTACGGACCTTTGCTACATCCGCATCATCAGGGAACATCAGCGGCAGCTCCTGCTTGAACATCAATACGCAGGAAGGTATCGGCGCCACAATATCCCAACCCGCATCTACCCGCTTCACCAGCTCGGGAATGTTGGCGTCCCGCGCGGCCTTGACGGCTTCCAGATCGCCCAGTTCCAGTTTCGGCATACCGCAACACTGTTCCTTGCTTGCCAGTGTCAGCGGGATGTCATTGTGCTGGAAAACAGCGGCCAGGTCCTGGCCGATGCCCGGTTCATTGTAGTTGCCATAGCAGGTGGCAAACAGCACGACCTTGCCAGTTGTTGGCCCGGCAGCAACCGCGGCCCCGGCATCACCGGCACCCTTGCCGATACGCCTGCGCAAAGTCCTTGAATGGTATTCGGGCAGGATGGCGTCCGGGTGCACACCCAGCACCTTGTCCAGCAGCTTGCGCCCTGCCCCGGTTTTATTGGTGGCATTCACAAGCTGCGCCACAACGGGAATACCGGCCAGCTTGCCGACGGTATCGGTAGCAGTCAGGATGCGGTCCCGTTTGCGTACCTTACCCTGTTTGAACCTGACCGCCTTGGCACGCAACATCAGGTGCGGGAAATCCACATTCCATTCATGCGGTGGTACATAGGGGCACTTGGTCATGTAGCACATGTCACACAGATAGCAGTGGTCTACTACATCCCAGTAGACCTCACGCGGCACTGTATCCAGCTCCATGGATTCCGATTCATCGATAGCATCAAACAGTGTCGGAAAGGCATTGCACAGGTTAAAACAACGCCGGCAACCGTGGCAGATGTCATACACCCGTTCAAGTTCACTGAACAGGCTCTCCTCGTCATAGAAAGTCGGACTGGTCCAGTCCAGCGGGTGGCGCGTCGGTGCTTCGAGATTTCCTTCCCGTGTTCCTTCAGTCGTTGTTGCCATGCAGACTATCCTTACAATTTGGAATCCTTGAAGAAAAAAGGGCCGGATAAACCGGCCCTCCCGTGACTGACCGCTGTGAACGTATACGGCTTTAGTCGTCCAGCGCATCCAGTGCTTTCTGGAAGCGGTTGGCGTGTGAACGCTCGGCCTTGGCCAGCGTTTCAAACCAGTCTGCTATTTCATCAAAGCTTTCATCCCGTGCAGCCTTGGCCATGCCGGGATACATATCGGTGTACTCGTGCGTTTCACCGGCAATTGCCGAGGCCAGGTTGTCTGATGTTGGCCCGATGGGTAAACCGGTCGCCGGATCACCGACCTGTTCCAGATATTCAAGGTGTCCGTGAGCGTGGCCGGTCTCCCCTTCAGCGGTAGAACGAAAAACGGCGGCAACATCGTTGTAACCCTCAACGTCGGCCTTGGCGGCAAAATACAGGTACCGGCGATTGGCCTGTGACTCACCGGCAAACGCATCTTTCAGATTCTGCTCTGTTGAACTGCCTTTCAATTCCATAATCTTGTCCTCGTGAGATTCAGTGTTGAATGAGACTCTGTGGCCTCTGTGTTTTAGACTTTGTCTAATATGGGGTACTCTAGTCCGACAGCCTCATGCCGTCAAGCCCCGGCTACCCGCCCTGATTGACCCTAATCCACAGGGTGAGGTAACGTATGACGATTCACTCAAAGATTCAAGCCATGGCAAAAAAAATACCCGAAAAACCGGATTTCGAGACTTCTCTGAAAGAGCTTGTGAACCTTGTAGAAAAAATGGAACAGGGCGATCTGAGCCTGGAAGAGTCACTTGGCCACTTCGAGCGGGGTGTACAATTATCCCGTGCCTGCCAGCAGGCCCTGAAGGACGCTGAACAAAAAGTTGAAATCCTGATGAAAAAAAGCGGTCAGGAAGAAATCGCCCCGTTCGACAGTGAAGACGCCTGACGCTGAACTGACAGCGTTCATGGCAAGCTGCCACGAACGCCTCGAACGCTCATTTGATACCTGGCTGCCTGCCGCTACCACACATCCGGCGACCCTGCATGAAGCAATGCGCTACACGGTTATGGATGGCGGTAAACGCATCCGTCCGACGCTGGTCTATGCCGGTGGGCAAACAATTGGGGCTGCACCGGGGTCACTGGACAGGGCTGCATGCGCTATCGAACTTATCCATGCCTATTCCCTGATCCACGATGATTTGCCGGCCATGGACGACGACGACCTGCGGCGTGGCAAACCCAGTTGCCACCGTGCCTTTGGTGAAGCAACGGCCATCCTTGCAGGTGACGCACTGCAGTCCCTCGCCTTCCAGGTACTTGCCAATGATTCCGGAAATGATATCAGCGAGTCCACGCGGTTACGCATGATCAAAACACTGGCGCTTGCTGCAGGCTCCCGTGGCATGGCGGGAGGTCAGGCCATTGACCTGGATGCGACCGGCCAGCAGCTGAATATTGCCGAACTGGAAGATATGCATATCCATAAAACCGGGGCACTGATCCGTGCCAGCGTGGTCCTCGGCGCACTCTGTGGCAACTCGCCTGCACAGGCCGATATCGAAAAACTGGACCACTACGCCAAGTGCATAGGACTCGCCTTCCAGATCCGGGATGACATTCTTGATGTCGAGGGTGAAGCGGCCACACTGGGCAAGAACCCGGGCATGGACCAGCGCCTGGAGAAATCCACCTACCCGTCCGCTATCGGTCTGCAGGCAGCCCGGCAACGGGCCACCGAACTGCACACCGAGGCCATGGAGAGCCTTTCCAGCTTTGATGAAAGGGCTGATCCATTACGCAGGATATCAACATATATAATTGAAAGAGAAAGATAATTTATAACGCCCACCCACCACTCAATTGCACATCACGCACTGCTCAGGTAATATCTGAGTGAATTACTCGGGATTTAGCAGCCGCCAGACCGTCCGCCCACCGCTACGGGTACCTCTTTGGGCAGATAGGTATTTCTGACCCGGATCGGTAGGCTCTCTTTACCTGACGCCTGCAGGCACATGCTCCAGACACTATCCGGACCACCACAGATGAAATCCACCGAATATGCACAGGACAGTTACGACACGATTGCTGACGTGCAGGGCAGCGCTGATACCCGGCGGATCCCCATCAACAAGGTTGGCATCAAGGACATCCGCCACCCGGTGCGGGTGAAGGACCGTTCGGTTGGTGAACAACACACCATCGCCAGCTTCAACATGTACGTGAACCTGCCGCACAACTTCAAGGGCACGCACATGTCACGCTTCGTGGAAATTCTCAATACCCACGAACGCGAAATTACGGTTGAATCATTCCGGGAAATGCTGAAGGAAATGACCGAACGCCTGGAAGCGGATTCCGGTCACATCGAGATGCAGTTTCATTATTTTGTGAACAAAAAGGCACCCGTATCGGGCGTCGAAAGCCTGCTCGATTATGATGTCACCCTGATCGGTGAAATCATCGACGGTAAACCGAAAATGAACGTCAGGGTCGTTGTCCCGGTCACCAGCCTGTGCCCCTGCTCCAAGAAAATCTCCAAGTACGGCGCACACAACCAGCGTTCACACGTCACCGTCAACGCCGAAACAAACGGCTTTATATGGATCGAGGACCTGATTGACCTGGTGGAGAAAGAAGCCTCGTGCGAACTCTACGGCTTGCTGAAACGCCCTGACGAGAAATATGTCACCCAGAAGGCCTACGACAACCCCAAGTTTGTGGAAGACATGGTGCGGGATGTTGCAACGCGGCTCAATGAAGATGAACGGATCAGCGCTTACGTTGTGGAATCCGAAAACTTCGAATCCATTCATAATCACTCGGCCTACGCCCTCATCGAGCACACCAAGGAACAGGATTAGGCTGTTTTTACAGCTTGTCTGTTGTGACACTTGAAACAGACGCCCCCGGTCGATCAACACCCGTCAATACTTTTTACGCAACGTCATCAAGCGACCCTCATTATCTATTTCCAGCCGTCCCAGAAAAGTCATGCCCAGCAGGGTCGTTGCCGGATGTGCGCCTTCGAGCACCACGGCGCCGACATTATGAAGCTCAAGGTCACCTACCTTCACGGTATCAAGCATGACGGCCCAGGCATGTTCGATCCCGGAGGCGGTGGTAACACCTGACTGCCGCCCGACAACACGGTAATCAATCCCGAGCCGCTTTGCCTGGTTCGCATTCATCGCCACCGCAGTCGCACCGGTATCCACCAGAAAAGAAACCGGCAGGCCATTAATACTACCAACGGTGGTATACATCCCGGAGGTATTGCGCCAGACCTGAACTTCATCGACCACGTCTGCTACAGCGGTGCGTTTGCGTGCACTCACCCGGCCATCCAGACGTGCCTTGACTTCCTGCCCGTCAATCAGCAGGACGGCCTCCTCGCTGGTTGCCGAGATCAGCTTGACCCCTTCAGGGCTGGTTTGCCCTGCTCTCAGCAAGCGCTGCTGGCCGTCGACCAGCAGCACCGCGCGGTCACTGAATAGTCCGACCACGCGCACATCACCCGTCGCCTCTACGGACGTCATCGTGCACCACAGGCAAAGCACTATGAGAATCACTGGATTTCTGGATAATGGCATACCTTCATCCTGCAGGATTTCGAAAACCGATTATGAGACCTTTGACCATATTTCGCCATATCGCCTGCGAGGGCCCGGCCTACCTCGCCGCGGTACTGGATCACCATGCCGTCCCCTGGCGACTCGTCAGGATCGATGAGAACGAGCCGGTACCGGACACCCTTGATGACTGTTCGGGCCTGGTCTTCATGGGCGGACCCATGAGCGTCAATGACCCCCTGCCCTGGATTGCACAGGAACTGGCACTGATTCGCAGGGCGCAGGCCGGCAACATGCCCGTACTGGGGCACTGCCTGGGCGGGCAACTCATCTGCAAGGCACTCGGCGGAACGATAAGCACCAACCCCGTCAAGGAAATCGGCTGGCACAGTGTACGCAAGACCAGCACGCCGGCGGCCGCAGCATGGCTTGCCGGTCTGCCGGATGAAGCCACGCTGTTTCACTGGCATGGTGAAACCTTTTCCATACCGGACGGGGCCGAGGTCATTCTCGAGAGTGAACATTGTGCCCACCAGGCCTTCGCGATTGGCAACACCCTCGCACTGCAATGTCATGTTGAAATGCTGCAGCCCATGGTGGCTGAATGGGCGACACTGTATGCACATGAACTGCAGGAGACCAGCGCAACCGTACAATCCGCGGAACAGATGACCGCGGATCTGCCCGCAAGGATATCAGGGGCGCAGCAGGTTGCTGATGTCATTTATCACCGCTGGCTGGCACCATTGCTTGCGGAACAGGAACCAGATCGATAAATCGAGGCAGCTATTGCAGGAACCCTTCCGGGAAAGTTATTGCCAGCAGACAGAGCACGGCCGCTGCCGCGATCCCCGCCAGCAAGTCATCCACCATGATTCCAAAACCGCCACCCACCTTGCTGTCAAGCCACTTGATAGGCCAGGGTTTAAAAATATCAAAGAGGCGGAATAACACGAAGCCGATGGCAATCCACAGCCAGCCGGCGGGTGCACACACCATGGTCACCAGGTAGCCGACAATTTCGTCCCAGACAATACCCGGGTGATCATGTACGCCCATTCGCTGTGCAGCATGCGCACAGACAGGTATGCCGGCAAGAAACAGCGCCGCGACCAGCGCAATATAAATATTCACCGGCAGCGACTCCATCAACAGGTACACCGGTATTGCAACCACCGTGCCCGCGGTGCCCGGGCCTTTCGGCACCAGGCCACTGCCAAAACCCAGCGCCAGGAAATCAACCGGGTGCAGCAACAGGCGTGGTGACAGTTTCTCAGCCATTCCCCGTAACCCCGAAATGTTGATAGCCGTCAGTGGCAGGTTGATATAAACCACCATCCGCCTTGTGACAACGTATTCCGGGCTCCTGCTCTATGACACCAATGGCAGTAAAATCAATCGACTGGTTTGACAGTGCTGCCGCCATTGCCTTGCAGACACCTTCCGCTACGGTGAAACACAGTTCATAGTCATCTCCCGCCGCATTCAACGAGGTAACACAGCCGTCGGCAATGTTCTATGAATTGCCGTTGT
>PVMS01166440.1_pt1 | contig 18344 bp, 15 predicted proteins | sample 1853461 | NCBI WGS metagenome assembly PVMS01 (sample SAMN08582032, study PRJNA380276) | Marine sediment metagenome, whole genome shotgun sequencing project. | isolation source: ocean sediment barecode stripped | collected 2017 | reverse complement strand
CTCGAACTACGCGGCCCCGGCGAAGTCCTGGGCACCCGCCAAACCGGCATGCTGCTGTTACGCGTAGCATATCTTGCACGTGATGCAGGCCTGTTAAAACCGATACCGTCACCAGCAGTTGAACTCCTGAAAGATCACCCCAAACAAGCAGACAAACTAATCCGCCGCTGGATAGGCGACGCGGCTAAATTCGCCGGCGTTTAACTGACCAAAGTCAAAAGAGGCACCGTCATCCCGGACTTGATCCGGGACCCATTTTTAATCTGAAACAATAAAATGGGTCCCGGATATTTGCTGCGCAAATTCCGGGATGACGGTGCCACTTCCTGAAAACCTTAACGGTGCCTCTTTTTTATTTATGCTCAATCCAGCATCACCAATACTTCAATAACAGCCGCACGCGCATCTCGAATAGCGTCAGCCAGTTCTTTCTCGGCCGCCTTTGCCGCTTCGGCATGCCACCCGTCCTTATCCAACTCCGCCAGAGCATTAAAATGTCCATTCCACAACCAAAACAATTCATCACTCGCCCCCGGTGCCGGCTCTGGCATCAGGTTCATGAGATCACGAACCATGGCGACCCGGCCAAATCCCCGTAACCGCAATTCGCCTTCGCGCCCCTCATTATCTTCAAATGGGAAATAGTAATAACGATGATCCGCGACTTCCTGTAACTCACCCAGGCTTTCCAGCACCCGAAAAGATGCCTCATGAACATTTCTATGCGACTCGGTGGTTTCATTTCGCCAGGTGTTGTAGCCCAGGGCGATGAATGCCACTGCCAGACTGATCAGAGCTAAGGAGTTGGAACGAATCTGTTCCCGGAAAGTGTTCATGGAATTAGAGTGCCGCTAGCGTTAAAGTCTCCACTTCAGACCGCGCTTCGGCAATATCTCTTTCAATCTGTTGCACAATGGCAATGAATTGTGGCTGCTGGCGTAGCGAATCCAGTCGCAGGTCCATTTCAAGCAACCATAGGTTCCTGAAGCCTCTGTCATACGCCAATTGGAGGCTATCGAGCGCAGCCTGGTAATCCCCTTTAAGGGCATGGATGCTGGACGCTGTGTAATGTATTCCGGAATTATCCACACCGTTGATGCGTGCCCGGCGGACTGCGCGCTCCGCAGCAGTCAGCCTCTGGTTAGCAAGTTCGGCATTGCCGGCATCGCCTTGCAGTGCGGATGACAGAGTCATGAGGGTCCACCTCATACCGTCCCAGGCTTGATCAGAATCTTCCCCAATGGCCCGTTCCAGCAGTTCTCTGGCCATGTCTTTATCACCACGCACAAAACTAATTATGCTTTTCTGAGCGAAATAATATTGTTGCAACTGCTCCGGCAAGCCTTCCACCGAATCCCCATATTGCTCTTTTACCAAATGGTCGGCCTCTTCCAAACGCCCCTGCTTTAACAACAAATAGAAGTAATTTCCCCGTATACCAAAATTATCATTGGCGATTTCCAGGCCATGAAGTAACAGCTCCTCAGCCTTGTCCGTCACACCCAGGTTTTCCCAGGATCCAGCCAGTGTTCCAATCACGACAGGGCTTTCGGGTTCCAGATCATAGGATCGACGTGCGTATTTCCACGCGTCAACCAGATCACCACTTTGTGATGCAAGACTCGAAATGAAACGCAGCAAAGTGACAGAATTCGGCTTAAGAGACAACAGATCCTGCAGTAGGGCTTTGCCTGCCGGGTAATCTCCCTGGTCGGTAAGATTACCGGCAACGTTGATTGCCAGTAACTCATGCAATGGATCGATTACCATGGCCAGCTGCAATATCTGACTTTGCTCCGGCAGTCGGCCCAGCTCACCCAGTAGACCGCCCAGCCACAAGTAAGCAGGAATATAATTCTCATCCAGGCGCACAGCCTGGCGTAGCGCTGATTCGCCAGCATCCAATTGTCCAATCTGCCAGCGTGCGAGTCCCAGTGCGGCAAAGGCTTCTGCGGATCCTGGATCAATCTCAAGCGCCTTTTCTATCATCGGCATGGCGCGCTCGGTGGCCTTCATATTGGTCAGGTTGCCGTAAGAAGATAACAACAACCATGAGTCTGCCATGGCAGCATAGGCGGGTGCATAGCTCGGATCAGCCTTCAGCGCATCTGCAAACAATGTAATCGCCTTATGTAATTCTTCCGGTGAGCGGCGCCACCAATGTAAACGGCCGGTTCGGTAGGCTTCAAATGCTGCCAGATTCGAAGTCCTGCCGGCGGGCTTGGATTCCAACCCGGCAAATGAATCCACCAGGGCTGTTGCTATCGCGCTGGCGATCTCATCCTGGATTGCAAACACATCATCCAGCTTGCGGTCATAGGTTTCGGACCAGATATGGTAGCCATCGGCAACGTTGATCAGCTGCGCGGTCAGGCGAATCTGGTCGCCGGACTTTCGAATACTTCCTTCCAGCACCGTTGCTACATTCAGCAAACGGCCGATCTCGCGAATATCCGTGTCCATGCCACGAAAGGCGAATGAAGATGTACGTGCGGCTACATGCAGGCCGTCGACTTTTGCCAGCACATTCAATATTTCTTCTGCGACACCATCAGAGAAATAAGCCTGATCACCATCCTGCGAAAGGTCAGCAAACGACAACACCGCAATCGAGTTTTCCGGCGCAACAAAGGCACGTTGTTCCAATACCGCAGGGTCACTACGGTTCAATCCGCCCATGATGAATACGTTTGAGTAGTAGCCATAAAAGCCATAACCAAGCCCCACCATACCCAGCATCATCATACCGAACAACATGGTGTTCTGTGCGCGTGTCAGCAGGCCGGCGGTGCTGGTTTTCTTAACCCCCTCAGGTGTGATTTCGTATTGCCATGCAAGGATAAAAACCAGCGGAAAACCAAGAATCAGGATAATGACCACCAGGGTTGGCAACCAATCGGGAAGACGCAGGGGTTCGACGGCTGCATCCATCAGTTGCAGCATGACGAATACGGCGACCGCATACGCACCCACGGTGCGCAGGACTTTACGCCGGTTTAGTTCGGTCAGTACTGCTGATAAGAATGATTGTCCTTCCTTCATCTTCCCTCAAATCTCATTTACATATTCAAACTGTAGCGCGTTTCAGGCGGATCAATCCGGAGATATCATGATCCCCATCACCCAGATCCACAAGTTGGCGGTAATCTTTTATAGCAGATTCCACTGTCGGCATGTTTATATCCAAATCCTGTGCCAATTCATGGCAAATCAATAAATCCTTTAACAAAAGTGACAGCTTGAATCCCACATCAAAGCGGTTTTCCAGCATACTTTCACCACGATGCCCCAGGAACCAACTACCCGCTGCGCCTGCGCCTACTACTGATAGTAGACGCCCCGAAGGCAGATTTAGTTTCTCTCCAAGTGCAAGTGCCTCGCAAACCGCCTCCGCAATACCGGCGATCATGACCTGGTTTACCGCCTTGGTGGCCTGTCCTGAACCCACCGGACCCATATGGGTAATGGATGCGGAAATGGCTTCCAGTACTGGCATAATCCGCGAAATATTGGCGGAATCACCACCGGCCATTACCGACAGGGTACCTTTTTGAGCACCTTCCACACCACCGGAAACCGGTGCGTCTACAAACCCGGCGCCTGCTTCAAGCAAGCTGTCAGATAACTGCCGCGCGGTGGATGGACTCACCGTCGAGGTATCAATCACAACGGTACCCGCAGTAACTTCCGGTAGCAACTGCCCAACTACATCAAGCAGATCCTCATCGGCTGAAACACAGGTCAGAATGACGTTACAGGCACCAGCCAATTGCGCCGGGCTATCTGCCACAATCGAACCTGTTTCCCCTGCCAATGTAACCGCTTTGGCGGTGGTACGATTCCAGACCATATGCAGTAATCCTGCTTCGGCCAGGTGCCGTGCCATAGGCGCCCCCATGGCACCAAGACCAATTACCCCAGCTATGATTTTCTTACTCTCAAAACTCATAACGCGTCGTCACCTTCTTCACCCGTTCTGATTCTTATCGCCTGATCCAGCGGCTGCACAAATATTTTCCCGTCTCCGATTCGCCCGGAAGCTGCCGCATCGGCAATCGCTTCAATCACAGCCTCAACCCGTTCATCGGGTACCGCAATCTCCAGTCTTAACTTGGGCAGAAAATCGACCACGTATTCCGCACCGCGATAAAGTTCGGTATGACCCTTCTGACGGCCAAAACCACGCACTTCAGTAACGGTCATTCCCTGCACGCCGGCCTCACCCAACGCATCACGCACGTCATCAAGTTTAAATGGCTTAATTATCGCAACGATCATTTTCATTATGGTGAATCCCGGCTACCGAATGAGACATTATAGCCCCCGAATCCATGCTGTGAGCAGCACTTAAACAGCAATATCGTATCTGTGACCACATATTGTGTCCTTTGGTCGCAGCATGAGGCTGCAAACCGACGAAACGAGTGAATTTAAAGGTAAATTACCTACAGACACTGTCCAGGACTGCCGACGAATTATCCCCTGACAAACTGCAGAATAGATACATCTGAATTGTTTGCTAATGGTCGGGACCGGTCGGGGGTGGGTATTGGGTTTATCACTGGTATATAGTCGGGGTTGTGCGGGCGTTGAAGCCCCGCTGATTACCGTAGAAGTTCATCTTTCCGGTGGTTTACCAAGTATGCATCTGGTCGGCTTACCGGAAACTGCGGTCAGGGAATCCAAAGACAGGGTGCGCTCGGCGCTGATCAACTCTGGCTTCAAATGGCCGCAAAGCCGTATCACCATTTCACTGGCACCTGCCGAATTACCCAAGGACGGCGGTGGTCTCGATTTGCCAATTGCATTGGGGATACTTGCAGCCTCAAAGCAAATACCAGTCGAGTCTCTGGATGGTTGTGAGTTTCTGGGCGAATTGTCACTGAATGGAGAATTACGCTCGGTGCGAGGTGTGCTACCGGCAGCCATACGCTCCCGTGATTGTAAAAGAACGCTGGTTATTCCAACCGCCAATTCTGCCGAGGCGGCACTTGCCAAGGGTGGTGTAAAGTACGCCGGTCTTTCATTACTCGATATCGCCGGATGGCTGACTGGCAGCAAACAGCTCGAAAAATGTCGGCCCCACCCACCGGGCAATCCACCCTGTCTGCCTGATTTGTGTGATGTAATCGGTCTGCCCGGTCCAAAACGCGCGATGGAGGTCGCTGCGGCAGGAAACCACCATCTATTGATGGCTGGCCCGCCCGGCACTGGCAAAACGTTGCTGGCATCAAGGTTGCCGGGGATATTGCCACCCATGACAGAGCATGAGTCTCTTGAAACTGCCGCGCTGGCTTCAGTCAGCCAGACAGGGCTTGATTATCGTCAATGGGGAATTCGGCCATTCCGAACGCCCCATCATTCCTGCAGTGGTGTGGCACTGGCGGGAGGTGGTTCGCGCCCCAGGCCCGGGGAAATATCTTTGGCACACAACGGCGTGCTGTTTCTGGACGAGCTCCCGGAGTTCGGCCGGCACACACTCGAGATTTTGCGCGAGCCTATAGAGTCCGGTCGCATTGTGATTTCCAGGGCAGCCAGACAAGCAACCTTTCCCGCTCGTTTCCAACTGATTGCCGCCATGAATCCTTGCCCCTGCGGTATGTCTGGCGATGAAAGCGGACGCTGCAATTGTAGTGCCGAACAAATTCAGCGTTATCGCAGCAAAATATCCGGCCCGTTACTTGACCGGATTGATATCCAGGTCGAAGTGCTACGGCCCAAGACATCCATCCTGAGTGCTTCAACTGACAATATCGAAAACTCAGAAACCGTCCGCCAGCGTGTTATCCAGGCACGCCAGATACAAATCGAACGAGCCGGAAAACCAAATGCAATGATGAGCATTGGCGATCTGGATAACTATTGCCTGATCAAAGGCAAAACACTGCAATTACTGGAACACGCCGCAGAACAACTCTACCTGTCACCCCGTGCCTGTCATCGAATCCTTAAAGTCTCTCGCACCATCGCCGATATGGAGCAGGCGACAAATATCGACTCAGGCCACGTCGCCGAGGCCATAGCATTCAGACGACTCAGTATCGTCAACGACTGAATCTAAACCAGAAATTTGCCGCATTGACCCGTCCGGTGATTGCAGCCACCGTCAGGAGTGCTAAGCTGTGCACCCCGGTGATTGTTCTGAACCACGGAAACAACAAAATCTTGGCCGCAAGCAAACAAAAAGTATTAACCACACTGATCGTCGATGACGAGTCGCTGGCACGCCGGGGCCTCAAACACCGGCTTAAGGATATTGCGGATATCGAGGTCATCGGCGAAGCGCGCAATGGCCGGGAAGCTCTGCAATTAATTGCCGAGAAGAAACCCGACCTGGTATTCCTCGACATTCAAATGCCCGGTATCAGTGGCTTTGAAGTAGTCCGGCAGCTTGATGTAAAAACCATGCCCATCATTCTGTTTTTAACCGCTTACGATGAATACGCGGTGCAGGCTTTTGAAGTTAACGCACTCGACTACATCCTCAAACCCATCGATGAAGAAAGACTGCACCAGGTTTTAGAAAAAGTGCGCACCAACCTCAACCAGAAGCGCGCCCTCAAACACAAGCGCCTGCTGCTGAAAATGGCCAGTGATATCAGCGGTGAAACCATCAGCAGTTTTTCCGAACTGGAAAACAAGGATCCGGATGAGTTGATACGCAAGGAACCATCGCGCCTCGCCATTAGAGACGGTGGCAAAACCACCTGGGTGAACCAGGATGATATTGAATGGATCGACGCTGCCGGTGACTACATGTGCGTCCAGGCCTGCGGCGTCACCCACATCATGCGTAAAACCATGAAAGAGCTGGAACGCGAACTGGATGATAAAATTCTGCAACGTATTCACCGCTCGACCATCGTCAACGTCACCATGGTGCGGGAAATGGAATCGCATATTAATGGCGAATACTTCCTCACACTTGACTCCGGTCACCGGGTAAAACTCTCAAGAACGTATAAAGAGAAATTGAAGCTTTTTAAATAGTTCCTCACTTCAAAGCTCACTGAATCAATCCAGGATACGATTACTTTCATCATGAATTCTGGCGAGTCCACCCTTTAGAATCAACCATTCCAGCCGGGATACGGGTATCTTTCTCCTGGGACCGTGAGCCGACAGGACGTCGGCGACCGAGCGAGCCATGGAGGGCCTTGAAGCGCGTCTCAGGAGAAAGATACCCGTATCGCGGCGGCAGGCTGGCACCGACCTAAAAGGATTCTTCAGGGATTCACCGGTAGTGGGGTGTACCTCCTGAGACGCGCCGCAAGCACATCCATGTGGGCTCATCCAAAACATCCATGTTTTGTAAGGACTTGGGAGGTACACCCCACTACCGGTAAATTGCACGAGATTCTTGCAGTGATGACTTCGACTGAGCTCTGTTTTAGTAGTAGTAATAGTCGTTTTGTCGCCAGTTCCAACCATTTCATCGCAACCCATGACGATAGGCACAACCAAACCGGTATCTGCTTGTCCAGAATAGTCAGCACTCAGTGCAAATGAGATTGAAATTAAATTACTTGTAACGTCTTGCCTTCTTGCAGCGTCATAAGTAGTAAGTTGACATTTAAAGAATAAGCAAAGGCGGGACATTTTCTCCCTGATCATCGTCTGACCGACGTTCCCGAATTTGCTTCGACCGCCCTTCGCTGGTAGCCCTCTTCCAGCGTAGGGCGTTTTTTTACCTGAAAGATTCAGGTTGAATTGAGAAGAGTCAGCAGTACTGCCATGCGGGCGAAAACACCATTCCTGACCTGTTCGCGAATCAAAGATTGATTGCCATCAGCAACTTCAGATGCAATCTCAACACCACGATTAACCGGGCCCGGATGCATCACCACGCAATCACTGGCTGCGAGATCAAGGCGTTGTCGCGTCAAACCCCAGGTTTCAAAATAGGCATTCTCATCCGGTAATGCCAAGGGACCAAACCGCTCCCGTTGAATACGTAACATCATGATAGCGTCGGCACCGCTGACTGCTTCGTCCAGATCGGTGAAGGTTTCCACACCATCAATGCTATCTACCGGCAACAATTCCGCCGGCCCTGCCAGGCGTATCCGAGCCACATCCAGTTTTCTGAATACATCGATGGCTGAACGCGCAACTCTCGAATGTGCAATATCGCCGGCAATTGTGATCGTTAGCGGAGCAAGGTCACCACGAGCCAGCCTCAATGTTAATGCATCAACCAAAGCCTGGGTTGGATGCTGATAGCTACCGTCTCCCGCATTGATAATATGAACATCGGTATCAGCTTCAGCTGCCAGTGATTTGACCACGCCATCACGTGAGTGCCGTATTGCGATCACTTCCGGCCCCATTGCAGTCAGTGTATGGAATGTATCGATCAAAGCCTCACCTTTAACTGCAGAGCTGGACTCAGACCAAAAATTAACCACCTGCATTCCCAAACGTTTGGCCGCTATCTCAAATGACAGACGCGTCCGGGTACTGGGCTCAAAAAATAGATTGATCAATACACGCCCTTCGAGGCGATTGGCAAAAGCCCCGGGATCACTGGCAATTTCAGATGCCAGATCCAAAAGGGAGTTCAGCTGCTGAAGACTCAATGATTCAATATCAAGCAGGTGCCGTATAACAGAAATATTCATGCTGCGGATTGTAACCAGTTTTCAAGAATGATTTGTGCCGCCATAGCGTCTTTAAGTGCGGCATCCTTACGCCGCATACTTCCCCTCGCTCGCGCCTCAACAAATCGCTCCTCTGCACCGAATGAAGTCAATCGTTCATCCTCAAAATACACCTGCAGTCCGAAGCGCCCCTCAAGTTGGCGGCCGAAGCGCCGTGAGTCTTTTGACATGTCAGTTTCGCCGCCATCGGCAGCCAAAGGCAAACCTACCACCAGCGCAACGGGTTTCCATTCTTCAATGATTGTAGTAATCGCCTGCCAGTCGGGCTTGTTTGCTACCGGCACCACCGTAAGCGCGTTGGCAGAACCGGTTAGCGTTTGGCCAACTGCAACTCCAATACGCCGATGACCAAAATCGAATGCCAGCAGTGTTCCTGCCGGCCTGATTTTCTCATCAGGCATGCCCGCCAACCCCATGCAGGTTGTTAATATCGATACCAAGTTTCCCTACCGCCTGTTCCCAGCGGGCATTAAGAGCCGCGTCAAACAAGATGCCCTTATCAGCGGGCACCGACAGCCAGGCATTCTGACGCATCTCAAATTCCAGTTGGCCATCACCCCAACCGGCATAACCAAGAGCTACCTGAAATTGTTTCGGGCCGTCACCGGCAGCAATGGCGGACAAAATATCCCGCGAGGTCGTTATCATGATGTCGTCATTGATCTTAACGCTGGAATCATAGCCCTCGACCGGCGTATGCAACACAAACCCACGGTCCGGATTAACCGGACCCCCTTCAAGTACAAACAACGATGAAATCGCGCTGTCTTCACATGAAATGTTGAGCTGCATCAAAAGCTCGCCAAGCGTAAACGCCGACGCCCGATTGATCGTGATGCCAATTGCGCCCTCTTCATTATGCTGGCACAACAAAGTCACACTTCGCGAAAAATTCGGATCATCCATGGCGGGCATGGCAATCAGCATTTGCTGCTGCAAATAACCGCTGACTACATTCTGTGATTTGTCATTCATAAATTAGATATTAGACCAAATGCTGAGGATTTAAAGAACATTCCCACGGATTTATTGGATTCTTTGGGTTTTAGAGCGGTTTTGTACTAAATTTTGGTTCCGGGGAAGGCCTGGGGTGGTTGACTCCTTCATAGACGCGCCGCAAGCACATCCATGTGGGCTCATCCAAAACATCCATGTTTTGTAAGGTCTATGAAGGAGTCAACCACCCCAGGCTCGGCAACAGCATTCGTACCCACAGCGTTAAGAGCACACTCGTGCAATTGGTATCCTGATTTTCTAAACTGCAAAACTTGTGGATTTGTACACCTCTGCTCTTTCCATTTGAAGCCAGCTGAATTTGAAGCTCCCACAGTGCCCAGCCGGGATGCGGGTACCTTCCTCCTGAGACCTTGAGCCGACAGGACGTCGGCGACAGAGCGTTCCAGGGACAAGGTGAGACCGGTGAATCCGGTCGAGAGGGCAGCCTGGGCTGTGGACTTGAGCGCGTCTCAGAAGGAAGGTACCCGTAGCGCGGCGCCCAGTTGGCACAGCTCTTCAAGAACTCAAATAATGGATTCCAGATCAAGTCTGGAATGACGATGGGGCAGAAAATGGTTTCCGGGTCAGGCCCGGAAAGACGGGCGAAGTTGTGGGACGGTGTTCTTATTGCCCCATGACTATCGCGGGTTAGTTCAAGCCCTGAAAATTACGTGAGAATCGCCAGGTGCGGGTAATGTGCAGAACATCAACCTCGGTTTGAATGTAATCGGGCAGTGGTGAATATGGCCCGGCCAGCCTGACTATTCGGGTTGCGGCCTGGTCCAGTTGGGGTAGGCCGGAACTGCGGGTGATATCGATACTTTCCACGCTGCCATCCAGATTGATACCAACTGTCATTACCAGGTCGCCGATCAGTTTCAATCGTCTGATTTCGTCCGGATAATTCAGGTTTCCAACTCTTTCTACCTTGGCTACCCAGGCTTGCATATAGGCGGCGTACTCATAGGCGCGTGTGTTAGCTGATATCCATTTGCGCCGTGGCAGTTTTGATTGCGAATTTCGATCGCGTTGAATGCCGGGCTGCAACTTTGCCATCGTCATGCTTTCCTGCATCAAGGTGGCGGCGCTGGGCAGTGGGTCGTCCGGTTGCTCGATGCTGGTGATCTGCTGGGAGAATAATGAACTGTCGTCTTCAACCAATAATTGCTCGCGCTCTGCGTCGGTAACTTCAGAGGATTGCTCCAGTTGATCCAGCGGATCAAGGCCTTCGGCGGGGCCTGGTGATGCGCCGGTGTTTTCCTGCGACGGCTTACTTGCCTCGGTGGAGTCACCGCCGCCTTGTTGCGAAGCCTGGGCCAGAAAATCAGCCTCATCCGGTGTTGCCTCTGAGCGCCAGTTCACCAAAACCACGTCAAGGGTTTCCAATGGGTGGGTGAGTGGTTTGAAATCCACCACAAAACCAACTCCCAGTAATATGATCGCATGCAGACCCAGGGCCATCATCATGCTGACGGCCATACGGTCATTACTGGTGTATACAGCAGACATTAGCGACCCAGTTTCTCCTCAGCGGCATCAAACAGCTTTTCAGCAATATTCAAACCAAACTCTTCGTCAAGTTCGCGGATACATGTTGGACTGGTTACGTTGACCTCGGACAAATAGTCACCGATCACATCCAGCCCGGCAAAGAGTATGCCGCGCTTTTTCAACTCCGGAGCAACCTGTGAACAAATCCATCGGTCCCTATCACTAAGCGGCACTCCTTTGCTGCTTCCCCCTTTAGCAAGATTACCACGAAAATCGCCTTTCCCGGCAAAACGGGCCAGGGCATAGTCAACCGGCTCACCATTGACGACCAATATGCGCTTATCGCCTGCGGTGATTTCATCGATATATTTTTGTGCCATCACCGGCCTGGTATCGTGCCGGGTGATGGTTTCAAGGATCACGTTCATGTTCATATCTGAATCACTGACCTGAAATATCGATTCCCCACCCATGCCATCGAGCGGCTTGACCACACAACGCCCTTGCTTGGAAACAAATTCCTTGATCAAATCGGAACGACTGCTAATGATCATAGGCACACAGCATTGCGGAAAGCGATTGATAAAGAATTTTTCGTTCGCATCACGCAGGCTTTGCGGTCTGTTTATGACCAGTGTACCGGCACTTTCTGCAAGCTCAAGTATGTAGCTGGTATAGATATAATTCATGTCAAAAGGCGGATCGCGACGCATTAGCACGATATCCAGCTCATCCAATGGACTGGTTTCTGCAGTCCCAAGTGTGAACCAGTCGGTGCTGTTGTCGCGTACTTCAAGGCGGCTCATTTCGGTATATGCCCGACCATCTTTTGCGAACAGATTTTCCGGTTCCATGTAGAACAATTCGTGACCACGCCGTTGCGCTTCCAATAACATCGCAAAGGTAGAGTCCTTATAGGTTTTGATGTCACTGATGGGGTCCATGACGACACCGGTTTTCAGGGTTTTGTGCTGTGATTTATCAGTTTCAGACATAAGCAATCCTTCTCAAGCATGTTCAATTATTATGCTTTTGCCGAGCCACTTCCAGGCACTTAAAAGCAAAAATTTTGGTAAACACCTTAGCGCTCTATGACGTGAAGTTCACGCCTTTAAAATACAACATGGTGGAAACCACTCATTTCTAAGGGTAAACTAGGTGTAGGCATCGGATTATGAGGGGGGACAGATGTGGCCTCATGACCGGACGGTAAGCAATGAAAGGATTCATTGTTAGCGTCGCGCAACCAGGGAAGATATTATGAGCCAGGAACAATTGAATACAGCAGCGGATAATACGGAAAGTCCTGCAGGATCAACCAATTTACGCATTCTAGTCGTAGATGACAGTGCTACGATTCGCCGTTCGGCAGAAACCATGCTTGCCAATGAAGGCTACGAGGTAATCACCGCTGAAAACGGTTTTGAAGCACTTTCAAAAATCACCCGTTATCAGCCCGATCTTATCTTTGTCGATATCATGATGCCGCGTTTGGACGGTTATCAAACCTGTGCGATCATCAAAAATAACGCCGAGTTCCGCAGCACCCCGGTGGTCATGCTGACCTCCAAGGACGGATTGTTCGATATGGCCCGCGGCAGGGTTGTTGGCTCCGATCAATACCTGACTAAACCGTTTACACGAGAAGAGTTACTCGGTGCAGTCAAGCAACACGTGACGGCCTGATATCAACATAATCCGGTATTCCGGGACAATGAATAAAAAACCACGGGGCCAATGCTCATGAGTGCCGTAAACGCATCGTTTGAAAAACTGCAGGATTACGAGCAACGTAGTCTCGCTTTCGAGCCAGGTCAGGCAGACGGACAGGATAGCAGCGGCGAATGGGCCGGCGTTATTTTCCGTATTGGCGACGCCCGTCTGGCCTGTAGCATAGAACAGGTTCACGAGTTCCTCCCCATCCCCCCCTTCACACCGGTCCCTGGCACCAAGCCCTGGATCCTGGGTCTTGCCAATGTACGTGGCGACCTGATGACAGTTGTCGATCTTGCAGGGTTTATTAACGGCGAAAGATCAACCGTATCCATGCGCACGCGATTACTGACTGCCACTCTACGTGGGCGACCGATCGGCCTGATGGTTGATGAAGTTTTTGGCCAGCGTCAGTTTGTCAGTGATGAAGGCAAAAAACCACGATTGAAAAAATCTTCCCCATTGAAGAATTATGTGCATAAGCAATACCGATCCGGCAAGGATGTCTGGCAGGAACTGGATCTTGACACTTTGTTCTCTGCCTCCGAATTTCTGAATGGCGCTGCAGCCTGAGGGGGGCCGGCAGACATATGAGCAATCAGCACCCCAACGTAAAAGGCCAACGCTCAATGCTGGTCTACCTGGGAACAGGCGTGTTGGTGGTATCGCTGATTTTCGTCGCCATCACATTTTATTTTCTGGCGCGCAATGCCCACCATGAGCAGGAATGGATGTCGTTGGCGACCGAAGTCCAGGTGACTTCACAGCAGTTGGCCAAATCTGCCGGTGAATCGGCTTCAGGCAATCTTGATGCGTTCCTGGAGCTTGGCAATTCCCGCAGCAAAATTGAAACAGCCATGGGCAAGCTTCAGTTGGGTTCATCTGTCACAGGTTTGCCACCCGCACCACATGCGGTTGAAGTCAAAATGAAGCAACTGAGCCTGACCTGGGAGCGCATGAGCACCAACGCGTCCAGTATTCACAACCGGGAACGGCTAATCCTGGAACTGGCCTCTGCCCGAAATATCGTTCAGGAAAACATCCCTGGTATACAAAAGAGCGCGGACACTACTGTGCGGGCACTCACCAAGAGCGGAGCCCCTACCAACCAGGTTGTATTCGCGAGCCGCGAACTGGTACTGGCGGATCGGATTTTGCGACGTGTTTCCGAAGTTCTGCAAGGTGGCAGCAACGCGGTCAAGGCCGCCGAAAACCTGGGCAAGGATCGGGACTTATTCGAACAGGTTTTATCTGCCCTGCTACGTGGAAACTCCGCCCTGGGAGTCACACAGGTGCGAAATACGCAGGCATTGCAGGCGCTGGGAAATGTTCGGACTTTATTCGAAACCATCAAGCCACAAATTGAAACCATCCTTGATTCTTCAAACGATTTGTTCGAAGTACGCGGTGCTGCCGATGAGATCTTTCTGGATAGCCGTGATGTATTTGACCAGGCGGCCAACCTTCGGAACTCAATAGCGGCGCTGCCTCAAACACGTGTGTGGCCTTCGCTAACAGCGGCGGTCATTGGTCTGTTGGTGATGATTACAGTCGTTTGGTTACTGGTATATTCGTTCCTGTCGGCTGAGCGGCGCAGGGCAAAAGTCGCAGCCAGAAGTAACAAGAAGAATCAGGAGGCCATACTGAGGCTGTTGGATGAAATGAGTTCTTTAGCCGATGGTGACTTGACGGTGCATGCCACGGTGACAGATGACATCACCGGCGCCATTGCAGATTCGGTCAATTTTGCAATCGAACAGCTCCGGGAACTGGTCAAAGGCATCAAATATACTGCCCAGGAAGTGGCTGGTTCAGCTTTGCATACCCGCGGCATCACCTCAGAGCTCGCCACGGCAGCCGCCGGACAGGCTGAACAGGTTGGAGATGCTACAAAAACCGTCCAGCAAATGGCACAGGCTTTCGACGCCATGGCGAAACGCTCGAGTGAGTCCAGTGTGGTGGCACGTAACTCTGTAGAAATCGCCCAAACCGGTGGCGCCAGGGTTCGTGAAACCATCAATGGTATGGACAATATACGTGAGCAGATTCAACAAACATCCAAACGCATAAAACGCCTTGGTGAATCCTCCCAGGAAATCGGCGACATCGTTGAATTGATCAATGGCATTGCCGAACAGACCAATGTACTGGCCCTGAACGCGGCCATACAGGCTGCTTCAGCCGGTGGGGCCGGAAAAGGCTTTGCGGTGGTCGCCGATGAGGTACAACAACTTGCGGAAAGTGCCACCAATGCCACCCGCAGAATTGAAACCATCGTTCAAACCATTCAAACGGACACTTCCGAAGCCGTAGTCTCAATGGAATCAACTACCTCAGAAGTAGTCAACGGCGCGCGCCGGGCGGAAGATGCAGGTACAGCACTAGAGCAAATCGAATCGGTATCCAAAGATTTATCCGAATTGATTTCCGACATATCTGAGGAAGCTCAGACCCAGTCGGGCACTGCGACCGGTATTTCAGAACTGATGAAAGAAGTACAGGCCATTTCCATACAGGCCTCTGAAAACAGCACACAGGCCGCATCATCTGTGGAAGATCTTGCCGAACTGGTCATGCAGCTCAGCGACTCGGTCACCGACTTCAAACTGCCGGAGGATGATTGAATGTCCCGGCAAGCCACACAGATAGACATGCGATATCCAAAACCATATGCGAGGACAGTCCGATGTTAGTGGAAGGCTCGAATGCAAGCACCGTACTCAGTTGGGTTCGCCCTGATCTGGATAAACACCTGGATCAGATCCGCAACCAGATTGAACACATTTCCGGTAGCGCCCACATTGGTGAGGGTGTCGAGACCACCACCAAACACCTGACTCAATTAAAATATACTTTCGAAGCGCTGGTCCTACAAGGTGCAACCCTCGTTGTTGAAGAAATGATCACACTTTGCGACGAGATAAAAAGCCACAACGTCCGCGACCGGGATAAAGCGTTTGGTGCCTTGATGGATGCCATTGTAGTAGTGCCATCATACCTGGATCGCCTGCAAGCCGGTCACCACGACCTGCCGATTCTGTTACTTCCGATCATCAACGAATTACGCGCCGCCTACAATGCCAATATCGTCTCGGAAGCCACCCTGTTCGCACCCAAGCTCGAAGTGTCGCTACCGGAACTGGAACGTGAGCCGGGCGAACATGAACCTGCGTTTGATGAATCATTTCAGGTTTTTGCCGTGCGAATGCGCCGGCAATGGGAAAACTCACTACTGAATTGGTTACAGCATCAGAACAATGTAAGCCTGTTGACACCACTTCACTCTGTTTGCACAACCCTGCTGAACAGATTGGAGAGGATGGACCTGCGCCGCCTGTGGTGGATTGCTTCGGAAGTTATTGGCGGGCTACTTGATGGTGTCACCGATAACGATTTGCATCTGCGTCGTCTGTTCGCCCGCTTACATCTGAACATCAAGACCCTGGCAGAAGGTGGTGAGGATGCCACCGATTCACTGTCGGTAGATGCCATTTCACAGGCATTATTGTTCCATATTGCGCAGGCCAAATCAGGTAGCGCTAGTGTCGACAAGCTCAGAGAGCTTTTCAACCTTGAGAAACTGGTTCCCGACAGGGACGCCCTGATACGCGCCCGCGGTGCTGTCACGGGTCGGAATCGTGAACTATATATTTCATTGGGCGCTGCGGTCAGAGATGAACTATCAGTAGTCAAAGACGTGCTTGATCTGGAACTCCGGACCGGTGAAATCGAATCCGAAAGACGCACCCAGAGCTATAACGCACTTTCCAGACTTAAAGACACACTGAAAATGATGGGCCTGGCTGATTCTGCAAGGTCGATTGAAGACTTGATACCGGGTTTTGAAACCCGTGACGATGGTGACGCGGAAGCGGATGATTCATCACGTGAAGCTTTGCTTATGGGCCTGGCAGAAAAACTGATCCAGGTTGAATCTGTGATTGAAGAGCAGATTGTAACGCTGGGTGAACCTCTTCTGAAAGATGAGGATGCCGGGTTTATCGACCTGCCCCTGCATGAACAATTACGAATCCGCTCACAGTTGCTGGACGAGACTGTTGTCAGCCTGCACCAGGTGCAAGATGGCGTTCGTCGTCATTTTGATGGCGAGATGAAAGCCGATTTCACCAACCCCATGGAACATATTGCCGGTGCCCTGGAGTTGCTCGGTGAAACCGAAACCGCCAACCTGGCAACGAAACTTCGTAATGCACTGGAAAACCTGTTGCGGGTTGCAAAATCAGAAGCCGCCATGGACCCGAAGAAACTGGAAACAGTGACCGATGCCGTAGCAGCATTTGAACTCTACCTGGCGGGTTGCCGTGACCAGCAGGCCAACCGCGACCGTTTTCTTGACATATTGAAAGACCGACTTGATCGACTGCCGGTTGCTGTAATGGAAGTGGTCGACAAGAGCGCAGTCCAAACCGTAAAACCGAGACGTCGCGGAGAAGCTACAGAAATCCCGATGGCTGCAGATGTCGGACTGCCGCCTACACTCGATCCCGAATTGCAGGAAGTCTTCCTGGAAGAGTACGAGTCAGTGGTGGCCATGCTCGACGAGCGGGTGCCCAGATGGATGGAACAGCGCGCAGATTCGGAGCTAATGAGCGACATTCGTCGAGGCTTTCATACCCTGAAAGGTAGCGGCCGGATGGTTGGTGCCGATGAGCTGGGTGATTTCGCCTGGCACATTGAAGACCTGCTAAATGCCCTGTTGGATGCCAGTATTGAAGCAATCGATGACGTTGCAGTGATCGTTTGTCTATCGGTTGCGGTATTACCGGCCATGAAGAAACGTCTGCTGCAGGAGTCATCAAATTTGACCCCTGATTCAATTGAAGCAATCGGCAAACAGGCTGATCTGATCACCAAGGGTGAAAGACCTGACTGGGCTGATTTAATCGAAGCTTTACCGGCAGTTTATGCCTTCCTGGTACCCGGCGGCTCAGACGCCATGACCGAGGCAGAGGAAACAACCGCAGTTAGTGAAGCCGAAGAGGCTCCTGTTGAGCTGACTATTCAAGATCTGGTCGGTAAAGAATTTGCAGACAAGCTGGCGATTCTCAGCGGATTGATGGAGCGCATCTCCAAAGACCGCAATGAGGTCGCCACAGACGATGAACTCTCTGCAATCCAGACCATTGCCAGCACCACCGAACTTGAGCCTATGGGTCAGGAAGCGGTGATTGCCAGGACCCTGCATGGATTCCTTGAAATGCAGAGGCAAACTGGCAAAGCGTTTAGCGATACGGCGACCTGGGCCGTTGCCAGCAGCCTTGCATACTTTGAGACCTGCCTGGCAATACACGCCGGTGACACCGAAGCCGACCTGAGCGGAAGTGACGACAACCAGGTAGAGCAATTAATTGCCCTGACCGCTGAATATGAAATGCAGGAAGACGCAGCAGAAGCGGTAGTTGATATCCTGGAAGCCATTGAAGAACTTGAAGCTGTCGAGGAAGTAGAGGCGGTTGAAGAGAT
>PVMS01135384.1_pt1 | contig 18344 bp, 19 predicted proteins | sample 1853461 | NCBI WGS metagenome assembly PVMS01 (sample SAMN08582032, study PRJNA380276) | Marine sediment metagenome, whole genome shotgun sequencing project. | isolation source: ocean sediment barecode stripped | collected 2017 | reverse complement strand
ACCGGTGCGTTGTATCGATTTTCGGTGTCGTCAGGCGAACTGACTGAAGTTGTCGCATCCGGAAATCTGCGTTCAATGCAGGGGCTGGTTGCTGATGCCAGCGGACAGTTTCTGTATGTAGCCGATTACGTAGGCGGGCTGTTTCGGATCCGCCTCTCCGATTATTCGATCGAAAGTGTAACCTCGGAAAATCCGCAAAGCTTGTTCGGTATCGACGGGCTGTACCGATACGGCGATGAGCTAATCGCAATTCAAAACGGTATTCGGCCAAATCGCGTGATCGCTCTTACGCCAGCACCCGACGGCACGTCGATCATCGCAAGCCGAATTCTGGCGAGAAACTTAGGGGAGTTCGATGAACCGACGCTTGGAACGATCGTTGGCGATGATTTCTTATTCGTGGCCAACAGTCACTGGAATCGATTCGATCGTGATGGCAATTTGCCTGACGACTTGCAGGGACCGATCGTCTTAAAAATCAGCCTGCGCTAGAAGGAGCAGCGGGTCGTTGATCCTTGCAAGGACAATCCCGGGGACACGAGGTTTATATCCATGACCTCCCTGACCATATCAATCAGCACCAGTTTGGCAAGATTGAGCGCAGCTTTTCCGCGTTCGCCGCCGAGGATTTTCAGATCTGTCGAAGATTCATTGAGCCCGTAGCCCGTAACCACCAGATTGTCTCCACGAAAATAGTAGGCGCCTCGATACCGCTCACCCTCAAGGTGCACGGTGACTATTCCATCTGGTAACGTAACTTCTGGTATATTTTTCATTGCAGAATATCCAAAAAAAAAACCTGCATGGATGTGGCTCTGGTAGTGTGTATTATCCCTAATTGACTCACGATTGCCGTGGCAGGCGTCACATTTTTGTCGTGATATTGCGACAATAAAAATTTTACATAATTCGATGCCTGAGAATTCAGTTACCGCATGCCGGGCAATCAATTCGTTTCGCAATATTCACGGACTGAAATCGCCCGTTTCCCGCGTCGTAAAGTTGCAGCACGCCGCGTGGCGAGTCGATACCGGCGAGCTGTTTCAGTGCTTCGACCGCCATGAGAGTACCGATAACGCCTGGCACTGCTGAAAGCACGCCGTTGCCGGCGCAATTCTCCAGCGATTCATCGGCATCTTCGTACAGGCATTGGTAGCAGGGTGATGCATCATAATCCGGGCCGAATACGGCAAGCTGTCCTTCGAGTCGAATAGCGGCGCCGGAGATCAGGCAACGCTGCTTGTTGACGCAGGCGCCATTGACCAGAAAACGCGTCGCGAAATTGTCGCTGCCGTCTACTACGACATCGACCTGCTCGACGGCCTGGTCCATTGCCGCTCTGTCGAGCCGATCGTTGATCGCGGTAATAAGAACGTCCGGATTTAGTGCCGCTAACTTGCGAGCGGCGACGTCCACCTTCAACTGGTTGAGATCGTCAGGACCAAACAATACCTGCCGACCAAGGTTGGTTTCATCGACGGTATCAAAGTCATTCAATGTGACCTGGCCGACACCGCTGGACACAAGATAACTTGCGGCCGCGCAACCAATTCCACCCACACCAACGAGCAATACACTGGCGTCCGTTATTTTTTGCTGCCCTTCTGTACCGACCTGCGCAAGCGCGATATGGCGTGCGTGGCGACTCATCGCTCAGTCCGCGATCGTGACTTCCACAATCGTCACTGCCTCAAGTGGGACGTCCTGGTGACCCGTGCGATTGCCCGTAGGTACCGCGGCAATAGTCTCGACGATGTCCATGCCACCGCTAACTTTGCCGAATACGGCGTAGCCGAAATCGCGGTCACTATGGTTGAGGAACTCGTTGTCCCTAAGGTTGATAAAAAACTGCGACGTGGCACTGTCAACTACGCCCGTGCGGGCCATCGCGAGCGTGCCCTGCAGATTTTTTTCACCGTTATCTGCTTCATTCTTGATTGGATCGCGCGTCGTCTTACTCGACAGGCTTTCGTCCATACCACCACCCTGGATCATGAAGTTCGGTATGACGCGGTGAAAAACGGTGTCATTGAAATGTCCGTCGGCAACGTATTGACGGAAGTTTTCACAAGATATTGGTGCTTTGTCGTCATACAGTTCGACGTCTATGTCGCCGTGGTTGGTCTTAATCGTGATCATGGTTGCTCGCTTTAAGTCTGGCTGATGTCGCACGTGGGTTGCCAGCGTAATCGTCAAAGCAGGCTATGTCACGCCATCCATTCGACTCGAGAATCTCAGCAACAGCCTGCTGCTGCTCGTTTCCGTGCTCGAGAATAAGCAGACCCTCGACGTCGATGATTGACGTACAGTCACGAGCGAGTCGTCGTATCGCATCAAGCCCGTCAGGGCCCGATGCCAGGGCCAGGTCGGGCTCAGCGCGCAAAGCCTCAAGTGCGGCATCGTCGTCGCCGACGTACGGCGGATTGGACAGGATCACCCGGAACGATCGATCGGCAACCGGTGCGGCCCAGTCGCCTTCGATACAGCTGACGTTTGGCAGGTCTAGCCGCCGAGCATTTCGCGTCGCAACGGCCAGCGCTTCGATGCTCGAATCGACGGCGGTGACATCACAGCTGGGCCGCTCCCCGGCGACGGCTACAGCGATGGCGCCGCTTCCCGTACCCAGATCGAGTACTTGCCAATTGGCATCGCGCGGAATTTCGCGTAATGCCAGGTCGACGAGGAGCTCGGTTTCGGGCCGTGGCACCAAAGTCGCGGATGTAACCAGCAGCTCGAGCGACCAAAATTCCTTAACGCCCGTAATGTAGGCCATGGGCTCACCGCCGAGCCGTCTGTCCACGGTCTCTGTAAGTCGTTGCAGGGAGATCGTGTCGAGCATTTCTTCGGGATGTGCGAACAAATAGCTGCGCGGCATATTGATCGACCTGGCGACCAAAATTTCGGCATCCAGACGAGCGGAGTCGCTGACACTGGATAAGCGGCTCGCCGCTGTGGCAAGCACTTCGGTGATGGAATCGTGTTCTGTTGTTGACGGCATCGTATTGAATCGCAACTATACGCGCATGAGAGTCTATTCCAATATCCTCGAAATGGTCGGACAGACACCGATGCTTGAAATAAATCGTCTGGACACGGGGCCGTGCGAACTGTTCCTCAAGCTCGAGCTAATGAATCCGGGTGGTTCCGTAAAGGATCGCATCGGCATATCGATGATCGAAGAAGCCGAGCGTCGCGGTGACATCAAGCCTGGGGACTTGCTGGTCGAGGCGACTGCTGGGAACACCGGAATCGGCCTTGCTCTCGTCGCAGCACAAAAAGGTTACCGGATGTTGCTCGTGCTCCCGGACAAGATGAGCCAGGAAAAGATTTTCAATTTGCGAGCAATGGGTGCTGAAGTCGTACTGACGCGCTCCGATGTTGCAAAAGGGCACCCCGAGTATTACCAGGATCTGGGCAAGCGTATCGCGGAGGAGCGGGGCGCGTACTTCGTCAACCAGTTTGGCAACATGGATAATCCGCTCGCCCACGAACAAACGACGACACCCGAAATATTGCAGCAGATGGACGGAAATCTTGACGCGATTGTCCTCGGCGTAGGATCCAGCGGCACCGTCAGTGGAATCTGCAAATACCTGAACGAAAATGCGCCCGATATCGAGGTAATTCTGGCCGACCCAGTCGGTTCGATTCTGGCCGAGTACATTAATACCGGCAATCTCAGTGAGAAGAGCAGCAGTTGGCTCGTCGAGGGCATCGGCGAAGATTTTATTCCGGAAATCGCAGATTTCTCAAGAGTAACCAAAGCCTATGCCATCAGCGATGCCGAGTCCTTCGCCACAGCCCGGGAGTTATTGAAAATCGAGGGGCTGCTGGCGGGTTCGTCGACGGGTACATTGCTTGCCGCGGCATTGAAGTACTGCCGTGAACAGACTGAGGCGAAACGCGTCGTGACCTTCGCCGCCGATACGGGCAATAAATACCTTTCCAAACTGTATAACGACTTCTGGATGGAAGATCAGGGTTTCATCGAACGTGAACAGCACGGAGATTTGCGTGACCTGGTTGGTCGTCCGCACGGCGAACGTGCGACGATTACGGTGGGCCCGACGGATGTCTTGACGACGGCGCATAATCGTCTGCGCAACGCAGGATTCTCGCAGCTGCCCGTCATGGACGAAGGCACATTGGTGGGCATCGTCACTGAAGACACGATCATTCAACACGTCTATGGCAAACCCGAACTGATGAACGGGGCGGTAGCCGATGCAATGGAAACGGCGTTTATCAAATTGGACACCAATACGAGCATCAACAACCTGGTCTCGATGCTCAGTGCGAAACCCTACGCCGCCATCCTCGACGGCGATGAGTTCGTCGGCCTGATCACTCGATCCGACGTACTCAACTACCTGCGCCGACAAATGTAAATATTAATCGGCCAGTGCTGCCAGTTGGTCGGCCTGGTACTCATTCACGAGCGGTTCAATGACCTGATCGAGCGAGCCCTCGAGAATTTCTTCGAGTTTGTAGAGCGTCAGGTTGATGCGGTGGTCGGTGACGCGGCCCTGCGGATAGTTATAGGTGCGGATACGTTCGGACCGATCGCCCGATCCCACGAGGATTTTTCGTTGCTCGGCTTGCTCGGCTGCTTGCGCGGAAACTTCGGCATCCAGCAGCCTGGCTCGCAATAGTGACATCGCGCGTGCGCGGTTCTTGTGTTGCGATCGTTCATCCTGACATTCGACGACGATGCCCGACGGCAAATGAGTCAGCCGCACCGCGGAGTCCGTCTTGTTGACGTGCTGACCACCAGCGCCTGACGCGCGATACGTGTCGACACGCAAATCCGCTGGATTTACCTCGATGGCTTCAACTTCATCGGCTTCAGGCAGTACCGCGACTGTGCACGCCGACGTGTGAATGCGTCCCTGCGACTCGGTGGTCGGCACACGCTGCACCCGATGCGCGCCCGATTCAAATTTCAGGCTTGCGTAGATGCCATTGCCGGTCACGCGGCAGATAATTTCCTTGTAACCGCCATGGTCACCCTCACGCTCACTTAGTATTTCGACGCCCCAGGCCCTGGCTTCTGCATACTTGGAATACATTCGAAACAGGTCGCCTGCAAATATCGCCGCCTCGTCGCCACCCGTCCCAGCTCTTACCTCGAGGAAAACATTGTTGTCATCGTGAGGATCGGGTGGAATCAGCAATTTCTGCAGTTCGATTTCCAGCGCCTCCCGGGACACCGACAGCGTTTGTAGTTCCTCCTGACCCATCGCCTTAACTTCGTTATCTTTGTCAGCGGCCATTTCCTCGGCGGCAGCGATATCCGACTCCAGTGCCTCAAAATCACTAAATAAGCGGACGATCGGTCCGACCTGCGCATACTCCTTCGACAAGTCGCGGTACTGATTCTGGTCGGCAATAACATCGGGTTCGGCGAGCAGACCTTCGAGTTCTTCGTGGCGGTCACGTACGGAATCGAGTTTGTGGCGAATGGAGCCTTTCACAGCTTGTCATCCTCATCGATACCAAACAGGTGTCGCGCAGCCTCGATAATATCGTCTTCCGAGGCTTCGCCTGCCTCGCGAAGGCGCACGCTCGGGTTGTGCAGCAGCTTTTTCATCATTGCAGCTGTTGCATATTCGATCACCTCGGAGCTGTCAACGCCTTTCGCCAATCGTCGTCGCGCCTGATCGGTAACTTCATCGCGAATTGATTGGCCGTGCTCACGCAATGCCGTAATGATCGGATTGACCTGCTTGGCGCGTTCCATACTCAGGTATCGTGCGATTTCATCGTCAAGAATCCGGTTTGCGTCCACGGCAGCGGCTTCGCGGCTGCCCTGGCCTTCGAGCACAACGTTGTTGAGGTCGTCGATCGTGTACAAATAGACGTCGTCGAGGTCACCGACGTCTGTCTCGATATCACGCGGTACGGCGATATCTATGGCGAGAATCGGCTTGTGCTTGCGAGCGTCGATAGCGGCCGCCATTTGCTGCCGACTGATGATGGCATCGGGACTCGCTGTAGCGGTGATCAAAATGTCCGCTTCGGGCAGCGTTCCCTCAAGCTCTGACAGCGGCACAGCATAGCCGCCGAACTGGCTTGCCAGGCGCCTCGCGCGTTCGAGGTCCCGGTTGGCAACGAACAAACGGCCAAGATCTTTCCTTGTAAGATGCTTGGCGACCATTTCGATGGTTACCCCTGCCCCGATCAGCAATGCTGTGTGCTGCGAGAATCCCGCAAAGAATTGCTGAGCAAGACTCACAGCAGCCGAGGCAACGGAGACCGGGTTTGTGCCGATCTCGGTATCGGTTCGGACCTTCTTGGCGACGGAAAACGTATGCTGAAACAACCGGTCCAGTCGTTTGCCGAGCGTACCCGCCTTATCGGCATCTCGCACAGCGTCTTTAAGTTGACCGAGGATCTGCGGTTCGCCGAGAACCAGCGAATCGAGCCCGCTGGCGACCCGAAAAATGTGGCGCATTGCCTCGTCTTCAGCCAGCGAAAATAATGTACTGCCGATTGCTGGGTCGAGATTGCGTTCATCGTGCAGCCAGGCCTGCATTTCCGCCCGTCCTGAATCGCTGGTAATGACATAGAACTCGGTACGATTGCAGGTCGACAGCAATACGACTTCATCGACGCCCTCGATTTGGTTCAGGCGCGTGAGGGCCTGGCCAATCTCATCGCCCGCGAAAACGACCTGTTCGCGAATTTCGATAGGTGCCGTGTTATGGTTCAGCCCGAGAATTTGCAGACGCATAGCCGATAATTGTAAGCGAACTGATGGCCCAGTTCCTTGTCTCTGATACTGGCGCGTCGCAATAATGCGGTTTCGCGTTGAATAAACTGTAGAGTCTGAATGCACCGAATCCGCCGCCGATTGCCTGCTTGCTTATTGCTGGCAGCACTGATTCTTGTGGCCCCATTGCAAGCGCAGGCCGCCGACGATGCCGGCATTGAGGCGGCCGGCTATATGATCGACGGTGAAAATGCCCTCAAGGACGGTGAATATCTCAAAGCAGCAATCGCGTATCGCAAGGCCGCCGAACTCAGTGATAACGTAGACGTCGCGCAAAAAGCGACACAGATTGCGCTTCGGCTCGGCTTCAACGAAGAAGCTTTGCTCGCTGCTGAGCGGTGGCTCGAGCTCGATCCGGACAATGACGAGGCGACCGTCTATTTCGCGCAATCGCACTTACGTCTTGGAAACATCAAGGACGCGAAGCGCGCGATTCAGAAACTCATCGTCACAGGGGATGGCAAGGCTGACCAGCGCTTGTTGTCGTTGTTACCCGTGCTTTCTGATGAAGATCCGCAAAATGCCGATCTACTCATGCGGTCGTTGGCCAAACCTTATAAAGACTCTGCGCTGGCAAATTACGCGACCGCGGTGATGGCGTTGCAAGCAGGGGATTCCAAGTACGCGCAGAAGAAAGCGGCACGCGCGATCGAGCTGGATCCAGACTGGCTCAAGCCCAAGCTGGTGTTCGGGCGAGCCCTCATGATCGACGGCCAGCTCGAAGAGGCGATCGACTACACCGCACGGATCATCGGTGATGCTGCGGATCCAGATCCTGATGCGCGCATGGAACTGGCGCTGATGTATATGGCGGCTCGGCGAGAAGATGACGCATTGAGCCAGGTCAATCAGATTTTGCTCGAACAATCGGGGCGAACAGATGCACTGCGCCTGATGGCCATCATTAATTTCAGACAAAACAACTTCGATGCTGCCTGGGCCGATTTTGAAGACTTGTTGGCCAGCGGCGACTACACCATGGACGCTTTGTACTACCTCGCAAGGATTGCTGATTTTCGAGGCCAGCATGAGCGCGCCATACGACTGTATTCGCAAGTACGCACCGGCCAGTACGCAATAACGGCGCAGCGGCGAGCGGGCGCACTGATGGCGATTCGACTCGAAGAGCCCGACGAGGCTTTGCGTCAACTGGAGTTGTTCGCTGAGCGAAATCCAGAATACGCCGTGGATATGGTGCTTGCGAAAGCGCAGTTATTGGCGGCACTTGGGCAGTACGACGAGGCGCTCGAGTACTACGACAAAGCCCAGGAATTTCGGCCAGAAGATGAGGGTACGGCGCTGGGCAGGGCCGAGCTGTTATTGCGCATGGATAGACTCGAGGAGTCGATTGACGCTTACCGAGGTGCGGTGAGTCGCTGGCCGGACAGCTCGCAATCGTTAAATGCGTTGGGTTATACGTTGGCGGATCGAACCGATAGACTTCGCGAAGCCGAGAAACTGATTCGTAAGGCGCTGCGCTACGATCCCGATAGCCCGGCTATTATCGACAGTCTGGGGTGGGTACTTTACAAGCGTGGTCATAACGAAGAGGCGCTGGAGCAATTGCAGATCGCCTATAATCGTTTTCCAGATCATGAAGTTGCCGCACACGTCGTCGATGTGCTGGTAGCGCTGGAACGCGATGATGATGCGCTTGCATTACTTGCTGAGGCCGAAGCCCGCAATCCCGACAGCGAGCTGCTCCGAGATGTGCGCGAACGTCGATTTCCTGAAGCCGATTAAGCCTGCCAAGCGCCTCGTACTCCTTTGCACAGCGCTGCTATTGTCAGCGTGTGCATCGCAGCAGACCGTTCAGCTGCCGGAAATCGAGAGTTGGGATTCGCGCACCGAGTTGCTATCCGAGCTACGCAACTGGGAGTTTTCCGGGCGAATCGCCGTCAATGCCGGAGACAAGGGCTTCAACGGCAAGCTTCGCTGGACGCAGCAAGACACATCCTTTAGCGCAACGGTGAGTGGGCCGCTCGGCATTGGTACCGTGCGTATCGAAAGTGATGGCGAATCGGTCGTGCATACGGATAAGGACGGCGTGCGTACCAAGCTCGAGCACGCGGAGACGGACCTCTTTAACCGTTACGGATGGACAATCCCTGTCTCCAGCCTGGGCTACTGGGTCCTCGGCATTCCGGACCCGACATTGCCCGCAAAGACCAAGCTCAATTCGGACGATCAGCTCGCGGAACTTGAGCAGGGTGACTGGACCGTGACTATATCCCGCTACAAGGTCGGTGGTGGTCAACCCATGCCGCAGTCGCTATCGGCGCAGCATTCGACAACGCGGGTACGTATAGTGATCGACAAATGGGTGTTTTTTGACTAAATTGCGCCGCACGTGCAGCTAATTGGGGCGTAGCCAAGTGGTAAGGCATCGGGTTTTGATCCCGTGATTCGCAGGTTCGAATCCTGCCGCCCCAGCCACTAAGCCTAAGGGGGATTCGTGGATCCGGCAACGATGGCGGTTTTTTCGGGAAACGCGCACCCGAAACTCGCTCAGGATATAGCGCGCTACCTTCACGTACCGCTCGCGCGCGCCCAGGTTGGGCGTTTCAGCGACGGTGAAATCAACGTCGAGATTCTTGAAAATATTCGCGGCCGCGAGACCTTTATCATTCAGCCGACTTGTCCGCCCACGTCGGAGAACCTCATGGAATTGCTCATTATGGTTGACGCGGCCCACCGCGCATCGGCGGCGAGAATCACGGCCGTCATTCCATATTTCGGCTTCGCGCGCCAGGATCGTCGGCCACGGTCAGCGCGTGTTCCCATCACCGCGAAACTTGTCGCCAAGATGATCAGCGTGTCCGGCGTCGATCGCGTGTTGACCGTCGATCTGCATGCCGACCAGATTCAGGGTTTCTTCGACGTTGCCGTCGATAACGTCTACGCGTCGCCGATACTGCTCGGCGATGTTTGGAAGCACAAATATGAAGACATGGTCGTGGTCTCGCCTGATGTTGGTGGTGTTGTTCGTGCCCGCGCCCTGGCAAAACGGCTCGACGACGCAGATCTGGTCATCATCGATAAACGTCGCGATCGTGCGAACCAGTCTCAGGTCATGAACATCATCGGTGAGGTCGACGGCAAGAACTGCATCATGATGGATGACATGGTCGATACAGCCGGCACACTGTGTCATGCGGCTGCTGCGCTCAAAGGCCAGGGCGCCGCATCGGTGCATGCCTATATCACTCACCCGGTTCTTTCGGGCCCGGCCGTCTCGCGTATCTCCGACTCGCAGCTGGATCAGGTTGTCGTCACCGATACAATTCCTCTGAACGAGGAGGCGCAGGCCTGCGAGAAGATCCGGCAGCTTTCGACGGCAGAATTACTGGGCGAGACGATGCGGCGCATCGCCGATGATGAGTCGGTCAGCTCGCTATACGTCGATTGATCGATTCCTGTGGGAGGCCGCCATGCGGGCGACATCATTGCTCGGGCCCGCGACCGGCATATTTCTCGCCGGAATGGCTCGCTTTGCTGCGCTTTATTTCCGGCGAGTAACATCCCGTCCACGGGCCCAAGCCGGTAACAATCGCGGGCATGGCCCCCTCCCACAAAATACGGTAAGATGCGCGGCCTTGCTCGGAACGGTCGCAGTTCCGGGTAAGTTACAGTTCGTAGAAATATGAATAAAATCAATCAGATATTGGAGTTCAGTCATGGCTGAAAAATTCGATCTGGTTGCAGACTACCGGGAAGACCAGGGAAAAGGTGCGAGCCGCCGCCTGCGTCGTGAAGGACGGGTACCTGCAATCATCTATGGCGCCGGCCGTCCGCCGCGCTCACTAAGTTTTGACCACAACAAGGTCTTGAGGCAGCTCGAGAACGAATCGTTCTATTCAAGTGTCCTGAATATCAAGGTCGGCGAAAAAAGCCAGGCTGCGATCGTCAAGGACATACAGCGCCATCCGGCAAGACCAATCATCATGCACATCGACCTGCAGCGTATTGTTGAGGACGAAGTGATCCGCATGAACGTTCCAATCCACTTCATCGGTGGCGAAGATGCTGTCGGCGTCAAAGACGGCGGCGGGTCCGTTTCTCATCTACGAACGGATGTCGAAGTTGTGTGTTTGCCGAAAGATCTTCCCGAGTTCTTCGAGATCGACATATCCAGACTTGAGCTCGATGCGATGTTGCACCTCTCGGATCTGACAGTGCCTGAGGGTGTTGAGATTCCCGAATTGACCCTGGGTCCGGATCACGACCACCCGATCGTCTCGATTCACATCATCAAGGTGGCGGTAATCGAGGAGGAGGTCGAGGAAGTCGAAGGCGAAGAAGGCGAGGCGGTCGAGGGCGAGGAAGGCGAAGCTGCTGCAGACGGCGAAGAGTCCACCGATTCCGGCGACGAAAAACCGGCCGACGAATCGTAGGAGGGCCTTCTCCCCAAGCCGCTTCGACGGTTTAAGAGGCCAACGCCATGAAGCACTTGAGTATTATCGCGGGCCTCGGAAACCCCGGGGACAAGCATGAAAGGACCCTGCATAACGCAGGCTTCTGGTACGTCGACGCGCTTGCAAATAAGTTCGCGGCCAAATTTCGCTATGAAAAGAAATTCGACGCGGATTGTTGCCGTATCAATATTGGCGATGAAGAGATCTGGCTTGTCAAACCGCAACGCTATATGAATCTAAGCGGCGGTCCGATCCGCGCAGTTATGGACTACTACCGACTGAAACCGGCGCAGCTGCTCGTTGCCCATGACGAGATCGATCTGCCACCGGGCACTGTGCGGCTCAAACAAGGCGGTGGGCACGGTGGCCACAACGGTATACGCGATGTCATTCAGCACTGCGGCGCGGATTTCATGCGATTACGCCTGGGTGTCGGACATCCCGGCGAAAAAAGCATGGTCACTGCTTATGTACTCAAACGAGGTTCCGGCGAGGTCGAAGCGGCAATCGAGAGAAACCTCGACGACGCGATTGCCGTGATGCCCGCGCTCATCGATGACGGACTCAACGCCGCGATGAAAATGTTACATACAAAGGAAGACTAGGTGGCGATCAAATGTGGCATCGTCGGCCTGCCCAATGTTGGCAAGTCGACTCTGTTTAATGCCCTGACAGCGGCTGAAATCCCGGCCGAAAATTACCCGTTCTGCACTATTGAGCCGAACGTCGGAGTGGTGCCTGTGCCGGATCCGCGGCTCGGTATTATTGCGGCTATTGTTGCTCCACTGAAGATCATTGCGACGACGATGGAGTTTGTCGATATTGCCGGGCTCGTGGCCGGTGCATCCAAGGGCGAGGGCCTGGGGAATCAATTCCTGGCGACTATTCGCGAAACGCACGCGATCGTGCACGTTGTCCGTTGCTTTGAAGACGACGACGTGGCGCACGTGTCGGGTGCAATCAACCCGGTCGACGACATCGAAATTATCAACACGGAACTCGCGCTCGCGGACCTGGAGGCTGTTGAAAAACAACTCTACAAAGCTGAGAAAAATGCGAAAACTGCACAAAAAGAGGCGTTGACCATTCGTGACACGTTGAAGAAGATCAAGGCACCGCTCGACGAAGGATTGCCAGTGCGTTCGATCGAGTTCGATGAAAACGAGCGGAAGATCCTGCACGAGTTACACCTGATTACGGCGAAGCCCGTCATGTACATCGCAAACGTCGCCGAGGATGGATTTAAAGACAATCCCCACCTCGAGGCGGTACGCAATTACGCGGCCGAAGACGGAGCCGAGATCGTGGCAATCTGTGCAGCGATCGAGGCCGAAATTGCAGTTCTGGACGATGCTGACAAAACCGAATTTCTGGCCGATCTCGGATTCGACGAGCCCGGACTAAACCGTGTCATTCGTGGCGGATACTCCTTACTTGGATTGCAAACGTATTTCACGGCCGGCGAAAAAGAAGTTCGCGCCTGGACGACAAAAATTGGTGCGACCGCGCCCGAGGCCGCCGGTGAAATTCATACTGATTTTCAGAAGGGCTTTATTCGTGCTGAAGTCATCGGCTACGACGACTACGTTGTTGGTAATGGTGAGCAGGGCGCAAAAGAGGCGGGCCGCCTGCGCCTCGAGGGCAAGGAATACATCGTTGAGGAAGGCGATGTCATGCACTTCCGCTTCAATGTGTAATTAGTGCCAGGCCTGTTGGCTGGATTCCACCTTGTAAAGAATGTAGTCGCGTAATTGCCTGGCCGTCGCATGGTCGATGTACGGCACGCGAACGCTTCCTGAGGCCATGTGCAGTCGCAGGCTGGCAAGACCCTTGCGCCGTTGATAACGCGACTGCGAAATCGTGATGCGCTGGACTTTGCGGAACAGCAATCCAACCGTTCGATAACCGAAAAGTCCCGAGCGTCGAACAATTTCATGGTCGTCATGCAGGTAGCCGGCTCGCTTCCAATTTCGCCACGAAACGAGGCTCACAATCGGAAGCCAGATAAATACAATCAAACTGCTGATGCCCACTTCTGTCCAGAGCGCGGCCGCAAGAATACTTGCAGGGACCAGGCCGAGGAACAAGATTCGCGCACGCATGTAATACGGCGATATAGGTGTGAACAGATCGCTTCTCGGATCCTGCGTTAATGTGCCGCCTTCAGGAGTGAGAAACTTTGCGCGCAAACGATCGGCCTGTATTGCTGTAACGACAGGAATCTCAAACATCTTCTGGGCGCGACGCCTGCCACTACTAATGGCTTGCCGCGCCGTCATTTTGTAACGGCGAAGTCCGCTTTGCAGAACGCCTTGTTGCAAGCGCAGTGTCTGAATTTTTTCCAGATCCATCGAATGTTCGTGGCGCGTTAACAAGCCGCCGTGTGACCGCAATGTGCGCCCATCCAGCAACAGTTCGAAATTGTGATAACGGAGGAGTGCGATAGCGATGGAGACGATGGCCAGTATCAGAATGATGGCAACAATTGTGCCCACCAGGATCATCGCGCCGGTACCGATGCCAATTTGAAACGCCTCAAAGGCCGCTGTCTCAAGTTGGCCTTCGACGTACCGTTCAATTTTGTCGCCCATTTGTTCGAGCAGCGGGCCGACGAAAGCAAAAACGATCAGGACGCGCCGGTCGGCCAGACCGATGCGTACCATGTCGCGCCAGTCGAGTTTCAAAAGGACGTCTGTTGGAGCTGCAACAACCGTATCGTCTGTTGCTTGCTTGTCCTTCTTGTTTCCGATGCGCTCACGCAGCGCGTTCGCGAATTCTCGGGTGACGGCTGGAAGGTTCCCTTCGTTCGCGGCTGAGCCAGCCGTGTCAAAGCTGATCGTCACCAGTCCAAGCACCCGATACACGGGATTTTGCTTGGTATTGACACCCTGGATACGTTCGAACTTGATATCAAGCTGCTTTTTTTTGATGACACCCTGACGTATCAGAATCGAATCTTCGCGAATCTGGTAACGAAAAAATAGGTAGCTCAAAATTGATGCGGTGGAGAGCACGACAACAAAAGCGATGCCGCCGATCGTCAACTTTGTAACGAGATCACCCTGATACGCCACGAGAAACGCGAGCAGTGGCGCTAAAGATTGCCAGGCATTGTTGGTTATTCGACGAAGGATCCGGCCGAAGAAGAACAGGATCGCGAACGGCGAGGTACGATGCCAGTGGCCGATATCAGGCGTGTTCAATACTGGTCCCGGCCTTCTCGAGAGTGAATATGCGCAGTTGTTCCGCCGTATCGCGGCCGAGTCCGTCAATTTTTAGATCGCCGCTGGATCCGCCGGCTGTAAACAGCTGCAGTGTTGCGATATCGAATTTGCGATCGAAGGGTGTACTACTGGTCTCGACGTGCTGAATGCGATTGAAGGGGATCGCTGTTACCGATCGCCAAATCACACCGGACAGAAAAACAATGTCTTTGTCGCGCACAACGTAACCTTTGCGAGGCACCGAGACGCCCGGCCATCCCAACAGAACAGCACCCAAAATGGCCCACGCCGACGCGAACAACAGGATTGGCAATTGAGGAAAATGCAGAATCAGGCTAGCCGCCGTCAACGCGACGGCAATTGCGAATAAGATAATGAGTCGTTGTAGTCGCAATCGGCGCTTGTAGTTCGGGTGTAATGATTGCCAATCGAGATCCTCGGTGCCTGGCAAGGATTCGAGGGCGATTTCCGGGTTCTGAAACATCATTGTTCCCTAACAATGAAAGGGCGCATTATACGGCAGCTAAATGCGCCACGATCGGGCCTTATTATCCCCTTGAGGGGAGAAGGCGCTCCCGCCTCTCTACCTTGACAGTCGGGCAGTGCACCCGGACAATCTTCGCCCCTCGCAGCTGCACGGCTGCCCGAATTTACGGTGATGTAGCTCAGACGGTCAGAGCGGCGGACTCATAACCCGCAGGTCGGTGGTTCAATTCCACCCATCACCACCACATTCAAAAAGCCCCTTCAGGGGCCTTTTTTACCTACACGACGTCGGGCTGGTTTTCGGGTACTGCGTCTGCGAAAGCCGGCAAGCCCGCACAATGTGCACCAATCGCGAGGAGTCGTGGATAGTCGTCCAGCGGTACATTGAAGCGGCGCGCGTTGTAGATCTGCGGTATCAGGCAAGTTTCCGCAAGCGTTACTGACTCACCAAATACAAACGGCCCGTCGGCAGCGTTCGCAACCGCAACAATCTCTGCGGCCCGGAATCCTTCATGGATCCAGTTCGCGTACCAGGCATCGCGTTGTTCGTCGCTTACTCCGAGTTCACTTTTGAGGTAGAGCAATACTCGAAGGTTATTGAGAGGGTGGATGTCGCAACATATAGAGTTGCAGAATGATCGCACGGTGGCGCGCTGCTGGGCAGTTGCCGGCAACAAGGCCACTTCGGGATGTGCTTCCTCGAGATACTCGAAAATCGCCTGGGACTGGCCAACGCCGAATTCGCCATCCTCGAGGAATGGCACCAGCATCTGCGGGTTTCGTTTTCGATAGTCATCTTGCCGGTGCTCGGACTCGCCGGGAACCAGCGACACCGACACAGTCTCGTAGTCGAGTCCCTTGAGGTTTAGCGCGAGTCGCACCCGGTAGGCGGCGGATGAGCGCCAGTAGCTGTAAAGCCGAATCGTCACCCGACTACTCTAACAGTCGTAGGGCGCCACCGTCTGGTCGATTGCGCCAAAAATCGATTGGTCGTCGGCGCTTCGCATTTCGATACGAATACGATCCCCGAATTTCATGAACGACGTACTGGGCAATCCGGATTGAATCGTCTCGATCGTGCGAATCTCAGCGATGCACGAGTAGCCAACGCCGCCATCGCTGATCGGTTTGCCCGGACCGTCATCGAGTTTATTCGATACAGTGCCCGAGCCGATGATCGTGCCGGCGGAGAGCGGCCGCGATTTCGCCGCATGCGCGATCAGCTGACCGAAGTCGAAGGTCATGTCGACGCCCGCTTCCGGTTTGCCGAAGAGTTCGTCATTGAAGGTCGACAACAACGGCAGATCAAGCTTGTTGTCGTGCCATGCGTCGCCGATTTCGTCGGGTGTTACTGCAACCGGCGAAAACGCACTGGACGGTTTCGATTGAAAAAAACCGAAGCCCTTACCGAGCTCCCCGGGAATCAGGCCCCGCAACGAGACGTCGTTGACGAGCATAATCAATTGAATGTAGTTGCCGGCATCGGCGGCGCTCACGCCCATCGGTACGTCGTCCGTTATCACCGCGACTTCGGCTTCGAAGTCGATGCCCCAGGCTTCATCGGCCACTGCGATGTCATCACGTGGCCCAAGAAATGTATCCGAGCCACCTTGATACATGAGTGGATCCGTCCAGAAACTCTCCGGCATCTCAGCGCCGCGCGCTTTACGCACGAGTTCGACGTGATTGACGTACGCCGAGCCATCGGCCCATTGATAGGCCCGCGGTAACGGGGACGCGCACGCAGACTGATCGAATGATTCGCCTTCTGCTTCAACTCGTGCCGCGAGTTCCTCGAGTTGTGGCTTCGTGTTGGGCCAGTCGTCCAGCGCGGACTGCAGCGTCTCGGCAACCGCGGACGCGTCCAGTTGGCGCGACAGGTCACGGGATACGACCACGAGCCGGCCGTTTCGGCCGCCCTTCAGTGTTGCGAGCTTCACTACTCAGTGCCCCGGAATTCGAGTTCGTGCAACCAGGCGGCGTGTTTGGGTGCTTTTTTGGTTTTGCTCCACTCCTCCAGCATAGCCGGAGCGACGCTTTTTAGCTCATCGAGTTGCTCTTGCGTCTGCGTATTGGCAACCAGTTCCAGTCGATGCCCATTCGGGTCGAAGAAGTAGATCGATTGAAAAATGCCATGGTCAACGGGCCCAATCACATCGACACCTTCGCCCTCGATGTGCTGTTTCGCGGCCAATAACGAATCGTAATCGCCGACTTCAAACGCGATGTGTTGCACCCACTTCGGCGTGTTGTGATCACGATCCATGTCGGGTTGTGTCGGCAGCTCGAAGAACGCGAGCACATTGCCCATCCCGGCGTCGAGAAACACGTGCATATAAGGATCGGGTTCCTTCGTTGACGGAACCTGGTCCTCGGCAAACGCGAGCAGGAAATCCATATTGAGCACGCTTTCGTAAAAATCGACGGTTTCTTTCGCGTCTTTACACCGATATGCAACGTGATGAATGCGCTCCAGGTTCATGAGGTCTCCTGTTGGCCCCCGACCACGCCGCGTGCGACCTGATCGCGCTCGATTGACTCAAATAACGCTTTGAAGTTGCCTTCTCCAAAGCCGTCATCCTTCTTGCGCTGGATGAATTCGAAGAATACAGGCCCGATCATATTCTCTGAGAAGATTTGCAGCAAAAGGCGCGGATCGCCATCTTCGGTCGAACCATCGATGAGGATGCCGCGAGGCTGCAATTTATCGATCGGTTCGCCATGGCCCGGGATTCGATCTTCGAGCATCTCGTAGTAGGCGTCAGGGGGTGGTGTCATAAATTTCAGACCGCGATCTTTGAGTCGGTCCCAGCACGCAAGCAGGTCATCGCAATGCAGTGCGATGTGCTGAATGCCTTCACCGTTATATGACATCAGGAATTCCTCAATCTGTCCCGTACCCTGCGATGCTTCCTCGTTCAGCGGAATGCGAATGCGACCGTCGGGAGCCGTCAATGCTTTGGAGAACAGGCCCGTGTACTCGCCCTTGATGTAGAAGAAACGAATCTCGCGAAAGTCGAACAGTTTTTCGTAGTAGTCCGCCCAGAATTGCATGCGGCCACGGTAGACATTGTGCGTCAGGTGGTCGATTTCCGTGAAGCCGCAGCCCTCTGGGTTGCGATCAACGCCGTCGAACCACTCGAAGTCAACGTCGTAGATCGTGTTTCCAGGCTTGTAGCGGTCAATCAGGTACAGCGGCGCCCCCCCAATTCCCTTGATGGCCGGTAGCCGTAATTCCATCGGACCCGTCGGGATGTCCATAGGCTGCGCGCCGAGCTCGAGCGCCCTTGAATAGGCGAGAGGCGCATCTTTAACACGAAAAGCCATGCCGCAAGCGCTAGGTCCGTGCTCCTGTGCGAAGTAGCCGGCAAGGCTGCCCGGTTCCTCGTTGAGAATGAAATTGATACCGCCTTGTCGATACAGGGTGACGTTTTTCGAGCGGTGCTT
>PVMS01014132.1_pt1 | contig 18344 bp, 20 predicted proteins | sample 1853461 | NCBI WGS metagenome assembly PVMS01 (sample SAMN08582032, study PRJNA380276) | Marine sediment metagenome, whole genome shotgun sequencing project. | isolation source: ocean sediment barecode stripped | collected 2017 | reverse complement strand
CGGACAAAGCGGTTGTTACGCTGTCCCTGAAGATGGCATGCCGAACGCAGCGAACGACGGTTGAACAGAATTTGAAATGAGTAAACTCGGAATAGTGAATGAATAGCAAACAACTCAGCGACCTTGTCGTAGATGCGTTAGGCATGCCATCTTCAGGGACAGCGTAACAACCGCTTTGTTCGATTAAATCACGAACGCCGTCGGGCATCAGGAAGCGCGGGTTCCGGCCGAGACCGACCAGGTCGCGTATTTCACTCGAGGAGATCTCGAGCTGTGTGACGTCGTGAATATAAATATGTCCGGATATCGTCTGATGCAGGTCATCTATCCGGTGCGTGCCCCTGTCGGCCAGCAATTCACCAAGCGGCCCGATATCGGGCGCTCGCCAACCGGGGCGATGCGCTACGACGATATGACTGAGCTGCAGGATTTTGCGCCAGTGGTGCCACTTGGGCAAGCCAAGAAATGCATCCATGCCGACAATCAGGCTCATAGACTGTTTCGGAAACTCTTGGCGTAATGCCAACAGCGTGTCCACCGAATACGATGGGCCGTCTCGCCGAAGTTCGCGGTCATCGACCACGAAACCGGCCTGAGAGTCAGTCGCCACTTTGACCATTTCGACGCGCAACTCGGCGCTCGCGACTGGATCATCCCGGTGCGGCGGATTGCCGCAGGGCATGAACCTGACCTCTGCGAATCGCAGCGCCTGCAGCATTTCGAATGCCGTGCGCAGGTGCCCGTAGTGAATGGGGTCGAAAGTGCCACCAAAGATGCCGATAGGTTTCATGCGGCTTTAGCACCCCCCATCGCCAGACCGAGAATAATATTGGTTGCCAGTTGCCAGGCATCCTCGCCCGACTGTCCCTTTGCGGCAGCATCAGCACGTCTTGCCAGCTTCACCAATTTGTAAAAATCCGAGGTCCGGTGCCGGGCAACGCAGGACCTGACAATGCCCTGACGATTGCGCCATACGCCGGACTTCTGCAACGCGGCACCGAGCTCGGTACCCGATTGCACCTTGTCTGCCAGTTTGCCAAGCACCCTCAACTCCCGCGTCAGCGCCCAGACCACGACAACCGCATCGACGCCTTCTGCGCGAACGCCGTCGAGTATGCGAAGCGCTCTTGACGCATCGCCTCCGACAGCGGCATCCGCCAGCTTGTAGACGTCGTAGCGGCTGCTATTCGCGACAGCATTGTTCACGTCTTCGCCGGTGACTTCGCCCTCGCCCAGCAGCAATCGAAGTTTCTCGATCTCCTGGTCTGCCGCGAGCAGATTTCCCTCGACACGATCCGAGATCAATCTGATTGCATTGCGATCGGGCTTGAGACCGGCTTTTCGCATGCGCCTGCCAAGCCAAGACGGTAACTCCCGCAGATCGATCGGCCAGACTTGAACGAGGGCGCCGTGAGATTGCACGGCCTTCGCCCATTTCGACGCCGCCGCGCTGCGATCCAGCTTCGGTGCGCTAATCAGGATCAACAGGTCATCACCGGCGTTGCCCAACAGTTCGATGATCCCGGCGCCGCCTTGCCGGCCTGGTTTGCCAGTCGGCAGGCGCAGTTCGACAATGCGTTTTTCTGCAAACAAGGACAGGTTTGCACTTGCGCCGGTCAGTTCGGCCCAGTCGAATCCAGTCGTCGCGATGTGTAGTTCGCGTGCGTCGAAACCCTGCTCCCTGGCAGCAGCGCGAATGGTATCGAGTGCCTCCTGCACGAGCAGGGGCTCGTCGCCGCTAACCAGATAACAGGGCAACAGGGAGTTTTGCACGCTTGCTGAAAGCTGATTGGCAGGGATTTTCACATTAATCGAGCTGGCTCAGACCGACGGACTCGCTCTCCAACAGCACGGGAATACCATCGTTGACCGGATACATGATCTTGCCGTCGTCGGTTACCAGCGCCTCGGCCAGCGACGAGGACAATTCGGTACCGTCATGGTTGACAAGCCGGCCATCGCTGATCGCCGTATTGATTTTCTTCAGGAGTTCGGGCCGGGCGAGGCTCAGGCCCTTGTGCGTCACGGGGCAGCAGAGAATTGAAAGCAGACGTTTATCCATCGTTCAAAGAAATAAAAAACCTTTAATATACAATGTCTTGCATTTTATATTGTTATGATATATCATTTTATTTTAACGATACCCGTAGACGCAGCATAGCGGCAACCGGCAATGGATGACAATTCTACAAATTCCCTGAGTTTTCTGGACAACATGGCGGTCGCGTTGTCGGGTATTTGCCTCGTGCATTGCCTCACCCTGCCGGTACTGATCGCGCTGCTTCCTTTCATGAGTCAATTCGCCGAGGGGCATCTTCACGTGCAGATGCTGCTCGTCGTACTGCCGGTCAGCATCGTGGCTTTTTCGCTGGGCTTTCGCCGGCATCGCATTAAAAGCGTGATTATCTGGGGCGGTATCGGCTTGTTGCTACTCGTGCTCGGCGCGACAGTGGTTCACGATTCCTTCGGGCTGGTCGCAGATCGCACTGTGACGATTTGTGCTGCACTGATCCTCGCTTTCGCGCATTTCTTCAACAACAGATTCTCGCGACACAGCATCGTTAACGGCTGAGAAATTCGTAAAGTTCGTCGTTACCCTGTCGTTCCGCTGCCGCCCTGGCCGCACCTCTGTCCTCCTCCAACGGCTTGAAGCGCTCATCATCGAGACGACAACGAGTGATCAGTTTCAGAACCTGCACATCGCGACGATGTTCCAGCAGCCAGGATAAATATCGCTGTGCAAAAAAGAGCGCAGCTTCGTTCGATTCCCACTTCAACATCTGCTCGAAGAACCATTGATACGCCTCCCCGGCATCAACTTCCTTTTCAATCCATTTGGCCAGATGTTGCAGTCCACCCTGGCGGTTGCCGCGGCTGATAAAACCGTACGCATGGTTGAGCACTTGTGTTCGCTCATGCGTCAGGTCGGCATCGAGTTTCTCGGCTTCCGGTTCGCGTGCTGGCGGCATGTCCACGCTTATTGAGGCGCCCTTTTCGCGAAGCACGCTGCCGGTCAACGTGAACATGAGAAACAAGGTGTACATTTCGGCCGCGTTTGTGACGATCCGTGGAGCACCCACGTCGACGAGATACCAGACAAGCAAGGACATCAAGACGACAACAGCGGGAACGAGCAGATACACGAGGCCGCAAGATCTAAGCAGTACAAAGAGCGCCGCCGGATTGAGGCTCTCGAGTGGCGAGCGCGTCATGGAGAGAACCGCCATCGATGCCGGAAAAATAAATAATATGAGAAGGCCGAGCAACAGGGCCGCGGTGATCGAAAAGTTGCTCGCCAGAAAATAGCTTCCCCATATCAGGATACAAATCAGCACCAACGGGAAAAGGCTCCAGAAATTCTGCAGCCAGTTGAATAGCTCGATGCCGGGAGGCGGCGGATTGCGCCCGTTCGCTCGCGCTTCGAGTAAATGCAAGAGGTATCTGAAAAAGGCCGGCACGATGACGATGGCCAACCACACGCCGAGGAGACCGGCCGCCTGAACCAGTGAAGACAGGAGCACAAAACCGATCAGCGCCAGCAGCACTGTCGTTTCCGTCAGCGGATAGAAAATCTCCCTGATAATTGTCGGCGCTTTCAGTTTTCGGCTTTCCTGTCCGGCAGCGGATCGTATCCGGAGCCGCCCCATGGGTGACACCGCGAAATTCGTCTCAGCGCAAGCCAGCCGCCCTTGAATCCGCCGTATTCACGTAACGCCTGCTCCGCGTAAGCCGAGCAACTGGGCTCGAAGCGGCAATTTGCACCCAGCAAGGGAGAAATTCCCTTGCGATACAGCCATACGAGCCCCAACAGGGGCTTCGCCACGAGCTGGCCGACGCCCGACATCAGCTTCGTCGCCACCTCGTACCGTCCGCTCCGTCTTCGATGCTCACGCCCTTGGCTGCCAACTCGTCCCGAATCGCATCTCCCCGGGCAAAATCCTTGTCGGCGCGCGCCTTGTTTCGATCGGCGATCAGCGATTCGATTTCGTCGTCCGACATTTCGCTGTCAGTCGAACTCGTAAACCAGTCCTCAGCATCGTTTTGCAAAACGCCAATGAGGTCGCCCGCCGCAAGAATGTTGGTCGCAAGTTGTAATCGCTCCGTCTCGCCCTCGGCCTTGTTCAGAGACCGTGCCAGGTTAAACATCTCGGCTAGCGCCTTCGGCGTGTTGAGATCATCCTTGAGTGCTGCGATCACAGCCGCCGGCGGCTCGGCCGCAGCGCGTTCGTCCGCCGAAACGTCAATTCCGCGAATCGCCCCATAGAGCCGATCCAGCATGCGCTTGGCAGACTCGATCGTCTCGCCGGACCAGTCGAGCGGCTGACGATAATGCGCGCTCAACAATGCCAGACGAATAACCTCACCCGGAATGGTCTTGATCAGGTCATGTACCAGCAAGACGTTGCCGATCGACTTCGACATCTTCTCTTGATCGATACTGAGAAAACCGTTGTGCAGCCAATAGCGGGCGAACGGGTCGCCATTATGCACACAGCTGCTTTGCGCGAGCTCGTTCTCGTGATGTGGAAATATTAGGTCCTGACCACCGGCGTGAATGTCGATCGTGCGCCCGAGATGCTTTCCCGCCATAGCCGAGCACTCGATGTGCCAGCCCGGTCTGCCGCGGCCCCACGGCGAGTCCCAGCCCGGCAATTCAGGCGTGGAGGGCTTCCACAGTACGAAGTCGTGCGCCGCTTTCTTGTACGGTGCGACTTCGACCCGCGCTCCCGCAATCATTTCGCGAAGATTGCGTTTTGATAGCTGACCGTAAGTCTCGTTTGCGTCCACATCGAAAACCACATGACCTTCCGCCTCGTAAGCGAAGCCCTTTTCGATGAGTTCGGCGATCATCTCAATCATTTCATCGATATGGCGCGTCGCCCTGGGTTCGATATCCGGCGGCAATACCCCGAGCACAGCCATGTCGTCATTATACGCTTTGATAAATCGCTCGGTAATCTCGTCGATCGGCTTGCCGGTTTCCAGCGCCGCCGCATTGATCTTGTCGTCGACGTCTGTGATGTTTCGAGCGAACGTCAGCTTGTACTTTCGCCGCAACAGCCGCGTCAGCAGGTCGAAGACGACTGCCGGCCGTGCATTTCCGATATGCGCGTAGTTGTAAACCGTCGGCCCACACAGGTACATCGTCACCTGACCCGGCTCGAGCGGTTCGAACGCAACTTTCTTTGCTCTGAGTGTGTCGTGCAGAAAAATCGTCATACAGGTTTTAAAATCTGCCTTCGGGTTTTGGTTGTCTGCCCTTGCGCCGTTTGACGACCACGGGCTGCGGCTCCCGCATCGCGATGACGCGCGCCTGATAGGTATATTCAATCGTGCCGATCAACCACAGATAGTACGCAGCGAGTTCCATGAATTCTTCGACGGCTAGTTTGACGACGCGTCGATAGTGATCACCGAGTATCGCCATCCACAGATTCTCGTTGGACACGATCTGCACGAACGCGAACATGACGATGGCGCCGGAAAAAAGAATTGCCAATCCAGGAGATGGCCAGACTCTGCCCCAGGCGATTCTGAAACGCCGCCGATGGCGATAGGTGTAGGTAATGACCAGCGCCACAGGCACCGCCACCAGCACCTGCCAGAGATTGTCGGCAATTCGGTCCAGAAAGAAATGCAGCTCGCGAATAAAAAAAGCGATTGCCATGCCACCGAACAGAAACGCGACCGGCCTTTGTGACGGGCAGTTCAATGCGACCCATGCGAGCAACAGCCCACAGATCGCCAGCATGCCTGGCTGAATGATTTCGACCGGTGAGTATTCGCTCGTGCCGAGTGTGTCCGCCGGATTCGGGTAGATGTGTAGTTTCAGGCTGCCGGGCGAAGATATTTCAAGCTGTGTCAGCAGCCAGGTGATGATGGCGACGCCGAAGAAATACAGGATGTACCGCAGTATTGCCATCGAATTAGTGTAGTTCAGGACTGGCGCAGTTGGTAGGTCGGGCACCCGCGCGCCTCAATCAGCCTCTGGGCTCTCAACCAGGCCTCCGCATCTTCGGCATCTTCCTCGAACCAGCGCCTCGTGCTGCCGAGACGAAAACTGTAGCCCCAGTCATCCATGTCGCGCATGAGCCGATCCCTGCCGGCTCCCGCGAGCTCGTCCGCCAGCGCGATTTGCAGGAAACAGACAGCACATTCCTCGATATCGTCGCTGCCGGCATCGCCTTTGAGTTCCTGTCTTCTATCCGGCGTCATGCAAACAACGTGGCAGGTCTCGTGCAGCAGGGAATGAAGCGGCGTATCACTTCTGCCATAGACCCGATCGCCCAAAACACCCGCTTCGGGCTCGCCCCAATAGCTGCCGCTGATGGTTTTCTCGTCAGGTACCAGTTCGAGGACGAGCTCGAACTTTCCCAGCAGCTCGGCGATGGGATCGAAGTTCAGATCCAAGATCAGCAACATCCTATAGCGCGGCAAGCTGCTTCAGGATGATACGTACCAGATCATCGACGATAGCATCGCGAAGCAGCTCTGCTTCCCTGGCTTTGCCGAGTACCAGTGTCTCGTTATAAGTGTAGTCTCGGGTGAGCGTCAGCGACTGCGGATCCATGATCGACTGACTGCCATTCTCCACGGAATAGTTGATCGTGTAATAGACCTCATATTCGCGCGGCACATTACGCGCTGACACCGACAACACTCGTTGATCCGTAACATCGGACAGAATCGAAAACACGGCCGTCGCATCGGCGGGCGAACTGACGACTTCCACGCCTGCATTCTCGAGCTCATCCCGAAACGTTCGGTAGAACGGACTGTAGCGATCACTCGCCGCAATGTAGGTGCGCGACATTTCGGCGGGAATATTCGGTTGCGTGCGAAGTTGAAAACCGCATGCGGCCAGCAGCAGACAGATCGCAGCGAGCCCGCTGTTCCTAGACGACAACATTGACCAGGCGTCCGGGTACGACAATCGTCTTGCGAATCGTCTTGTCCGCGACGAAGCGCTTGACGTTTTCGTCGGCCAGTGCGGTCTCGGATATAGAGTCAGAATCTGCGTCTGCAGCGACCGAGATTCTGCCTCGCAACTTGCCGTTGACCTGCACGACGATTTCGACCATTTCCTGTTCGAGAGCGGAGGCGTCGAATGCCGGCCAGGCCTCATTCACGGGTGCAGATTCGTGACCAAGCGCGTGCCAGAGTTCGTGGCAGACATGCGGCACGGTCGGTGATAGCACCAGCACGATCGCATCAAGCGCCTCCTGCACGACGGCCCGGCCTGCTGCGGACGAGTCATCGAAGCGCTTAATCGCGTTCAGCAATTCCATCGCCGCCGCCACTGCCGTGTTGAATTTGTATCGGCGGCCGATATCGTCATTCACTTTCTGAATGGTCTGGTGTGTCTTTCGCCGCAGCACGCCCTGCTGGTCATTCAGTGATGCCGGATCAACCGGCTCGCTGGCGCCCGCGGACACGTGTTGATGGACGGCTTTCCAGAGTCGCTTGAGGAAACGATATGCACCCTGCACACCGTCGTCGGACCACTCCAGCGCCATCTCGGGCGGCGCCGTGGACATCATGAACAGTCTCACGGTGTCGGCGCCGTATTTCTCGATGAGTTCCTGCGGGTCGACGGTATTGCCCTTGGCCTTGGACATCTTCGCGCCATCTTTCAGCACCATGCCCTGCGTGAGGAGATTCGTGAACGGCTCGTCGGCTGCCGACAAACCGAAATCACGCATCACTTTCTGGAAAAAACGAGCATACAAAAGATGCAATATCGCGTGCTCGATGCCGCCCGTGTACTGGTTAACCGGCATCCAGTAGGCCTCCCGCTCATCGAACATCGCTTTGTCACTATCCGGGCTGGCATATCGACTGAAGTACCAGGACGATTCGACGAAAGTATCGAACGTATCTGTCTCACGATGCGCAGAATTTCCACACCTGGGACAGTCGGCTTCGTAAAACTCGGGAATGTCCTTCAACGGCGATCCGGTACCCGTAAACTCAACGTCCTCCGGAAGAACAACAGGCAATTGGTTTTCAGGCACTGGTACGGCACCACAATCGTCGCAGTAAATAATCGGTATCGGCGCGCCCCAGTAACGTTGCCGTGACACACCCCAGTCGTGCAACCGATAGTTGACGCAGCGTTTGCCGCGACCATCTTTCTCAAATTGATTCGCAACGAAGTCGAACGCCTGTTCGTAGTCAAGGCCATCAATTTCACCCGAATTGACGACGATTCCGTAATCTACGTAAGGCCCTTTCGTTATGTCGATCTTGGATCCGTCCGCCGGCGTAATCACCTGTGTGATCGGCAGGCCGTGCTTGTTGGCGAATTCCCAGTCTCGTTCGTCGTGTCCGGGCACGGCCATGACTGCGCCAGTGCCGTAACTCATTAACACGAAGTTGGCGACCCACAGTGGTACCTGTTCGCCGCTGATCGGGTGAACGGCGTTGATGCCAAGCGGCATGCCCTTCTTTTCCATGGTTTCGAGCGCCGCCTCGGCTGCCTGCGATTTCGCGCACTCCGCGATAAACGCAGCGATATCGGCATTGTCTGCCGCCGCTTTTTGCGCCAGCGGATGTTCCGCGGCAACAGCCATATAGGTAACGCCGAGCAGGGTATCCGGTCTGGTCGTGAAAACCGTAAGCGGTTCGTCTTCGTCTTCTACCTCGAACGAGAGCTCGATTCCCTCGGAGCGGCCGATCCAGTTGCGTTGCATCGTCTTGACCGAGTCCGGCCAGCCAGGGAGCTTGTCCAGGAATTCCAGCAATTCGTCTGCATAAGCCGTGATCTTCATGAACCATTGCGGTATTTCACGACGCTCAACGAGCGCATCCGAACGCCAGCCGCGGCCGTCGATTACCTGTTCGTTCGCAAGCACGGTTTGATCCACCGGATCCCAGTTCACGACCGAGTTCTTGCGATACACCAGGCCCTTGTCGAACATCTTCGTGAACAGCCATTGCTCCCAGCGATAGTATTCCGGGCGACAGGTGGTCACTTCCCGCGTCCAGTCGTATCCGTAGCCGAGGCGCTTGAGCTGCTTGCGCATGTCGTCGATGTTGTCGTAGGTCCACTTCGCCGGCGGTATGCCGCGCTGGATCGCTGCGTTTTCGGCGGGCATGCCGAACGCATCCCAGCCCATCGGTTGCATGACATGTTTTCCCTGCATGCGCTGATATCGTGAAATGACATCGTTGATGGTCAATACACGGACATGCCCCATGTGCAGCTTGCCGCTAGGGTAGGGAAACATCGTCAGACAGTAGAACTTGTCCTTGCCTTTCTCTTCGACAACTTCGAACACGCGTTCTTCTTCCCAAAACGTGCGGGCATTCTGTTCAATCTGCTCAGGTTTATAACTGGGGTCCATAAGGGGCCGAAGGATAACCCATGGCGGATCGTCAGTCTTGCTGGCGGGAACTCCAGGAAAACCAGGCGAGGATGCCGAGAAGCAGTGTGATGACCGGCCAGTTGCCGCCTCGAACAAAGGGCGTCGCACCGGTGTGCGGGATGATGTCCATCGTCATTGCCGCGTACTCGAACTGCGGCGCCGTATCCAGCAACTCGCCTTTCGGTCCGATGAATGCACTGATACCGTTGTTGGTCGCCCGGACCACGTAGCGCCCCGCTTCAAGGGCGCGCATGCGGGCAATCTCGAGATGCTGGTGTGGCGCAATGGAATCGCCGAACCATGCATCGTTGCTAACGTTGATCAACACGCTTGCCTCCGGCAATGCATAGAGCTGTTCGGCGCCGTAAGCGTCTTCGTAACAGATCGCGACGGCCATTTTGTCGCCACTCAGTCCCTCGAGTAAGGGCTGATCCTCGTCACCCGCGCTCATGTCGCTGGTCGGAAGGCTCATCAGCCGCATCCATTTCCTGACGAAGTCCGGTACGGGGAAATACTCTCCAAAAGGTACGAGGTGTCGTTTTCGATATATCTGTCGATCGTGACCATTCAGCATGACGACGCTGTTGAATACTTTCCCCGTTTCGAGGTCTCGCTCGAGGATTCCGAATAGCAGCGTCCTGGGTTGTGACTGAATATCGGACTGCCATTCGCTGATGTAACGCTCGACCTGATCGATTGTCGATGGAATCGCGACTTCCGGCCAGATGACAAGGACGCTGTCGTGATACTCGAGCAAGGCATTTCGGTACAACTCCAGCGTTGGCTTAAATTGATCGGCCAACCACTTTTGATCCTGTGAAACCCCGCCCTGCACAATCGTGGTTCGAAGCGAACCGTCCGTTGCCTCCGTCCACTGTATCGGCTGCAACGCCGCTCCGACGAGCCACGGCAATATGACGGCGCCGGCGTAAAGCCAACGCGCCCGTCCTTTTTCGATCACTGCGCCGAGCAATGCGGCCGAACTCAGGACGGTAACAACAGATGTACCGTAAACACCGACCAGCGGCACCCAGCCAGCAAGCGTTGAGTCGATCTGGCTGTAACCTGCTGCCAGCCATGGGAAGCCACTCATGAGCCAGCCACGCAACCATTCAATAGTGACCCAGGCGGCCGGTCCAACGAACAATAATCGCCTCGCGCTTCCTTCTGTCAGCCGCGAAATAATCCAGCCGGCCGCGGCACAGTACGCCGACATGATCAGTACCAGGCCAACCATGATGAGCATTGCGACCCAGAGCGGCGCCTGACCGAATACGTGTATAGAGATGTAAAGCCAGTAGGTGCCACTCAGAAACAAGCCGGCGCCATACCAGAATGACAGTTTGGCTGAGGCACGTGGCGGCGTGAAAACCCAGACGAACATCGCCGGCAGCATTACCACCGGCATCAGGAAATACAAACCGAACGGCGCGAAAGTCAGGGTGGTCATTGCACCGAACAGGAACAAAAGCAGCTGGCCAACACGCGGCCTGCTTTCGAAGAATTGTCGAACCTTGATGTCAGGCACCGCGATCAGCCGGTCGCGGCTTCCCTTCTGTCTCGCTGCACTTGCAACATATCGATGCGTCGCCGATCGGCTTTAGTGACCCGAAAATCGAAGCCGCCGAATACCAGATTCTGGCCACGGCGAGGCAGGTACCCCAACTGATGCATGACGAGCCCGCCGATTGTGTCGTAGTCGTCATCGATCAGCTCGCACTCGAAGTATTCATTGAAGTCCTCAATGCGCGTCAAGGCGCGAACCGTGTAGCACGGTCGCCCGTCTTCCTCTACATCCTTTTGTATGAACTCTGCTTCCTCCTGATCGTGTTCGTCGTCGATCTCCCCGACAATTTCCTCGAGGACATCTTCGATAGTCACAAGACCCGACACGCCGCCGTATTCGTCGACGACGATTGCCATGTGATTGTGGCTGTCACGGAATTCCTTGAGTAGCGCGTTAAGGCGTTTCGATTCCGGGATGACTGCGGCGGGACGCAACAACGTGTTGATGTCCGGCATGGCCGACGATGAGTTGCCGAAGAAACGCAACAGGTCTTTGGCCAGTAATATGCCGAGAATCTCGTCCCGGTCCTCACCGATAACCGGGAACCGTGAATGCCCGGAATTGACAATCAGCTCCAGCATTTCATCGAAACTCTGGTCGCGCTCGATGACAACCATCTGTGAGCGCGGCACCATAACTTCGCGAACCTGGGTCTCGGCCACTTCGAAAACGCCGGTGAGCATGTCCTGCTCTTCCGGGTCGAAAGCACTCTCGGCTTGTTGTAGTAAATCGTGGATTTCATCTCGGCTCCAGGGCTCACCCTTGATCGCGCGAACTACGCGCTTGAATACGCCGGTTGAGCCTGTGCCGCTGGTACTTGGCGGTTTATCGTTCATCGTCTCGCTTAATGCTCCTGGTAGGGATCGTCAATGCCGCGTGAGCCAAGAATTCTTCTCTCTATGTCTTCCATCTCAGCCGCCTGGCTCGAGGTTTCATGGTCATATCCGAGCAAGTGCAACATTCCATGCACCAACAAGTGCCCCCAGTGGCCGGCGGCGCTCTTGCCCTGTTCTTCAGCTTCCTGCTCAACCAGTGGCCCGCAGATTACGAGGTCTCCGAGCAGATCGGCTTCGTCTTCAGGGAGTCCGACAGCATCGGCCGGGAAAGCCAGCACGTTCGTCGCTTTGTCCTGTTGCCGATACTGATTGTTCAATTGTCTGCTCTCGTCCTCGTCAACGATCCTGACCGATACATCGCAGGGTCTCGACGAGTTCGCGCTGCCGGCCTGATACGCCTGCTGTAGCCAGGAATGAACCTCTGCCTTTTTCGGCGCGCTACCGACTCGACAGGCAATCTGCAAATCGACAGAAATGGTCATTCCTGCTATTTCCCGGAGCGGTCATTGCCGTCAGTTTCGTATGCCTCGACGATGCGCTGCACCAGTTCGTGCCTGACGACATCGCCGGGCGCAAAGAAGGTAAATCCGACACCCTCGACATCATCGAGGATTTTCGCCGCGTGTTTGAGCCCTGATTCATGTCCTGCCGGCAAGTCGATTTGTGTGATGTCGCCGGTTACCACTGCGTGTGAACCGAAACCGATGCGTGTCAGGAACATTTTCATCTGCGCGACACTGGTATTTTGCGCCTCATCGAGTATCACGAAAGACTCGTTAAGCGAACGGCCGCGCATGAACGCCAGTGGCGCAATTTCAATAACATTGCGCTCGATCAGCCGACCAACCTGTTCCGTACCCACCATGTCGTAAAGGGCGTCATACATCGGACGCAGATACGGGTCGACCTTCTGCGACATATCGCCCGGCAAGAATCCAAGCCGTTCGCCTGCCTCGACCGCCGGACGTACTAAAACGATTCGCCGAACCTGTGCTGCCTCCAGTGCGTCAATAGCGCTTGCAACAGCCAGATAGGTTTTGCCTGTGCCGGCGGGACCGATACCGATGCCAGATCGTTGTCACGAATGCTTCCGAGATACGCGCGTTGATTCGCGCCTCTCGCGCGTACCAGCTTGCGTCGCGTCTGAATCTCGAAGCTGTCCTTGTCGTCATCAATCGCATCCGGCTCCGTCTGCGCCTCGGCAAGCTCAGCATCATTCATAACAGACTCCTGCAAACACATATGCACGCGCCCACGATCCAGACTTTCACTACCGGTAAGTTTAAAGAGGGAACGAAGGACGTCCAGGCCGATCTGGGCAGCACCCGGTTTACCGGAGACCCGAAAGCGATTTCCTCGGCTGGATATGTCGACATTGAGGCGGCGTTCTATTTGCCGCAAGTGCTCATCAAACTGGCCGCAAAGATTGGCCAGGCGGTTGTTATCGGCGGGTTCCAGGACGATGTCCTGAGATACTTCTACGGTGTTCAATGTGGGGGTATTTGACCTCGTTTCAGGTTTATTGCTTCATCCGTTCCAAGCCTACCGCGATGCTTGAGGACATGGAATACCGGAGTTCACAATAAGTGAATTTACGCCACAAGCCTAGTATTCATAAGGCGTCCGCGCAGCGAATTCGGCAATGCCTCGGTTATAACAACGTCCACGAACGCGCCTACGCAGCTGGCATCGCCGTCAAAATTGACCCATCGCATGTTTTCAGTGCGCCCTGCATATTGCGCCGGGCTCTTCTTCGAAGGCCGTTCGACCAGCACTGATTGTGTCGTACCGACCATCGCCTTGCTGATCTTCATCGCTTGGCTGTTGATTCTGGCCTGCAGGATCTGTAAGCGCTTCTTTTTCACGTCCGTTGGGGTGTCGTCCGCATAACTTGCCGCAGGAGTGCCGGGACGAGCGCTATAGATAAAGCTGAACGACTGATCGAAACCGATCTCCGCGATCAGGTTCATCGTTGCCTCGAAATCCGCGTCGGTCTCGCCGGGAAATCCGACGATGAAGTCCGACGAAAGGGAAATGTCTGGCCTTGCTTTGCGCAGTTTGCGAATCTTTTGTTTGTATTCGAGGGTCGTGTGGCCGCGCTTCATACGGGCGAGAATTCGATCGGATCCGTTTTGCACCGGCAGATGCAAATAGTTTGCGAGTTGCGGTACTTCTGCATAAGCCTGGATCAGGCTGTCGGTGAATTCGACGGGATGCGAAGTCGTAAATCTGATTCTGTCGATTCCGTCGACAGCCGCGACGTAATAAATAACGGTAGCAAGATCCGCAATCTGGCCGTCAAACATCGGTCCACGATAGGCATTGACATTCTGACCGAGCAAATTGATTTCGCGAACGCCCTGCCTGGCGAGGCTCACAACTTCCGTAATGACGTCGTCCAGCGGACGACTGATCTCTTCGCCCCGCGTGTAAGGAACCACGCAGAAAGTGCAATACTTGCTGCAGCCCTCCATGACGGAGACGAACGCGGTCGGCCCTTCGGCGCGCGGCTCGGGCAATCTGTCGAACTTTTCGATTTCTGGAAATGAAATGTCGACGACAGGCAGGCCCTTGTCGCGAACTTCGTCAATCATTTCGGGGAGGCGATGCAGGGTCTGAGGTCCGAACACGACATCGACAAATGGTGCGCGCTTTGAAATCCCATGGCCCTCCTGACTGGCCACGCAGCCGCCGACACCGATCATCAGTTCGGGGCGGCGCTCCTTCCAGCGTCGCCAGCGCCCCAACTCGGAAAACACTTTCTCCTGGGCCTTCTCGCGAATCGAACAGGTATTGACCAGCAACAGGTCGGCATCCTCGGGATTCTCAGTCAACTGATAGCCATGCGACTCGCGCAAGACATCCGCCATTTTTTCCGAGTCGTACTCGTTCATCTGGCAGCCGAATGTCTTGATGTAGAGTTTGTCAGCCATGATCGTGGAATTATAAGCTACTGAATAAAAAGAATTTTCGATGCCCAGCTTAGCGAATGCACCCCATGCTTTCCAGTTTGACGAGGATACGATGGGCCGCCAGATCCGGCGAAATATCGGCGGTATCGATCACCATTTCGGGCGCTTCGGGCACTTCGTAGGGGTCACTGATGCCGGTGAACTCCTTGATGATGCCGGCGCGTGCTTTAGCGTACAGCCCCTTGCGATCGCGCTCCTCGCAGATTTCCAGCGCCGTCGCCACGTGAATCTCGACGAAGCCGCCATGCGGGCTGATAGATTCACGAACCATTCTGCGGGTATGTGCATAAGGCGCAATCGGTGCACAAATCGCGACACCGCCGTTTTTGGTTATCTCACTGGCAACATAGCCGATGCGCAATATGTTGAGGTCGCGATGTTCTTTCGAGAAACCCAGTTCACTGGACAGATTCTTTCTGACCACGTCGCCGTCCAGCAAACTGACGGGACGCCCACCGATTTCCATCAACTTGGTCATCAGGGCATTCGCAATCGTCGACTTGCCCGAGCCCGACAAGCCTGTGAAGAACACGGTAAAACCCTGCTTGTGACGTGGTGGATGTGTTTTCCTCAATTCCTCGACGACATCGGCAAAAGAAAACCAGTCCGGAATATCCAGTCCTTCCTGCAAGCGTCTGCGCAACTCGGTTCCGGAGATGTTGAGAACCTTATCGTCATCCGTTGTATCGTCTATCGGCACATATTCCGCCCGATTTTCGGCATAGACCATCATCCGAAATGGCACCATCGTGATATCGAGTTCATCCTCGTGCTTTTTCAGAAGTTCCTGGGCGTCGTAAGGACCGTAAAAGTCCTTGCCCTTGCTGTCCTTGCCGGGACCCGCATGATCGCGGCCGACGATCAGATGCGTGCAGCCGTAGTTCTTGCGAATGATTGCATGCCATAGCGCCTCCCTGGGGCCGCCCATGCGCATGGCGAGCGGCAGGAGACTCAGCATGCTGGTCTGATCCGGATAGCGTTTGACGATGTGTTCGTAACAGCGAACGCGCGTGAAATGATCGATATCGCCGGGCTTGGTCATGCCGACAACCGGGTGAATCAACATGTTCGCCTCGACATCTCTTGCGGCCCGCAGCGTGATTTCCTGATGCGCACGGTGCATCGGATTACGCGTCTGGAAGGCGACGACCTTGCGCCAGCCGAGTTTGCGAAAGCGCTCACGGAGTTCGGCCGGCTGGTCACGAAGATGCTTGAAGTCGTAATGAGTCGGCGGCTCAACGCCCAATAATTTACCGCCGGCATAGACCGAATTACCTATATTATTCAGATAGTTAACAGCCGGATGGCTCTCGTCTGTCGTGCCGTAGACGCCCTTTGCCTCGAGCTTCTTATCCGGGCTCCAGATGTCGCCGATCTGCAGCGTGGCAATCAGCACACCCTCGAAATCCCGCAGCGCGATGTGTTGTCCGGGTGACAGGTCCGCTGCAAAGTCCTCGCTGACATCCAGCGTGATCGGAATCGGCCAAAGCACACCGCTGCTCAGACGTATTGTCTTAACGACCGAGTCGTAGTCTTCCTGGTTCATGAATCCTTCGAGCGGAGAGAACCCGCCATTGAGCAGCAACTCCAGGTCGCAGAGTTGGCGAGGCGTCAGGTCCCAGGACGGATATTGCGCGGCCTTGGATTTTTCCTGCTCTGCGTCATCGGCTGACAGGTAGAGATCTTTAAGCTCTCCGCCATGCGGTTCCTTGAATGCACCCATTTAGGTTTTCCAGTAGATTAAGCGTGTGGTAGATACGGGCGGGCGTGAGACGTCGAATCTCGCCCGGGTTTTTAGGTAGCAGAGCCTCTAAAACGGAATATCGTCGTCGAAGTCGCCCCCGGATGGCTGCGGTGGCGGCGCGCTCGCCGGCGGAGAGTCGCTCATGGCCGGGGCACCGCCGCCCGACCTGCTTCCCAGCATTTGCATTTCATCCGCGATAATTTCGGTCGTGTATCGGTCGTTGCCGTCCTTGTCCTGCCACTTCCGTGTACGCAGTTTTCCTTCGATATAAACCTGAGACCCCTTGCGCAGATACTCCGCCGCGATTTCCGCGAGGCGGCCAAACATTGCAACGCTATGCCATTCGGTGCGGTCTTTTTGCTCCCCCGTCTGCTTGTCCTTCCAGGATTCATTGGTCGCAATACGCAAATTGGTCACGGCGGATCCGCTGGGCATGTAACGGGTCTCGGGATCCTGTCCGAGATTGCCGACAACGATTACTTTGTTTACTCCACGGGCCATGGCTCAATCCCTGTTATTTGTAGTTCTAGTTTCTCGAGGGGGTGCCTATTGTAGGCCCTGCCTCGCCAAATGCCAGCCCGATTTCCCGCCTTTTCAGCGCTTTTCACCGTGCTCCCGTCCAGGCCCCGAGAACTGGTGGAGCAACAGCCAGGCGAAGGCTAATACCGCGCAGGCTATGAATACCTGGGACGGCTGACCACCTGCCAGAAAGCTGCCACCGACCAAGCCGCCGACGAACGCGCCGAGGAATTGCGAGCTGGAGAAAACGCCCAGCGAGGCACCCCGAAATTCACCATCCGCCAGTATCGACAGCCGTGCCGGCAGTCCAGCCTCCAGGAAATTGAAGCCGGCGAAAAATATGGCGATGGCGATGAACACCAGCGTTACGGACACGCCGGCGAATGCCAGAAGCAGAAGTCCGGTAAGCACCAGGCCGACGGACAGTCCGATCGTTCCGCGTTTGCCGCGCCGGTCGTCGGCAAGAATCAACGGAATGGTCCCTGCCAATGACAGGGCAATCGCAGCGATATAGATTTTCCAATGCTCGGTGAGGGCGAGATCCAGCTGATTGCGTAACAGAAATGGCAATGCGACAAAGCTCGCCGTCAGAATCGCGTGCAGAAGGAATACATACAAGTCGAGGCGCAACAGTTCGGGGCGTAATGCGGCCGTTAGCGGCAGGCCGGACTTCACCTTTGGCCGTTCTATGTGCCTCGGCAAAAACATGAGTAATGCAGCGGCAACTGCGGCGAATACCGCAGCAAGCCAGAACAGCGAGCGCACGCCGCTTTGTCCGGCAATCACCGGGCCGATAATCAGCGCCAGCAGGAAGGACAGGCCAATGCCGATGCCGAATACCGCCATACTGCGCGTTCGGATCTCCTCGCGCGTGGCGTCGGCCAACAGCGCCGTTAGCGTCGCCGAAATTGCGCCCGCACCCTGCAGCAAACGCCCGGCAATGACGCCGGATATCGTGTCGCTCATCCCGGCGAGAATGCTGCCAGCCGCGAATAGTGCCAGGCCGAACAGTATGACCGGCAAGCGGCCGATTCGGTCCGACAGCAGACCGAATGGAATCTGCAGGGATGCCTGGGTAAGCCCGTAAGCGCCGACTGCGAGGCCGATCAGGAGCGGCGTCGCACCCTCCAGATCGGCCGCGTAAATGGCCAAAACGGGCAACAGCGCGAACAAGCCGAACAAGCGACACATCGCAATCAGCGCGATAACACCGACGGCTTGCCGCTCGTTTGGCAGCATTGCATGAAGGACACCGTGATGGTTGTTGCCTGTCTTCATTTAAACGTCACACGCCTTTGCGCCGGAGTAGCGCGGCGGCGTATATTAGCAGGTTGTTCG
>PVMS01170164.1_pt1 | contig 18351 bp, 13 predicted proteins | sample 1853461 | NCBI WGS metagenome assembly PVMS01 (sample SAMN08582032, study PRJNA380276) | Marine sediment metagenome, whole genome shotgun sequencing project. | isolation source: ocean sediment barecode stripped | collected 2017 | reverse complement strand
TTAGCCTATGACAGCCAGGCAGATATATTGTACCATAATAACGGTGACGGCACTTTTGAAGATGTAACAAAAAAAATGGGAATTATTGACATCGACGGAAGAGCGATGGGTGTTGGTGCTGCAGATTATGATGATGATGGTTTCGTGGATATTTATGTGGCCAATGATCATACTGTAAACTACCTCTGGCATAATAACGATGGAAAAGGATTCACTGACAGAGGCACTATGTCTGGAACAGGATTTAGCCAGTCTGGGGAAGCAACCGTAAGTATGTCTGTGGATTTTGCCGATTATAATGGAGATGAATTACTGGATATGTTTATTTCAGATGATAATTACTGTTCCCTTTATGAGAACTTAGGAAACGGACTTTTTAGCGATAAGTCATATGCTTCGGGAATCTCTGCAGCATCCGGACAGTTTGTTGGATGGTCCTCTTCGTTTCTTGATTATGACAATGATGGTGATGCGGATATTTTTAAAGCGAATGGTGAGTTAAAGCACATGTATGGACAGGAAGATCAACTGTTTGAGAATGTTGGAAACGGAAAATTCAAAGACGTATCCGTAGACCGAGGCCAATACTTTCGGGAAGAGTATGTTGGCCGTGGGGCATGTCTGGGTGATTATGACAATGATGGTGACATTGATATCTATATTGTGAATTTGGATAGCCAAGGTATGTTTTTAAGAAATAATAAAGGAAATCAAAATAACTGGCTTACGCTAAATCTGGTTGGGCAATCGAGCAACAAAGATGGAATAGGTTCCAGGATCAAACTCATCGCAGGAGGTAAAGTACAGACTGCTCAAAAAAAAAGCACCACAGGTTACCTTTCACAAAATGACTCCAGGATACATTTTGGCCTTATGAAGAATGATACGGTTGAAAAAATAGAGATAAAATGGCCTTCAGGTAAATTACAGGTATTGGAAAATATTAAAGCCAATCAGATTCTTACGGTCAAAGAACCCCAATAAGTTTTTAATGAAAAGAAAAAGATCAAATATAACTTTCCTAATCATCATGGTCATTAGTTGTTCAAGCATCTTTTTTTCATCCTGCAAGGAAAGATCAATGGAAGGAATGATCGTATTTACCCAGGTTGCAGGAGATCTGAAGAATAATAATTATGTAACAGGAAATTCCTGGCGATATATACATGATTCACGTATTGTGTTAGTAAACTCTAAAAAACCGGGAGAAAAATTAAAAGTGCTTACTGAAGGTTTTAATACCGCATGCTCACCGGAGATTTCATATGATGGCAAATTCATGATTTTTACAGCACAAAAGAACCAAAACGACATCTGGCAAATATGGGAAATGAATTTAGAGAATTTAAAAGTCAGGCAGGTTACTTTTTCAACTCAAAATTGTATTGATCCTGCCTATCTGCCGGATGGACGTTTGTTGTTTAGCAAATTCATAGCGAATGATACAGTAAAGACAGGACATGCTCTCTTTACCAGCAATCTGGATGGGTCAGAAATCAAACAGATCACATTTAATCCTCACACCTATTTTGCATCAACAGTGCTTCAGGATGGACGGATATTAACAATCAGCAGACAGCTTTATCCGGATCAGAGAGATGGAATGTTAATGGTTTTACGCCCAGACGGCAGTAAACAAGAATTGTTTTATAAAGGCTTGGAAGGAACCGATTTACATAGCCGTGCTCGGGAGACATATAATCGTAAAGTTATTTTTATAGAATCTGACAATAACGATAAGAAAAACAGAAATATTATTTCTATTAATTATAACCGGCCTTTGCAAAGCAGGGTTAATTTATCTTCAAGTATTAAAGGTGATTTTTATAATATCAGCCCACTTAAAGCGAGCAAGTTATTAGCCTCCTACCGTTCGTCTGATGATAACCATTACGGGCTGTATGAATTTGATACGGAAAATAAAACGCTAGGTCAGGCTATTTATAAAGACGAGAACTATAATGTAATAGAAGCTGTTGTGGTTGCAAAACGAGAGAGACCTAAAAAATTACCAAGTGAAGTGGATATGAGCATAAATACCGGATTACTGCTTTGTCAAGATATCAATTTTTCGGATGTTTTATCTACAGATAACACCGCGTCAACTTCAAAAGCAGTCAAAATGGAAGTGATGGGAATTGACGCTTCCCTTGGAAAAGTGGATGTTGAAAAAGACGGTTCGTTTTATTTAAAAGTTTTGGCCGATACCCCTTTTCGGATGCAGACAATTGATAAGGATGGACATGTTGTAAATGGCCCGGGCAGCTGGATATATTTGCGGCCTAATGAACGGCGCGGATGCGTGGGGTGCCACGAAGATAATGAACAAGTTCCGGAGAACAGGCAACCTCTATCAATTAGAAAAGATCCAGTAACAATACCAATGATTCATAAAAATAAGGATTCATTAAAATAGATATGAAGACATCTAAATTATTAGTGATTTTCGGAGTAATTTTAATTTTAGGATTAGTTATTTATTTCCCTGGACGCAAATTAGCCAGGACACATGTAAATGAAGAAACAGCAGTTACAGATCACCCTCTTTCATGTATTTCATGTCATGTTTATATTTCTAAGAATAAGGTGATTTCAAAAATGGTCAACACTGATTATTACTCACCATTCAATATGGCTGTTTCTAATGATGGTAGCCGGTTATATGTTGTTGCACAGGATATAAATGAGTTGATTGCCGTCGATCCTGAGAAAAACGAAGTAATAAACAAAATAAAAGTTGGAGTGCACCCGCATAGTGTAATACTTAACAAAGCCGGCAGCCTTGCTTATGTAAGTAACCAATGGTCGGATAATGTATCAGTAATTGACCTCGCTACGTCAAAAGTAATAGACACCCTTAAAACGGGTAATGGCCCTTCAGGGCTCTCTTTTAGCACAAACGAAAAGTTTCTATATGTTGTCAACACATTCGGCTCTGATCTGTCCATAATTGATCTTGCTACCAAAGAAGAAAGAAAAAGATTAGCCGTCGGGAAAGATCCTACCGGAACTGCGTTGTCTCCAGATGGAAAAGTTCTGTATGTAACGAGCAGGCGCGCTAATATCGCTCCTTATGGAAAACCTTTAGTTAGTGATCTTACGGTGGTTAACGAAAGTACACAGAAAGTTATGAAACACATGAACATTGAATCAGCTCATATAATGGAAAATATTGCCTTTACTCCTTCCGGAGATTTGGCAATGATGACATTGATTCGTCCCAAGAATTTGATACCAACCTTACAAGTTGAACGTGGCTGGATGATGAATCATGGAGTCGGTATTATCGAGCAGAAGGGCGAGGGCAGGGTGGTACAATTATTACTCGATGAACCCAATGCTTATTATTCCGATCCATTCGATATAGTTATTACTCCTAACGGGAAGAAAGCTTTTGTATCAAGTTCGGGTGTTGATTGTATATCAGTTATTTCAATTGACTCAATAAGGGCAATATTGGCTGATTCTTCACCTGAAATGCTGGAAAGATTTTCCAATAACCTGGGAATCAGCAGCAGGTTTATTATAAAACGCATTGCTACCGGAGCCAATCCCAAAGGTCTTGTGCTATCACCCGATGGCAAACGATTATATGTCGCTGAACAGCTTGAGGATAAGATTGCAGTAATAAATACGGAGAGTCTGGAGACAATTGGTTCTATTGATCTTGGTGGGCCAAAGAGAATAACAGTGGCCAGGCAGGGACGCAGGCTCTTTAATAATGCAAGGCACACATTCCAGAACCAGTATGCCTGTTATACATGTCATCCCGATACGCATGAAGACGGCCTTGTATATAACATGGCATCGAAAAATATGGGGCGTAATCTAACAAATACACAGTCATTAAGAGAAATAGGAGAAACGGCACCATTTAAATGGAACGGTAAGAATCAGACCGTTTATAAGCAAGACGGAATGCGATTTTCTACCGTGCTTACAAGAACTGAACAGTTTAGTTATAAAGACCTTGATGCTATTGTATCTTATATAATGACAGGTATAAAATACCCGCCCAATCTGATGTATAATCCCAATGGCGAGTTGTCCGAATCGCAACTTCGCGGTAAAGTAATGTTTGAAAGGAGCATGGATAATTTTGGCAACCTTATCCCCGAAAATAATCGCTGTATTACATGCCATCCACCTCCATTATTTACAAATTTAGAATTGGCAGATGTCAGTACGCTGTCTGCAACCGATGATCCAATATTATTTGATACGCCTCACCTGAATAATGTATATGCCTCAGCACCTTATTTACACGATGGTCGTGCAGAAACACTGGAAGAGATATGGACAGTTTATGGTAAAGATGATAAACATGGATATGTTAATGATATGACCAAGACACAATTGAACGACCTGGTTGATTATTTAAAATCACTGAGAGGGCCAGAGTACGAAGATCGTAGTCCGGAAGTTCAACACAGTTCATTTTTTAAATTTAATAAAGACAGATAATTATGGTAAAAATAGGATTAAGAAAAAATTCAAAATATGCTTGGATAGCAATTGTTATTTTTGGGGTTGGTTCTATTGCCTTTAATTTAAAAGGGCTGCCTTCTTCCAACTTGATTTCATTTGGAAAAGATAAACAAGCCGTAGCATATAACACAGAGATTTTACCAGGAAGAAGATCAGGCGCAATTGATTTTAAAAATGATATAAACGCTATGCCAGTATATGGGAACTGGCGCAATTTTACTTCAAAGGACGGGCTGCCCAGCGATAAATCCTATTGTGTGCGGATAGACGGAGAACGGGTTTTGGTAGGAACTCATGAAGGTCTTGCAGTGTATGAAAACGAGAAATGGAAAACCTATACCACAAAAGATGGGCTTGCACATAATGGTGTTTTAGCCATTGATGTTAGTGAACAAACAGGAGATGTTTGGCTCGCGACAATGGGAGGCTTAACAAGGTGGTCAGTAGGTAAGTTTGAAAACTTTACACAACTTAACAGCGGAATGCCCAATGATTTGATTTATTCGGTAATATGTGACGGAAAAGATGTTTGGGTTGCTACAGGTGGCGGTGCCGGCCGGTATGATACCTATACTAAACGGTGGGAAATATTTACTGAACAGAACGCACCAATGCACGAACCATGGACCTATGGAGTATGTGCCGGTGATGGCAAAATATTTATTGCGGCTTGGGGAGGTGGTGTCGTTGAATATACCAAAAAAACCAAAAAATTTAGGGATTATGTTGACCCCGATGGGAATATGGAGATTGATCTTTTTCCCGATGATGGGATAGTTCATGATATAACTACCGGTACCTCCTGGGCAGATGGCTATTTATGGGTTGCCACTTACTTCGGATTAAGCCGCTATGATGGTGTACACTGGAAAGGGTATTTTGACCACGATAGTGGTTTAGCCAGTAATTTTATCAACTATATAAAAGCTGTAGGCCCGGTCGCATTCATTTGCACCGATAAAGGATTAAGTACCACCGACGGAAAAAACTGGGTTACCTATACAAAAAATGATACTGGCAAGAATGGAAATGCCATCATAACAAAAGGTACTGAAAAAACAGAATTAGAAATGTCTCCATCAATCGCACATAATTATGTTATTGGTGTCGATGTTCAGGATGATATTATCTGGCTGGCTACTTCAAAGGGTGTCAGCCGTGGAGAATTGTTGAAATAAAAGTTTAAAAGAGGTTCCGAAATTAGCAGAAGAATGACTTTAAATAATAGAATAAATAGTTACAATATAAATAATATAAATTATGGAAAGTTTAATAGAAAAAAGACAATTATTGATAGACCTGTCAAAACTTACAGATGGTGAGAAGATAGAGATGAAAAAACTTGGGATTTTATCCGGTGACAATGAAATTATTAAATCCATTTACCCTTCCCTTCATAACAAGCGGCCTCCAATTGAAAAACATGTGGTGCACGCGCCACATGTTATTAATGAAGCGTACAACTATCAGAAACCATCCTCATTTTCAAGGGCCTTACGCTTTGACTTTGGTGGTTACAAGGTATTATTAATTTCAGGCACTGCGAGTGTAAACGAGGACGGTAAACCGGAGCACATCGGCGATTTTAATGCTCAGCTTTGGAGAACATACGTAAATATTACCAATCTACTTAAAGCCGAAGAGATGACCTGGAATGATGTAGTAAGGACAACCAATTACCTCAGAGATATTGAAAGAGACTATGCAGAATTTAATAAGATCCGTACTTCTTTTTATCAGTGGTTAAACCTTGATCCTTTACCGGCCAGTACAGGAATACAGGCAAGGCTGTGTTGGGAAACACTTCTGGTTGAAATAGAGGTATACGCAATCTGTAAATCAAACTAAAAAAAAAGATGAAACGTAACTATTGGGTATTGGCAATTTACATCCTGATTACAATGTTTTCCGGCAAGGAATTGAAAGGACAGGAAAAAGAACTGAAGTACGGCAAAACGCCGGACGAATTCTCTCCATATAACAATTTTCAGGAAGCCTATAAGTACCATTACCTTGAGCCTATTCAATTTTATGGGGCAGGAAGAGACAAATTACCTCCCAAAGGGCTGAAGGAAGTACGTTTAGGATTTCTTGGACCCTTAAAGGGTTCTGATATTGTACCACTTGGTAAACAAATGTTAAATGGAGCCATTCTGGCAATAGAAGAAGCTAATAATAGTGGAGGATATAACGGTATTCCTTTTAAGTTGATGCCACACAACGATGTGGGTCTATGGGGTGCGGCTGCTAACGAAGTGGTAAAAATGGATAATGAAATGGTCTGGGCATGGTTGGGCTCCATTGACGATATTGTATCACATGTGGCATTACGAGCCACCTTTAAAATGGAGATAATGATGGTCAATACAGGAGATCCTGACCCTACCTTTACCGAAACAAGCATACCATGGGCAATTCGAGTTATTAGTGATGACCGCCAAAGTGGTTATGCGCTGGCTTCCTATATTTTTGAAAAAATGGAGCATAAACGGGTGGCAGTCATCAGGACTAATAGCCGTTATGGAAGAGTTGGCATTATGGAGTATTCAGGTGTAGCAATACGCTTAGGTCATCCTATGATAATTGAAGAACGATTTAACAATGGAGAGGTCGATTTTACAATGCAACTGGAAAATATCAAAAGAGTAGCTCCCGATGCAATTCTTATTTGGGGAAATGCCAAAGAGTCTGCCCTTATTTTGAAGCAAATTCGAGAGATGGGGATGCAACAACCCATCTATGGTTCTGACAGGGTGGTTTCTTCTGAATTTCTTAAAATTGCAGGTGAGGACGCAGAAGGAATAATGACTACAAGTCAGTATAATCCCAATACAGATAATCCGGAGCTAAAGGCATTTCAAGCTAATTATTTCAAGAGATTTGGTATTAAACCTGATGTATTTGCGTCACATGCCTATGATGGAATGAACATGATCATTAAAGCCATTCATAAAGTAGGGCTTAACCGGGTTCTGATCCGTGATGTGCTCACTGATCTAAAAACATTTCAGAATTATCAGGGAATTACCGGTAAAATTGTATTTGACAAAACATGGAATGACATAGGAGAGATATGGATGGCCAAGGTGCAAAATGGAAAATTTAAATATTCTGTGAGCCCTCCAATCGGGAAAAGAAGGCGTTCTGGCAAAACGGCAAGATATTAACTTAAGGAAAACAATATGGAAACTATTTCATGCAATAATCAGACTGATGTTAAAATTACGATTCCTTCACTGGTGAGTCTTAAGAAAAAACAAGAAGCAACTATTGTCAAAGTCAATGGAGTTGAGGTTGGGGGTTCTGAAGTTATAATTTTTGCAGGCCCTTGTGCGGTTGAGAGTATGGAACAACTTTTTGAAACAGCCGGGGCGGTAAAGACCGGTGGAGCTAAAATATTAAGAGGAGGTGCGTTTAAACCACGCTCATCACCATACAGCTTTCAAGGACTTGGAGAAGAAGGATTGAAACTACTCAGTCAAATAAGAAAGGAAACAGGTTTGCCGATTGTTACAGAAGCAATGGATACCAGACAGCTTGAAATAGTTGCAAAGTATGCAGACATGATTCAGATAGGGTCACGTAGCATGCAAAACTATTCCCTTTTAAAAGAAGTTGGTAAATGCGGTATGCCGGTCCTGCTAAAACGGGGTATGATGGCAACTATTGAAGAGTTCTTATTTGCAGCCGAATATATCCTTAACCACGGTAATGAACAGCTAATACTTTGCGAACGAGGTATACGTACTTTTGAAACTTCTACGAGAAATACGCTGGATTTGAGTGCAGTACCTATGCTGAAAAATCTCAGTCACCTTCCGGTTATAGTTGATCCCAGTCATGGAACAGGTCTCAGGTGGATGGTACCTGCTATGGCTAAAGCGGCAGTAGCTGTTGGTGCTGACGGCCTCATTATGGAAGTACATTATAAACCCGAGGAAGCCTTATGTGATGGCCAACAATCACTAAGACCAGATGAATTTAATAACCTTATAATTGAGTTGCGTAAAGTTGCCGGGGCTGTAGGCAGAAAAATATCATGACCAAATCATTCTTCATAATAATCGCCATTTGTGTAGTATTTATTCAGGATATTTATACACAGCAAAACAGTTCAACAACTACCAAAACAGTAAAAATTGGGCTGTTAATCAATAATAATAGCTCTATTACGGCACGAAATGGAGCTGAAATGGCAATTGGTATAGAAAATAAAAAGCAAGGTCCTGACGGGCTACATTTTCAACTGCTTATAAGATCGATGGAAGGACCCTGGGGAACAGGTTCAAAAGAAGTCGTTAATTTGGTTTTTAAAGAAAAAGTATGGGCAGTCATGGGTTCTCACGATTCGCGAAATGCTCATTTGGTTGAACAAGTTATCGCCAAGACACGCATTGTTTTTTTATCGGCATGGGCAAGTGACCCAACACTCTCTCAGGCATTCGTTCCATGGTATTTCAGCTGTGTGCCAAATGACATCCAACAAGCGGATGCTTTGATTGAAGAAATATATAATAAAAGAAAAATCATGAAAATAGCCGTTGTTTCAGATAAGAGTCATGATTCGAAGTTGTCCTTAAAAAGCCTTTTAAAAGAAGCAAAAATAGCCGTGAAGCCTCAACCAATGCAGTTGCTTTACGATAACTTTAATAATAATTTTAAAATTTTGCTTGATAAGATTAATGAAGCCGGTATCCAGGGCATTATTCTGTTTGGGCAACCTTCAACTTCTTTGAGTTTTATTCGGCAACTACGTCAAAAAAAAATGAACCAACCTGTTTTTGGAGCATTATCTCTCTTGGGAGAAAATGATTTTGATGATGCAGAATTTGCACATTATAATAATGTTACATTGGTAACTTCTGGAAATTGGCTGGGGTCGAACGAGTTATCCTTCCAAAATGAATATCAGAAAAAATATGGTAAAATGCCTGGAGCAGCAGCAACTTATGCCTTTGACGGTATGAATTTAATTATTGAAGCGGTCAAAAATTCCGAGCTTGATCGTGAAAAAGTTCAAGAGGCTATGGCAAAAATCAATTATAAAGGGGTAACGGGGCCTATTCAATTTGATCAAAAAGGAAATCGTGTGGGTGCCGCTAAACTGATCAAAATACACAGATGAATTGCTCGTTACCGCTGAAAAATAAATTCAATTAATTAGTTATTTTATTACCTAACTTTGATGTAATGAAAAACATTTATATTATATCCTTAATAGTACTTTTCTTCTTTTTTCTGTCCGGTTGTAAGGAAACCGAAGAAGACAGAAGGCTAAAATCTATTGAAATGATGACTGCTCAGACCTTGGGTCTTGCATATCTGGATGAATTTAAACTTAACGGAGCGGAAAAAGAGTTTCTTGAATTTATCAAATTAGCACCGGATGAAAAACTGGGGTATGCAAATTTGGGATTGACTTATTTAAGAATGGGAAAGTATGCTGATGCTGAAAAACAACTTTTAAAAGCCATTAAAATTGATTCAAAAGATGCAGATATAAGGTTGTTGTTGGCAACGGTTTACAAGATGAACGATGAACGAGAAAAGGCTGTTTCTGTATTATTAGAGGCTCTTAAATTTGCTCCTGACCATATTAAAATACTTAATGACCTCTCTGAATTGTATTGGGCGGCATCAGATAAGGAATCTCAGAAGCAACGTAAAAATTACGCCCTTCAGCTTGTTGAAAAAGCTCCTGGAAATATAGTTCCCCATCTTAATTTGACCCAAATATATATCAATGACGGAGACACCGATAAAGCAATAGAACAATTGGAAATAATTCATAAACAATTTCCCGAGTTTCCAAAGGAAGCTATTGATTACTACGATAAAACACTCTCTTCATTGAAAAAACCAGATAATGAAAAAGCGATTATACAATTTATAATTTTCCATAATTACCTTAAAGTTACCTTTCCATATCAGGCAGGTATTATGGAGCTAAAAGGTCCGGGAGGGTCGCTTATCGGTTTTCCGCTGATTACTTATAACCCGCAATCCTCTTTAAAGACTATTGAAAATAGATCACTGCTTGATGTAATTAAATTCACTGAAGTTACAACAAAGGCAGGTTTGGATATTGTTCTACCATCCATAGAAGGTGAAAACATTGAATTCCGGAATTCCACACATGTCGGGATAGCCGATTACGACAGCGATGGAGGTTTAGATATTTATGTAGGTAGATATGATCCAGCCAGCTCATCTTATAGGCATTACCTTTTTAATGGTCATATGGGAAGGTTTAAGGACGTTTCAGAAGAAGCTGGTATCAGGCATTCCGGTAAAGAATCGTCAGCCGTATTTGCCGATTATGACAACGATGGTTTTCTTGACTTGTATATTGTTAAGGAAGGAGGTGACGTGTTTTACTCAAATGCCGGAAAAGGAGTTTTTAAAGATGTTACAACCAATACTAAAATCGACAAAAAAACAGCAGGGAATAAGGCGTTGTTCTTCGATCTTGATCATGACGGAGATCTTGATTTATTTAAAGCAAGGTCAAATTCAAACCTGGTATTTCGAAATAATGGAGATGGTACATTCCAAGAGCAGGCAGGGAAAATGGGTTTGTCAGGAGGTGAAGTTAATTCTCGCGATGCAGCTTTTGGAGATTTTGATGATGATGGGGACATTGACCTTTTTGTAGTAAATGATAATGCAAGCAACATCTTATTTGCGAATCAAAGACAGGGAATTTTTAAGGATATAACCGAAAAGAGTGGGCTGAAAAGTAACAGTGGCTCGAGTTCTGTTACAGTTGGAGATTACAATAACGATGGATTTTTAGACTTGTTCGTTACCTCACTTAATGGAGAAAATAGTGCATTGTATCGCAACCGGGGAAATGGAAGTTTTGAACCACTAAAAAATACAAAAGAAATGTTCGCAGCACTTCAGCATATCAAAGCTTTTGATGCCGAATTTTTTGATTTTGACAATGACGGATTTCTTGATATTATTATCGCAGGTGAATCAAAACAAAATGGTGGCCGTGGTCTTTTTCTTTACCACAATGGAGGAAGCGGAAAGTTCACGGATGTTTCTAACGTGTTACCAGAAAAACCAAAATCAGGAAGGCAAATATCCCTATTTGATTATAATGAGGACGGTGATCTCGATATGATTATTACCGGCTTGAATGGTGGCATATTCCTGTTGCGAAATGATGGTGGGAACATCAACCATTATGTGAATATGAAACTTGTAGGTTTAAGGGCCGGCAGTGCCAAGAATAATTATTTTGGGATTGGAGCAAAAGTTGAAATACGTGCCGGTGATCTTTATCAGACTATGGTAGTGACAAATCCAAATATTTATTTCGGGTTAGGAAATCGCACAAAAGTTGATATTATCAGAATTACATGGACAAATGGTGTCCCACAGAATATATTACTCCCGGATGTCGATCAGACTCTGATTGAAGCACAAATACTATCAGGCTCTTGTCCGTTTCTATATACATGGAATGGTAATGAATATGTATTTGCAAAGGACATCATTTGGAGAAGTGCACTGGGTATGCCCCTCGGTATTATGGGAGGCGCTACAATGCATTCTTTTCCTGATGCATCAGATGATTATATTAAATTACCCGGCGAAATGTTAAAACCTAAAAATGGAGAATATTCAATTCAAGTGACATCGGAACTTTGGGAAACTATTTATATGGATAAAATACAAATAGTCGCTGTTGATCATCCTGATTCTGTTGACGTTTTCGTTCCGGAACAGTTTTCTCCACCTCCCTTCCCAGGTTTAAATATTTTACAGGTTAATGAAAAACATTTCCCCACTTCTGCAAAAGATTCACGCGGAAACGATGTCCTCTCCTTTATTGTTGAAAAAGATGATAAATACATATCTGATTTTAAACCCGGTAAATACCAAGGAGTTACAGAGATGCATGACTTGATTATTGATCCGGGAGATGTTTTGCAAAACCAAAAAATATTCCTTTTTCTGAATGGCTGGATATTTCCAACCAATGCCAGTATTAATGTCGCTCTTTCGCAATCTGATAAACTGAAAGTCATCCCCCCCATCATCCAGGTTATAAATAAGAGCGGTGAATGGGAAACAGTAATTGATAACATCGGCTTTCCAATGGGAAAAGATAAAACTGTAATTGCAGATCTTTCGGGCAAATTCCTTTCATCCGATCACAGGATCCGGATCCGGACTAACATGGAGATATACTGGGATCAAATCTTCTTTTCCGATTGTATTTCAAGCGCTCCTGTCAGTTCAACAGTTTTAAATCCGGTTTCAGCTAACCTTCATTACAGAGGTTTTTCACGCAGTTATAGAAAAGGTGGCCGTTATGGGCCACATTGGTTTGACTATTCCGAGGTTGATAAAAATAAAAAATGGCGCGATTTGACCGGCAACTATACCCGCTATGGCGATGTACTGCCTCTCCTAACAGAATCAGATAACAAATATATTATTTCCAATGCAGGCGATGAAACTTCTATTAAGTTTAATGCCAAAGAATTACCTGAATTAAAGGATGGATGGAAAAGAGATTTTCTTATCCATAGTGTTGGCTGGGTAAAAGATGGCGATATAAACACGGCACTTGGCAGTACCGTATTGCCACTTCCTTTTCATGGTATGACGAGTTATCCCCCTTCTGAAAAGGATTTATATCCAAATGATCCTGAACTTCAAAAATACCATCGGGAATATAACACCAGAATTGTAACAATGGACGACTATCGTAATTCAATTAAAAATAGGAATAAATAATGAGAGAGAAATTTGTAATTTTTTTTTATTGCCTATTTTTAATGTGCGTCCCGGCCTTAATATCTGCTCAAAGGAAAAATGTCATGTTTACAGACATAACCGCTAAGGCCGGAATTGATTTCAAATATACTTTTGGCGACTATTCCTATGCGAATATTTTGGAAAGTAGTGGTTCGGGAATTACAATATTTGATTATAACAATGATGCGCTAATGGATATTTACCTGATGAACGGAACTTATCTTGAAGGAATCTCCGATCCTGAAGGAAAAATATTTAAAGATACAAGCAACAAGTTATATAAGAACAACGGTAACGGAACTTTTTCGGAAGTTTCTAAAGTTGCCGGGGTAGATGATCACAATTGGAGCATGGCTGCCGGAGCTATAGATCTTGACAACGATGGGTATCAGGATCTTTATGTATTAAATTATGGGCCAAATATTTTCTATCATAACAACGGCAATGGTACATTCAGTGACATTACAGCTTCATTAGACTTAAGTGGGCCAGATAGATTAAATGGGTTTACAAAGTGGAGCATAGGAGTTTCTTTTTGGGACTATAATCTGGATGGAAGACTTGATGTAATGGTTGGTAATTTTCTTGCATTTGACCCGGCATATGTTTCAACACAAACACCCGGTATGATGCCGCATCCCTCAGAATACAGGGGTCAGGCATCAATGTTGTATGAACAACAAGCTGACGGTAAATTTGTGGATGTTACTAAAGATAAAGGCCTGTTTTTTCCTGATTCAAAATGTATGGGTTTAACAGTATTTGATTATGATGATGACGGGGACCTGGATATCTTTCAGGCTAACGACCATCAGATGAATTTCCTGTTCAGAAATAATAATGATGTATATGAAGAATTTGGAGTGGCAAGTGGAGTCGCCGCTAATAGCCAAGGAAACCCGACAGGTTCAATGCATGGAACAATTGGTGATGTTGATGGTGATGGCTTGATCGACATATTTGTAGCCGATCTAAAATATGGAGCCCTTTACCGTAATCTTGGAAATGGTTTATTTGAAGATATAACAGTATCAAGCGGCATTGCAATGCCAATGAATGGTAAAGGCAGTTGGGGAGCTTCATTTTTTGATTATGACAATGATGGAGACCTTGATATTATGGCTGCAAACGGGACAGCAGAAGAACTTATTTTGCAATATCCTCTTTTACTTGAGAATGACGGCAATGGGCATTTTAAGGATGTCGGGCAGGATCATGGCCCCTATTTTTCAACCAAACGTTCCGGGCGTGGTTTAGCTGTATGGGATTTTGATAATGATGGTGATTTGGATATCATTGTTTCTCATGTTGATTTGCAGGCAACCGCTGCATTACTCAGAAATGATGGTGGCAACACAAATCATTGGCTGGGATTAACACTTAAAGGTGAAAAGGGATTAGCGTCGGCAATAGGTGCAAAAATAACAGTAACAGCAGGTGGGAAGAAACAGGTCCTTGTGAACCAGTGGGCAACAGGTTATCTTTCTAATAACGAACCTCGCCTTCATATCGGGCTGGGACAACAAGGAATGATTAGCGAACTTGAGATCAAATGGCCTGATGGCAAGCAAGAAGTTTATAAGGATATCGAATCGGATCGATATCTAACTATAGTGAAGGGGAGAGGAATCGTAACAAAATAAGGAGAACAAGTGCTTTGACTAAGCCGATGATATTGAAATGGGTTAATTAATTATAATTCTTGTATTTTAAGTACTTTAGACACTCCATTGAAAAAGAATAATATTTAGTAATAGTATAAAATTAAAGAACATGAACAGTCAGTATATAAGTAAAGTGGTGGATCTCACAAATCCAGAAAAAAATGTCATTTATAATATGACTCATGAAGAAGCTGTTAATATTGTCAGGTCCGGAGATGCTGATGCTGTTCGTAAAATTGACGGGCAATTTTCTCTTATTTCTGTTGAAGGAAAAACAGTCCGAATGGCACGATCTATTGGCCGACCATTACGTTATTTTATTGCCAAAAGGGCCGTTGGACCTCAGTTGGTCATTGCAGAACGTATTGATGTTATTTTTAATTATCTTAAAAAGGAAGGCATGGATGACCAGTTTCACCCATCGTATACACGGATGGCTCCGGCTCATTATATTACAAAAATTGAACTGTTGGGTTGTCCCGATCCAAACCCCGTTTATAGCAGGTTTTTTACACCCGAGCGCAATAAATTTACCCCTGATAACCCGGAGCAGATAGGGAAAGATTATATTGGTACAGTATATAATGAAATTAAGAAATGGTTGCAATTCCGTGCCAAAAAAGGCCCTATCGGGGTCACTTTTTCAGCCGGAATTGATAGCGGTTCGGTTTTCTTACTTATTTATCATGCATTAAAAGAACTTGGTGAAAGCCCATCGAGGCTAAAAGCATTTACTCTTTCTATCGATGGAGATGGAGCCGATTTATTACAGGCTCGAAAATTTTTGGAAACGCTGAATCTCGAATTATTCCTGGAAGCTGTTGAATTGGATTATAAAGCTTTGGATTGGAAAGAGGCTGTTAATGTTGTCGAAGACTATAAACCCCTTGATATCCAATCTGCAACAATGAACTTGTCATTATTACAAGGAATCAGGTCGCGTTATCCCGAATGGAAATATATAATCGATGGAGACGGGGGTGATGAAAACCTGAAGGACTATCCTATTGAAGAAAATCCTGAATTAACCATACGAAGTGTTCTTAATAACCTGATGTTATATCACGAAGGCTGGGGTGTGGATTCAATTAAACATTCATTGACTTATTCAGGAGGATTAAGTAGAGGTTATATGCGAACATTTTCTCCTGCCGATTTACTGGGGTTTGAAGGATTCAGCCCGTATACTCTGCCTAATGTAATTGAAATTTCTGAAGGGATTCCTTATATTGATATGACCCATTGGGACCATCAAAAACTATATGACCTAAAAGGGCAAATAGTATATGATGGAGTTAAAGCCATTACAGGAATAGAGATGCCTGTTTTCGAGAAAAGGCGTTTCCAGCATGGTGCAGCTTCTTCTCGTGACTTTAATAAACATTTTCCTTCAAAAGAAATAACTTATAGAAAAGAGTTTCTTTCAAAGTATGAGTGAGAATCATGAGATAATCATCAATAACAGGTGGATAGTTTCTAATCGCGGAAAGAAAAATGCTGTCGATCCGCAACGACCCTATGCCTGGCTGGTAGAAAAAGAGCGTAGCGTTTCAGGGGAAATTGAAGATACTGCAATCATTTTTCTTACGAACGCGGAATGCCCTTTTCATTGTCTAATGTGTGATCTTTGGAAAAACACAACTGAAAAGCCTGTTCCTGTTGGCGCTATCCCGAACCAGATAGAATGGGCTCTCGAACAATTGCCTGAGGTTAAACATCTGAAATTGTACAATAGTGGAAATTTCTTCGACCAAAGGGCCATTCCTGAAAAGGACCATAACCGAATTGCATCGCTGGTAAGTAGTTTTGAAACAGTAATTGTTGAAAGCCATCCAAAATTGATCAATGAAAAATGTCTCCGTTTCAGGGATATGGTTAAACCTGAATTACAAGTGGCACTGGGACTGGAAACTGTGCATCCTGAGATTCTCCGAAAACTGAATAAGCAAATGACACTTAAGGATTTTAGGAATTCGGTCAATTATCTTACCCGAAATGAAATCCCTTCAAGAGCTTTTATTCTACTAAGGCCTCCATTTCTATCAGAATCAGAAGGCATATATTGGGCGAAAAAGTCCATTGATTTTGCCTACAGTGTTGGAGTTGAGTGTTGTACCATTATTCCGGTCAGAGCTGGTAACGGTGCAATGGATATACTAATGGAAAGAGGCGACTTTAGTTTGCCGGAAATTCACTCTTTGGAAACGGTTTTGGAATATGGTATCTCACTAAATGCCGGTCGTGTATTTGCTGATGTTTGGGATTTGGACCTGTTTTCCAGCTGCAAAAAATGCTTTAATCAAAGAGCCGGTCGATTAACTGCCATGAATCTGAATCAAAGAATAGCCGGTCGGGTTACATGTCTATGTGATTCTACCAATAATGGGAATTGCAACGGTTTTTAATATGAGAAAAATGCTCATCAGAATAAAAACAGAGGTGAAAAATACTAAAATTGATTTCATAATAATATTTTTTATTAACTCATCACTGCCTAATTGGGATTCCTCCAAGCTCAACAGAGGTTATCGCCCAAATAATAACAGCAGCTCCTGTTGTTCCTAAGGTGATTATCGTCATTGTTTTTGATTTCCTATGGTCTTCAAGTTGTATTTTTTCAACCTTATTTTCTACCACATGAATTTTATTGCAAATATTATATTTAATTATCTAGTAAGAAGTGGTATTATTAAATTCGAAACTCTCTGTTTGCCCGTTATTAGTAGCAATAATGACGAAAACCTTAGACTCTAAACTTATTGTTCCGTAAATAGGATGTTAATATTAGGTTAGTAATTAGCCATATATATAATAGTTGATAATTACTTTTATTTTAAAACATTAAAATGGGATTTAAAAAAAGAACCCGCAATCCAGATATCTACATTTCTGAAAAGGACATGATTGAGTTTTTTAACATACCTGAAAAGGATGTAAGACGATTAATTGAAAAAAGACTGTTAACACCCAAAAGCTGTGACGGTAAAATACTATATAGGCTTACTGAATTAATGCAGGCTTCATTCTATTATAAGAATGATGATTGAACCCTGATACCGAAAAATATTCTTTAATCTTCAATTAATAATTAAAATAAAAACCCGAACTTAGTGTCTGAAATTAAGAATTCCAAGAATATTATTACATATTAGTTAAAGTCAAGAAAGTGAATAAAAGTCAAATTTAGGGGTTCTTTTTAGGGGCTTTTTAAAAACGAAAAAGTCTAACAAATAGATTACCATATTGTTAGACTTTTTAAAAGTAGCGGAACGCATTGAATTATCGAACCTAAATGAATTTATATTTGATTTTTTAAAAGTTGTTGAATTTTAAAATATTAAAGAATGGTCATTCTCATTTCGTTAAATCCAATTACAAGTACTTTACTGCGATTAATATTATGTATTAGGATTGTATCTAC
>PVMS01126735.1_pt1 | contig 18371 bp, 16 predicted proteins | sample 1853461 | NCBI WGS metagenome assembly PVMS01 (sample SAMN08582032, study PRJNA380276) | Marine sediment metagenome, whole genome shotgun sequencing project. | isolation source: ocean sediment barecode stripped | collected 2017 | reverse complement strand
CGAGAATCGATACACGAGGCTCGCTTCCCCGATGTCCGCCTGTGGAATCAAAAGGAGCTTGCCGTCTTGATCGAGCTCGATGCTCCGATCGACGACCCTTAGCAGCTTCACGCGGAAGCGGCGCTGCTGTTCGATTGGTGTTTGCGTTCGCACCTTGACCTCACGGCCGGAAAATCGTTCGAAGTCCGCGAGCTTGACCAGAGGCCGCTCTAGCCCGGGAGAGCTCACCTCGAGCCGGTACCCCCCCGGAAGGGAGCAAATCGTCGTGGATGTCCAAGGTGGTCGATACGTCCCTACTGACCCCGGTGCAATCCTCCAGCGACACCGCACTACCAACCTCCACGCCTGGGCTCTCCCGGTCAATGGTGACCCGAATGACCGTCCCTTTCGGCTCCCGCAGACAGCGCAGCACGACGAGCTCCACGCCGTGGGCACGGCAAATCGGGTCGATCAACGCTTCTAGGGCGTTGAGGAGTTGTTCCGTAACCTGGGTCAATTTCTACTCGGGGTCCCCAAACGAAAAACGGGCGGGCCGTGGCGGCCCACCCTGGGAGGCAAACCAAATTTTCAGTGCAGCCACGTACCACAGCGCCCGATCCCCCGCAAGCAAACCGACCGCTTGGTGCTTTGCGTCATTGACAGCAAGAAAGGCATCTTGGTATGCCCCGCCAGTACCCCTGCCGGTTCGGCGAGGGGGCAGGAGGAAAGCATGATGGGTTCGTTGAAGATCGGGCACTGGGTTGCCCTAGTATGCATGGCCGCCCTGATGGCCAGTTGTGGGTCCACCCGCGAGACCGCTTGGGACGCGAACACGGGATCCGCTCAGCTCGATGATTCGTCCCGGGCAGAGGCCGCGCGGCTCATAACAACCGCCGAAACAGCGTGGGCAAACCGCGGAGATGAAACACAGGTCAAAGCCGCTATCGACGCATGGTCTGCGGCAACGGATCTCGATCCCAAGAACGCGGCGGCGCTCACCAATCTCTCGCACGCGATTTACTACTACGCGGACTGCTTTCTTCGTCCGGACGAAGACAACCCGCAACTTTACAAGGACACCCACGAAGAGGGCACCCGGGTTGCCGAGCGAGCGCTGTCGGCGCTGTCGCCGGCCTTCGCCGAGAAGATGGCGGCCGGTGAGCGCATCGAGGAAGCGATCAGCGTTCTCAATGCCAACGCGGTGCCGGCCCTTTACTGGCGGTCCTCGAACATGGGCCGCTGGGCCACCCTCGAGAGCTTTGCGACCTTGCTCTCCTACAAGGACGAGATCCGCGCGGTCATGGAGTTCTGCCTCGATGAGGATCCGCTCTACTGGTACCAGGGTCCCGACCGCTACTTCGGCATCTTCTACGCCAAGGCGCCCGGCTTCGCAGGCGGCGACATGAAGAAGTCGGCAGCGCACTTCAACGTCTCGATCGACGCGCACCCCAACTATTTTGGCACGCGCATTTTGATGGCGGAAGAATGGGCCGTTAAGGAAGACAACCGTCCGCTCTTCGAGGAGCTCGTCAACTACGTCATCAGCGCAGACCCCAATGCGATCCCCGCGATCACCGCGGAAAACCAGTGCGAGCAACGCAAAGCCAAGAAGTTGCTAGCCGACGCCGACGACATTTTCTGATCTGAATAGGCTCGACCACCAACTCGTCTACTGGGCCAGCCCGAGGAGAATCCAATGCGTAAGTCCATGATCTGTGCTGCGGCGTTTGTCGCCCTTTCCTTCCTGTTTGCCGCACCTGCTCCAGCATCGGCCCAGGAATACGTATTGGAGATGGGGACGGTCGTCCCCGGAGGTAGCCCGTGGGCGCTGCAACTGAAGCGTCTGAAGAAGTACATCGAAGAAGAGACCGGCGGCCGCGTGAAGGTGAAGCTGCGCCTCGGTGGCTCGAACGAGCGATCGTTGGCGCGGCGGACGCAGATGGGCAGCAAGCAAGGCTTTGCCGGCTCAGTGGGCGGCTTGAGCTCGATCGTGCGCGAGGTGAACGTCATCGAGGCGCCCTACCTGTTCGACACCGTCGAGCAGGCGGACAAGGCTCTCGACGACCCCGAAGTGTTGAAACAGGTGCGCGCGATGCTCAAAAAGCAGAAGCTGATCTTCGCGCTTTGGTCAGAGAACGGCTTCCGCTCGTACTTCAGCCGGCGGCCCATTCGGACCCCGGACGACATGAAGGGCATTCGCTACCGATCGCAAGAGGCCATAGCCCACGTCGAGGCCTACAAAGCACTTGGCGCGAGCCCGGTCACGATCGACATCGCCAACACGATGACTAGTCTGCAAACCGGCGTCGTGGATGGCTTCGACAACACACCGCTCTACGCGATGGCCTCGACATGGTACCAGGGCCTGGACGATGGCGAGCGGAACCTGATCCTCTCGCGGCACTCGTACCAGCCTGGCATCGCTGTCTATTCGAAGAAATGGTTCGACACGCTGCCGGCAGACATCCAGAAGGTCCTCATCAATGCCCCATACGAGCTCACCACCTGGGGTCGGGAGCAAGTCCGCAAGATGGAGCCCATTCTACTGAAGAACCTGGTCCGCTACGGCTATGACATTCACGAGCCAACCAAGGCCGAGCTCCAAAAGTTCAAGGACAAGGAAAAGGGCGTCCCGGACGCCGTGGCAAAGAAAGTTGGCCCAGCAGGCCAGAAGCTCCTCAAGGCAGTCCGGGCAGCCCTAGCGAAGTAGCCCAGCCGCCCGCTGACACTGTCACTCACTGAGCCCTGTCGTTGTCACTGACGCTGTCTCTGGCCCTGCCGCTGCCGCTGCCGCGGCCCCGGGGTCTCACCGTGGACGTACACCCAAGTTCCCGGATTTGCCTCCGTCGCGGACCCTCCATGCCAGCTCTCTGGCAGGTCGGGGCCTGCCCAGTTGTAGAGCCACTTGGCGTCGCGCGGGGCGAGGTTGATGCAGCCGTGGCTTCGCGGGCGGCCAAAGCGATCGTGCCAAAAGGCCGAGTGGAAGGCGTAGGCGCCCCTGAAGTACATCACGTAGGGGACGTCCTCGAGCGAGTATGGCGGCTCGCCCGGCTCGTCGTTGTCCATCGTCGAGGTCAGGTGCTTGCCTCGAATGCGATAGAGTCCTTTGGGAGTGCGGTAGTTGAGCTCAGGGCTCGGCACCTTCGTCCGCCCGGTGGAAATGAGGGTCACGTAGCGCGGCTGCTTCCACTCATAGGCCACTAGGACCTGGTCCCCGAGATCGATGTCGATCCAGCGCTCGCCCTCCACGACCTCAGCTGGCGGCGTGGTTGGCTGAATGAGCAACACGTCGGTCTCGCGAACCAGCCGGCCGTCCCCGACGGCCAGGTACACGCTCTCTCCGATGCGCTGACGCGAACGCACCGCAAGCCACGATCGCCGCTCGAGGCGGTCGCGGGTAACCCGAAGCTTCCCCCGATCGTTCAAGCGATGGATCGCCGTCTGCTCACGCCGGGTAACCGCCACAGGAAGGTCCCAACTCCGACCATCCAGGACCTGCCCCTCAAACTCGCTCCACTCTTTTCGCCGCAATCGGTTGGCCGGCACGAACCCGTTTTGCTGCGTGCGCCAGTACGTCTCGCCATCCCTTTCGAAGGAGCGATCCAAGCTGACGTAGAAGCCAGGCCGAAGGATGCGCAGCACGAGCGGGTTGTCGACCTCCTGGGACAGATCCGGCTGCTCGGAAGTTGGCGGCGCGACGCCGGCGTCCGGCAACTCGGGAGGAATCTCGTATATTTCGTCGGCCCTTGGCAGCCTTTTGTATAGCGGAGTCTTCCGCCGAACCGTCACGTAGTCGTAGGGCATCACCGCTTCGAGGTCGGGTTGGCGCGCGCGCTGCTCCGGCAGACGTTCGCCCGAGAACACGATGATGTCACGCCCGTGACAAGCGTATCCACCGGTGTCTAGCTCGTACCAGCCGCCCTCACAGCCTTCGTACCCCACAGGCTCGGTGGTGGTCGAGTGAAGAAGTGCGCCCGCTCGCAGATAACCGAGACGCGCTCCCTCCAAGGTCGGCACGTCTCGTATCGGAGTGACGAAGCGCTTCGCGAAGACTCGTTGCGGCGGGCCGAGATCGCGAGGCTCCGCGGGGCGCTCTGTGTCGATCGAGGTGAGCGCTTCATCGAGGCTGCAACCCGCAAATACCGCGAACGGCCCCATCGATGACAGAACGGCGATCGTGCCGAACAGCACACCGCGGGACTCCAACAAAGCTCGTCGTGTGCGCCGCACAGCCCTGGTCTGCTACGAAGTGTCATTAGGATGCGCACAGGTCAACAGCTCGAAGCATTTTCCACGACGTTTGGACTCGTGGCATCCGTTGCCCTGCACCTCGCAGCGCTCGCATACATCACGACCACCACCGCACACTTCGACTTCGACTTCGAACTGACGCTGCCGGCGGAGGTGGAGTTCGGCCTGACGGGAGAGATGGCGATGGCGGCCGCGCCGGCACCACCGCAAGCGACTGGAGCCACGCTGGACCCCAGCGGAACGCGAGCAGCGAGCCAGCGCGAGCCCCCCCCAATAGACGCCGGAGTCCCGCTCGACACTGACGCTGACACTGACACTGATCCTGTTGTCGCCCCCCCCACCCTCACCGGCCCCTCCCGCATCCCCCCTGGCGCCCATCTTGCCCTCCGCGTCGACATGAAGCGCGTTCGGGAATCTCCGCTAGGCCCCGATGTCACCAGCTTCTTGCGAGGCGTTCCCGACTGGCAGCTCCTCCTCGAGGGGTCCGGTATCGATGCCGTGGCGGATCTGGACCGGCTGCTTGTGGCGACGCCCAACTTGCAACGGTCCAAGCTCGTGCTCGCAGGACGGCACCGGCGCGATGCAAACTTTGCCCGCGACAGCGTGAAACGCCTCGCGCGTTCCCGAGGCAAAGTGGTGCATTGGCAACGACTTCACGGTGTCGCCATCGCGCGGTGGTACAATCGTGATCAAACACCGCGCGCGATCGCGCTCCTGAGCAAGCACCACTTCAGCATCACACGCCGTCAAGATCTCAAACGCGTCCTTGCGATGACGAAGGCACGCGAGCTTCGGGATGCGAAGAAGGAAGGGCTCATTGCAGCGCGCGGTCCCGATGCGCTGCTGTCGATGGGACCGGGGGAAGCGATCTCGCTCGAAATCGAAGGGTTGCACCGCTTCGTGATCGGAAGCGTTAAGCACGTGCCGATCCGTTTTCGTATGGCGTTGCGCGAGACCGGTCCAGACGAAATAGCCGTGAGCGCCATTGCGACCTACGCGTCGGAGAGCGATGCGCGCGCGGCGTCGATCTATTGGAAGAAAGTCGCAGCGTTCTATTCGCAGCAACTGATCATGACACTCGCGGGCTTTGGGAAAACTCTTCGGCGCATGGACCTCGAGCCCGAAGAGGACCGTATCCAGATATCCTTCACACTCAACGCCGATCAAATTCGCTTCATCCTCAGCTACGCTGAGGGCCGACTGCGTGGCGCAGCTCCAAGCCCGGCACGCCCAAGACAACAAGCACAGCCAACAAAAAAGGGGCCCTGAGGGCCCCTTTTCTCGATTCGGTGTCTCAGTGACTCAGAGGACGAGGTCCTTGAGCTTCTTGAGAGGCGTTGCGCGGATCTTCTTGGACGCAGCCTTCGGCGGAAGCATCATCTCCTCGCCGGTTGCCGGATTACGTCCCATCCGAGCGGGCTTCGCCGGAATCTTACGAACTTTGAGTTTGATCATGTCAGGAATGACGAACTCCCCCGGGCCACGTCGACCAAGCTCTTTCTTGACGAGTTCTCGAAGTACATCGAAAACCCCGGCAATTTCCTTCTTGGTGAGGCCGCTCTTGTCGGCCAGTTCGCTCATGATCTGAGCCTTCGTCATTCGTTTGCCCGCTACCATAATTCCCTCCTAACTCTGTGGCCTGCCCCGTTTGTCCAAATAGGCCCCAAAGAAGCCGTAGACAGGCACGGCGCCATCTATGCCTGTGGTTTTCCTTGCTGACAAGGGCCTTTGTGCGGTTTCGCAAACAAATTTCCAGGGGTTAAGCGATCCAAGACCAGAGGCGCCCGGCCCGGCCGACGCAGCACGCGCCGGCGCGACGAGCTTACTCACAGCTCGTCCACAGGTTCCCGTAGCGGCGCGTCCTGGTTTCGCGACCAAGGGGACTTACAAGAAAATCAGCGCTAGTTTCATATGGTTACCCGGCAAAATACAGGCTGCGTGGGAAGATCGAGCGCTGTGATTTACGAGGCTCGACAGCGGTTTTCCACAAGCCTGACCGGCTAGCGGGCGGCCTCCACCGCAGCCAAAAGGTCTTCGGTCCGGGCCTTCATTTCCCGCTCCCCACGTTGGTTGGCGTGATCGTAACCGAGCAGGTGAAGCAGTCCATGAGCCAGCAAAAACGTCACTTCTTGGATGATCGGGCGATCGCGTTCGGCCGCCTGACGGGTCGCGGTGGGCAACGAGATCACTACATCGCCGAGAAGCCCCGGGTGTGACGCCGGGCCTGGACCTTCCTGCATCGGGAAAGCGAGCACGTCCGTCGCCTTGTTCTTCTTCCGGTAGCGGCGGTTGAGCTTGCGAATCGTCTCATCGTCGCAGAGGAGGATCGAGAGCTCCGCGTCTTCGAGACCCAACGACGCGAGCATCGCCTCAGCGCGCCAGGATAGCTCCCCATGACGAACCGAGCGACGGTCCAAAGCACGTGAGCGGAGCCACACCGACATCGTTTGGCTACTGGCTCCCGCGTACGATTGGGTCAAGCCGGGCCGCGGCGTGCCTCGGGAGAGTCGATTGCTATGCTCCGCCGGTGTTTGAGAAAGTACTGATCCTGCGGCGCGGAGAGGCTGCGACCCGGGTCGCGCGCACGTGCCGTCGAATGGGCGTGGAATCGATTGTCGTCGCGCCCAAAGACACGCCGACGAGCCGCCACATCGAAGCCGCAGACCGGAGCATCGAGGTCGACTTCGACGAAGCCAAGGCAATTCCAACCGATCAGCTCCCCGCGATCCTAAGGCACGCTGGCGCCGACGCGGCGCACCTCGGCTATCAGGGCCAGCCCGAGATGTTCGAGCTCGCGAGCGCCGCCGAAAAGGCAGACGTGGCTGTCGTCGGGACCGACCTCGACGTGCTGGGCGCCCTCACTGACCCGGCCACTATCCGCGCCGCTGCCGAGCGTGCCCATGTGCGAACCATCCACGACGCCGAGGACTCGTCGCAGCCGCGCGAAATCGCCGTGCTCGTCGCCGCAGACTCCCACGGTAAAACCACTGCCATCTCGGATTGCGACCGCAGCCTATCGACATCCGAGCATATACTGATCCATGAAACCCCATCGCCCGAGCTACTCTTTCGGTCCGACGGCGAGGCGTTTCGGATGGCGCTGTTCGAGAGCGCCCGGCGCCTAACGGCCGAGCTCCGCTACGCCGGGCTTCTCGAGGTGACGTTTCACATAGACCCGTCGGGGCTGTCCTGGGTATCCGACGTGAAGATCGGCTTGCCGCGGCACCACACACTCATCGAGATGGTGAACGAGGTGGACTTGGTCGCGCTACAGCTTCGAATCGCATCGGGCGAACCGATCCCAGAGGAGATCGAGACGCTCGAGCCCCGAGGTCACGCGCTCGACGCAGCGATCCTGGCCCTCGACCAACAGGACGCTGTCGTCTCGTCGTATTCCGTTGCACCCGCGCCGCAGGGCCGCGTCCGTACCACGTCGTCGGCCACGGTCGGCTTGCCCTTGCCGGCTGACGATCGTCCGTTGATCGCGAAGCTGACTACCTACGCGCCAATCCGCCACACCGCGCTCCTCTCGATGGATCGCGTGTTAGCAGAGATGCGCGCCGAGCCGTTCTCGACAAACGTGCCAGCGCTGCGGCGAATCCTCAGCGACTACGCGTTCCGCGCGGGACAGTATGACACCGAATCGGCCCTAAGATTCGCCGCCGTCTGACGCCGACCGCGTGTCAGACTGCGAACGTGGACTTGCCCGCATAAACTGCCGCGTCTCCGAGCTGTTCTTCGATGCGAAGCAGCTGATTGTACTTCGCGATTCGCTCCGAGCGCGAAGCGGAGCCGGTTTTGATCTGGCCAGCGCCGGTCGCCACAGCGAGGTCGGCGATGAACGTGTCCTCGGTCTCGCCGCTTCGATGCGAGATGATCGAGGCGTATCCGTGTAGAGCACCGAGTCTCATGGTGCTGAGGGTCTCCGTAAGAGTGCCGATCTGGTTGACCTTGATCAGGATCGCGTTGGCAACGCCGCGGTCGATACCCATCTGAACTCGTTCCGTATTCGTCACGAAGAGGTCGTCTCCGACGAGCTGGATCCTGCTGCCCTGGGCATCGGTCTGCACCTTCCAGCCGTCCCAGTCGTTCTCGTCCATTCCATCCTCGATGCTGATGATCGGGTACTTGGAACAGTAGTCGGCATAGATATCGACCAGGCCAGCCGCATCGACCGGCTTCTTGTCGAACGTGTAAACGCCTCCCTTTTTGTCGTAGAATTCACTCGCCGCGCAGTCGAGGGCGATGGCGACCTGCTCGCCGGGGCGATAACCCGCCGCCTCGATGGCGCGTGCCACGAACGACAGTGCTTCCTCGTTGGTTGCGAGATGCGGGGCAAAGCCACCTTCGTCGCCTACGCCCGTCGCATGCCCCGCGTCCTTGAGAAGCTTCTTGAGGCTGTGGAAAGTCTCGACGCCTGCGCGAAGCGCGTCCGAGAATGACTCGAAACCAACCGGAACGACCATGAACTCTTGAATCTCGAGGCCGCTGTCAGCGTGCGCGCCGCCGTTGATGATGTTCATCAATGGGGTCGGGAGGACCCGCGCCTGTGCGCCCCCGATGTACCGCCAGAGCGGTAGGCCGACCGCATCGGCAGCAGCACGTGCGACAGCCATCGAGACCCCGAGGATCGCGTTGGCCCCCACCTTTGCCTTCGAAGGAGTGCCGTCGTAGTCCAACATGACCTGATCGACGCCTGGCTGATCGAGCGCCTCGTGGCCGATCACCTGGGGCGCGATCTCGTTCACAACCTTGTCGACGGCCTTCAGAACGCCCTTGCCGAAGTAGCGGTTCGCATCCCCGTCGCGGAGCTCGAGCGCTTCGTGCTCGCCCGTCGAGGCCCCGGACGGAACGGCGGCTCGACCAGTTGCGCCCCCCATCAACTCCACGTCGACTTCGATGGTAGGATTGCCTCGGGAGTCTAGAATCTCTCTCGCACCTATAGCGATGATCTCGGTCATGATTTCACCTCGGGCTGCCCTTAGCGGTTGTCTAGGGGCGATGCAAGGATGTCGATGCTAGGCTCGGCCGCCATGCACGCCTTGTTGTTCATTCCTTGGTTCCGTCTCGAGTCGTGGGACATCCCGCTACCGTTTTCGCTTCCCGTGCTGGGAGATACCCTGTCGATTCAGCCGTTCGGCGTTCTCGTCGCTACCGGCGTGCTCCTCGGCGCGTGGGTTGCGGGCCGATTCGCGCAACGCAACGACCTCGATACCATCGCGACCGGCGACCTGGTGACGTACGCGGTCGTCACGGGTTTCATCCTCGGCTACTTCTTGAACGGCCTCTTGTACGAGCGTGAGACCTTCATGGAGATCGTCCGGAATCCTTCGCTGCTCTTCTCGACGTGGCTCGGCCTTTCGTCGTACGGCGGCTTCTTTGGCGGCATCCTCGGGTGCTTCATCTGGCGCTCCCGAAAGAAGATACCTCTGCTGCCCTACGCCAACGCGCTCTGTTTCGGTTTGCCGTTTGGTTGGTTCTTCGGCCGCATGGGCTGCTTCGTCGTGCACGACCATCCTGGCAAGGTCACCGACTTCGCACTGGCGGTTGCCGACTATCGGTTCGGCGCCCCCCCCCTATCAGCCGCGCCACGACCTCGGCCTTTACGAAGTGCTCTACTCGGCCATGATCATCGGGGTCTTCATCTGGCTCGAGCACCGAAGCCGCCGTCCAGTCGGATTCTACTGCGTGCTCCTCCCGCTGGTGTACGCGCCGGTTCGCTTCTTCCTCGACTTCCTCCGAGCCACGCCACTCGAAGGCGGCGACGTCCGGTACGCCGGGCTGACGCCGGCACAGTGGTCTTCGATCGCCATGGTGGGCGTCGGCCTCGCCGTCTGGCAGTTCGCCGTGAAGCCGCACATGGCCGAGGGCGAGCCCCAGAGCGCCAACCCCTAGACCAGTTCGTGCTATTTGAGCGACACGACGGTCACCTGAGGGCCGCCTTCGTCTTGGGTGGCCTGGCGGAACCCCTCGACGTAGGTCGCGTCCCGTGAGAGGTGCTCGTGGATGGCCACGCGAAGCGCACCACTCCCGATCCCGTGAACGATGAACACGCTCGATTCGGCGGCGCCGTACATTCGATCGAGAAACGCCTCGGCCAAGGCGACCGCGTCGTCCGGGCGAAGCCCGCGAACATCGAGCGTGTTGTCGCCCGTTCGGATGGCCCGCTGCGGTTTCGGGTGTGCCCCTGAGACCGCGGTCGACTCCCTGGCAGGCGGCGCAGAGACTTGCTTGACCGCGCGCAGGTCGCTCACGTCGACCCAGAGCTTCATCATGCCTGCGGACACACGAACCTTGCCGCGTGCGGGTCCGTCGATCACGTCGGCGATGCTTCGAAGCCGTTGGACCCACACGCGGTCCCCGACCCGAACCGCCTCCGGATCGAGCGCCGCGGTTTCCACTGGCTCGGGCTCCAACGACAAGCGAAGAGCGTCGAGCTCGCCGAGAAGCGCGCCTCCGTCACGCAGCACCTCGGCCGCCTCCGCTACCGACTCCGCTTCAGAGCGCTGGCGAAGGTCTTTCTTGGCCTGGTCGAGCCGGCGTTGAAGCTCTCTCACCTGATCGACCAGCTTCTGGGCTGCCCTGCCAAGCCCTTTCGCCTCGCGCGCCTTGAGCTCTTGCCGACGCGTGTCGAGCTTCGCTCGCTCCTCGATGACCTTCGCACGATCGTCCTGCAGGGCTGAGTGCTCTGCCTCCGCTGCCTTCGTCGCTGCTTCCAACTTCGCCACCAAGGTCTCGAAGCTCCGGGAGTGCTCCGGGAGCACGCGGCGCGCCTGGTCGATGACCTCCCTGGGAATCCCGTAACGACGCGCAACCTCGAGCGCGTTCGAGCCACCGGGTACGCCCATCGTCATTCGGAACGTGGGCGCCATGTTGTCGAAGTCGAAGCCGACCGCCGCGTTGTGCATGTCTTCACGCTCGGCTGCGAGCGCCTTCAATGCTTCGTAGTGCGTCGTGACCGCAACCGCAGCTCGCCGTTCGACCAGGGTCTGCACGACCGCGCATGCCAGCGCGGCACCCGCTTCCGGATCCGTCGCACCCGCGAGCTCATCGAGTAACACCAGCACCCTCTCCCCCGCCTGCTCGAGCATGCTCCTGAGGGTCACCAGATGGGCCGAGAACGTCGACAGGCTTCGGGCGAGGCTCTGCTCGTCGCCCACCGCCGCAAGCACTGGCGAGAAAAACCCACAGACGCTTCCCTCTTCGGCGGGAACGGGCAGGCCCGCTCTGGTCATGAGCGCCGCCAAACCGAGCATCTTGAGCGCGACGGTCTTGCCACCGGCGTTCGGTCCGGAAATTACCAGAGCCTCGCCGCCGGAGAGCTCGATGTCGTTGGGGACCACATCGATGCCGCTCAAGACCAACGACGGATGGCGAGCCGCACGCAGAGAGATGCGAGGCTCCTGACAGAGCTCGACGAAATGAGCGCGCATGTCGACGGCGAGGCGGGCGCTGGCGCCACGCAAGTCGGCGTGGTCGAGCGCCTCTGCGGCTGCGCGAATCTGCGGCACGTATTGGCGCACCAAGTCGGAGAGGGCGGCGAGGATCCTCCGCTCCTCACGCTCGAGCTCCCCCTGAGCCATCTTGAGGCGATTGCCTCGTTCGACGAGCTCGCGGGGCTCGACGAAAATCGTCGCACCGCTCGCGCTCGTGCCGTGCACGATTCCGTGGAAGCGTTCGTGCGCGTCAGTGCGAACGGGAAGCACGTAGCGGCCTTCTCGGATCGTGTAGAACGAATCCTGCAAGATCGCGCTTCGCTTCTGGATCAGGTCCTCGAGCTTGCGAACGATCCGCGCGCGAAGGTTTCCGACCTCTTTACGAAGATGCGCGAGCTCGACGCTCGCGGAATCGAGGATCGAGCCGTCATCGCCAACTGACATCCCTACCTCTTCTTCGAGACCGTCGAGCGTGGGGTCGATGGCACAGGCGCGATGCAGATACGGCACGCTGTCTTTGCGCTGACCGAGAAACCGTCGAAGCGTTGCAGAGGCTCGCAGCGTCATGCGGATGTCCTTGAACGCGCCGCCATCGAGCACGCCTTCTCGCTCGAGGTGTTGCAACGACCGGGCTATCTCGCAGATGCCCTCAAGCGGCAACGGGTCGTTCCGGTCGAGCAGCCTCCGTGCCTCTCGCGCCTCTGCGAGCGCGCGCTCGGCCTCTTCGAACGACTGGGCAAGCTGCAATGAGAGCCCCTCCCCCTGCGGACCCTGACAACGATCCGCAACCGCCCGCTCTACCTGGTCCCACTCTAGATCGGCTAGCGTTTTCCGCTCGACGTCACTCACTGAGCCCACTCGGGAACCTTGAGGTCCGAGGCGCGGGCCGGCTTCTCCCGCTTGTCCTTGGGGGGCCGCGCATTGCGGGACTTGGTCCGAGATTTCTTCGGGGCTTGGAGCTCGATCAAGACGGTTTCCTCTTGGGTCGGGGTGATCGCAGTGCGCCCCCTCCGTTTACCAAGCCTGGCGCGAAGTACCAGGGTCGACCCACGCGCTGCCTCGAGCGTACAAGGCGTCGTGGCGCAAGCCTCCGATCCATCGCCGCGTAGGATTTTGGCGCCCGCAGGATCGGTCGCAACGTGAACATGGACGACCATAGGCTCCGGCTCGAGCTCGACGAGGTGCAACTCTTCCTTTAGCGGTTCGACCACCTCCGCCACCGAGCCAACCTCCAGAGGCGCCTGGCTCGCGCCTGCTTCGCTCCCTGATCCGGTCATCGGACCAATCCCAAACCAGGCGAGCGCAGCGACTGCACCCAAGACTGCCGCCGCCCAGACCCAACGAGACGTCTTGCGGCGTGGCACTTGGTCGAGGTAGCTCAGCGACGGCGGACCAAACGCGGAAGGCGGAGTCATCGCGGTCGCGCGGCTCAACCGGCCATCGAGCGCACAGTTGATCGCCTCAGCGAGCTCCTCCGTGTCCTGATAGCGGTCGTCGGGTTCCTTGGCGAGCGCCTTGCGGATCACCAGTTCGAGCTCCCGGCTCACCTCCGCGTTCGGGTTTAGCTCCGCAATCGGCGGCAATTCTGCAAACAAGTGCTGGGTGAGCACCCCCATGAAGGTGTCGCCTTCGAACGGAACACGGCCGGCGAGGCACTCGTAGAGGATGATGCCGAGCGCGTACACGTCGACACGGTGATCGAGCTCCTTCCCGGCCGCTTGCTCCGGCGACATGTACTCCGGCGTACCGAAGATCATCCCCGTCTTGGTCAGCTTGCGTCCGGGCGCCCCGTCGGTCTCGATGTCGCTCATCTTGGCGATACCGAAGTCGACGATCTTGACGAAATCGTCGATGCCATCGCGTTTGGTGAGGAAGATGTTCTCGGGCTTGATATCGCGGTGAACGATCCCTTTGGCGTGCGTCGCCGACAACGCGCGGCAGCACTGGAGCACGATGGCGCATGCTCGATCGGCGTCGACGGTGACCTCCCTGCCCAGAACGTTCCCGAGATCTTCACCATCTAGGAACTCCATGATGAAGTAGCTGGCCCCGCGTGTCGTCTCGCCGAAGTCGGAAATATCGACGATGTTCTCATGACCGATCCGCGACGCGCTCTTGGCCTCTTGGCGGAAGCGAGCCACAACCTCCGGCCGCCTCGACAAGTCGTCACGAAGGACCTTGATCGCCACGCGCTTATCGATGTCGCGATGGAGGCCTTCGTAGACCAGGCCCATGCCGCCTTCGCCGATACGAGTCTTCACCACGTAGCGGCCGGCGAGCACCATGCCAACGAGCGGATCGTCCGGGTTGAGCGGGCTGACGCTCATCTGCGACGTCGTCACGAGACGCGTCGCATCAATCGGACAGAATACCTCTCCGCCACCGTAGTCAACTCTGCAGGCGGGACATACCTTCATGATGGAAAATTGTGCGCTAACACCCCAATTTCACGGTAGCATCGCGATTGTTGGAGGGTCAACGAAGGCGGGGAATTCGTCCGGTCTCGTTGCCAACCGAAACCAGTTTTGATAGTCGCACGCCGTGGGTCCAACGGTACGATTGCTCGACGATACGCTGATCGACCAGATCGCCGCCGGCGAGGTGATCGAGAGGCCCGCCAACCTGGTGAAAGAGCTCCTCGAGAACGCCATCGATGCGCGGGCGACCGCGATTACCGTGTCAGTGGAAGATGGGGGGCGCGCTCAGGTGCGCGTGAGCGACGACGGGGTTGGGATGTCACCCGAGGATGCCGCCCTCAGCATCGAACGTCACGCCACCAGCAAGATCACTTCCTTCGACGACCTCGTGCGCGTCACGACGCTTGGATTCCGCGGAGAGGCCCTTCCGTCAATCGGATCGGTCTCGAAGATGACGATCACCACGCGGCCAAAGAAAGACCTGGAGGGCACCCGGGTAGTCGTCGAAGGCGGCCACGTGCGGGAGGTGTCGCCGGCGGGATGCCCCCCTGGTACGACGGTCGTGGTCGATGACCTCTTCTATAACGTACCGGCGCGAAAGAAGTTCCTTCGAGCACGTCAGACCGAAACCTCGCGTATCTTCGAGGTTTGTCAGCGTGTCGCGTTGAGCCATCCGGAGCTGCGTTTGACCGTGACCTCCGACGGACGAACCGCGAGGCGGTATCTGCCGGCAAGCGACCTTGCGGAGCGTGCGTACCAGATCTTCGGCGACGTGGCCCTCCAGGAGATCCACGCCGAACGAGAGGGAGTGGTCCTCGATGCTGTCCTTGCGCCCGTCGACCTCGCACGGGCCGGGGCACGCCATCTCTTCCTGTTGGTCAACGGGCGCCCCATCGTAGACCGGAGGCTCGCGCGCGCCATCGCATTCGCGTACGGAGATCGATTGCCCGGAGGGCACTATCCCCGTGGCGTCGTCTCCCTTCGCCTGCCGCCCGAAGACGTCGACGTCAACGCGCACCCGCAAAAGACGGAGGTCCGGTTCAAACAGGCCGCCCAACTCGTGGACCTCGTGACCCGGATGATCGCTGCCCGGCTTCCCGCCGCGCCCGCGGGCGACGCGTATTGGGAGGCGCGCATTGGAACCCCCGGCCCGATGCGGGATGGCGATGCAACCGCTCGCAGGGATCTGCTCGCCGAGAGCGCCGCAGGCGTCGCACAGCCCCGTGGCAAGTACGAGACGCGCAACCCCAATGGGCTTCGGTTTGTCGCTCAAGTTCGCGAGCGTGTTTTGATCTGCGAGACCGAGGATCAGATCCTGGTGCTGGACCGTGAGAGAGCCGACGCACTAGTTCGCTACGACGCCCTTCGCGACGCGGCCACGACTGGACCGCTCGCGCGCCAGAATCTGCTTTTCCCGGATCGGCTCGAGCTTGCGCCGCGCGCCTCAGGCGAGCTCGAACGGCACGGGACGCTCTTGCATTCGCTCGGGTTCGATTGGTCTGAGCTCGGCGAGGGCTCCTACGTCGTGCGGGCAATCCCCGCCCTGGTCGCCGACGCACGCGCGACCGATCTCTTCGAAGCGGCTCTCTCGGCCCTTGGACGAGGGGGCGAGACTCTGAACGACACAGCGCTCCGCGCACTCGCGGACCGCTCGGCCACGCCAAACGGCGAGCCTCTCGAGGACGGGGCCGCGCGCCGCATCGTCGCCAACGTCTGGCCCAGCCGAGACGCCCATCGATCCTGCATCGTCGCGCGCGTTCCGCTGTCGTCTGGAAGCGCCAGGGGCGCCGATGACTGAAACGCTCCAGCCGCTTCTGGTCATCGCGGGACCAACCGCCACCGGCAAGACCGCTGCGGCCATCCACATCGGGCAACACTTCGGCGGCGAGCTCGTCGGCGCCGACAGCGTGCAGGTTTACCGAGGGTTCAACATCGGGTCGGCCAAGCCGACGGCTGACGAGCTTGGAGGCTTGGCGCACCACCTTCTCGATGTTTTCAACCCCGACCAAGACGTCGACGCCGTCGCATATGCGAAGCTGGCGGACGCCGCGATTCGAGACATTCGCGACCGCGGGCGTCTTCCGATCGTCGTTGGTGGAACGGGGCTCTGGATCCGCGCACTCGTCCGCGGTCTCGTCGACGTCCCGCCCGTCGACCACGAAATCCGGCAACGCCTGGAAGCGGCCGCCACAAAGGAAGGCGCTCCTGCGCTGCATGCGAGGCTCGTAGAGGTCGATCCGATCTCCGCGGACGCCATTCATCCAAACGACACCCTTCGAATCGTGCGCGCGCTCGAAGTCTACGAACAGACCGGCACGCCACTCGGCGCCCTTCGCGCGCAGCACGCGCTCGGCGAGCCGCGATATCGCGCGGTGGTCGTCGTCCTCGACGCGGAGCGCGAGCAGCATGGAATGCTCATCGAAAGCCGTGCGAAGCAGATGCTCGATGCAGGTTGGGTCGACGAGGTGCGCTCGCTCCGAACGCGATGGGGTGATCACATCCGGCCATTCGGAAGCGTCGGGTACCGTGAGGTTCTGGCCCATGTTCGCGACGACCTCCCCCTCGACGAAACCCTGCGCCGTATCCGAAAGTCGACCCGAATCTACGCGCGTCGGCAGCGAACCTGGTTCAAGAGCGAGCCCGGTGTAGGCTGGCGGAGCGACAGCGCCGAGCTCCGCGATCCTCGCGGGCTCGACCGTATCGCAAAGGAACTGAGACTTTGAATTTCTTTGGACATGCGGTCGTCGCCAGCTGGGCCGACAACCGGGCAGGACACCTGCTGGGCAGCATGCTGCCGGACTTCGAGACCATGGTCCGCGTCCCCTTGGTCGAGGTTCGCGATCCCGACATTCAGCGCGGAATCGATTTGCATCACCGAACCGACGAGGCATTCCATCGCACGCCCGGCTTCCTGGCCTTCTGCGCACACGCGCTCGAGGCGTTGACCAATGCCGGCGTACGTCGTGGGACGGCTCGCGCCGTCGGCCACATCGGAAGCGAGATGTTCCTCGATGGCTGGCTGGCCCGTGCGCAAGATCACGTCGACGACTACCTCACGGCGCTCGATGTCGAGCTAAACGATCGTTTGCAATGGAAAGACAACGGTCACGCATTCGCGAAGTTGCACGATCGACTGAGGTTTTGGGGCGCACCACGCGACTATGCCGAGACGCCGTTCGTGCTGGCAAGGCTCACCGACGCCCTTCGACGCCGGCCGGCATTGGCCGTGCTCGAGGATCAGTCTGCCCAAATTGCGGAGTTCCTGCCTTCCCTTCGACAGATGGTGGAGAGCAGCGCCCCAGAACTGCTCGATGGGCTTCAAGACGCGTTAGGCTTGGGAGACTGACATGCTCGACAAGGGGGGACGACGCAGCGCAAGCAGCGAGAAGCGGCGGCGCCACCTGAGGTGGGGCCGAATCGCGGTAACGATCGCAGCGGTCGCTTATCTCGCGAGCCGCGTCGAGCCGGGCGACGTTCTGAACGCGTTTCAACGGCTCTCGCTGGGCGCCGCGCTGACCGCGATCACCGTCGTCTCGTTGGGACTCATCATGGGGATGGTTCGATGGCGGCTCTTGCTCCGGGCCTACGGGGCCATCGACATCCCCCCCTGGCCTCGCATCGCGCACCTCTACCTCGTCGGCCACTTCTACAACACGTACGCCCCGGGCGGCGTCGGTGGCGATGTCATTCGAGGCGTGGCAGGGCGAAAGGCCTTCGGGGATCTCGATTGGGCGAGTGCAACGAGCGGTGTAGCCGTCGTGTTCATCGAGCGCGTCATCGGAGTCTCGGCCTTGCTCGTCCTCACGGCGGGCGCCTATCTAGCTCGCCCGATCCCGGGAATCGAGAACGTGGGCCTCTGGGCAGCGCTCGGTCTGGTGGCAGCAGCGTGCGCACTGATCGGCATCGCCATCGCGCCGCGGCTAGCCCCGTTCCTCCCGGAGAAGCTCGGAAAGCCTCTTCGCGCACTTCCGCGCCTCTATTCGATCTGGCCTTTCCTCCTCGCCTTCTTCCTCTCGTTGATCGTCCACTCGGTCAACATCGTCGCGGGTCATGCAATCATGCACTCGCTGGAGCCATCGGTAATTTTCGCACAGTCAGCCGTCCTGATGCCGTTGATCAGCGCGTCTGCCTTTTTCCCCTTCACCGTCGGTGGGGCGGGCGTTCGCGAGGCCGCGTTTGCCGCGCTCTATGGAACCGTCGGCGTCCCCGAAGCAAGCGCCTACGCCGCCTCACTCAGCTTCTGGGCCACGCAACTGATCTCCGCGGGCGTCGGCGGGGTGATCAACCT
>PVMS01044794.1_pt1 | contig 18371 bp, 17 predicted proteins | sample 1853461 | NCBI WGS metagenome assembly PVMS01 (sample SAMN08582032, study PRJNA380276) | Marine sediment metagenome, whole genome shotgun sequencing project. | isolation source: ocean sediment barecode stripped | collected 2017 | reverse complement strand
GGTCAAAATCGGCAACTCTACACGTGTCTCAGGAAAATTATACTCAGCCAGGGAATCTTTGAGACGCTCTACATCTGAGCGCAAATCATCGAGATCAGGTGGAGAAATTTCAATATCAACAACTTGAACGCTGGGTGATAAGGAGATATCGAAGTCTTTTCCCTCAACCTGCAAGCGCTGCGGCGTCGAAAGAGACTCCGGCGGGATATCGATACGCACATCGGTTTGAGGGATGGTCTGACAGGCGACACGCATTCCAGCTTCTAACGCTTCATCTCCCAGGTAATCTATTTCGGATTCCGTTGGTGGATTCGTTTCCCCACCAGCGACCCTTATCTGGCAGCTTTCACACCAGCCCTCACCACCACACAGCGAGATCAGGCCTACTCCTGCTCCCTGGGCAGCCTCTAGCAAGGTTTGCCCCACTTCGATGTCGATACGCCGACCTATGGGCTGCATATCGACGATTATGGTTTTTGATTCATGTGTGAGCTGAGTCATAGTGATCCTGATAGCGACAAGTTTCACGCATAACACAATAATCGCAAGTTCTTCCTGCAGTTTGCATTGTCGTGCCAAAGCCTAAAACCATGGTCAGCGATTTGCGAGGGCGCATCATGCCAAATTTGTTGAGACTCACAGTGATTTGTGCGGGTTCCAAGATGGCGAAAATCTCAGGTTGGCCCACATCTACCGGCCAGCCAATCATGCCTGGGCTGATAGGAATTGACGACTGCAAACCGTCCCCGGCAGCTCGATCTTCGAAGTATCTACAAGCTGCGTTCGATAATGCTTCCACAGCTGCTGAGCCGACTCCATCAAGGGCCAGGCCGTAAACAATGTCCTCTCTGGAGACTTCAGCAGCATAGGTTTCTAACGCGTCTCCTACGGTGCAGAGAAACGATATTACTCTCTGGGCGGACCCAAGATGTTCCGATACCAGTTTTCCAGTTAATGTCGCACCACCTTTCAAAGCCAGACGTTCATGGCGTAGAGCGTCTACATCTAACTCTCGATACAAGGTTTGCGGTTCTAACAAGGCGCGCCCTTCCTCCAGAGCGTACTCTGCTGTTTCAATCAGTTTCGGGCTGCGCTTGCGAATTGCATCTGGATCCGCGCCTTGCCCGCGCAAGACCGCATCGACATCAAAATCCAAACTCACGGCTTTCCAAATTGGCATAATTAAGCAGCCTCTTTAGATTGACGTTCACGCCAGTAACTAATATAGCGGGTGCCATATTCATCGCGCCCCATCAACAGGTCAGCAGCCCTAATGGTGCTGGCTAATTTGAATGGATCGGTGATCGCGCAGGTCGCGCCCATCCCCATTGCCAGGGCAAGGAAGGCTTGATTGATTGTATGGCGGTCTGGCAATCCAAAAGATACATTGCTGGCACCCAGGTTTATGTTGACGCCAAAAGTCTGGCTCACCATTTGTACCGTTTTCAAAGTTACGGCTCCCGCATTGCTGTCCGCTCCAACGGTCAACACCAAAGGATCAATGACAATATTTTCCGCCGGGATACCGAGTTTTGCTGCGCGCTCAATGATCTTTTCGGCAATTGAAGTACGCGTTTCAGCATCATTGGGAATGCCATCATCATCCATCGTTAATCCAATTACCGGGACATTAAATTCTTTGATAACAGGCAAAACGGCCGCGAGGGATTTCTCTTCCCCGTTCACCGAATTAACTAACGGCCGGCCTGGCAATACGGCCAGCGCGGCTGCCAAAGCTTTGCGATCGGCGGAATCCAGACAAAGTGGTACGTCGACCGTTTCAGCAACTATTTTGGCAACCTCGGGTAACACGGCCACTTCATCGAGGCCGGGCACACCAACGTTGATATCGAGAATATCTGCGCCGGCTTCCACCTGATTGATCGCCAGCTGACGAACATAATCGTAGTTCCCTTCCTTCAATGCGGCCGCTAATTTCTTTCGCCCGGTTGGATTGATCTTTTCACCAATGATGACGAAGGGGGTTTCTCGGCCCAAGGTCACTGTATTTTTTTCACTTTGAACATTTGTTTTCATAGTAATTCCTTTTTATCAAACACCAAGCGGGACGATTATTATTAATCAGGAGAGCAAAAATTCAGTTACAACCTGCGCCTGGACAGCAGCGCCCAGGGCCAGGACTTCCTCGTTAAAATCAAAGTAGGGGCTATGGAGGGGCTTGTCGAATCCTTTTTCCTTGCTTCTGGTACCCAGCAGCCAGTAAACCCCAGGGACTTGCTGCTGGAAATAGGCGGCGTCGTCGCCTACCGCGAGAGTCGTTGTAAACTCGTGGACCTTCTCTGCACCCAACATCGATGCGCCGATGGACTTGAGCTGCTCTACAAGTGCAGGGTCGTTATAGATCGAGGGATATCCGATCCCAACATCGAGTTTGTACTTTCCACCGGCAGCAGTCGCAATCCCCTGGACGATTCTCTCAAAATCCTGTATGGCCTTTTCTCGTTCTTCCGGTGTGGCTGTCCGGATGGTTCCCGAAAGTGCGACTTGCTCAGGGATGATATTGTCCGCTGTTCCACCATGGATAGTCCCGAAAGCAAAAATCGCTGTCTCTCCGGGGGCTGTACGTTTTGCCATCAAGGATTGGCTGCTCGTTATCAGCATACCGGCCATCGCGATGGGGTCTACAACCTGATGGGGTACTCCGACATGTCCCCCTTTTCCCTGTAGAATCAGCCTAAATTCGGCCGAGGAAATTGACGTATACTCAGGTTTCACCCATAGCGTGCCTTCGGGAAAAGCTGGCGCCAAATGGAGGGTGAAGATACCATCGACGTCTGGAGCTTCAAGAACCCCTTCTTTGATCATTGGCTCGGCGCCGCCGGGGAGCATATCTTCGGATGGCTGAAAAATGAACTTGACATTGCCTTTCAAGTTCTCAGCTTCTTGCACCAGCAATCGAGCCGTCTCCATCAGGATGGCAGTATGACCATCGTGTCCGCAGGCGTGCATCACGCCAGGATTAGAGGATGCATATGGCACATCATTCATTTCTTGCATGGGCAGAGCGTCCATATCCGCTCTTAGAGCGACTGTCTTGCCTTGCTCCCCGCAGCGCAAAAGACCAACGACACCAGTTTTGGCAACCCCGGTCTGCACATCGAGCCCTAATCTTTGTAGATATTCCGCAACTTTGCCAGCGGTTTGGAACTCGTGATAGCCAAGCTCAGGGTGTTTGTGAAAGTGACGCCGATTTTGCCTTATTTCATCGAGGTTGTTCCGTGCTTTTGTAAGAAATGAATTTTCACTCATCGTTAACTCCATGCTGCATTGAAGGTTTGGATTAGCTCTGGCCACGGCATAAGTGGTTCGATCCTATAGTTCAACCAGCCGGTGTACAAAACTAACTCTTCGAGAAACTCGACCACCTGACCTTTCGAATTCAGATCAGAAACTGCTTCTGAAGCCTCTTGAAACAGCCTGCGGTATCCGGCAGGTTGGACCACTCAATAAATGGAATGTACATGGCCAGCAGTTCCCCAAGAATTTGCTTGACAGTCTCCAGATCCAGATCTTCTTCGATCAGAGTCTTTCGCATAACGAACAACACGTTACGCGATGCGACAGTCTCTAGCCAGGCGTACACGGTAGGGAAAAAAGCCAAATTCCAGGTGTCGGTATATCCCTTAGGCGGATCCATAAGATGCTTGATTTGATCGGATTCATCTTCCCAAACTGCTTTCCGAATGGCCTTCAATTCCTCCATAAAGTCGCTCATCTCAATACCTCATATATGGTCATCTCTGCACCTTGTGTCTGCTTGCACTTGAGCGCTTCTCGCTGGATTCCTACCAGGTTTTTCGTGATCTTGCCGATCAGGGTCACGGGACCCAAGCCTGAGAGATCCTCGCAAAAGACACAAATGTTCTGAGAAAAATGCCAGTAGCATATATTGCCAGCCTCCTTGGCCTGCACCTGGTTTTCTGGTTCCGTATCCAGTATAAAGGGGACGCGCTTCATCAGTTCCAGCCCTGCTACCTTGGCGATGATGGCGGGACTTTTCCAGGGAAGGGATTCGATAATCTTGTTACAGATATGAGGCGCATTATCGTCAAACAAGGTAAGTATCCCCTCTTGTTCACCAACTCGGATACTGAGTTCTTTGGCCATTTCTAACTTCACTTTCTACTAAATAGTAGATCTGATGCCGGCTACATGTCGGCCGGCTCCAAGACTTGAGATACGGAAAGCCCCACCCACCCCGCAGGCATACGTATGTAGAGATAAGCGCACTAATCGCTGTGTCTCATCCTTTTTTCAACCGGTGGGTGAAAAGAGACATAAGGGCCTACATCTGCTGGACCATCACCGACAGGTCCAGTTTTGTAGGAACGGCGCCGGTCTCCTTCTGGATGTCCAGGCAGTTCTCCATACCCTCTAGGTTGAGCTCTGCGTCGAGTTCCCAGGTGTCCAGGCCTCGGAGCAAAGCCAGCTGAAATACATCCTTCTTCAGCCGGAACACTTGGGCACCGAAGGCAGCCGCTTCTTCTGGGTTCTCCTTGATCGTCCGGCAAGAGCGGCGGAAAGCGTTCATAGCCCGGTGAACGAAATCGGGGTTCTCCTCGAGCAGCCTGGTGTGGGTGAAAATGATGCCCCACTGGTATCTGGGAAAGTAATCTTTAACCGTAGCCAAGATTTTTACCTGCTCCCGGCTCTCCCCCAGAGTCACAAAAGGTTCGACCAGAAAGCCCGCATCCACTTCCCCGGACAAAAAGACTTCTATTCGGCCGTAGGCATCCCCCAACGGGACGATTTCCACGTCCCTATCCGGATCAATCGAAAAGGAGTGAAGCATGTACCGGATAAAATAATCGTCACAACTCCCGCAGGACAGAATGCCTATCTTCTTGCCCTTCAAGTCTTTCATATCCTCGATCTCCGGCCTGCCGACCAGGTAGTGATCGAGGTGTTGGACGATGCTCGAACCTATCACCCGCGCGGGTAGACCCTGGGAGAAGCTTTTCAAAAATGGGGGAAGCCCCATCGAACCAATCAGAACCTGTCCCTGTTCCACAGCGTGAGCCAGTTCAAGTCCTCCCCAAAAGTACTGAATCTTCAGAGAGAGACCCTGCTCCTGAAAGAAACCCTTGTGCCGCCCATAATAAAGGGGGAGGCGCTCGATCCAAAACGAGGGCACACCCCAGACTAGCTTTTCGTTCATCTTGTGCGCATTTCCGTAGGAGGCAAGCCTGTTAATCGCTTTGTCTCATCTTCTTTTCCAACCGACCGGCGAAAAGAGACAAGGAGAACGTAAGCATCATGTACATTGCCGAAACAGTTATCCAAGTCTCGAAAATATAGCGTGTAGCAACAACGACCTGGCGGCCCATAAAGGTCAATTCTTGGATGGATACCACCGAAGTGATGGCCGAGTATTTGATAGTGTTGATAAATTCACTTGCCAAGGGAGGCAGAACCCGCTTGATCGCCTGGGGCATAATTACAAAGCGCATCTTGTCTGCCCAGGATAGGCCCAGAGAGTAAGCTGCTTCGTTCTGTCCGCGTTCTATCGACTCAATCCCAGCCCGGATAATCTCGGTGATATAGGCTCCCTCAAAAAAGGCCAGGGTGATCACGCCAGATATGAACTGGGAAAAAAGGGATTTTTCGGCAAAAAAGATAGCCATAATAGCTGCCGTGTTCTCCGACCAGCTTTGGATAAAATCATCGATCCCTAACAGCAGCATGAGTTGGTCGACAACAAAAAAATAAAAGATAAAGATCAACACCAGGGGGGGCAAATTGCGGATCAGTTCTACATAGGTCCTAGCGACCATACGCAGGAACAAATTGCTGCTGGTGCGGAAAAGACCGGCAATAACTCCGGCGACGATCGCCAATAGCGTAGCCCAGACGGAGAGTTTGAAAGTAGTGATCAGTCCTTGTAGTAAAAAGTTTGGAACCCAACGGCCGGTTTCACTGTTTTGGTGGATCAGGTATTGGGGAATGGCCGACCAGTCCCCCTTGTAATTGAGGCCATACTTGATGCGGTAATAGACATAGACCCCCAATGCAATGCAGAGAATCAAGATTACAAAATCTAAGACTCGGAACCTGACTTTCCTGGCGATCAAGCGTGCACTCTCCTACAGTTTATGATCAAGATTCCACCCGCCGGCCAGAGGACAGGCGGGTGGAAAATATACAACGAACTAGAAGTTATTCGCCAAGGAGATTTTCCCACTCTTTGGTGCCATACCAATAATCAGACCTCTCATTGAGCCAATCTCCATTACTCGAAATCCAGGTATTGAAGAAGAACATGGCATCGGGATCGCCCTTGCGGACAGCAAAGCCTATAGGTTCGAAGGTGAAGAGCTCTCCACCGAGCGGCCGATACAACACATCTGGATAGTCAGCGGCCCAGAATGCCGGTGTAGGGGAGGATGAGAAAGCGGCGTGGGCATTACCGTTGAGAACATCCTGGATGACTGCCTCGTCTGTGTCAAACTGGTGCAGCTCAGCATTGGGTGTAAACTTCTTGGCTGCGGTGGCGGGTGTGGCCCCTAGCCGGACGGCGATGATGACATCCCCGTTATTCAATTCCTCCAGGCTGGTTACTCCTGGCAGCATATCTTTGTTGACCACGACATCCATACCAGAAGATTCGTATGGATTTGTAAAGTTTACTTTTAACGATCGCGCCGTGGTCGTTCCCATACCACCGATAATCACGTCGAACTTGTCGGTGAGCAGCGCGGGGATGATACCGGACCACTCGGTGGGTATGAACTCGACCTCAACTTCCATGTCCGCTGCCAGCTTTGTAGCCACATCGACTTCAAAGCCCGCCAGGTTGCCGTCTTTGTCCTTAAAAGCCCAAGGTACAAAGAAATCGAGGCCAACCTTTAGCGTGCCGCGCCTAAGAATTTCGTCAATCATGCCATCCGTTGTCTGGGCAACTTCTTCTGGCTGCGCAACTTCTTCAACAGGTGTGCTCGCACAAGCAGTCGCGAATGCCAAGACTCCAACAAGCAGGGCTGCCAGCATAGCAATTCTAATGAAACTAGATTTCTTCCTCATTTTGTCTCTCCTTTGAATTAACATCATCGTTATAATAGTTACAACTCCTGGACAATAAAGATTTTACCTCTTCCACCTCCTCTCTGTCTATAAAATCTTACTGAGAAACAGCTTGGTACGCTCCTCCTGAGGATTTTCCCAAAAATGTTCTGCCGTACCGGTCTCCACGATTTCCCCCTCATCCATCAGGATCAAATGGTCGCTGACCTCTCGAGCAAAACCCATTTCGTGGGTTACTACCACCATGGTCGTTCCCTCTCGGGCCAGGTTCTTCATCACATCAAGGACCTCATTGATCATTTCCGGGTCCAGCGCACTAGTTGGCTCATCGAAGAGCAACACCTTGGGCATCATTGCCAAGGCGCGCGCAATGGCAACCCGCTGCTGCTGGCCGCCGGAGAGCTGCGCAGGGAAGCTGTTCGCTTTCTCGGCAATCCCCACCTTTTGTAGGAATTCCATGCTCGCTTCGGTGGCCTCTTCTTTCTTTTTTTTGCGAACTCGAATTTGAGCCAGGTTCACATTTTCAAGGGCCGTCAGGTGGGGAAACAGGTTAAAGGACTGAAACACCATCCCTACTTCTTTGCGTATCTCCAGGCGGTTGTCCTTGTCATCATCGAGAGGGATACCATCCACTACGACCGTGCCGCTGTCCAGCTCTTCCAGACCGTTGAGGCAGCGCAGCAAGGTTGATTTGCCCGAGCCTGAAGGCCCCATGATCACCACTACCTCTCGACGGCGAATCTCCGCTGAAAAGTTCTTTACAGCGTGAATATGTCCAAGGAAAGTTTTACTCACATCGTTGATCGTGATAATGATATCGCCCAATTCTTTTTGACTCATAAGACTTCCTCGATAAATCTCCTCGATCAGGTTAATATTTTGAACTTCTTCTCCATGCGGTTTACGATCACAGATAGGGTTATCGTGACCACCAGGTAGATCGCCGCGGTAGTAAACCAGACTTCAAAGGTGAGAAACGTATCGGCGGCGATGACCCTTGCTTGCATTGCCAGGTCGTTCAGGGATACCAGACTCACCAGGGCTGAGTTCTTGATTAGGGTAATCACCTCGCTGGCTAACGGGGGCAGGATGCGCCGAAGAGCTTGTGGTAAGATAACGTCGCGATAGGTGTCAAAAGCGCTCAAACCCAAACTGTGTGATGCCTCCCACTGCCCCTTGTGGAGTGAAACGATCCCGGCTCGAAAGATTTCCGATATGTAGGAACCCTCAAAGAGCCCCAATGCCAGAACCGCCGATGGGAAGCGATCCAATCCGAGGATCGGGCCGACTACAAAATAGATCAAGTATATCTGCACGACCAACGGCGTGTTGCGGATTATCTCCAGGTAGGTTCTAGTAACAGCCCGGGCCATAAACGATTCGGATAGACGCCCCAGGGCCGTTCCCAATCCAACCACCATGGCAAAAACAAGACTGACACCGGAGATCCGAAAGGTAAAGAATAGCCCCTCGATCAGCAGACCGGGGATCAGATGACCATCCTCCATTTCATATAGATAGCGGGGGATACGGTACCATTGCCAGTAGTAACCGATATTTTGTGTGCTGACTGACAATAGCCAGATGATCACAGCGACCAGGAGGAAATACTGAAGGATATCTATCCAAGGTGAGCGTAAAAGAAACACCTGCTGTTTGAGCTTTTTATAGGTAGATGTCTTGGGTTTAATACTCATTTCCATTTTGCGTTCGCCATGCGCACATCAATGCAGCATTAGCCTCCCCTCTGCGATTATCAACCATGCTCTTGTAGCTCTGTCTTGGCAATGGATAACACCGGTCCCGCTTGATAGAGGCGGGACTGGCACCATTTCAATCGTCGTTGCTCTGGTGTAACTTAGTATGGGAACTCTACTCCCATTTCAGCGATTTCATCCTTTACCTTATTAAACATATCCAGATACCAGGTTTGCGGCTTAACGGTCTTGACATCATAACACTCTTGGAAGGGTTTACCCTTGGGGGCATCAGCAATATTATCCTCGTATTTGGCCAGCAATCGGTTGACGATTTCGTTGGCCTTAGAGCGAGTCATCCCCTGCCCGGCAACCGCGTGGCCTACCTCACATGCCATGCGGGCTTCAATAGGTGTGGCGTAATTACGGTACTTATTATGGGTCGGGGCTGCTTCCCACAGGTGTCCGCCCGACACTGTACTCGCCAGACCATGGGCAGCCGCTTCGTACAACACCATCTCGGTACCAGGCCCGGCGTTGAAGAAGCCATTCGAAGTCGAGAGATAACGGCTGTTGCGGCTGATCGCCTGGTGTTTGACGCTGACAAGCCACAACATTTCACGCCCCGAGTTGGATGTATAGTGAAGATGGAAGGGGAAGCTGTTGTTAAATGTTCCCTGATAGATGGTTAATCCAACGAGGTGATAGGCCACTTCCAATACTGCCACGCCTTCTGCCCGGCCAGCATAACCGCCATAAATTGAGCCGCTCAAACAGCCAATGTGACCGCCATATTGCTTTAAGTGCGCGATCTTGTTCATCAACTCATTGTCAATACGGAATTCTGTCAGCGCACCGATCAACCGGGCGTCTGAGGAGCGCACACCCCACTCTTCGTTGCTAACCGCAATCTGACCGGTGTCCGATTGCGCCGTTCCGACCGCCACCAGGAACAGCCCCGGTTTCCCTACCATCCGGCAGGCCTGCCGCAGCGTCATGGCGTGCTGCAATACACCGGACATCTCGCTGGGAGCGCCCGACTTGATCTTCATACCAATGCTTTCTTCCAGTATCGGCCCACAGACACCATCTGCCAGGGGCTCTTGAACATAGGCAATGGACGAGGGCAGCATCAACTCTTCATCGTAGGTAATGTCAGGGCTAAAGATACAAAATGGGGCATCGGTACTCTCGGGTAGCCGATTTTCCCACAACCGCACATCATTGCCGGTACCCACTAGGAATCGCCCAGGGTAATGGTATAACGCTTCATTCAACTCGCTCTCGCTGATCAAAATGCGCCGGTGAGTATCGACATTCAGCACACCGGCTTCGAGGAATAACTCCACTGCAGCTTGCCATACTCGGTCAGCCAAATCATCATCAGCTGGCACAGGATTCTGAGGATCGAATTTGATGTCATATTTTTTGACAACCTCCTGAACCTTGGGCATGAAAATCTTATAGTTGAAATCGTCATTTTCGCAGAAAGGCCCGGTATGGGCTCGCTCCAGAAACTCCCACATGTTATACATCATCCAATTTCTCCTCCATTACGCTTTCCAATACCTCAATTGCAACAGCAGCATTCTCACCCCAACTATCAGCACCGGCCTCTTCTATCCACTCGCTGGTAACTGGCGCGCCGCCCAATATCACATGGAAGCGATCCCGCAGACCCTTCTCCCCCCAATATTTCGATCACGTCTTTCTGCTGCGGCATCGTCGTGGTCATGAGGGCTGAAGCACCAATAATGTCCGCATTCACCTTGACCGCTTCGTTAACAATATCCAGCGCATTGACATTGAAGCCCATATCGTGGACCTCGAATCCGTGCACCTCCAGCATAATGATCACGATATCCTTGCCGATCTCGTGCATATCGCCTTCAACAGTTGCAATTACTACGACGCCTTTCGCCTGAACCTCAGTCGCCTGCTCCTTCATCGCAGGTTCCAGGGCTTTCAGAACGGCTTTCATCGCCTGAGCGGCTGTCATCATCTCGGGCAAAAAAATCTCCATACGGGCAAATTGTTCACCTATCTCCCGCATGCCATCGGTCAGCGCGGCGATCAATGTCCCAACTGGAACACCATCATCCACCACCACTTGCGCAGCCTGTACGGCCGTAGTAACGTCGCCGTCCATGACAGCTTTGACTAAATTATCCAGATTGCTCATGGAAATATTACCTCCTATAAACCTTTGTTTTTTATAATAATTGATATCATCAAGCTATAATAGTATCTATTGTATGTCATGGTGCAGACCATGTCTGTCGTCCAGGCGACAATTCAGGCAGGTCGCTCAAACTCGGCACATTAGCTGCTTGCTTCAGACACGATGCGATCAATTTCTTGCTGGACGTCAGCCAGAAGCGGCTCAGGCTGGTGAGTCTCCAGTATGTGCTCAACCTTTTCATTGGCACGTTCTCGAAGAGACTTGCCGCCTGCGCGCTCCCACATTTCATAGGTCTCCCTGTTAAATAGATTGGGATACCAATCCTCTCGGAAATGCCGCATGGTATGCTCGGCGCTGATAAAGCCTTCAGCGTGGCCAACTTCGTGGATGAGGTCCAGTGCCAGGGTTTCCTCACTCACTTCCACACCTTGCATAAAACGCTTGATATAGTTGATGATTTCATCACATATTACCAGTTGTTCAAGGGAGTTGCATTTGCCGCTTTCCAAATAACCTACATCATGAATGAGATTGACCCCATACAGGGTTTCGATGAACATTGAGAGGGCAGCCTCGACCGCCGCTTGTTGGTCGGGAATCTTGGAGTCACTGGCCCCGGCCAAGCCAAACACCGGCAGACCGTAATAATGAGCCAGTTCAGCCCGTCCGTTGCGCCCTTCCGGCGACTCATAGACGCCAACCATTGTACGCATATCGAACATATCGTGATAACCACCGCTGTGGATCACCGGCGCCCCTTCGCGTTTAAGTTGAGCCAATACCAGGCCGACCAATTCCCCAGCGTTGGCCAGCGCAATGGCCCCCGCTATCGTAACCGGGCCATTCATTCCTCGCAACACCATCGGTGTGTAGGTGGTCGGCATTCCCTTTTCTGCTAAGAAAAGCAGCTTTTGCAGGGATTCGGCGTTATGGCGCAAGGGGTCCGTAACGTTGATATAACAGGCGCAAATGGGGTTACGGCGCAATTCTTCCTCTCCGCCAACAACCGCCTCGGCCATCTTGATCGCGTCTACGCAACCTTCGAACTCGGTGGTTACAAAGAGAATGGGCTTGGTGCTGTTCATCAGCATAGCGCGCATCTGGTGGCGATCGGCTACATCCTGGTCTTCAATATCAGAGGCGACGAACATAGACATCAAAAAGTCTATGTTGGGCGAAGCATCACAAACCCGCATGCCCTCGACGATGTCTTGCAAGATACCGGGGCGTCGTTCACCTGTGCGGTGATCCAGAACGTTCAGACAATCAGAGCCGGGACCAAAAAAGACGTTGTTCCGTTCCAGGGGCATGACGCGTTGACCGTGCCGGTCACACAGCACCACTCGTCTAGGCGCGACGGACAGCGCCCACTCGATCAGGCCAGGGTGGATTAATACTTTATTCTCATCAATAATCTTCACGCCAGCTTTTTTTAGCAGATCAAGGGCTTCCTGGTCATACAGATGCACGCCAGTGCGATCTAAAATTTCCAAGCTGGCGTGATGAAGACGTTCCAACTGATTAACTGAGAGCTTTTTGAATTGTGGAGAGTTATACTCCATATAGTTGGTTTGCAGAATCATCATACGACCTCTTAAATGAATAATGACGAATAGTGATACAGGGCGCTCTTGGTGCAACACCAAGCGCACTACAATCCATTCTATAATAAAAATACGCTCAGGTCTGTCGGCTGGACTACAATTTTGGCCGTTGTTTTCGGTTTCTTAAGTCTTTGATGAGCCGGACTGTGTCGAGAACAGAACCGGCATAACCAGCCGCCCCCAGCCTGTTAGCATTTTCCTTGGAAAAACCCACCCCACCCACTACCAACGTGACCTGTTCGAGAAGTCCGCTGGCCTCGAGTACTTCTTGGGCACCTTCTTGCTGTTGGCGATTAAAGCTTATCGCTGACGACACCGCTAAAATGATCGCCCGATGCTCCTGCACGGCGACAGCAAATTGCTCCCATCCGACGTTGACCCCCAGGTCTACAATCCTATATCCAGCGCGCGCCAGCAGAATGCTGACCATCAACTTGCCCAGATCATGCGTGTCCCCCTGAGCGGTACCAATCACCACCGTTCCCTGAGGTGACTGGCGGGAGTCACCGGCTGCGAATTCGGCGAGCAGGATATCCGAACTCCTTTGGTAACTGCGGTAGCCTCACCAACATCCGACGGCTCACCGATATAACTGACTTCGCCCGCATCTACATCGTGCATCGCGCGTTCCAACACATCGAGCAGCTTGACCAGATCAATCTTTTCGTGGATCGCACGGCGCGTCCACCGCTTGGCGTCATCGCTATCAGCCGCTACCACTGCCTCGGAAAGATTCTCCAGGATTCGAATGTGGTCGCTGGGTACAATGACAAGGTGTCGGCCGGAGGACCACAGATATCCTTGTCTTTTCAGATCATTAAGATAAGTGGTAATTGTGGTCCGATTGGCAGCCGTCAACTCGGCGATTTCCTCGTGCGTAACGGCCAGATCAATCTGAATCCCATTTGGGGTATCGCTTCCATGGCGAGACGCCAGACTTTCCAGGCTGCGCTTTAGGCGCTCCTGCACATCCAGAAAGCTAAGCGCATCCACTTCACGCAAGAATATCTTTACAAAGCTGGCCAAATAGCGAATCATAGCCTGCGAAAACGAGGTATCTGTCTCAATCAGATAATCCAAATCGGTTGGTGACACGATCAGGACATCGGCGGTCTGCAGCACCCGGGACGTTACCAAATGATTCTCACCCAGGAAATGAGCAGTGACCCCAAGGATGGTCCCCCGCCCCCAAATGCCATAGGTTCGGCTCTTTCCGTTCTCAGACAGGATACTGGTTTTGACCATTCCGGTTTTGAAGAGAAACAAGCCGTCCACTGGGTCATTCTGCCAAAACAACACTCTGCCCCGCGAGAATCGTTTGGCCACTCCCAGCCGGTTAGCCTCGATTATATTAATCATTTCAGACGTGTCTGGCCGATCTAATGTATTCAAAATTACAAAAATTTTCCTTAGCCTATGCCATTTTTTAGAATTGCTGCTACTAACCTCACCAGCTTTTCAACACGATATCAACATTTTTTTAATTTTGACCGAAGGATGGCCTACTCATCAACAGTGGAATCTATGGCTTACAATAACCGTTGACCGATAACCCACTATTATACTCCTTTTAGGCGATCACTTTGGGACCATCAGATCATAATTGTCGTCCAACCAACAGACTTGAACGTGTTTATACCTTAGAATTAAGTTATTTACACTTAAGTAGGAGAAATGACCATGACAAGAGCCGTTCGAGCGCCACGTGGAACCAAGCTCACATGTAAAAACTGGCAGATCGAAGCTGCCTACCGTATGATCCAAAATAATCTTGATCCTTTGGTGGCCTTCGATCCCGATAACTTAATTGTCTATGGCGGGCGGGGTAAAGCGGCCCGCAACTGGGAAGCCTTCGATGCTATTTTGGAATCGCTGCGCAATCTTGACCCCGATGAAACCCAGATGGTTCAATCGGGCAAACCGGTGGCTGTTTTCCGCACCCATATAGATGCTCCCCGCGTGCTGATCGCCAACTCCAATATCGTCCCTGCCTGGGCTACTCAGGAGAATTTCGAAAAATGGGAACAAGAAGGCCTGATCATGTACGGCCAAATGACTGCTGGAAGTTGGATTTATATTGGCACCCAGGGGATATTGCAAGGAACTTATGAAACTTTTGGCGCGCTCGCACGTCAGCAAGGATGGGACGGCCTAAAAGGGAAGTTGATTGTCACCGCCGGACTTGGCGAGATGGGCGGCGCGCAGCCTTTGGCAATCACCATGAATGGAGGGGTGGGGCTGATTGTGGAAATTGACCGGTGGAGAGCAGAACGCCGTCTGGAACTCCGCCAAATTGATGCAATTACGGATAATCTTGAAGAAGCCATGACTTGGGTCGAAGAGAGCCTGGCTGCTGAAGAAGCCAAATCCATCGGTTTGATCGGTAACGCCGCGGAAATCCTGTCAGAATTAGTCCTTCGGGGTGTAGTCCCCGATGTTGTTACCGATCAAACCTCGGCGCATGATCCGCTTTACGGCTATATCCCCACTAATATGTCATTGGAAGAAGCCGATGCCCTCCGCCAGAGCAACCCGGATGAATATGTGCGCCTTTCGATTGATGCCATGACCCAACACGTCCAGGCCATGCTCGATTGGCAGGCCAAAGGAGCGATCGTATTCGATTATGGTAATAATCTTCGCCAACGCGCCTATGACAATGGATTGAAAAAAGCCTTCAACTATCCCGGTTTTGTAAAAGCCTATGTCCGTCCATTATTCTGTGAGGGCAAAGGTCCCTTCCGCTGGGTGGCTTTATCAGGTGATCCCGAAGATATTTACGCCACCGACGATGCCATCCTGGAACTTTTCCCTGAAAATGAGCATCTGGCCCGCTGGATCCGCATGGCTCAAAAGGAGATCGAATTCCAGGGATTGCCAGCCCGTATTTGCTGGTTGGGTTATGGGGAGCGCGCCAGAGCGGGACTAAAATTTAACGAATTGGTGGCTTCGGGGGCAGTCAAGGCTCCCATCGTCATTGGACGGGATCATTTGGACAGCGGTTCGGTCGCCAGCCCCAATCGGGAAACCGAAGGGATGCGAGACGGCTCCGACGCCATCGCAGACTGGCCTATTCTGAATGCTCTAGTTAACGCCGTCAACGGCGCTACCTGGGTTAGTTACCATCATGGCGGCGGCGTTGGCATTGGTTACAGCCTGCACGCCGGACAGGTCATTGTGGCCGACGGCACTCCTGAAGCCGCAACCCGATTGGAGCGTGTCCTCACCGTTGACCCTGGCATGGGCGTTATCCGTCATGTTGATGCAGGCTATCCCAAAGCAGTTGAATTTGCGACCGAGCATGGCATCAAAATCCCAATGAAGAAAGACTCAGGGAGTGTTGAGCGTGAGTAACATAAACGATATTTCTTCAGATACTTCGGATTTTCCGGGGAAATCAATCACCCTAGATGGAAAATCTCTCACGATAGAACAAGTTGTGCGCGTAGCCTATGGGGGACCAGGGCAGCCCGGGGTTGGTATCAGCGCCGAGGGCCAGCAGCAAGTCGAGCGCGCCGCCCGTGCCGTACAAGAGCTTTTGGCACGTGGCGAAGTCGCTTATGGCATCACCACCGGGTTTGGAGCATTCAAAGACTGCATTATTTCACCGGATCAAGTGGAAACTTTGCAGCGCAATATCATTATGAGCCACGCCGTGGGCACCGGAGATTTGTTTGATATTGCCACCACGCGCGCCATTATGTTGATCCGTGCTAACACGCTGGCCCGAGGACACTCGGGCATTCGGCCGTCCACCTTAGAGTTGCTCCTCGACATGCTCAATGCAGGTGTACACCCTGCGATCCCCGAAAAAGGCTCGCTCGGGGCCAGCGGAGATCTCGCGCCCCTGGCACACATGGCCCTGGTAATGATCGGCATGGGCGAAACCGAATACCAGGGCGAAATGCTCCCCGGCGCCGAAGCTTTGCAGCGCGCTGGACTGAAGCCCATAGAACTGGCCGCCAAAGAAGGCCTTGCGCTAACCAATGGGACTTCGGTGATGTGCGCGTTGGGCACGTTAATCGTTAACCAGGCCGAGAACCTGTGTGGAACCACGGATGCTGCCGGGGCCTTGAGCCTGGAGGCCTTGCACGGCACGCCTCTGGCCTTCGATGAGCGCATTCACAACCTGCGCCCCTTCCCGCGTCAGGTCGATTGTGCGGCCAATATGCGCAATTTGCTGGCAGGTAGCCATTTTACACGCCACTATGACCCCAGCAATGTGCAAGATGCCTATACCTTGCGCTGCATCCCACAGGTTCACGGCGCGGTACGTGAAGCCATTGCTTATACGCGCTGGGTCATGGAGATCGAACTCAACTCCGTCACCGACAACCCCCTGATTTTCATTGATGATAACACCGAAGAGATCATTGTCCTATCGGGGGGCAATTTTCATGGCGAGCCGCTTGCGATTGCGATGGATTATTTAGCGATTGCGCTTACAGAGTTGGGCAATATCTCTGAGCGCAGAATTATGCGCCTGACCGATGAGTGCAGCAATGCTCAAACGCTTCCTGCCTTTTTGACGCAGGAAGGTGGTTTGAATTCTGGTTTTATGATTACCCAGTACACCGCCGCTGCGCTGGCAACCGAAAATAAGATATTGGCACATCCCGCCAGTGTGGACAGCATCCCCACCTCCGCTAACGTGGAAGATCATGTCAGTATGGGATTAACTGCCGCGCTCAAATTACGTCAAATTGCGAAAAACGTAGAACATATTGTCGCCATTGAGCTGATGGCAGCCGCCCAAGGCATTGACTTCCGTCGTCAGGAAGTAGGCGAGAATGCCCAACTCGGCGAGGGCACTGCGCCCATTTATGCGCGCATCCGTGAAGAAGTCCCTTTTATTGAAAAAGATACCGTTTTATATGAATATATCGCCGCGGTGGAAGCCCTGGTTTCTAGCGGTGCGTTTGATGAGATGTAAAAATGCCCAAAATTGTTGAATGTATCCCTAATTTTTCTGAAGCCCTCCGTACCGATGTGGTGGATCAAATCGTCGCGGCTGTCGAATCGGTCGCCGAGGTAAATCTGCTTGACCGCTCATCGGATAACGATCACAATCGCACTGTACTCACATTCGCGGGGTCTCCGCAAGCGGTGGCAGAAGCTGCATTTCGCGCCATCAAAACCGCGGGCGAACTTATCAATATGGACGAGCACAGAGGTGAGCATCCCCGCATGGGTGCAACGGATGTGGTACCCTTCGTCCCGATTTCAGATATAACAATAGATGAGTGCGTCGCTCTTGCCCATCAGCTTGGTCGGCGCGTGGGGAGGGAGTTGCAAATCCCTGTCTATTTTTACGAGAAAGCCGCCAAACGACCCGATCGCGTTAACTTGGCAAAGGTCCGTAAAGGGCAGTATGAGACCATCAAAGCCGAAGCCAGCACAAATCCTGACCGCGCCCCCGACGAGGGACCTAGTAGCATCCCATCAGCAGGAGCAACCGCCATCGGGGCGCGTGACCCGCTGATTGCCTTCAACGTCTATCTGACCACAGATGATGTCGAGATCGCGCAGAAAATTGGCAAAGTCGTGCGTCATTCTTCGGGTGGATTACGCTTCATCAAGGGGATGGGTATCCTCGTGGATGGGATGGCACAAGTTTCGATGAATTTGACCAACTACCACAAAACTCCCGTCGCCCGCGTCGTTGAAATGATCCGCCGCGAGGCACTGCGTTATGGGGTAACTATCCATCACAGCGAGTTGGTCGGCCTGATTCCACAAGAGGCGTTAGTGGATGCGGCGGTTTGGTATATGCAGCTTGACCAATTCGAGAAAGATCAAATTCTCGAAACCCGAATCTATGCTGCCCAAGAGAAAGCCGATTTTCTC
>PVMS01002707.1_pt1 | contig 18372 bp, 20 predicted proteins | sample 1853461 | NCBI WGS metagenome assembly PVMS01 (sample SAMN08582032, study PRJNA380276) | Marine sediment metagenome, whole genome shotgun sequencing project. | isolation source: ocean sediment barecode stripped | collected 2017 | reverse complement strand
CTCCCCAATAAAGGTCGTCGCGAAATAATCGATTGCCGTCGGCGAAGGCATCGTAGGCATTCACGGAAGCAGCCTGGCTAATCGGCGCAGCCCACAGAAATACAGTCAGCAGCGTCGCCGCACCGGTCGTAAGCCTGCGTCCTCTATTGTCATGCATCGCGAAAATAGCCCAAGCTCCCTGTTCGCGTTTTGCTCGGTATCTAGGTTACCGACATCCAGCCACTCAAAACTATGACGTGGTGCATAAAAAAGACCCCCCGAGAACTTTGCCGTCGGGAGGTCCTGAGGCCTTCGGTGAAGAAATCGCCTGTTTAGTCGACTACGTCATCGTCAACCATGTCCTCGCCTACCATGTCATCGCCGCCTTCTTCGGGCATGTCGTACTCTTCTTCATGCCTGTCTTCATCGACATCTTCGCCTTCCTCGAATTCACGTTCCTCATCGAAGTTGTCACGTTCCTCGTCGAAGTCATCGTCACTTTCGAAGCCGTCACCACCGCGTTCTTCACGATCGCTTACGCCATCGTCGCTGTCGAACTCGTCGCCTGCGTCGCTATCATCCGGTCCGTCCATTTCAGAAACGATATCTGCAACATCGCCGACGTTGTCGACGACGTCCATCGTGACGTCGAGATCATCCAGGCCGTCAGCACTAGCGGCATTTGGCACGAGCGCGAAACACGTCAGTATGAAAGTTACTAAGAATACGTTGATCTGTTTCATGGCTTTACTCCATTCAAGTGCACCGGAATTCCATTCCGGCCGTGATTTAGGATACGTCCACCCGCAAGCGAAATACCCGCTTGCGGTTGTCATGTTCGAGCCGGGCCAGTAATTCGCCGCCGACAGGTGTCAGGGCAATGAGCTTCAAAGGCAGCAAATTGCGGCCTTTCTTCAAGCTTGTCTCCCAGCTAATCTCGCGCTGTCCCGGAAACCCGGCAAGCTCGATGCCGTCGGGAAGCGATACGGTCAAAGTTGCCAAGTCCAGCGATGTCGCTGATGAAAAAACCAGGTTGACCGTTCGCGGTTCTTCAAGAACGATCGTCACGCCGGGAATGTTTGAGTCGACATCGGGCATCCTCGCCGCCGTCATGAACTGGGCGCCGATCAGCCATACGGCGAGTCCTGCTGCAACCGCTGAACCAAAGCCTGTCATCAACCATCGGTTCCGTTGCCGACGCGAGCTGATCAGCGTCGCCCTGGCGAAGGCCTGGTCGTAGAAACCTGCGTCGACTTGTGGCATGGGATAGTCCTTTAACAGTGCCCTGACCTGTGGATCGTCCTGATCCTGCTCATTCATATCGTCGTCATACATGATTTTGTCCTGCTTGGTCTCTTACACGTAATCTCTCAGGAAATGGTTCCATCCGCGGTCAAAATATCCCGCAGGCGAGCACGGGCGCGATGCAGCCGGGATTTGATCGTACCCACGGGCAACTCCGTAAGCTCTTGAATTTCAGCGAGTTTATAGCCCTCGGTGTCGTGTAGCAGTACGACCAGGCGGTGTTCATCACTGAGTTGGTCGAGGGCCCTGTCGAGTCGCTGTAAAGTCTCGATACGCTGGTTGTCATAACCCGGATCATCGGGGCCAGGTAGTCCGGCAAGTCCCTCTCCCTCGAGGTGGCCTTCTTCCACGGTATGCATACGTCGGCGCGCGAATCGGCGCCTTTCATCGACGAACAGGTTGTACATGACTCGGCAAAGCCATGGGCCCGGTTGGTCGATGCCTACCAAATCGTCGAGTTTGCCGAACGCCCGGATCAACAATTCCTGGAATAGATCCTCGGCGTCGGCTTTGTTGCCGGCGAGGCGCCACGCCAGCCGGAAAAGGCGGTCGAAGTGAGGGCGCACCAGGCGCTCAAAAACCAGTTTGTTGTCCGCGGCGCTCATGATCTCGCCGAGTGTATCGCCCCGATGCAGGACGACAAGGAAGCGGTTAGCAAATCTTTAAGCTATCCGGCGTCGGCGATCTCGTAGTCGTTACGCTTGGCAGGATCGTCTGTGAAGTACTGCACGAATTCCCAGTCGTTACCATCAGGATCGTAAAAGTACACGCGCTTTCTGTAAGGATGATTATTCGGCACAGTCGAATCCTTGTAGCCCGCCTCCAGCATGCGATCGTGCAATGCGTCGGCATCATCAACTTCATAACCGAGGTGGTTGACGCCGGGCCGGCCATTGTAAGGTACCCATGATTCCGCCGGCTCGACCGATGCCTGGTTCAACGCGATGTAAGTATTGGCTGTACCGATATGCATCCATCGGTCGTTCTCGTGTTTGCCTTCGCGTCGGATCTCGAATGTCGGGAATGCTGTCTGCAAAAAACGGGCAGTCGCGTCGATGTCGCGAACAATGATATTGGCATGTTCAATACGAACGGTCATAGCTGTCTCCTTCTCATTGCGGCCAAGCATGAATCGGGTTAGATGATATAACAACCAAATTGTCATTAGACTAGCAAATTGCTACTGTGCTGACATGGACGACCTCAGACGAAATCTTGCGGACAATGTTCGCCGCCTACGTGAGGTGCACAGGATGTCACAACAACGCATGGCCGATCTGTCGGGCTTGCCACGACCGACGTGGGCCAGCCTTGAGTCGGGCGCCGCGAACCCGACGCTCAACGTGCTAAGCAAGGCGGCACAGGCCCTGCAGGTTTCCATTGAAGAGCTTGTTGGTGTGCCCCGAAATGAAATCAAGCACATTCCTGCGGCCGACGTGAAGCAACGTCGACGTCAGGATGCATGCATTCGCCCACTGGTTCCCGAAACGCTGTCCGGGCTGGAGTTCTCGCGCATGGAAATCGATCCGGGTGGAAGCATGGTCGGTGTTCCGCATACGCCGGGCACGCGCGAGTACCTGACCTGCGAGCGCGGGCGCATTGAGTTGATCGTGGATGGAAATCGTTGGTTGCTGGAGCCGGGCGACATGCTGGTCTTTCGTGGTGACCAGCGACACTCTTACCGAAACCCTGATACGCGCAGGAAATCGATCAGCATTTCTGTTGTGTGTTTCGCTACAAGCTGATCTGTATCAGGAGGTAATGGTCGATGAGCAGGGCCGCGAACAGCAGAGCAAGGTAGGAAATCGAAAACTTAAACGATCTCATCGGTAGTTCGACATCGTCCGGGTCGCGCACCATCTGAATCGAGTAATACAGGTACATGGCGTCGAGCACTAACACCGCGGACAGGTAAATAACGCCGCTCATGCCCGTCAGATACGGGATGATCGTGATCAGTACGAGCAGGATCGTATACAAAAGTACGTTTATGCGGGTGTATCTCTCACCGTGGGTGACGGGCAGCATAGGAATGCCGACCTTGGCATATTCGTCTTTCCTGGCGATTGCCAGCGCCCAAAAATGCGGCGGTGTCCACAAAAAGATAATAAGAAAGAGCAACAGCGCACTGCTGTGAATTTCGCCGGTCACGGCAGTCCAGCCTAAAACAGGTGGCGCCGCGCCGGCTGCACCACCGATGACAATATTCTGTGGTGTCGCGCGCTTCAGATACACGGTGTATACGACGGCATATCCGATCATGGAAGCGGAGGTGAGTAAGGCTGTCAGCGGGTTAACAAGAAACCACAGGATGATCATCGAAATTACACACAGGGCCGAGGCGAAACGCAATGCCGACTGCTCCGAAACGCGGCCCTGTGGCAGTGGCCGGCCGCGAGTACGCAGCATGTGAATATCGATACGTGCGTCCAGTACGTGATTAAATACAGCCGCCGCTGACGCGGCCATGCCTATGCCGATCGTGCCGAATACGAGTGGTGTAAGACCAGGCCAGCTCGGTACGGCGAGAAACATGCCGACAATCGCCGTGAAGACGATAAGCATGACGACGCGAGGCTTGGTCAGCTCGTAGTAATCTCGCCAGTCGACATAGGTTTCTACATTGACGCTCATGACTGGTTTAGCGAAAGCCTGTTCGGCAATTGGAAAAGGATCGCGAAGTTTAATGAAACACCATAGGCCATGCAATTAGTACAATCCGCAATTCGCATATTTTATTCCTTATTTTTCAACGCGTTGTGTTCGACGACCGATTCGCCCGGGATCGATTCGGATCTCACCATCTTGGGCTCGAGGCCCCGCCCCCCAGCAATGCCCATAGATTAACTCAAGATCGAGTTCGATGGTGCTTTCTCCGCCGTGTTGCTCAAGGGCCGCTGCCATAGCATCGAAGCGGGCTTTTCCAACGGGTGCGCCGTTACGGTTCGCGAGACAATTGCGAGCGCCGCAGCCGGTCAGGTCACGGAACAATGCGCCGGCATCCTGGTAGGTGACGGAGAGGCGATCGACATCGAGCACTGGGTCTGTCAAACCTGCACGAACAGCGGCGTCGCCTAGATCATGCATGTCCGGAAAGTGATTCACGTGTACGCCCGAATCGGCGCTCTGCCATGCCTGGCGTAGCTCTGACAGGCTGTCCGGGCCGAGGCTCGAGAACAGGAACAGGCCATTTTTCCGAAGAATTCTTGCGATCTCGCCGAGCACCATTGCCGAATCGTCAATCCACGGCAGCAACTGATTGGCGAACACAACGTCGACGCTTTGATCCGCCAGGGGAATCGCGTTTGCGTTTGCATGCAGCAGCGAAAACCTGGTGAACCAGGATTGTTTGTGACGAACTTGCTCCAACATGCGGACAGACAGGTCAAGCGCAATGATCTGGGCACGTCGAAATCGCTTGGCGAGCGGTTTGCATGCGGAGCCGGTTGCACAGCCAAGGTCAACAACTGTCTTCGCTTCAACGACCATTGGATCGAGTCGAGCCAGTAAACCGTCGCGCGTTGCCGTATGAACAAAATCGAATTCCTCGAAATTGGCAGCAGCCCGATCAAAACGGCGACGCACGTCACTACTGCGAAGCGCGGAAAATTGTGCTGCCGAATTCATCGGTCCACGTTACCAGCTTTGTCCATATCTCGCGCCAATTCGGGCAGTGCGCCGAGAGGCAGCATCGTTTAGAAATCGGTGGATGCGATTGTCCCGGATTGAGGAGTTTTTGATGCCGCCGCGGTGCGTGTTTTGCGGCACTCGCTGCCAATGGGTTGAGGCTAATATGTGCGACGATTGTTTGTCTGATTTACCGTGGAATCGCCGTGCGGTCCAACCGGCCATACCGCCGTTTGTAGTCACTGTTGCACCGCTCACATATTCTTTTCCGGTCGATGCGGCACTCAAAGCGCTCAAGTTCAAGCGCCGGCTCGATTACGTGCCGGCATTCGCCGAGTTGTTACGACGAATATTCGGCGAGCTGCCCGATGACATTGACGCGTTGTTGCCGGTACCACTGCATTGGCGCCGACATGCAATACGTGGCTTCAACCAGGCCGTGGAACTCTGTGGGCCGATACGCAAGCAAACGGGCCTTCCGCTTCTTACAAGCATAAAGCGTGTTAAGCCAACATCGAAGCAATCGGGCCTTGATGCAGCCGAGCGCCGCCGGAACCTGAGAGATGCTTTTGTTGCCATGAGCCCTGTTGACATGCGTCATGTGCTTATCGTCGACGACGTAATCACGACGGGTGAAACTTGTCGACAGCTCGCGAATGTCGTGCTTGCGGCAGGCGCAAAAAAAGTGAGCATGCTCGCCGTGGCGCGCGCCTAAAGGCCTTCCTACACCGCAGGGTTGAACGTGTAATGCAGCACAATGCCGAGGAATACGGCGAGGCCGATATGATGATTGTGCAGAAATGCGGCGAAGCAACCGGCCGGTTGCCGATCACGGGCGAGCCAGAGGTGATAGGCCATTAGCCCGCCAGCAACAACAACAGAAGCGTAATACCAAAATCCGAGGCCGGCGCGCAGGCCCACAAAGACAAGGCCGAGCAACATCAATGTTTGCAGGCCAGCAATAACAAACAGATCGACCTCACCGAACAATATCGCCGTTGATTTCACGCCTACCTTGAGGTCGTCATCACGGTCGACCATGGCGTAGAAGGTGTCGTATATCACCGCCCAGATCAGGGCAACCACGAAGACCAGCCACGCAAGTTGCGGCGTGCTGCCCGTCTGTGCGGCGAACGCCATTGGTACTGCCCAGCCGAAGGCTGCGCCTAGCACGGCTTGCGGAATGGATATGTAGCGTTTGACGAATGGATAAGCGACGGTCAAGGCTGCGGCAACAATGGCGAGCATCTGTGCTTGCCGGTTTAACAACATGACCAAACCGACGGCAATCATGGCCAGTGCGGCGAACAGGGTAAGGGCTTCGGTTGGCGTAACGGCGCCAGAAGGTATTGGTCGCGTTCGGGTGCGCTCAACATACGGGTCGATCTTGCGATCTACGTAGTCGTTCAGCACACAACCGGCGGAGCGCATGACGAAAACGCCCAGGATGAACACTACGAAATATCCCTGGTCTGGATGGCCCTCGCCGGCCAGCCACAAGGCCCACAGTGTTGGCCAAAGGAGCAGCCATAGGCCGATGGGCTTATCGACACGCATAAGTTTGCCGTAGTTACGGACTTGGCTAAAGACGCCGCGCGGCAACAGGTCAGTTAAAAATTTATTCATGCAGGGACAGTTTACTTATTTTGTGAATGTTGTCAGACCTTTCCGTATCGTCCGGCATCGCTCAACCAGCGCCGGACGATCGCAGCTACGCTGTCCGGAGCGGAGCGCCGCATGGTCTCCGCCGTCCGCTGAACATCGGGCATTAATTCGGCATCCCGAACGAGGTTGGCAATCCGGTAGTCAGGCAATCCAGTCTGTCGCGTGCCCAGTAATTCGCCTGGACCACGCAGTTCGAGGTCACGCTGCGCGACGACAAATCCGTCATTGGTGTCTCGCAATACCGCGAGCCGGCTGCGCGCGACCTGACCGAGTGGTGGTTTGTATAACAGCACACAGTGGCTTTGCTCGCTGCCGCGGCCAACCCGCCCACGGAGTTGGTGCAACGTTGACAGACCGATACGCTCGGCATTCTCTATAATCATCAGGCTGGCGTTCGGAACATCGACACCAACCTCTATTACCGTGGTAGCGACCAGCAGTTGAATCGTGCCGTCTTTGAATGCCCCCATACCGCGCTCTTTTTCGATGGAACGCATACGACCATGCACCAATCCCACTCGAACATTGGGCAACGCTTTCGTCAGCATGTCGAAGCTAACCTGGGCGGCCTCGAAGTCGAGTACTTCGGACTCTTCAATAAGCGGACAGACCCAGAACGCCTGTTGACCGGACTGGCAGGCCTTGCGAACGCGCTCAATAACCTCTTCTCGGCGCGTATTTGGAAGAGCGACTGTTTGCACGGGCAGCCGGCCCGGAGGTAGCTCGTCGATGATCGAAGTGTCTAGATCCGCATATGCCGCCATTGCGAGCGTTCGAGGAATCGGCGTTGCTGTCATAACGAGCTGGTGTGGATAACCTTTGTCCGATACGCCTTTCTCTCGCAACGCAACGCGCTGATGCACGCCGAAGCGATGCTGTTCGTCGATGACGACAAGCGCGAGATTGTTGAATGTAACGCCCTCCTGAAACAACGCGTGCGTTCCGACGGCGAGCTGCCCACTGCCGTCCGCAATGGCCGCAATCGAGTCGCGCCTGGCTTTTGTTCCCTGGCTACCGCTCAACCAGGCCGGTTCGATATTCAGCGGCTTGAGCCACGCCGTAAAATTGTGCCAATGCTGCTCGGCGAGCAATTCTGTCGGCGCCATGATGGCTGCTTGCACACCGGATCCGATCGCCATGAGGCATGCAATAGCGGCGACAACCGTTTTGCCTGAGCCAACATCGCCCTGGATAAGCCGCATCATGGGATGCGGCTCGGCCATGTCGCCGAGGATCTCCGTGACGACACGCTGTTGAGCGCGAGTCAACTCAAACGGCAGTGTCGCCGTAAATCGGTCAATCTGCTCATTGCCTGCGTTTAGCGGCTGAGCCGACTCTGTCTGGGCCAGTGCGCGCAGGCTGCGAAGACTCAGGTAGTGGGCCAGTAATTCCTCGAAGGCGAGCCGCATCTGGCACGGGTGCTTGCCCGCGAGTAGCCGGTCGACATCGGCATCAGGCGGTGGTCGATGCAGGTAATTGATGGCGTCCGCCAGTTCGGGCAGAGCAAGGCTCTTTCGCACAGCATTCGGCAGCAGTTCTTCCGGTGGCGAATCGCTCATCATGCGAAGCGCTTGATCTGTCAGGTTCCTCAACCGGCCTTGTTGCACGCCCTCCGTGGCGGGGTAGATTGCGGTGAGGGTATCGTTGACCGTGGCATCCTGATCCTCTCGCAGCACCCGATATTCAGGATGAATCATCTCGAAGCCGGCCGATCCCTTACGCACCTCGCCGAAACAACTGACGCGCACCCCCGGCTGGAATTGTGCTTGTTGCTGTCGCGAGAAATGAAAAAAGCGCAATGTTGCCTGTCCGCTGCCATCACCGATTCTGACGAGCAGATTCCGTCGCCCTCGATAGACTGTTTCAGCAAGCAATACTTCCCCGGACACCAGGCAGCGAATGCCTGTTTCGAGTGCACCGAGCTTGATCCGTTGTGTTCGATCTTCATATCGAAGTGGCAACAGAAACAACAGGTCCTCGATGCGATATAGGTCGAGGCGCTCGAGCTTAGTTGTGAGCGCGGGACCAACGCCGCGGAGGGCGGTCAATGGGGAAGCGAGAGTTCGGGCCTCAGCAGCCATCGCGGCTAAAGCCGCTCCTACAGCGCAAGTATTGCATCGGCCTCGACATCGACCCCTTTCGGCAGGGATGCAACACCGATTGCGGCGCGCGCCGGGTACGGCTGATCAAAATAGTCTTCCATAACACGGTTAACCGTTGCGAAGTTGCTTAGGTCGGTCAGGAAGATGGTTAGTTTTACAACCTGGTTTAGCTCGCCACCTGCGGCCCCTGCGACCGCTTTGAGATTTTCAAATACGCGCCGAGCCCTGGCTTCGAAATTTCCTTCTACGATTTCCATGGACGCTGGATCAAGCGGTATCTGGCCCGAAAGAAAAACGAGGTTGCCGCTCTTAATGGCCTGCGAATAGGTACCGATGGCGGCGGGCGCGTTGTCGCTGTGAATGGTCTGTTTGCTCATCGCGGTGTGCGGTCTCCAGAAATTCTGTGGCGGGCGTTACGCACAGTCTCGTGCAACTCGAATTACGTTCGGCATCTTTCGAACTTCTTTCATAATCTGTGCCAGGTGATGGCGATCGCGCACCTGCAATAGGAATGACAAGACGGAACAGTCTTCGTGGCGGCCAAGTACTGAGACCTGTTCGATATTGGACCGGCTGTCGGCAATTGTCGTAGCCACTTCGGCCAATGCTCCGGGTTTGTTGAGAGTCTCGACGGTGATCTGGCTCGAGAATAGCAGGTCGATGTCCTTCTCCCAGCTTACCGAAATCCACTTCTCGGGTTGCTTGCGAAATATGGCCAGGTTGCCGCAATTATTGCGGTGAATGACGACGCCACGCCCGGAACTCAGGTAGCCCATAACGTCGTCGCCCGGAATCGGGTAGCAACAACGCGCGTAGGTAACGACCATGCCTTCGGTACCGGCAATGACAAGGCTTGCTCTGCTCGACTCGGATTGGCCCTCGTCGTTAGTGCCCAGCAGATACCGTGCTGTTAGAGGGGCCAGTCGCTCGCCGAGACCGATTTGCTCGAACAACACCATCGTATCGTCGAGTTTGAGTTCTTCGATCGCGGCCCTCATGCGTACTTTCCCAATCTTGCGGAGAGAGGAATTCAGGCCCTTGAGAGATTGATCGAGCAGACGCTTGCCAAGATCAACGGACTCACTGGACCGCATCGTCTTCATGTAATGCCGAATCGCTGTGCGCGCCTTTGCGGTCCGCACAAAAGTCAGCCAGTTTGGATTGGGTTTGGCGCCGCGCCTGGTGACGATCTCGACGGTTTGACTGTTCTGCAGCTGCGTACGCAACGGCACGAGTATTCGATCAATTTTCGCCTCGACACAGCGATTACCGATGTCGGTATGTACGGCGTACGCGAAATCGACGGTCGTCGACCCCTTCGGCAGCGGCATGATATCGCCGGTCGGCGTAAACACGTAAATCTTGTCAGGAAAGAGGTCTACCTTGACGCTTTCGAGAAACTCCTCGGAGGTGCCCGAGCGCTGCAACTCTGCAAGATTTGCGAGCCACTCGCGAGCCCGGTGCTGCGGTGTCGCATCCGATTTTTCGTCGGCCTTGTATTGCCAGTGCGAAGCGACGCCCGACTCGGCAACACGATCCATTTCGCGCGTGCGAATCTGGACTTCGAGCGGCAAGCCTTTCGGACCGAACAACGTCGTATGCAAAGACTGGTAGCCGTTGATTCGTGGAATCGCGATGTAATCTTTGAAACGGCCGGGCATGGGTTTATACAAACTGTGCACGAGGCCAAGCACCCGGTAGCAGGCGGTGACATCGTCGACGACGATTCGAAATCCGTATACGTCAACGACCTCCGACAACGTCCGTTTTTTCTCGGCCATTTTTCGATAAATGCTGTACAGATGTTTTTCTCGACCGATAACATCTGCGACGATGCCCTCTGCGTCCAACGCCGAGCCGATCTCCTCCGAAATACGCTTGACGATTTGTCGCTGACTGCCCTTGGCCCGGCGCAATGCGTTGTCGAGTACACGATATCGAAACGGGTACAAATAACGAAAGCCGAGATCCTCGAGCTCGACCTTGAATCGATTGATGCCGAGCCGATTGGCAATCGGCGCATAGATATCGATCGTCTCGCGAGCGATTCGCGCCCGCTTGTCGGCCGGCATGGCGTCCAGTGTCTGCATGTTATGCAGTCGGTCCGCCAATTTGACGAGAATCACACGAATATCCTCGATCATTGCCAGCATCATCTTTCGAAAACTTTCTGCCTGTGCTTCAGCGCGATTGCGAAACTCGATCTGGTCGAGCTTGCTGACGCCGTCAACGAGCGATGCGACATCGGGCCCAAACTGATCCTCGATATCGGCGATGGATGCTGGAGTGTCCTCGACAACATCGTGCAGGATGGCCGCCTCAATTGCCTGCGAGTCGAGGCGCATGTCTGCGAGTTCCTGGGCGACGGCAACAGGGTGGGATATATAGGGTTCGCCAGAAATACGAGTCTGGCCTTTGTGGGCCTCAGCGCCGAACTCGTAGGCGTTCATGATCGACTCAATCTGCTTACCTGACAGGTAGCTCTCGAGCGTGTCGACCAGGTGCCGCAAACCGTAGTCGCGCTTTGACGCGCCCGGTAATTTTGCGAGCAATGCTGTGGCGTAGTCCATGCCCCGATCATACCCGCGTCACAGGGAACCTGTCGCGGCCGGGGACGGAAGCCTAGTCGCCTATGGAAATTCCGCGGACGGGGAGAATATCCTCGCTGACCTCAGTCGACATGAACTCTTCAGCGGCTGGCACATCGATCTCCTCGAGGATGGCCGGAGTGATGTGACCCTCGGCGATTTCACGCAGTGCAACAACAGTCGGCTTGTCGTTCTCGAGCTCGACCATCGGATCGGCGCCGTGGGCGACGCGACGGGCGCGTTTGGCAGCAACGAGCACCATCTCGAAGATGTTCTCGATGTTTTCCAGGCAATCTTCAACTGTAATACGGGCCATTCGGGGCTCCTGTACGAATTCGGCCGCTACTATACTGTAAGGACGTGAGGTGAAGCTAGGACTTATTCCATATGATTATAAGTCAATGATTGCAGCGGCTCTGGCCCGCAAGGTGGCGTTTTTGGTCGCGTGAGACGCGCCTTTGCCCGCCAATACGGCCTCAAGATCCTCGATGGCCTGCTCGATATCGTCATTGATGACCACGTAGTCAAACTCGTCCCAGCGGTCCATCTCGCCGGCGGCTTCGGCGAGTCGGCGTGCGATCACCTCGTCACTATCGGTGCGCCGGTCACGGAGCCGCCGCTCGAGTTCAGGCAGCGATGGCGGCAAGATGAAAATTGTCACGCAGTCGGGCATCGACTCACGGACCTGCCGCGCGCCCTGCCAGTCGATCTCGAGTACGACGCTATGGCCCTCTTGCAAATGCTGTTCGACCTGGCTGCGACTTGTCGCATACAGATTGTCAAATACCGTCGCGGATTCGAGCAGCTCGCCCTCGGCTTGCAGCGCCGCAAATTTCTTATCATCGACAAACACGTAGTCGACCCCATCTGCTTCATTGCTTCTCTTTTCTCGTGTCGTGTAGGAAATAGAAAATCGCAATTCGGGATTATGGGTAATAAGTGCTCTTACGAGGGTTGTCTTGCCGGCTCCGGATGGAGCAGCGATGACGAACAAGCGAGCGTGTATTTCAGGCATGGTTATGTCACTCAATATTTTGTATTTGTTCGCGCATTTGCTCGATCAACACTTTGAGCTCGACGGCCACTTTTGTTGTCTGAGCATCCGCAGATTTCGAGCCGAGCGTATTAGCCTCGCGATTGAGTTCCTGCATCAGGAAATCGAGGCGCCTGCCAACCGGTTCATCACGCGCGAGCGTGTCACGAATCTCAGCCAGGTGGCTGGTGAGTCTGTCAACTTCTTCGTCGACGTCAAGCTTCTGTGCAATTAAAGCAAGTTCGACTTCGAGTCTTGCGGGATCCGAATCGATATCAAGTTTGGCGATGCGCTCACGTTGTTTCGCATGGGCAGCAGCAAGCACATCCGGCAGACGCTCCCGAACAGCCGATGTAAATTTTTCGATATCGACACAGCGCGACTCAATCATTGCGGCAATACGTTCGCCTTCGCTTGCACGCATCGAGGTCATGGCCTTGAGGGCCTGGTCGAGCAGTGAGGTCGCTTCAGCAAACAGTGGGTCGGCGTCAGTCTCCGCTTCGGTGATCACGCCGGGCCAACGTAAAACGTCGATCGGATTCAGTGCAGTCGACCCCGGGATTTCCGCAGATATTTCGGCGGCGCGGGTTCCAAGCAATCGCACCAGGTCGGTATCGAGCTGCATATCGGTCTGTCGGTCAAAGGCACGGCGAAAGTGCAAATTACAATCAATCTTGCCGCGCTTTAAAATCGATCCTACTTGTTGACGAAAGGCCAGCTCTTTAGGGCGTAGCTCCTCCGGCAATCGAAACGACAGCTCGAGATAGCGGTGATTGACGGCTCGCATTTCCCAGCTCAGTACGCCGATCGCCGAATCGGCGGACTGTCGCGCAAAGCCTGTCATACTGTGTAGCATCGTCATCGATCTCCGAATTGTGTTGTAGCGGTCACGGTTGCGGCGATTATTTCATGGCAGCATGGCCGGCGTCAGTAACAAGCGAAAAAGACATGCAAATTGAATACGCCAAAGTCTCGGCATTGGGCGACCGTTCGGACAATCAGGACAGGGGGACAGTCGTTGTTGCGAATGATGCCGTCCTGATGATGGTTTTTGACGGTATGGGTGGGCATTCGGACGGGGCGCGTGCGGCGGAGACCGGCATGAACGTCGTTCAGGACATGTTCGTGGATACCCAGCTGCCCGTCCTGGACCCGCAGGGGTTTCTCTACATGGCGCTGTCGAAGGCGCATGATGAGGTGGTCAACATTGGTAAGGATCTGGCGGTTGACTTCCGGCCTCGCGCGACCTGTGCGATCTGTCTCGTTCAGGAAGGTGGCGCATTTTGGGCGCACATCGGCGACAGTCGCATCTATCAGATTCGCAATGGCGCTGTGCTATCGCGGTCACGGGATCACAGTCATGTGGAGGTGCTGATCCAGGAAGGCGCGATTACCGAGGAAGAGGCACTGGATCATCCGATGCGAAATTTCGTGGAATGCTGTATCGGCGGCGACGCGCCGGTGCCGGACATGAGTATTACGGGCAAACGCAATCTGTTGCCTGGCGATGTCCTGCTCGCCTGCTCGGATGGCCTGTGGGGTGGTTTGACCGACGCGGACATGGCGCAGATCGCGCGCCCGGGCGACGTCGAACTCAGCGAATGTCTCAAAGATCTCAGCATTCAGGCATTGAATGCGAACTCGCCGCACAGCGACAATACTACTGGAACCGCGCTCAAGTGGCTCGGTACCGAATAAGGGCTCTGACCCCGAAATGAAAGGAGAATAATAATGCGCCCAAGCGAGCGCGATGCCGACCAGATGAGGGTTGTGCGATTTACCCCTGATTTCACGCGACATGCTGAGGGTAGTGTGTTGGCGGAATTCGGAGATACCCGGGTCCTTTGTACCGCAAGCGTAGAACGGCGCGTTCCACCGTGGTTGCGCGGTAAAGGCAGTGGCTGGGTAACAGGTGAGTACGGGATGCTGCCGCGCTCGACGAATACGCGAACAAGCCGTGAAGCGACGCGCGGGAAACAAAGCGGTCGGACGCTGGAGATTCAGCGGCTGATTGGCCGATCTCTGCGTGCCGTTGTTGATCTCGACGCGCTCGGTGAGCGAACCGTCACGCTCGATTGCGACGTCATTCAGGCAGACGGTGGTACTCGCACAGCCTCGATCAGCGGTGCCTTCGTTGCGCTGACGCTCGCGATACGAAAACTGGTTGCCGACAAATCCCTGCAAAAGAATCCGCTACATGGTCATGTTGCTGCTGTTTCCGTTGGCATATACCGAGGAAAACCGGTGCTCGATCTGGACTACGCGGAGGACTCCGCGGCAGAAACCGATATGAACGTCGTGATGAACGGTGCTGGAGGGTTTATCGAGGTGCAGGGCACTGCCGAAGGCCACGCATTCAGCGATGAGGAACTTAACTCGATGCTCGCCCTTGCCCGCAAGGGTGTCGAGGAAATCATCGCGGTGCAGAACGAAGCACTCGCGCGCTGAGACGTCGTTGTTTGGGCTGCCTGACAAGATCGTCATGGCCAGTGGCAATGCCGGCAAGCTCCGTGAGATCCAGCGCATATTGGCGGCGCTCGACATCGCGGTTGTATCGCAGGCGGATCTTGCTGTTAATGATGCGAATGAAACGGGCGACACATTTGTCGCAAATGCACTGATCAAAGCACGGCATGCGGCCGCCGTTACCGGACTGCCAGCGATTGCCGACGACTCCGGCCTGGTTGTCGATGCCCTCGACGGGCGACCGGGGGTATTCTCAGCTCGCTACTCCGGGGCCGGTGCCAGTGACGACTCCAATATCGATAAATTGTTGCAGGAGTTGCAGGGCGTAGACGATGCAAGCCGGGGTGCGGCGTTCCACTGTGCCGCGTGCTTCATCATGCCGGATGACGGCGACCCCGTGATCGCGGAGGACGAATGGCGCGGTGCTATCCTGCGAGAGCGCCGTGGTGAAAACGGGTTCGGATACGATCCGGTATTCCTGGATCCCGAATCCGGTCTCAGCGCGGCAGAACTGGATTCGGAACAAAAAAACCAGCGCAGTCACCGGGGTAAGGCCCTGGCACAACTGGTCCAACAAATGATGCAACGCGCGAGACAAAACTGATGGAGGTACCGCCGCTGGCTTTGTACGTGCACCTGCCATGGTGTGCTCGCAAGTGCCCCTACTGCGATTTCAATTCACACACAGCAGGCGACTCGGCGCCGAAAACCCGCTATATCGATGCGCTGCTCGCCGATCTTGACGCGGAGGTTGCGCGCGCGGGATCGCGGCAGTTGATCAGTGTTTTTCTGGGCGGCGGTACCCCGAGCCTGTTTTCGCCCGACGAAATCGGCACATTACTGGACGGTATCGCAGCGCGGTTCAGCCTGGTCGACGACATCGAGATTACGATGGAAGCAAATCCGGGCACTGTCGAGTGCGGCGATCCGATGGGGTATAGGAAAGCCGGCGTCAATCGCCTGTCGATCGGCGCCCAGAGCTTCAGCGCGGATTCACTCGCCAGGCTGGGCCGCATTCATACCGTGGATGATATTGCACAGGCCGTCGATGCGGCTCACGAGGCCGGTTTTTCGAACATTAACCTCGACGTAATGTTCGCCTTGCCCGGGCAGTGCGTCGACGATGCACTATTCGATCTGCGAGCCGCCGCCGAACTCGCGCCAGCGCATCTGTCCTGGTATCAACTCACGCTTGAACCGAACACGGTTTTTCATGCTCGACCGCCGGATGGCCTGCCCGATGATGACCTGAGTTTCGAGATGCACGCCGAAGGCCAGGCGCTGTTGGCGACCCTGGGCTACGAACAGTACGAGGTGTCGGCGTATGCGCGGGACGGACTGCGCTGTCGCCATAATCTCAATTACTGGCGTTTCGGCGACTACCTGGCCGTTGGCGCCGGGGCGCACGGTAAAATCAGCAACGACACGGGAATCTGGCGATACGCCAAAGTGGCAAACCCACTCATGTATATGGAAACGCTGGAGCGCAGCGGGTCGGAAATTGATATGGCACCCCTCGGCGAGTCCGAGCGGGTGTTCGAATTCATGCTCAATGTCTTGCGGCTGACAGATGGCTTTGACCAGACGCTCTTTGCCGAGCGGACCGGTCTGCCGGCGGCGAGCCTGACCGAACGGCTCGCGGTGGCGTCGGAAAAGCGGCTCATCGAGGAGATTTCAGGGGGTTTTTGGCGCGCCACAGGGCTCGGCCAGCGCTTCTTAAATGACCTGCAGGGCGAATTTCTGCCTTGATTGCTTATGCACAATGCCTCGCGGAGCGCTATATTTTCAGTGCGAGAGGGCTGTCAGCTCACTTTGAGTGTCTGATAAACGCGATAAGTGGCTGATTTAACAAGACATACGAAAATGAGCACAAAATAGACATTCTGATACGCTTCTTTGAAAATCCGCACCTTAGGTGATTCGCCCAAATTTTTTCCACAGACTTATCCACAGCTTTTGTGGATAAAGTGCCACGACACGGCGGGGCTTGCGGCGATGCCCGCATGCGTTTATATTACGCGCCCATTTCGCACCTCAGTGTGCTGCGGAGAACATCCCATGAAAGCCGATATTCACCCCAATTACGGCGATATCAAAGTAACGTGTAGTTGCGGTAACGAGTTCACCACGCGTTCGACGCTCGGCGAGGACCTCTCCATAGAAGTGTGCTCTTCCTGCCACCCGTTTTATACCGGCAAGCAGAAGATCGTCGATACCAGCGGACGAGTGGACAAATTCCGCCGCAAGTACGGGTTGAGCTAACAGCTGACCGCAGCTGCCGGGCGCGTTCCGGTGGTCACCCGTCAATGTATCCACCTTTCCGTGAATGGATTACGCGGGGCTCTGCTATGCTTCCTACGCATTAAAGCAAGAGGAAACCGATGACCAAGGACGCATTCCACCTATCCGGCCCCGACGGCACAGACATGGAGCTGCCCATTCGCAAGGGCACAGTCGGTCCTGATGTCATAGACATCGGCAAGCTCTATAAAGAACAAGGTGTCTTCACCTACGATCCCGGCTTCGTAGCGACCGGCAGCTGCGAATCCGATATCACGTATATCGATGGGGAGCAGGGCATATTGATGTACCGGGGCTACCCGGTCGAGCAGTTAGCCGAAAACTCTAGTTTTCTCGAGGTGTCTTACTTGCTGTTACACAGCGAGCTGCCGACCACGGAAGCACTGGAGAAATTCACCACCACGATTAGCACCCACACGATGCTCAACGAAGGCATGCTGAGCTTCTTTAAGGGTTTTCGTTATGACGCGCACCCGATGGCAATGTTGTCCGCGGTCGTTGGATCCATGTCGGCGTATTACCACGACGAGATGGATGCGAGTAATGCCGCGCATCGCGACATTTTTGCGCATCGCATCCTGGCCAAGTTACCGACCATTGCGGCGGCAGCATACAAGCTCAACAGCGGCCAACCGTTCATGTATCCGCAAAACGACCTGAACTATTGCGAAAATCTGTTGCGGATGCTGTTCGCGGTTCCCGCCGAGCCCTACGAAATTGATCCAATTGCTGCCGAGGCGCTCGACCTGTTGTTTATTCTGCATGCCGATCACGAGCAAAACTGTTCGACGTCAACCGTGCGGATGGCTGGCAGCTCAGGCGCCAATCCGTATTCGGCAATCGCCGCCGGCATCGCGGCGCTGTGGGGGCCTGCTCACGGCGGTGCCAATGAAGCAGTTCTGAACATGCTCAAAGAAATTGGTGACGCAAGCCAGATTTCGAAATACGTGGAAAAAGCCAAGAACAAAGATGATCCGTTCCGCCTGATGGGATTTGGACATCGCGTATATAAGAATTTCGATCCGCGCGCGACAATTATTCGAGGCATGTGCCACAAGGTTCTCAAGAGCCTTGGACGAAAAAGCACTCCAATGTTCGATCTGGCGCTGGAGCTTGAAGAGATGGCGCTGAAAGACGATTATTTTGTGGAAAAAAATCTGTACCCGAATGTCGACTTCTATTCAGGCATTATCTACCGGGCCCTCGGAATTCCGACATCGATGTTCACGGTCATGTTCGCAATCGGTCGTTCGGTAGGCTGGACCGCGCATTGGCGCGAAATGATCTCCGATCCTGCTGCACGCAT
>PVMS01166838.1_pt1 | contig 18382 bp, 14 predicted proteins | sample 1853461 | NCBI WGS metagenome assembly PVMS01 (sample SAMN08582032, study PRJNA380276) | Marine sediment metagenome, whole genome shotgun sequencing project. | isolation source: ocean sediment barecode stripped | collected 2017 | reverse complement strand
TCTCGATGGCAAGAAAGAAGCTTATTATGACACTCTGGGGGCACTTAACGAAGTTGAGCTTCAACAAGGGGTTGTTCTTGATATAGGTGGTGGCAGTATCCAGCTCAGCCAAGTAAAAAACAGAAACTTTATAAAAGGTACATCACTGCCTCTCGGTGCTCTGGCGCTCACCGAATTATTTATCAGATCTGATCTCCTATCCAATGAGGATTTTGAGAAGATTAACCAGGAAATTTCCCGACAGCTCGACACCGTTAAATGGTTATCTGAGAAAAAAGGAGAACCGTTGGTCGGTCTCGGCGGAACCATTCGAAACCTGGCCTTGATTGAAGCGACTCGTCAAAAATATCCCCTTCATACAGGGCATGGATTTGTCCTTAAGCGAAGTTCTGTTGTAAAAAGTATCAAGATATTCAGAGAATTACCGCTTGAAAAACGCCAGAATATTTCCGGCCTCAGCAGCGATCGGGCTGATATCATCCTGCCAGGCGCAATGGTGCTGCTCGCGGTCATGGACCGGCTTAAGGCAAAATCTCTCGAATTATCAGTAAATGGACTCCGCGAAGGTGTTTTTCTTGAGCTGTTCTGGTCTCATCTTGATCCCCCCATAATCCCCAGTGTAAGGCATTTCAGTGTTCTAAATCTGGCCCGGAATTATAATTATGAGAAAGAACATGCCAATCATGTCAGCTTTTTGGCTGGAAGGCTCTTTGAACAACTGACCCCATTACACGGTTTCGGAACAAAGGAGCGGGAAATACTTTACGCTGCTGCATTGCTTCATGATCTGGGACGAATTATCGGTTACTCCAGTCATCACAAACACAGTCAAACTCTTCTTGAATATAATGGGCTTCCCGGTTACACACCACGAGAAACAGCCTTAATTGCCCTGCTCTGCAGATATCATCGCAAAGGCCAGCCGGAAATTTCGGATTACAAACTGCTATTAAATAAAAAAGACCAGATAATTCTCCAGAGATTATCATCCATCTTGCGTGTTGCAGAATGCCTGGAACGCGGCAGAAATGCCAATGTCACAGACATCATAGCAACCTGGGATAAAGATAATCTGCGCTTGACCTTAATCGCCAATCAGTATCCAGCCGTTGAACTATGGCAAACTATTCGGAATGCAAGCCCCTTGTTATCAACAGCATTTGAAAAGGAAATCAGCCTGGATAGTTTTTCTCCCCCTTTGAATTCCGATGAATGACCTTTCAGAATATAACCTGGTGAATACTTTCCGGTTTTATATTCTTTGTATGGTCTGAATTGATTAATCACTCAGCATGATGCCAAATTCCCCGGTTTTTTATCATCCACTCCTGGGAATTCATGCGTTCTTCGCCCTCCCCCCGTGTGACAGCTTCATAATTGCCGTCTGGCAGCATCCGCCGGGCCTTCACATTATCTCTGAGATGAACAAATAATATTTCATCTCTCAGGGAAATTTTTATTTTTTCATCTTCTATTGGAAACAGTGTTTCAACTCTACGATACAAATTCCTGGGCATTAAATCAGCACTGCCGAGCAAGATTTCCTCATCGCCCCCATTCCGGAAATAATAGATCCTGGGATGTTCCAGAAATCTGCCCACAATCGAGGTAACAGTTATATTATCGCTGATACCGGGGATTCCCGGCCTGAGACAACAAATTCCCCTGGCCTGGATGTCAATCCTTACCCCCGCCTGTGAAGCCCGGTACAGGGCTTCTATGCAGTGGTTATCGACCAAAGAATTCATCTTGAATGCCAGATAACCATCTCCCTGCTGTTCATGAACCTGGATTTCCCGATCAATTCTGGATATGATCCCCTTTTGCATTTCACCTGGGGCAACCAGTAATTTCTTATACTCATCTTTCCGTGAATACCCCGTCAATCCATTAAACAGAGCTGAAACATCTTTGCCGAGATTTTGATCACAAGTAAAGTAACCCAAATCCGAGTAAACCCTGGCTGTGACATCGTTGTAATTGCCAGTTCCTAGGTGAATATATCTGCGGATCCCATCTGCTTCATGGCGAATGACCACACTTACCTTAGCATGAGTCTTTAATCCTATCAACCCATATACTACATGAACCCCTGCCCGCTCCAGGGATTTAGCCCAGACAATATTATTGGCTTCGTCAAACCGGGCTTTTAATTCCACCAACACCGCGACTTGTTTACCATTTTCCCTGGCATCCATCAATGCGGCAACCACTGGTGAATCCGGACCTATCCTGTAAAGAGCCATCTTTATCGCCAGAACCTCTGGATCGCGGGCAGCTTCCCGGATAAACCTTATTACCGGATCAAAACTATCATAAGGGTGGTATAAAAGGATATTTTTCCTGCGAATAACCGAAAATATGCTTTCTTCAGTAGATAATGAAGGCGGAATGGATGGTTTAAAAGGTTTATCTTTTAATTCAGGACAGTTAATACCCATTAATTCCATTGCATCACTTAACCCGATTGGACCGTCGACAACATATATTTGGTAAGCTGCCACATCAAGATTAGTTTGCAGTATATCCCGAACCTGGTCCGGCATAGAACTGTCAATTTCCAGGCGAATAGCTGAACCAAACTGCCTTTCGCGGACACTTTCTTCAATCGCAGCTAACAAATCCGAGGCTTCATCCTCTTCAATTTCCGGATCGGCATCACGGGTGACCCGAAAAGGATAGGCGGCCTCTACTTTTAAGCCCGGAAATAATGTGTCCAGATTGGCGCTAATAACTTCCTCTATCCAGACAAAATTTGTTGAAACACGATTATTTAAGCCCAGTTCCTGGTATTCATCTGCGCTTTCTTCACTGGGTATAGAGATTAACCGGGAATAGATTTTTGGAACCTTAAGACGGGCAAAGCGCTGGCCATGTTTGGGATCATGCACTACAACAGCCAGGTTCATAGACAGGTTTGATATGTGGGGAAATGGATGACCGGGATCAAAGGCCAGGGGTGTGAGAGCTGGATATATCTCTTTCTTGAAATAATTTCTGAGTAATTTCCGCTGTTTGCGTTTTAACTGATCATAATGAAGGACTTTGATACCCTCTTTTTTCAATTTTGGAAGCAAGTCATTTTTCCAACAGCTATAACTTTCCTCCAGTTTTGGAAGCAGCTGCTGCCTTATCAACGCAAGTTGTTCAGAAGGGAGAAGGCCATCAGGAGTTGTCTTATGATGAGCGCTTGCTTCCATCTGCCTTCTCAGGCCAGAAACACGGATCATAAAAAACTCATCCAGAAGGCTTGAGAAAATTGCCAGGAACTTCAGGCGTTCCAGGAGGGGATGATTTGTGTCCAGGGCTTCTTCAAGCACTCTTTCATTAAACTTAATCCAACTTAATTCTCTGTTCAAGTATAAAGATGGATCTGAAAGGTCTTGGGGGGGTTTACCCAACAATTGTTTAATATTGTCGATAACCATCTATTTCTCCCAATCGTGGATGATGACTATCATCAAGTTCAAGATACGTTTTACGGTTAGATTTATTGTCTGTGGGACAAGATTTTACCACAGACGGGTAAAGGGAAACCCTTCATCTGGATCAAGTTAACTGCAATCAAGTCAGATTTCACAGGAATTCTTGTATTAATCGCATTTTTTTCAAATATTCTACAGTTCAGGATTGGTAAATTGGATCAAACAGATCCTGGAAACTTTTTATTGAATATCACTGTATTAAAGATATACTAGTAAAAGTTCTATAACCATATCGGTCTTTGAAAACATGAGGGAAAACCTTATGAAAACTATAAGAATCAATAAAGCAGTAATATTTTTATTGGGGTTATTTTTGTTAACCAGCTGCCAGATGGAAAAAGAACCCATTAAAATAGGGGATCTCAGCACTGGCAACCAAACTTCCCCTGGTGAATCCAGTGAAATTCCCCGGGAAACCATCTACGCCGTGGGAGATATTATCAGTATCAACGAAACTATCCTGGTTGTGCTCGGTTGGGATCAACCACCTGGTGGGGACTTCAATCCTCCTGATAGTGGAAAAGAATACCTGGTCGTGGATCTGATGATCGCCAATCAGGGCGATAAATCCTTTAATGTGTCACCTGCCTTCCAGATGACTCTAAAAAGCGCCTCTGGACAAAAATATAATGTGAATGGAAAAGCCAACATCGCGGCCGGCAGCAATACTCCGGGAGGTGAACTCAATCCCGGTGAAGTAGTTCGCGGCAAAGTTGGATTTCATATTCCGAAGGATCAGGCAGATTTCATTTTTGTATATGAAGTGAACCTTATTGGACTTGGAGAAGTATCAATAAATCTGGGTAATACACCGGTCGCCATGGATCCACCCCAAAACCTAAACCTGGTTAATCAGCAAAAACTCTTCCGCATTGGTGATCTGGTTGAAATATCAGACCTGGCCATCCAAGTCCTTCAAGTTAGCTACCTTGCCGGGACAGAGATCATTAAACCAAAGGAAGGATATAAGTTTGTAGCCGTAGATATCCAAATTCAAAACCAGGGAGAAGCGGTCCAGGAAATTACCAGTATTGTTCAAATGTACTTAAAGGACTCGACTGGACAAAAATACACCTTCCACCTGGGTGCTCAATCTGTGATTGACAGCGGCCTGCCAGATGATGAACTTCAACCAGGCGAAAGAGTCCGCGGACAAATTGGTTTTCAGGTGCCTTCAGATGCTCAGGGTTTAATATTTGTATTTGACGCTGAAGTGTTTGGATTCGGAAAAGCATTTATTTCCCTGGAATAGGGAGAAATTCAGGGTAAACCAACAAATCTTCTATCCTAATAGCTGCCGGAGTATATGCTGTATCAAAACAGGTACAACCTGCTGACTCGATCAGCAGGTTGTTGAGATTAACCAATCATCGTGCCTGGTCTCGTGTCTTCCCTTACCCTTACCTTCACGGGTGCGGATTTCTATTGCTGCAATTCCCTGGACAGGACACTTATTTTCGCAAATCCCGCAGCCAATGCATAAATCACAAATTACCACTGGTTTCTGGAGAGTTATCACTTCACCCTCATCAGAAATAATCTGGCTTTCCTCCAACTCTATAGCTTTTTCAGCTACAGGACACATTTCCTCACAAACGATACATTCTGTGTCTTCAGCCCATGGCAGACAGCGATCCCTGTCAATAATTGCTTTTCCAATGACCTGTTCTCTCTTCTCTACTAAAGAAAGAGGAGGAATGGCTTCAACCGGGCAGACCTGGCCGCAGGCATTACAGGAATAATCACAGTAGCCAATTCTTAGTATAAGAACTGGTGTCCAGAAACCCTCCATTCCAGCTTCCGATACTGCCATTTGAATTGCATTGGTCGGACAAACTGTGCTGCACTCTCCACAGCGAATACATTTGGACAGGAACTCATCGATTAATACACCCGGAGGACGGATCATTTTAAGCGAGGGTTCCTGATCGATGAGCCTTCCCTCCAGCAAAGTAACCCCCACAACTGCGGTTCCAAGCGATAAAAGAGTTTTTTTACGTTCAATATCATATGGTTGGTTAATGAATTTGGAGATTTTAGCTGGGTATGTAATGGCACCTCCCGGACATTCAACAGCACAAGCCATACACATTGTGCATTCGCCAGGATCACAGAACACCACCTCATTTGATTGGATTGCACCTGTTGGGCATTGATCAAAGCACTTTCCGCAGGTGGAGCAGGTATTGGAAACCTCACAATGAACCAGGCTGAATTTGCCCAGTAAACCAAGCATAGCTCCCAAAGGGCAAAGATAGCGGCACCAGAAACGCGGTGCAAGAAGATTCAATGCCACCAATAACCCGAAAAATCCAAAATAAAGTAAACCATATCTGTATGTAGCTGGATGGGCCGGGAAAATAGCAGGTCTGATCAGACTGTCAAAACCTCCTATGATCGGCTGCAAAAACGGAACCGGGTAAAGAGTAAACTCAATCCAGGTGATCAGATGATCTAGAGCTGGCCAGATTGCTGTTGTTAATGTCCTGTATAAAATAGTCAGGGGATCAAAAATCAACAGGGTTAAATTGGTCAATAAAGCTGAAAAGAGTGTGATTAATAAGACCACATATTTAATGCCGCGGAAACCCTCATGAACTGCAGGTTGTTTCTTTTTCCAGGATCTAAGAGGCATCCAATCCAATAGTGTTCCCACAGGACAGAACCATCCGCACCAGACCCTGCCAAGCAATAATGTAATAATGACAGTGATAATTGCCAGTAAAGATCCTGCTAGAAATGTCCGGCTGGCCAGAATTTGGGAGAGCATAACCAGCGGATCCATCTTCAGTGGAATATTGATCAGTTTTTGTTTGAGGTTTGCCGTAGTTGCTGGATTGAGGTAAAACTCTCGCCGTGACCATTGAAAAAAAACCAGGAATGTAAGAAAAAAGAATATCTGACTGGCTTTCCTTAAAATCAGCCATTTGCGGGGTGTTAGCCCCCGAGTATTCTTAATTTCATGGAGTTCAGCCAAAACTGATCTCCTCGATTTTCATTTGATCCAGGTGTTTATTACCCAAACCCATCTTGAAGCCCTTTTTAATATAGGACAGATCATCGGGGTTTAATCCAAACAAGGTAGCAGCATAACTGTCTGCCGCGACTATATCCGCTGAGGCAATTATTGTATTTGCCATTTTCACATCGGAAAGATTCCCGCCAGTAGGTCCGTGGGCCATTAACATTCGGACAGCATCGACTATCACAAGATTGGATCTCACCCTACTGCTCAGATCAGCCAGGCGCTGTCCCAGGTTTGGGTGTATCCTGGGTCGATCATAAATAACCCCCATTAAATTTTTCATTGCCAGGGTCAGGCGAGCAAGTCCGTGGTGTTTCGCAATCGGGACATTGATCAAAACATCAGCTTTGAGAACCTCATCATAAATTCTGGCTGACTTAATATCCAACCCTCCTGGCAGATCGGTATTAACAAACTTGAGGTTAGACATGACAACCATTTTTCCGCCAACCTCTTCAACTTTAGCTTTTATTCCGCTGACATTGTAGGCCTGTTCCGCTGTTCCACCAAAAGGAAAATCCATCACCTTTACTGTTTTAGCTCCTGCTTCCAGGGCCAGTTTTACAATCCTCCGAACGACCCAAGGATTGGTTGTGGCAGCGTATTGATAATTATGATATGAAGTACAGATATTTGGTTTAACAACAACTACATCTCCAACTTTTACAAATCTACCCATTCCTCCCAAAGCTGCCATAGCCATTATGACCATCTCCTCAGCATCTCCATTCCGGGCTACTACCAGGTCCGGGTATTCAAGAGAGGGTGTTGGCGAAGGAGAGGATTCAATTTCACTGGCTGGTTCGGGAGTTGTCGTTGAAGGCACACCGGTTTCAGTTGAACCCGGACCAAACGCTGTGGGGGAAATCTTGTCAGACACAAGGGATTTGGAAACCAATTTGTTCCGGTCCAGACATCCTGCCAGATATAAACTTCCCAGGGAACCTGCACTGGCGGCTAAAAGACGCAAAAAATCCTTTCTGGAGAGTTCAGTCATCATCAACTCCCTTATAGCTAGATTGCGAGAAAATGTCTCAATAAATAATTATCAAGCCTAGGAGCATTGTACTCTTATTCAAGCTTTAACACATAAGGTTGTATTTCTAATAAAATTCTTCAAAATAATAGGAAAATCCCGGGTAAGTTCCCGGGATTTATTTATAAATTGTATTCAATGCAAGAAATATTTTACGTTCCTTCCTGCCAGGAACTGAGGTATTTAACTTGCTCTTCGGTCAGGACATCAATATCAATATTCATCGCCTCTAATTTCAGGCGGGCAATTTTAGCATCAATTTCTTCCGGGACCTCATAAACCTGATTGGTAAGTTTATCAGCGTTTTGGATCATATATTCCGCGCATAAAGCCTGGTTCGCGAATGACATATCCATTACACTGGAAGGGTGTCCTTCCGCGGCAGCCAGATTCACCAGGCGTCCTTCAGCCAACAGATTTAACCGTCGACCGTCTGGCAGCAAATACTGATCGATCATGGGTCGGACACGGATTTTTTCTTCAGCCATCTCCTCCAGGGCAGGGATGTTTATTTCAACATTAAAATGGCCTGAGTTCGATATGACAGCTCCATCTTTCATGGCTTCAAAATGATCCTTGTCTAATACATGGGTATCCCCGGTCAGACTACAAAAGATATCACCCAATGGAGCAGCTTCAATCATCGGCATAACCCTGAATCCGTCCATTACAGCTTCCAGTGCTTTAAGAGGGTCTATTTCCGTGACAACCACATTAGCACCCATGCCCCGTGCTCTCATTGCCAATCCCCTGGCACACCATCCATAGCCTCCGATCACAAAAGTTTTTCCAGCTATGAGTAGATTGGTTGCCCGAATGATCCCATCCATGGTTGATTGGCCGGTGCCGTAGCGGTTATCAAAAAAGTGTTTGGTCATAGCATCGTTAACCGCGACCACAGGAAATTCCAGAGCGCCGTCTGCCGCCATAGCTCTCAGGCGAATAACACCTGTTGTTGTTTCTTCGGTTCCACCGATCACATCATCCAAAAACTCCCGGCGGTCTTTATGAAGAGTACTGACCACATCTGCGCCATCGTCCATAGTTATGTGAGGTTTATGATCAATGGCAGCATTTATGTGTTTGTAGTAGGTTGCATTATCTTCACCTTTAATGGCATATACTGGAATCTCATTATGCATGACCAATGATGCAGCTACTTCATCCTGAGTTGAGAGAGGATTAGAAGCCGCCAATACCACATCAGCTCCGCCTGCCTGAAGGGTTTTCATCAGGTTTGCCGTTTCTGATGTTACATGAAGGCAAGCAGACATGCGGATTCCTTCAAAAGGGCGTTCCTTGATAAATCTCTCATAAATTGAACGCAGAACCGGCATTTCCCGGTCAGCCCATTTAATTCTTCTGCGGCCGCCCTCTGCTAAAGATTTATCTTTAATGTCATAGTTATCCATATTTTTCTCCCTGTGTTTTACAAAAAACTCCCCCGGATATACCTCGAACTCCGGGGGAAATATATTTACTGATCCTTAATGAGTATATCCAGTTTAGTTTGATCGTCAAAGTTCTCCCTGAACCTGAGAATATAGAGCTCAGGAGTATAAGAATGACTTTGAGGGCCATCAGTTTCCAGGCAGTAAGCAGCAGCCAGGGAACCCATTTCTCCACATAATTTCAAATCAAGATCAAAGCTCAGGCCGGTCAGGAATCCCCCGCGAAAGGCATCTCCCACTCCCGTCGGGTCAATGATCTTCTCGGGAGTGACTGCTGGAATTTCATATTCCTGATCTTTTGAATAAATAACCGAACCCTGTTCCCCTTTGGTTATCACCAGAATCTCAACCAAATCCTTGATTTCATCGATCGTCAACCCGGTGTGTTTTTCTATCAAATGAAATTCATATTCATTTACAAATAAGGCATAGGCTCCGTCAACTCCCCGCCGCAGATCATCACCGGAAAGGCGGACAATTTGCTGACTGGGATCATACACGTAAGGGATCTTCAATTTCCCAGCTTCAATTACATAAGAGTTCATTGCGTCTGGATCTGTGGGAGAGATTACCACCAGATCAAGGGGTTCACCGCTCCAGGAACTCAAAGTGACTTCTGCAGCATGACTCATGGCCCCTGGATAAAAACTGGATATCTGACAGTTATCCTGATCGGTGGTCGCAAAAAACGAAGCAGTAAATTCATCAGGTATGACATTTACACCGCTGGTATCAACACCTTTATCTTCCAGCCAGCTTCGATATTCTTCAAAGTCCTGACCTACTGTGCTCATCAGTACAGGATCTCCCCCTAACAAGGCCATGGTAAAGCCAATATTTGGACCTATACCTCCGCGGCGTTTAACCATCTTGTCAACCAGGAATGACAAACTGATAGATTCTAGTTTATCCTTTAAAATGTGCTCTGCAAATTGCCCTGGGAAACTCATTAAATAATCGTAGGCGATAGAACCTGTAAGTGCAATTTTCATTGGTAGAGACTTTCCTTGGTTTCAGGCTTGTAATTGAGTGCTTTCTCCAGCAGAAATCCAGCTATATCTTACCACTGAACCAAGCAAATCAATAGACACTAAAAATCCTTTACTCATTGAGCAGAACGAGGTGTCAACCGAGAGCAGTCGAAATGGCGATTTTGCTAAAATTCCTCTCTTCGACTGTGCCTGCCTTGCCTGTCCTGAGCCAGGTCGAAGGGAGTGTAATCGAAGGGCTCTGAGGGTTGGGTATCTATGCTATACTGCCTTCATGAAACATATCGCCCGATCAACCTTGATCATTGCAGTCTTCTTCGGGCTGGAGAAAGTGCTTGGTTTTGTCCGGAATGTGTTAATCGCCCGGACCTTTCAGCTCTCACCTGAACTTGATGCTTTCAATGCCGCCAATAACATTCCAGATTTAGTATTTGCACTGATCTCAGGGGGCGCCCTGGCAATGGCATTTATTCCAATTCTTTCGGATTATCGAGAATCCAAACCGAAAAACGAGATGTGGGGACTCTTCAGCCAGGTAGCCAATGGGGTTTTCCTGGTCACTGCACTTGTCTCCATTCTTGTAGCTATCTATGCCCGGCAGCTTGTGGCCCTGGAAATAGGCATCGCACCTGGTTTTTCGATTGAACAGAAGGATCTGGTCGCGGAACTGATGCGATTAAATCTGTATGCTACAGTATTGTTCTCATTAGGTGGATTGGCGATAGCCGGTTTGCAGGCCCAACAGCATTTCCTGGTTCCCGCACTTGCGCCGAGCATGTATGATATTGGATCATTAATTGGGATTCTGATACTCGCTCCAGAAAAAGGTTTTCAACTGGGACCGATAACCCTTCCAGCTTATAACATGGGTATTTACGGACTGGTTTATGGAGTGATCATCGGGGCAGGATTATTCTTATTGATTCAACTTCCGACACTATTCAAGTTTGGGTTCAAATGGAAACCCCGTTTGAATCTCAAAGATCCCGGTGTTATCAGCGTGGTGCGCTTGATGGGCCCCCGGGTGTTGACTGTATTCTTTATCCAGCTGGTGTTTATATTTCAGGATAATCTGGCATCCCGTCTGCCTACTGGAGCAATTACAGCCCTGGTTTACGGTTGGCTCTTTATGCAGCTCCCCGAATCACTGATTGGCACAGCATTGGGAACTGCCCTTCTTCCAACCTTATCAAAACAGGTTACTCATCAAGACACGGGAGCATTTACCTCTACACTTGAGAAAACCATCCGGGTAATCACAGGGTTAACGATTCCAATAGCAATTATTCTGGCAGTTAATATCGAGCCTTTTATAAACATTCTGGGCTTCGATGAAAGTGGAACTGTATTGGTATTGTGGACCGTAAGAGCATATTTGGCAGGTTTGCTGGGGCATTCCCTGTTAGAGATTGCAGCCAGGTCATTTTATGCCCAAAAGAACGCCAAAATCCCCCTGGCAGCCAGCGGATTAACTATGGTTGGGTTCCTGGTACTGGCAATACCCCTCTCAAAAGCCTTAGGCGCTCCCGGTATCGGGTTAGCAAACTCTCTGGCTTTCACTGGAGAAGCTATATTATTATTTTTCATCCTTTCTAAAACCATTCCATTTTTTCCCCGAATTAAAGGAACTTTGCTGCGAGCTGCCGGAGCGAGCCTCACAGGAGTTGGCTTGAGTTTGATACTGCAATCATTGCCGTTAACCGGCGGATCTGTATTATTAGACTTGATCATCAGCAGTTCTATCATTTTGCTGGCTGTCATTATCATGATTCCCTGGCTGATACCGGAAATCAAAGATTTATTAAATACTTAGGGGCATTGAATGAACCAACAACTCTACTTGAAATATCTCAAAGAGTACACCCTGGATGCCCTGGAACACGCTGGAGATAACGTCTCTCAAGCAGCAGACTACCTGGAAACACAACGCCGACCAAGTCTAATTTCAAATAATCGCCTTGAAAAAAGAGCAGCCCTTGAACGGGTGAATAAAATATTTGAGTCATCCCGCGAACGGTCATGGTATGTTGTTCTAAAAAGCCTGGGATTTGATGATCTCGCAAAAGAAAAAATATAAAAAATAAGGACGAAGTCCCTTAAAGGGACTTCGTCCTTCCAATAAAAAAGAAATCCTGATCATTCATCAAAATTTGTTTTTATAAATCCGCTGGTAACTTCCTTCAGGATTTTTTCGACCAACATTACTTTTCCCTCGCTAAGTAGATCGTAGTTTATATCAGTCAATAATAACGGGGGTGATTTGACAAATCCCTCTTCTGCAGACAAGAATATAGGCCATACCTCGTTTAGAGTGGATAGTAGATCATATTCCAGGGAGATAACCCAGAAATCCCGGTATTCTTCTTTATAATCAGATCCTGATCCAATAATCAATTTCTGGTATCCGACTAAAGAGCGGTAAATATTCTGGTTTCCAACTCCTGGAATAATATAAAAAGTATTTACTGCCCTGTCGACCAGGAAATCTACATTAGCATTGATCTGCGAGTCAGTTGCATCTACAGGCAGATCGATATATTTTGGATATAAATAATTAATACCAATCGGCGCATATTTAGGATTGCATAATCCACAATAATACTTTACCCCAACTCGAAATCCATCTCTGGCAGCCAGAGCATCATCATTTTCCTGAACGCCCAGAGCACCAACTCGCCAATCAGTGGTGATCATAGCAGCGATATAACCTGCGATAAATCCCTGGACATCGTAATCTCCACCACCTGATCTTAATACACTCAAATTATCAGCAGGTTCAAGGTCATTAAAACCTACAGCCAGGAATTTGGTGTCCGGAAAGTTTTGAGCTAATTCAGCGATATCTGGATTAGGCGGGAGGGATACAACGATTTTGTAATCATCTCGCTCAAAATCATCACCGGTCAGAGATCTGAGAACCTGATAGCGAAGCCCTTGATCCCGGATATAACCCCCAATAATTGTGTTGAGATCAGCGGCCAATTGCTGATCTGAATCCGCAGGAGTTAACAATACTCCCACTGGGGCAAGAGCTGTAGGTGTATTAACTGGAAGATCTGTAGTCAGCGGTGTTTCAAGAACTTCCGGATCAATGACCTGCCCGGTTTCTCCACCGCTACGGCAGCCGCTCAGGATAAAGATACCGACCAATAACCAATAAATTATTTTGTTCTTATTCAATCCCATTCTCCTTGATTGAGTGCAATCACGATTTATTTTACTACTTTTTCCTGTGCAGACCTCTTTCTAGTATAATCTCATCTATCATGATCAAACTTGAAATACCCGGGGAGGGAGAGCTGATTTTAGACCATCTGGTGCTGGACGTAAATGGCACACTGGCGATTGACGGCCAACTCCTACCTGGTGTAGCTGAACTATTATCAACCCTCCGTGACCACCTGACAATCCATCTCCTTAAAGCGGACACACACGGGAAACAGGCAGAAATTGACCAGGTACTGGGTCTTAAAGCCATTCGGGTGAAGTCCGGAAAGGAAGCTGCCCAAAAAGCAGCCTTTGTGAAGGAAATCGGTCCTGAGCATGCTGCGGCAATTGGTCAAGGCGCCAATGATGCTTTTATGCTCGCTGAAGCTAGAATCGGGATCTGCATCCTCTCTAAAGAAGGCACGGCTGTGGATACACTGTTAAGCGCTGATCTGGCAGTGCCGGATACTGAAACAGCGTTAAATTTATTTCTCTTTCCCAAGCGCCTGATTGCCAGTCTAAGAAAATGAGGCTGGGATAATAAAACTATGTCTATTCCAAAAACAGACCAGTTCCCTGATGACCCTGAAGATCTTTCCCCTGCCCGCCGCCGAAGGGCGGATCGGGGTCTGGTTCCTGAAGATCTGATCGAAATAGCAGATGAGATCGAAAATTTAGCCCACCAAACTATCCCCTCATTTGATTTTTTCCTCTTCTCTTTACTGGCTGCAGCAATCATCACCACCAGCATTCTGTTTGATTCCCCAGCCTTATTAGTGTTGGGAGCTTTGACTGCTCCAGCCATGACCCCCTTTATCGGTATAGCGCTGGGAACTGCTACAGGATCTCTCAAGTTTTTCAGTCAAAGGTTGGCTGGATCCATGGTAGCAGGGGGTTTTGTATTTCTGGTAGGAATTCTGGGCGGATACGCAACCTTTGTATTTCAAACACCTGGTATTCAATTTTTAATCTATAATGCCCGGATATCCTGGACCCATTTTGTCCTGCTGATCGGGGGAACGATATTATCAGTCATCACCCTCAAAAAGCAGGGCCAAACCCCCCTCCTCCCCAGTGTTGCCATCGCGTATGAACTGTACGTCCCATTGGCAGTGGCAGGTTTTGGATTTGGCAGCGGGCAACCTCATCTCTGGCCGGACGGATTGGTTGTCTTTGGCATCAACCTGGCAGTGATGGTAATAACAGGGACAATCGTTTTTATGCTGCTCGGCATTAAACCCCTGACATTTATCGGATATACTCTTGGAAGCCTGGTAGCCATTCTTGGTATCGTTAGCGTGATAGGTTTAGGTGGTGCCGGAGCAGTTGTGGGCGGAAATATTGCAATGCCAACCCTGGCTCCAACGGCCACACCTACCAGCACCCCTGTTCCTCCTACTTCCACACCTACAGTCACTCCCATCCCTCCCACACCTACGATGACCCCAACAGTGCCCACCGCTACCTCAACTCCCTTGCCGACAGCAACCAACACGATCACACCAATACCAACTCAATTCTGGGCTGAAATAGCCGTATCAGAGGAATTTCTCGGGGCATATATTCGCAAAGAACCAAGCCTGGAAAGTCAGGCCTTGACTTCCCTGCTAAACGGTACAATCGTAGAAATACTCGACCCCGCTCCTTTTTTTGACGAGCAGGGTCAGTATTATTGGTTGAATATTCGCTTCTTTAATGAGGATGGTTTTGAACAGGATGGCTGGATCATTGAGTCCTACTTACAGATCCCCACTCCAAGCCCCGACTGGTAAAATTTCTACTCTAAAAGATCTTTACTTTGAAATGCTCCTGGAAGTAGATTCCGGAGCGTATTTTGCTGGATGAGTTTGCCCTGATCATCTACCTGAAGAACATCAACATCCAATCCAAATTCCGATAAGACCTGGCGGCAGGATCCACAGGGAGATCCCCCATTGTGAGTAGCGACCGCGATGGCTACAAAATCGCGTTCCCCGGCACTTACTGCACTGAAAACAGCTGAGCGCTCAGCACACATCGTAACTCCGTAGGCGGCATTCTCAACGTTAGCACCTGTGAATATATTGCCGGATGTTGTTAATAAGGCTGCTCCAACCTGGTAATTTGAATAGGGAGCATAGGCCCTTAATCTGACCTCATTGGCTTTCTTGATCAAATCCTGTTGTTTTTCGTCAGTCAAGGTCATTTTTATCAGTCTCCTCATTTTCTGGAGTACTCGAAAGTTTTTTCACACGAACTTTTATGATCCGGTGTTCATCTACCTGTTCAACTTTAATCAACAGTTCATCGAATTTTACTAATTCTCCCCGATTTGGAACATGTCCCAAGTGATAATAAACCAGGCCTGCCAGGGTATCTGCCTTATCGTTCGGTAATGAACTACCCAGGATCAGATTCAAATCATCAATATCAATTTTCCCCTGGAAGATATATTCTCCCGGACCTACTGTAAAATATAGTCCCTCTTCCTCATCATACTCATCCTGAATTTCGCCGAAAATCTCTTCGATAATGTCTTCCAGGGTGACTATTCCTGCAACTCCCCCGTACTCATCCACTACAATCGCCTGGTGAATACGCTTTTTTTGCATATCAGTGAGCAGCTCATTGATAACCTTGCTTTCAGGGACAAAATAAGCCTCGCGAATCAATTCCTCAATTCTTCCCTCGTAGGTGCCGTTGCTGCAAATTTCCAGCAAATCTTTGGCATACAATACTCCTAAAATATTATCAATCTTATCCCGGTAGACAGGAATGCGGGAAAATCCACTATCCACAAAATGTTGTATTGCCTCTGCAAATGACACCCTGGCATCAATAGCCTGAATATCGATCCTGGGAAGCATGATCTCCCGGGTGAGAGTATCATCCAGTCTGAAAACAGAATGGATCATTCTTTGTTCTTCCTCTTCAAGCAGACCACTCTTGCGGCTTTCATCAACCAGTGATTTGAGATCTTCTTCGCTTACCAGATTAAGTTTTTTCTGGACTTCTTCCATATTCCTGGAGAAAAGGAATAACAGGGAAAGCAGTGGTCTGGAGACCTGATAGATCAGATTGACCAATAGGCTGGTGCGGATCATCCAGCTTCCTGGGTCATTCAAAACCAACAAACTGGATGCCCATTCAATAGCAGTTATTATCACTGCCAATCCAAACAGGGACAATACTTCAAGCCAGGACCAGGAAGCTGACTTATCAATCCAGAATAATGCCAGGAATAAACCAACAGCAGCCAATCTAGCGATCATTTGAAATAAGGATAGGGATGTGTCTACCCGTGCATATTGGATTAGAAGGTCACGGATCAGGTTCCCCCGGCGGGCATTTTGAAAAATTCCATGAAGATTTTTGTTTGAATGGATCCTGGTCAGAACAGATCGGGCTGCAGAGATCATCCCATCAGCCAAGAGCACAAAGATCAATCCTGTAACTAATATAATAGCCATTATTTGTTTAAGTTGCCTTTTTCTTTTTTGATATTTGCCTGGCTGGTATTCCTACTACCACAGTATCCGGAGGTACGTCTTTGGTAACCACAGACCCTGCGCCAGTTCTGGAGTTTTCACCAATTTCGAGCGGCGCTACCAACATACTGTCGCTCCCGATAAAAACACCATCTTTAATAACTGTTTGATGTTTCTCTTTTCCATCAAAGTTGCAGGTGATGGCACCTGCCCCGATATTAACATCTGCCCCAATCTGGGCATCGCCGATGTATGAAAAGTGCCCCATCTTGGAACCTTTGCCCAAATACGAATCTTTGATCTCTCCGAAATTTCCGACATGAACTCCCGGACCCAGGTGAGCTCCTTTGCGAAGATGGCTGAAGGGACCAATATCAACCCCATCTTCTATGAGCGAACTCTCGATGACTGAAAATTCAATCTGACAGGAATTACCAACCTGGCTGTTAATTATCCTGGTGCCCGGTCCAATCAGGCATTTCTGACCCAATACAGTATTGCCCTGGAGATAAGTATTGGGGTAGATCATAGTGTCACGACCAATCGCCACATCAGGATCGATGTAGGTCGATGAGGGATCGATAATAGTTACACCGGATAACATCAATTCCTGGTTGATCCGTTTTCTCAGGATTTGGCTTGATTCCGCCAGATGAACGCGGGTATTGATACCAATTAATTCCTCAGGGTCCCCGGCAAGAACTGATTTAATAGACAACCCATCCTCTGCAGCCAGGGAGACCAGGTCAGTGAGATAATACTCCCCACTGGAAGATATCCCCAATTTTTTTAATGAAGACCAGAGCCAATCAGATCGAAAACAATATATTCCAGCATTTAATTCAGTGATCAGCAGTTCTTCAGGCGAAGCATCGGCTTCTTCCACAATAGCCTGGATATTTCCACCAGAATCCCGCTTTATTCTGCCAAATCCGCGGGGATTGGCCGACTCAACCGTTAAAATTGTCATCGGACCCTCATGGGAACCCTGGGTCTCAATAATTAATTTCAAAGTACCCTGGCGAATTAGCGGCATATCACCATAAAGGATCAGCACCAGGTCAGAATGTCCACTCAAGAGCTCTTCCGCTTGTTGGACTGCATGGCCGGTTCCCAACAACTCAGCCTGCTCTACAAAACGGACCCTTTCTCCCAAATTGTCTTTGATCAGGTCAGCACCATGGCCCACAACCATAACGGGAGATTTCTCAGACAGGGGTTCTGAAGCTTCCATAACATACTCGATCAGCGGTTTCCCCAACAGGGGATGCAGAGGTTTTGGCAGTTCGGATAGCATTCTGCTACCTTCGCCTGCCGCCAGGATAACTACATCAGTGGTCATAGTGATTTCCTCATTTAAGGCAATAGTTTTCAGGAAAATTATTAGAACGATAGCAATAATAAAGCATTGAACGGGACATAATATTAATGTCCTGGCTCACGAGGTATTTTGCTGGTATGTTCTGGAGGGTTATCTTCAATCACGGGTCTCATAAATCGGGAGGGTTATAGCAGGGGAGCCTGGACTCGAACCAAGATCAAAGGCTCCAAAGGCCTCTGTGCTGCCATTGCACCACTCCCCTTCATTAGCCAAGGCATTGTATCATAGGTTGAAATGAGTGGCAATGGAAACGCGATTTACCCCCTTTTAACCTAAATCAGGAGTCAGATTTATCCCCATTTGGGATAAATCCTAACTTTTGATCAAGCTCAAAAGTTAGG